>Ga0247829_10000172_pt1 | contig 21023 bp, 20 predicted proteins | sample 12C_Control_Day4_FD_207765 | JGI IMG/M metagenome (GOLD analysis project Ga0247829, IMG submission 207765) | Soil microbial communities from agricultural site in Penn Yan, New York, United States - 12C_Control_Day4 | ecosystem: Environmental > Terrestrial > Soil > Agricultural land | place... | reverse complement strand
AACGCTCTGTTCGTACTGTGACGGCGTCGCATTCAGCCCGGTTTCATTCTCCGGAGGCCGTCATGTCAGTCGTCGTCGCTGGCCGCATGGCCTGCACCGCGCTCACCCTCCTCGCCCTGGTCCCTGTCGCTCGACCGCAAGGTCCCGAGCGGGAGGCCCTCCGCCGCCGGCCGTTCTGGGGCGCCGGGATCCTCCCCCCCGACTCCACCGGTGGTGCCCGCGTTGCTCGGCTCGCCCCGGGATCGCCCGGCGATCGGGCCGGCGTTCGGGTGGACGACCGGATCGTCTCGGTGAACGGTCAGTCGGCAAGCGATGCCGGCGCCTTCATGCGCCTTTACCGTGCGCTTCGCGCCGGTGACACGCTTCGCGCTGCGGTCTCCCGCGCAGGTGGGCCTCCATTCGAGGTCGTGATCCCGCTCCCCCCGCTTCCCGACGAAGCCATCCCCGGCGCCACCGTCGTCTACGGCTCGGTGGTGAACTCGGCGGGGCACCGGCTCCGCACCATCACTACCCGACCCGCCGCCGCCAGTGGACGCCTGCCCGGTCTCCTGCTCGTGGGTTGGCTCTCCTGTGGCACTGTGGAGATCCCGGCGCAGGGCGGCGACGGCCTCGCGCAACTGTTCAAGGCGATCGCGGCACGGTCGCACCACGTATTTATGCGGGTGGACAAGGCCGGGACCGGCGACAGCCAGGGTGACTGTGCCGAAACCGATCTCGAGGCGGAGCTGAGCGGCTATCGCGCCGCGCTCGACGCGCTTCGCGCCCGGTCCGACGTGGATCCGGCCCGTATCTACATCATGGGCGCGAGTATCGGTGGAGCGCTGGCGCCGTTCGTCGCGGCGATGCTGCCAGAGGCGACGCCGGTGCGCGGACTGATCGTGACCGGGGGGTTCGCCAAGAGCTGGTACGAGCACCAACTCGAGCAGGAGCGGCGGCGGCTCATGCTCGTCGGTCTGTCCCCCGGCGAGGTGAACGCACAACTTGTCGGCTTCGCCGAGCTCTACACCGAGTTCCTCATCCGCAGGCGGACTCCCGGCGAAGTCGTCTCCCGGCTGCCCCACCTGAAGCCGATCTGGTACGACGAGCCGGAACATCAGTATGGACGGCCGGCGCGCTACTACCATCAGGTACAGGCGTTGAACGTCCTCGCGGCGTGGTCCCGCATCTCGGCCCCGGTGCTCATCCTGCATGGCGGGCACGATTGGATCATGACCCGGGCTGACCAGGACCTCGTGGCCGCCGCGGTCAATCGAAACCGCGCCGGGGCGGTGCGGATTGTGGATCTGCCGAAGGCCGGCCACGACCTCGACAACTTTCCCACTCTGGAGGACGCATTCCACGACCGGAAGGCGGTCTACGACCCGCAGGTCGAGCGGGCAGTGCTTGCCTGGCTCAAGTCCAATTAATTTGATGGCATGCAGCGACGGGCATGTCCCCATTGCGTGATGCCGCTCGGACGATTCGCAGTGGCGTGCCCGCGTTGCGGGCGGGCCACCCCGTTTGCCCAGATCCTACCCTGGGTGGGCACAGCCGCGGTGGGGCTCGTCATTCTGCTGGGATTTGCCGCGGTGGCCTGGATCCGAATCGCCGACCACCGGCGGCCGGACCCCAGCCACCCCGTGCCGGACTCGGTGATCACGCTCGCGCCGGCACCGCCGCGGGGGATGGTGGCAGTGCTCGATTCAGCGGAAGCGGCCAACGGCCCGAGGGGTCGAGTGCGGCGCGACAGCGCGTCGCTTCCCCGGACCCGCCCGTCGAATCTGCCGGAGCGGACCGGCGTCGAGATCAATGCCCACCCGCCCGATCCGATCGCGCTGGACGGGCTCGGTCCCGGCGAGAAACGACGATCGGCGCTCGATGCGCTGCTGCGGCGCGGACTCGCAGACTCACTCCGGGACCGCCCGCCACGAACGGTTCAGGTGTTCGTGGGCCGGGCCTTCTTCCGCCAGCCACCGCAGTTCAGGGATCCGCTGATCAAGGCGCTCGATCTGGCCTGGGTGGATGAAGTCGGCAACCGGCGCACATTCGAGCTGTGGTGGGACACGTTTCGCCTCGGGGAGTACTCCCGGGACACCTTCAAGTTCGGCAAGTGGTACTACGAGTTGCGGTAGGAGGCCGGTCGTCGGCTAGCGATCGTGGCATCCAAATGTTGCGCGAGGCTCCCGGCTCAGCGGAGCGGACCGACGACCGCTAGCCGACGACCCGCCGCAGCTCACAACCGCTCTGCCACTACCCCCTCACCAGCTCCGCATACTTCCCCCTCAGCTTCGCCACTTTGGGCGCGATCACCGCCCGGCAGTACATCCGCTCCGGGTTCCGGCCGAAGTACGCCTGATGGTACTCCTCCGCCGGATACCACTCCCTGAGCTTCACCACCTCGGTCACGATCGGATCCGGAAAGACGCCTTCCCGCTCCAGGTCGGCGATCAGGTCGCGCGCCACCCGCTCCTGCTCGGGGGTGTGGTAGAAGATGGAAGATCGATACTGGGGGCCGACGTCGGCCCCCTGCCGATTCATCGTGGTCGGATCGTGGAACGCGAAAAAGAGCTCGAGCAGCTGCCGGTAGCTCAGGACAGCCGGATCGAATGTGACCTGCACGGCCTCGGCATGCCCCGTCGTGCCGGTGCAGACGTCCTCGTAGGTCGGACGCCCGACGGCGCCGCCGGTATAGCCGGATACCACCCGATCCACGCCCTTGAGCGGCTGAAACACCGCCTCCAGGCACCAGAAGCAGCCGCCGGCCAGGGTGGCGGTCTCACGCGTTGCGCTCATCTGCCGAACCTAACGCGGCGAGGGAGCCTTCGGTTCCGCACCGCACCCGAGGTCAGGCTGTCACCGTCGTTCCCTCGCCGATTCTCGCCAGCTCATCGTACATCTCGCCCGCGCCCCGCGGCCGGTCGGCCGGGTTCCTCGCCAGGGCGCGGGTCACCAGGAGCGACAGCGCCTGCGGCACGTCGGGGGCCACTTCGTGCGGCGGCACGATCGGCTCGGTAAGCACCTTGCTCACGAGCGCCATGGGGGTATCGGCCTCGTGCGGCCGTCGGCCCGTCAGGCATTCGTACAACACCACCCCAGCGGCGAACAGGTCCACCCGCTGGTCGAGTGGCTGGCCCATGAGCTGCTCGGGCGCCATGTATTCAGGCGTGCCCACCACGAGCCCGGTCTGAGTCATACCCTTCTTCCGCTCCACCGCCCGCGCGATGCCGAAATCCATCACCTTTACCAGTCCGTCGGGCGCCACGACGATGTTCTGCGGCTTCACGTCGCGGTGGATGATCCCCTGTTCGTGCGCGGCCTCGAGCGCGCGGCAGAGCTGCTTGCCGACCGATACCGTCGCATCCACCGGCAGCCGGCCCCGGGTCTTGAGCAGTTCCTTGAGCGGGGTCCCGGCGACGTATTCCATAGTGACGTAGTACACACCGTCCACTTCGCCGAAATCGTGAGTCCGCGCCACGTTGCGGTGCGAGATGCGGCGGGCCAACCGCACCTCGTCCTTGAACCGCTCCAGCGCGTTGGGGTCGTTCTGCATCGCTTCCGAGCGCACCAGCTTGAGCGCCACGATGTCGCCCAGGTCGCGGTCCCTGGCCCGGTACACCACCCCCATGCCGCCTTCGCCCAGCGGGGCCAGCACCTCGAAGCGTCCCGCGAAGAGATGCCCGACCGTGAGCCGGCCTTCCGAGGCCACCGTGATGGAGCCGCTCGCGCGTCCCGATTCTCGCTGGAGCGAGATGCCGCGCCGTTCTTCCCGGCCGCGGAGTACGTCCACCAGCGACTGTTTCTCACGCAGCTCGGCGAGCAGCGCGCGGAATGCCTCCGCGAGGGCGCGGATCTCGGCCGGGCCGTCCGGCTCGATGGTGGCCGCGTAATCCCCTTCGGCGGCCCGTCGCGAGGCAGCCACCAGGCCCTGCACCGGCCGGCTGATTCGCCGCGCGACGATCCAGGAGAACAGGAACGCCAGCAGGAGTCCCACCAGGCCGCCGAGTGCGATGCGGACGCCGAGATCGCGGAAGCCGGCCAGCTCGAGTGCGCGGCTCCGGAGCGCCACGAAGCCGCCGAGCGGCGTGCCGCCCGCAGAGAGGAGCGCGCCTCCCTGGGCGAAGTACCGGCCGTCCCCGACGTCCACGCTCACGTGGCCCCGGGGCGCGGCGCCGTCGGCCGGCGCCCGGGCAATCGCCGGTCCCTGCGCCGCGACGAACGCGGCCAGCTCCTCGTCGCCCGGCAGCGTGGAGGCCGAGAGTCGCGCCCGCCCCGTGGAGTCGAGGGCGAAGAACACCACGTCGGTATCGGTGGCCCGCTGTACGGCGGTCGCAAGCGAGCTGTCGATCAGGCTGGCCGCCATCAGCACGCCCGTGATGACGTCGGTGCCCGCCCCGGAGATCGGCACCGCCACGGCCAGGAACAGCGCGCTGTCTCCGGTGATGCCGATTCCCGAGGTGGTCTCGCCCTGGAGCGCGCCGGCGATCAGGGGTGATCCTGCCAGCGAGGTCTGTGCCGCGGCCGGCTCGTCGCTCCGGGCCAGCCGGACCCCTTCGCGGTCGGTGATCTGGACGAAGGACGCGCCCAGCAGCGACGCGGCCTCGAGCGACTGGTCCAGCATGTCGCCCGAGGCCGCGCTTTCCAGCAGCGCCCGGAAGTTGGGATTCTGCACGAACACCGCGGCGCCGCGGGCCAGGCTCCGCTGATCCCCGCGGAGAAAGTTCACGACGAGTTGGCGGGTGCGGTCGAGGCTTCGGTCTACCTCACCCTCGATGGTGTGGCGCGCGGAAAGCCACCCGAGCAGGAGCGTCGCGGCAAGGACGGCCGCCACGACGCCGGCGGCGCCGAGGAAGATGCGCCAGGTGAGACTGCTAGTACCGCTCGCCGTCACTCGCCGTGTAGTCGAGCCCGAACTTGTTCTTGTGTTCCCTGGGACGCCAGCCGCGGGCGTCGAGCTCGAGCGCGAGATCGGCCATCCCGCCGCCGCCCACTTCGATCGGCCTGGATGCTTCGCCCCCGCGCTCGTGCCAGACATGGAGGACATAGCGTCCGGGAGGGACGTCCGCCAGCGCGAAGCCGCCGTCCGCCCCAGCCTGGGTAAACCACGGTGTGCCCACGGCAATGATGAAGGCGCTCATCCGCGAGTGGATGTTGCAGTAGATCGCGTAAGCGCCGGCCCGGCGGAAGGTGTTGCGCGCCGCTCCCCCCCGCGGGGTGAGTCCCAGATCGAAGGGGCCCGCGGGCGAGTTGGAGAACACGTTGTGGCGGAACGGGTCCTGATTCGGGAAGGCCACGGTGCTGCCCGCCGGCAGCACCCGCACATGAGGGATGTATTCCTTGTCGTGCATCGCGATCTCGGCGTCGGCCCGACGCCCAGGGGCGTTGGCGCCTCCCGCGGTCGCGAGGTATATAACAGCGGTCGCGAGATCCTTCGACGATTCTCCGTCGCGTTCCCTGATGGAGACGCGCCCGCTCACCGTCCCCTGCGCCACCGCGGCGGACGGCACGAGCGGTGCCAGTCCTGTTACCAGGACCACCGCCAGGAACCCGAAAGTGGTTCGCCGCATGCGACGCTACGTTAGCCCCCGCCGCGCAGCATGGTCAAGCTCCGCGCGGGTCATGACCCTGCTCATCGGGCTCGTCCTGCCCACCCCGTCTGGAAATCCGTCGGCGCCCGTGTCCGCCGTTTTCGCGCAGGAGCCCGACTCCGCCTCCGCCGATTCGCTCGCCGAGCGGCTGCGCCGGGCGGAGGAAGCCATCGAGCTGCTTCGACGCCAGCTCGCCGCCCAGGCCGAGTCCGAGGTCCGCACCGCGAGCCGAGTCCAGTTCGAGATCTTCGGCCGAGTGCTCCTCAATACGTTTCACAACAGCGGTCGCGCCAACCTCACCGACGACCCGCAGTTCGTGCTCCCCGATGTGCCCACCCCGTTGGAGGCCGGAAGCTTCGGGGTCGCCATCCGCCAGACGCTCGCCGGAGGAGCCGTGTCGGTGCGGGACGTGCTTGGCGGCACCTTGATGGGTGACCTCACCATCGACCTCTTCGGGGCCGCTCAGTCGAATCCGGCGCGCAGCTTCCCCCAGCTCCGGCTCCGCACCGCACGCGCGATCCTGGCATGGGACCGGGCCGAGATCGTGGCCGGGCAGGAGAATCCACTGTTCATGGGCCTCAACCCGGTGAGCTTGGCCGCGGTGGGTACGCCTCCGTTCGTGGCTGCGGGCAACCTCTGGCTCTGGTTGCCGCAACTCAGAGTGGGAGCGGAGATGGGAAATGCGGTGCGGGTCGGGCTGCAGGCGGCCGTGCTCGCGCCGGTCAGCGGCGAGGGCGCCGGGCCCGCCGATCCCGATCCCGCCGATCTGGCCGAACGGTCGGAGCGGCCCTTCGTCGAGGGTCGCGTCCGCGTGCGCTGGGGAGAGGCCGACCGCGGGGGCGAAGTGGGTGTTGCCGGCCACCTCGGCTGGTACGCCGCCGCCGGGACCGGGGTGCCGACGCCCGCCGGCGACGACTTGCTCGTGAGCCGCGGCATCGCCCTCGATGCCCGGGTCCCCCTCGGCCGGCAGGTCGAGCTCCGGGGCGAGGTCTACCGCGGCCAGTTGCTGCGCGGGCTCGGCGGGGGAGCCATCGCGCAGAACTTTGGTCAGCCGGGCACCGGCGGCAACCGCCGCATCATCGGCGACAGCGGAGGCTGGGCTCAGGTTACCGTGAGCCCGTCCACCCTGTGGGAGGCAGGCGCTGGCGCCGGCATCGATGATCCCGACGACGACGACCTGCCGCTGCGCACCCGCAACCTCGCCTGGAGTGCGTTCGTCACCGTGCGCCCGGCCGGACCCATCCTCGCCGGCATTGAGTACCGGAAAATGCAGACCCGCTACGCCGGAGGCGACGTTGCCAACGATCACGTCAACCTTGCGGTGGGGTTCGAGTTCTGAAACTGCAAGTTCACTGGCTCCATGATCGCAGATCCGGATGGTCTCCCCCCTGAAAGCGGTTGCGGCACTCGACCGGGCAGATAAGGCGGCGGGCGGCTTCTGCGTTGTGACTTCCTGGCGCATATTCCGGCATGGCTCCCACGTCCGGGCAGCGTCCCAACCTGACCGTTCTCTCTCACCCGCTCATCCAGCATAAGCTGACCCTGCTGCGCGATCTGCGGACCAGCACCCGCGACTTCAAGCAGCTCGTCGGCGAGATCGCCACGCTGATGGGGTACGAGGTCACCAAGGATCTGCCCACCGAACCGGTGGAGATAGACACTCCGCTGGAGCGCATGGTGGGGCGACAGGTCTCGGGGAAAAAGCTCACGCTCGTGCCGATCCTCCGCGCGGGGCTCGGCATGGTGGAGGGCATCGCTCAGCTGATCCCGTCGGCGCGCGTGGGCCACATCGGCCTGGCACGCGACCACGAGACCCTCCGCCCCACCGACTACTACTTCAAGATCCCCGCCGATGGCGAAGTCCGGGATTTTTTCGTGCTCGATCCGATGCTCGCCACCGGGGGGTCGGCCGTCGCCGCCGTGACGGCCCTCAAACATGCCGGTGCCCGCCGCATCCGGTTCCTCTGCCTCGTGGCTGCACCGGAGGGCGTCGCCGCTATGGCCGAAGCGCATCCGGACGTGCCGATCTACGCCGCCGCGCTCGACCGCCAGCTCAACCAGCGTGGCTACATTCTGCCGGGGCTGGGCGATGCGGGCGATCGCCTGTTCGGGACCCGGGGAACGTGAGCAGCTCGGTTATCGGTCCGACCGACGATCGACGACCGACGACCGACGACCGCTAACTCCCATGCCAGGCATCCGACTCACGTTCTGGGGCGCGGCCGGTGAGGTGACCGGCTCGATGCACCTCGTGGAGGCGGCCGGCGCGCGGGTTCTCCTCGACGCCGGGCTGTTCCAGGGGCGGCGGGCGGCGGCACACGCGCGGAACGTGGAACAGAGCGTCGATCCCCGCCGGATCGATTCCATTGTCCTGAGTCACGCGCATGTGGACCACGTCGGCCGGCTCCCGCTGCTGGCGCGGCGCGGCTTTCACGGCCCGATCTACGCCACCCCCGCCACCCGTGATCTCTGCGCGGTCATGCTGGCCGACGCGGCGCACATCCAGGAGAAGGACGCCCAATGGCTGCTCCGCCGGGGGCCTGCCGGAGCCGCCGCCGAGCCCCTCTACGGCCTGGGTGACGCGGTGGCGGTGCAGGAGTTGATCGTGGGACTGCCGTACCGCCGGATGCTCCACCTTCGCAAGCACCTCACGGTCGAGTTCACCGACGCGGGGCACATCCTCGGCTCCGCGTCGGTGGACCTGCGGGTGGCCGATCCCTCGCCGCACCGCATCGTCTTTTCCGGTGACATAGGCCGGTCCGGTCTTCCGATCGTCCGCGATCCGCTGCCACCCGAGGGACCGGTGGACTCGCTCATCATCGAAGCCACCTACGCCGACCGAAGCCACGAGTCGGTGGACCAGGCCGAGCAGCGGCTCGGCGAGCTGGTTCGCCGGGTGGCGGCCCGAGGCGGCAAGGTGCTGATGCCGGCGTTTGCGCTGGGCCGCGCACAGGAGGTCATCTATTCGCTCCACCGCTTGTGGCGCACTCGCGCCATTCCCGAGATCCCCATCTTCGTGGACAGCCCGCTGGCAGTGGATCTGACCGCCGTCTTCCGGCTTCACCCCGAGATCTTCGACCGGCGTGAATCGCTCATCGAGGAGGGCGCACCCCTCTTTGATTTTCCGCTGGTGCGGTACGTGCGCGACGTCGCCGAATCCAAGCGGCTCAATGGGCTCGCGGGCCCGGCCGTGATCGTCGCCGCGTCCGGGATGGCCGAGTCGGGACGGATCCTGCACCACCTGAAGAACAACCTCGGCGACCATCGCAACTGCGTGCTCTTCGTCGGCTTCCAGGCCGAACACACGCTCGGGCGCCGGCTCCAGGAGGGAGCGGAGGAGGTCCGCGTCCTCGGCGAGGAGATCGAGCGACGGGCCGAGGTCGCCAGCATCGGCGGCTACTCCGCCCACGCCGACCGGAGCGAGCTGCGCGCCTGGGTCCGGCGGCTGGGCGGCCCGGTCCGACGCGCCTTCGTCGTGCACGGTGAGCCGTCGGCGCTCGAGGCGATGGGCGACCTGCTTCGCGAGGAAGGGGTGCGCGACGTGATCATCCCGCGGCACGGGGAGAGCTTTGATCTCTAGGCGGGCTGCCGGCCTGGTGCTCTTCGCCGCCGCCGCCATCTATACCGTTGCGTTCGTGCTCGTCCTGGTTGTCGCGCAGCTCGACGAGCGCGAGACTGCCGACGTGATCGTCGTGCTCGGAGCGGCGCAGTACAACGGCCGCCCGTCTCCCGTCCTCCGCGCGCGACTCGATCACGCTCTGGAGCTCTGGCGCGAGGGGCTCGCCCCCGCGATCGTCGTCACCGGCGGTGTGGGACGGGGCGACAAGGAGAGCGAGGCCACCGTCGGCCGCCGCTACCTCCTCGCGCACCAGGTGCCGGACTCGGTGCTCGTGGTGCAGCCGCAGGGCCGCTCCACCCAGGCGTCGATGAACGCAGTCGCCACGTGGCTGGGCGAACGGGGGCGGCAGCGAGCGATCCTGGTGAGCGATCCGTTCCATATGCTCCGGCTCCGCCTCGAGGCGCGCCGCACCGGCCTCCGCGCGTATACATCGCCCACCGACAGCAGTCCGATCTCGGACAACCCGGCCCTGGAGCTGAGGTTTCTCGCGATCGAAGGGTTCAAGATCCCGATCGCCTACGTGAAGAGTCTGCCCTGGTTCCGCTAGCCGCCGGTGGACCGGCGCCGCTGATCCGTTTCCGGTTTCCTCAGCCGCTACCCTCATGCTGACCTCGTCCCGCAGGGTCTACACCGGCCGCATCATCAATCTCGATATCGACACGGTGACCTTTCCCAACGGTTCGTCCGGCGAGCTCGAGATGATCCGGCATCCCGGGGCCTGCGCCGTGGTTCCGTTTCTCGAGGATCCGGGCGCGCCCGATCCGCTGGTGGTGCTGATCCGCCAGTTCCGCCATGCCGCGGACGGGTACGTCTGGGAGGTGCCAGCGGGACGGTTGGATCCGGGAGAAACGCCGGCGCAATGCGCCCGCCGCGAGCTGGAGGAAGAGGCGGGGCTCTCGGCCGGCGGGCTGCGCCCGCTGACTACGATCTACACCACGCCCGGGTTCACCGACGAACGCATCCACCTCTTCCTCGCCCACGACCTGATGCCGGTGGCCTCCCGGCCGGAAGCCGACGAATTCGTGGAGGTGCACCGGCTCCGCTGGTCGGCGGTCTTGTCGTTGATCGCTAGCGGTGGGATCGTGGATGGAAAGACCCTGGTCTGTCTTCTGTTTGTACAATGTTTTATGCGCCGAGCTTGAACAGTCGAACGGACTGGCGTATCTTGGCAATCCGTCCGACCGACTCCGGCCCCGCGGCCTCGGTCTGATGATCCGACCAAGAGGTTGTACAAAAACATGCGCGACATGCCCCGATCTGGTGCGGAACTCCTGCCGTTTTCCGCTGCTCAGCCGTCCAGCCGCTGGTCGCCCCCGGCGGCCGCCCCTGATAACGCGCGGCTGGTCGCGGCCCACCTCGCCGGCGACGCCCGCGCCTTCCAGGACCTGGTGCATCGGTTTCGCGGCCGCCTGCTCAATTTCATCACCCGCACGATCGGCGACCGCGAGCGGGCGGAGGACCTGGTGCAGGAGGCGTTCATCCGGGTCCATCGGCACCTGCATCGGTTCGACCAATCCCGGAATTTCTCCACCTGGGTCTACACCATCGCCTCCAACCTGGCGAAGAACGAGCTCCGCAATCGAAGCCGAAGCCCGCTGATCCTGTACCAATCGCTGCGCGACAGCCGCGGCGAGGAGGACCAGCGGCCGCTCCAGTTCGAGGACTCGGCGACCCGCCCCGACGATATGTTCGCCAACCGTCACCTGCGAGAGCTGGTCGGTGCCGCGGTCGACCGGCTGGCGGATCATCACCGGCAGGTGTTCGTGCTGCGGGAGTTGGAGGGACGAAGCTACGAGGAGATCGCAGTGATGACCGGCTGCAACCTCGGAACGGTCAAGAGCCGGCTGAATCGCGCGCGTCACGCTTTCGCGCAACTGATCCGCCCGTTTCTGGATTGACCCGCCGCCCGCTAACTTTCCGCCATGCCTGCCCAGACGTTCGATGCGGCCCGCCGCGCGCTCAAGCGGGGCGAACTCGCCGCTGCCTATTACCTCCACGGCCCTGAAGACCTTTTGAAAGATGAGGTCGCGCGCGCGGTGCTCGAACGCGCGCTCGACCCGGCCCTTCGCGATTTCAACTTCGACCAGGGTTCTGCGGCCTCGCTCGACCCCGAGGCTGTATACGCCCTCTGCAACACCCCGCCGATGATGGCCGACCGCCGCGTGATCCTCATCCGCGATGTCGAGGCCTGGAAACGGAAGACCAAGGCCCGCACTACGTTGCTGGCCTGCCTCGATCGCCCCTCGCCGGACGCCGTGGTCCTTCTGTTGCAGGGGGCGGCCGAGCAAGGGGAGGACAAGGACCTCGCGGCCCGGGCCGTGAGCATCTCCTGCGATCCGCTGCCGGCCGACCGCGCCGCCAAATGGTTGGCGCATCGCGGCACGCCGATCGGCGTGACCTTTGCCCCCGGTGCGGCGGAGCTATTGGTGCGGGTTGTCGGTGCCGAGCTCGGGCCACTTGCCAGTGAGCTCGAGAAGCTCGCTGCGGTATCGACCGGTGAGCCGGTCACCGAAGCGCAGGCGGCCGCACTGGTCGGCGCGCGTCAGGGCGAGACCCCGTTCGACTGGCGCGATGCCGTGCTCGACGGCGACGCTGCCCGCGCCGCAACGCTGCTCGGGCCCGCGCTCCAGCAGGCCGGCGTGACCGGCGTCAAGCTGATAACGCTGTTGGGCACCACGGTGATCGGCATCGGCGTCGTGCGGGCGGCGTACGACCGGAACGCCCGGGGGTCGCGGCTTCAGGATGCCGCGTTTCAGGCCCAGCGGCGCGCCCGTGTTTACGGGCTGCTCTCGTGGCAGGACGAGGCCCGCCGTTGGGCGACGTGGGCTCCGCGCTGGCCGGCACCCCGGGTTCGTGCCGCCGTGCGGACGTTGCTCGAGGCCGACACCACACTCAAGAGCACCGCCCTCTCCGGGGAGTGGGGAATTCTGCTCGACGTCTCCATGAGGCTTTCAACGTGAGTGTGAGTGCGGGGGCAATCCGCATGGTGACGGGCCTGCTCGTCCTGCCCGCCTGCCTTTCGGCCCAGACCGACCCCCGCCTGGTGAGCGCGCTGCGCCTGGCACAGGAGGGATTGGGCGATTCCGCCCGGGCCGTCATCTCCCGGCTGGTGGCCCGCACCGAGCCTACCGATACACTCTACCCCCAGATGCTCTACACCCGCGGTTTGATCTCGGCGGATCCCCGCGATATGCGGAACGACCTGCAGCGGGTGGCGGTCGAATACGCATCGTCCAACTGGGCCGACGATGCCCTGCTCCGTCTCGCGCTGCTCGACTACGCCGGCGGTCAGCTCGATGCGTCGGCGCGTACGCTCGAGCGGATCGCGCTGGACCACTCGACCTCTCCACTGTATCCGCGGGCGGCGCTGTGGGCGGGCCGGGTGTACTTCGAGCGCCCACCCGCCGATTCCTTCCCGGTCCGCCCGCCTGGCTTCAGAATCCAGATCGCCGCGGTGAACACGGCCGGTGCCGCCGACGCGATCGCGGCTCGCGCCCGCGCCACCGGCATCGAGACTGTCGTGACGCGCGAGGGCCCCTACTACAAGGTCCGGGTCGGCAGCTATCCAACCCGGACCGAGGCGGCCGCCGCGCTGCCAGCGGTGCGCGCGCGCTTCCGCGGCATGCCGTTCGTGGTGGCCGTGCGCGAGTAGTATCTTCCCCGAATGACCCCGCCCGCCGCAACCGACCGCAACTCTGCGATGATGAAGCAATGGGCGGACATCAAGGCGCGTCATCCAGCGGCCCTGCTGTGGTTTCGGGTCGGCGATTTCTACGAGATGTTCCACGATGACGCCCGCACCGGCGCACGCGTCCTGGACATCGCGCTCACCTCGCGCGGTGACGGCGTCCCGCTCGCCGGCGTGCCGGTGCGGGCCGCCGCCGAATACCTCCGCCAGGCACTCGCGGCGGGCCATCGCGTGGCCATCTGTGAGCAGGTCGAAGACCCCAAGCTGGCTAAAGGGATCGTCCGCCGCGAGGTGGTCCAGACGATCACGCCGGGCGCGCTGCTGGAGGACGGGTGGATCCCGGGAACCCGGAACAACTGGATCGTCGCGCTGGCAGGTGGATCCGCGGAGGGTCGGAGGCTCGGTGCCGTCTCGGGCCTCGCGGCGATTGATCTGTCCACCGGTGAGTTTGTCCTGGAGGTGCTCGATCCCGGCGCGTTGAATGAGGCGCTCGCGCGCTTGAGCCCGGCGGAGCTATTGCTGCCCGCGGACGAGGAGCGACCGTCCGCAGTCGCGCCCGCTTGGCCCACGGCGCTGGTGACGTCACGGGCTCAGTGGGAGTTCGATCCCGCCCTCGCGGCCGACGATCTCGCGCGCCATTTCGGCCTCCTCTCGCTCGACGGGCTGGGCCTGACACCGGCCGATGCCCCGGCCATCGGCGCCGCCGGAGCGCTGATCCGCTACCTCGCCGAGATCCAGCCCGGCGGCCTGTGTCACCTTGCGCGCCCTCGCGCCCGCCACACCGACGGACACCTCTGGCTGGATGAGATGACCCGTCGGAATCTCGAGCTGGTCGAGCCGCTCCGTGCCGGCGCCAGGGGCACCACGCTGCTCGAAGCCATCGACTGCACCCTCACCCCCATGGGCGCCCGGCTCCTTCGCCAGTGGATGCTCTCCCCCCTTCGCGATTCCGACGCCATTGCCGGACGACTCGATGCGGTGGAGGTGTGCGCCCGGGACGGTCGCGGCCGCGGCCGCCTTCGTGAGGCGCTCGACGGGGTACGCGATCTCGAGCGGCTCGGCGGTCGCGCCGCCGCCGGCCGTGCCACGCCGCGGGAGCTGGGAGCCCTGCGCGATTCGTTCGAGCGCCTGCCGGACGTACTTGAGGCGCTCGCCGCCCTCGCCGACCGGGCCCGGAGCGCCGCGCTCGCGGAGTCGGAGGCAGCGCTCGACCCGCTGAGCGATGTCACCACCGAGCTGCATGCCGGTCTCGCGGAGCGTCCGCCGGCCGCCCTGGCCGACGGCGGCGCCATCCGTAGCGGCTACGATACCGAGCTCGACGAGCTGCGGGAGCTGCGCGATGGGGGCAAGCGGTACATCGCAGCCCTCCAGCAGCGCGAGCGGGAGCGGACCGGGATCCCATCCCTCAAAGTCGGCTTCAACAAGGTGTTCGGTTACTACCTCGAGATCACCCACGCGCACACCTCGCGGGTGCCCCCGGACTACGAGCGCCGGCAGACCCTCGCCGGAGCCGAGCGCTACGTGACGCCCGAGCTCAAGTCGTACGAGGCCAAGGTCCTCGGGGCCGAGGAACGGATCGCGGCGCGCGAGGAGCGAATCTTCGGAGCGCTGCGGGCCTCGGTGGGGCAGGCGATCGGACGGATCCAGGCCACCGCTGGCGCGTTGGCCCGGCTGGACGTGTGGAGCGGACTCGCCGAGACGGCCGTGGCGCACCGCTATGTGCGCCCGTCGGTGGGCCCTGGCTTCGGCCTGTCGCTCCGCCAGTGCCGCCACCCGGTCATCGAACGGCTGGTGGGTCGCGAGCGGTTCATTCCCAACGACGTGCGCTTTGCCGAGGCCGAGCGGGTTCTGTTGGTGACGGGCCCCAACATGGCGGGCAAGTCCACCATCCTCCGTCAGATCGGTCTGGTGGTGGTGCTCGCCCAGCTTGGGAGCTTTGTGCCGGCCGAAGCCGCAGACATCGGCGTGGTGGACCGCCTGTTCACCCGGGTGGGCGCCAGCGACGATCTCGCCCGGGGGCAATCCACCTTCATGGTGGAGATGAGCGAGACCAGTGCCATCCTGCACGACGCTACGCCGCGAAGTCTGGTGCTGCTGGACGAGATCGGCCGCGGGACCTCGACCTACGACGGAGTGGCGATCGCCTGGGCCGTCACCGAGCACCTCCACGACCAGATCGGCTGCAAGACGATGTTCGCCACCCACTACCACGAGCTGATGCAGCTGCCGGAGCGGCTCGAGCACGCGCGGAACCTGAACGTCGTCGTTCGGGAAAGCGGAGACTCCGTGGTGTTTCTCCATCGGTTGGAGCCCGGCGGCACAGATCGCTCCTATGGCATCCACGTGGCGCAGCTCGCAGGGCTGCCGGCCACCGTGGTCCAGCGGGCCCGCGAGGTGCTCGGCACGCTCGAGGGTAATCATCGAGTCGTACCCGGTGCACCGCCGGGCGGGGGTGATCCCGGACAGTTTGCGTTGTTCGGGCCCATGGAGGCATCGCATCCCGTCCCGCCTCATCCCGTGGTCGAGGAGATTCGCGGGCTCGACCTCGACGGGATGACGCCGCGGGAGGCGCTGCTCCGGCTGGCGGAGCTCCAGCGGCGGGCGGGAGATGTCGCATGACGGCCCGGGGCCTGGCTGCCCGCATAACGATGCTCATCGCGTGCGGCTGCCGGTCCGCGCCGCACGACGGGACGATGCGGCTCCCGTCCGATGCGCCGTCGAGCTCCGGGCCGCATGTCGAGGGCGCCCCGGTGGCACTCAACGCCGAATCGCCGGTGTCGTATCCCGAGCCGCTCCTCGCCCAGCGCATCGAAGGCACGGTGCTGCTCCGGCTCTACGCGGACAGCAACGGCATGATCGCGCCCGAGTCCACTCGGGTCGCCGAGTCGAGCGGCTATCCGGCCCTCGACTCCGCGGCAATCGCCGGGGCGCCCGGGCTCCGGTTCGCGCCGGCGGTACACGAGGGCCGGCCCGTAGCTACCCTCTTCCTCCAGCCGATCCAGTTCCGCAACCAGCAGCGGAGAAGGTGAGCCCCATGCGCGAGCCGCAGCATCGTCGCCCTTACGAGTCGGTGCTCGAGACCATCGGGTGGACGCCGCTGATCCGGCTGGGCAAGATCGGCGCGGGGATTCGCACCCCGATCTATGCCAAGGCGGAGCACAAGAATCCCGGGGGCTCGGTGAAGGATCGCATCGGCATCGCCATCATCGAGGACGCTGAGGCAGCGGGCCGGCTCCGTCCCGGCGGGACTATCGTTGAGGCCACCAGCGGGAACACCGGTGTTGGCCTCGCCATGGCTGCGGCCATCAAGGGCTACCGCTGCATCTGCACCATGCCGGACAAGATGTCGCAGGAGAAAGTGCGGATGCTGAAGGCCTACGGTGCCGAAGTGGTGGTCACACCCACCGCCGTGCCGCCCGACCATCCCGATCACTATCGCAACAAGGCCAAGCAGATCGTCGCCGACACGCCGGGCGCGCTGCTTGCCGACCAGTACTTCAATCCGGTAAATCCCGAAGTGCACTACCAGACGACCGGCCCCGAGATCTGGGAGCAGACCGACGGCCGTATCACCCACCTGGCCATCTCCACCGGTACGGGCGGGACCATCAGTGGTGTCGCGAAATACCTGAAGGAGCGGAATCCGCAGGTGCAGGTGATCTCGGGCGATCCCGAGGGATCGGTGTATGCCTCCTACGCGCAGGGCGGCACGGCCGTAGGTGGCGCTCCGTACAAGGTCGAAGGCATCGGCGGCGACGCCATTCCCGGCAACGTCTGGTTCCAGTACATCGACGAGTTTCGCACCGTCAGTGATCGCACGGCCATGCAGATGACCCGCCGGCTGGCGCGCGAGGAGGGGATCCTGGTGGGAAGCTCCACCGGGGTCAACGTCGCGCTGGCGCTCGATGTGGCGCGGGAGCTCGATGACCCCAAGGCGCTCATCGTCACGGTCCTCTGCGACACCGGCGAGCGCTACCTGTCGAAGGTGTTCAGCGACGAGTGGATGCAGGAGAACCAGCTGCTCGACTCTCCCCGAGTCACGGTCGAGCAGTTGCTGGCTCGGCGGCAGTCCACGGCGCCGGCGCTGGTGAGCGTCGCGCCCGCGGCTGCGGTCCGCCAGGCGCTGAATCTGATGAATACCTGGGACGTGAGCCAGATACCGGTGGTCGACGCCGGGGAGCCGATCGGCACACTTACCGAGCAGAGCCTGATGACGAAGGCGCTGGCGCAACCATCGCTCCTCGATCGGCCGGTGCGTGAAGTGATGGAGGCCCCACTGCCGGTCATCGACTGCGCGTTCCCCACCGACCGGCTCGGGCCCATGCTGACCCGCGAGAGCCCGGCCGCGCTGGTTCGCAAGGACGGTCAGCTGGTGGGCATCGTGAGCCGGTATGACGTCTTGCAGCAGCTCATCGGCAGCCGATAGCCCATGAGAGTCACGGTACTGACCGGTGGCACCTCCGCCGAACGCGACGTGGCCCTGGCGTCCGCGGTGCAGGTCGTGGGAGCTCTTCGAGCCCGGGGTCACGAGGTGTCGGTGGTCGATACCGCGCGAGGTTACATCCCGGAGCAGGAGGAAGGGACCGGCCTCCGCGGCATCGTCGGGGTCGCGCCTCCGGCCCTCGAGGAGCTGCACGCGCTGGAGCGCGGCCTCCTGCTCTCGGGGCTCGGCAACCTGGCCGTAGTTCGAAACGCCGATGTCCTCTTCCTTGCCCTGCATGGGGGACGTGGCGAGGATGGCACCATCCAGGCCCTGCTGGAGGTCGTCGGGGTTCCGTACACCGGCAGCGGCCGCCTCGGCAGTGGCATGGCGATGGACAAGGACGTCTCCAAGCAGTTGTTCCGCGTGGCCGGGGTGCCCACAGCCGACTGGATCATGGCGCCGGTCACGGAGCGGGAGGTGTCGGCCAGGCTAGGTTGGCCAGTGGTGGTGAAGCCGTCCAAGCAGGGCTCGACGGTGGGGCTGACCGTGGTGAAGGCGCCGGACCAGCTGGCGGTGGCCATCGAGCTGGCGCACCGCTATGACGACGAGATCATGGTGGAGCGATTCGTCCCCGGACGGGAGCTGACGGTCGGGATTCTGGAGGGTCGAGCCCTCCCGGTGGGCGAGATCATCCCCCGGCACGAAATTTTCGACTACGAGTGCAAGTATACGCCCGGCATGTCCGAAGAGGTCTTCCCGGCGGACGTTACCGCCGAGGTCGCGGGCGAGTGCGGCCGGCTCGCCCTACTGGCCCACAATGCCCTCAAGCTCGGCGGTTACTCGCGTGTGGACTTTCGCTTGACACCGGAGGGCGCGATCTTCTGTTTAGAGGTCAATACGCTCCCGGGCATGACGGCCACGAGCCTGCTGCCTCAGGCGGCCAGAGCCGCCGGGATCGACTTTCCGGAGCTCTGTGACCGGCTCTGCCGGATCGCACGTGCGCCGGCCCGTTGGAACCCCGTGACGCCGGGCGGCGTCTAGCTGTAGAGGGCGCTGGGACATGACTCCAACTCCGTATCCACGGATCACCCCCTGGGTGGGGCGGCTCATCATCGCTAACGCGGTGGTAATGCTGCTGTTGCTTACGCTGTTCACCTCGCCCGAGCTGGTCGGCGCTCTCAAGTTCGATCCCGCCGCCGCCCTCCGCCGCCCCTGGACCTTCCTGACCTACATGTTCGTGCATGCCGGGCTCATGCATCTGGTCGGGAACATGCTGCTCCTCTTCTTCTTGGGCTCGGCGGTCGAAGGGCGGATGGGCAGCCGGACGTTCATTCTCTACTACCTCTATTGTGGTGTCGGCGCCGCGGTGCTGGCGCTCGGGTTGTCGGGCCTCATGCCGGTCAGCCCCTTCATCGGAGCCTCCGGGGCGGTGCTGGGCGTTGCACTGGCCTTTGCCATGTTCTGGCCCGACGCCGAGCTGATCCTCTTCCCCCTTCCCATCCCCATGCGTGCCCGGACGTTCGTGGCGGTGCTGGTAGCCATCGACGTCTTCAGCGCGCTCTATTTCGCGGACAGCGAAGTGGCCCATCTGGCGCACGTCGGCGGCATCCTGTTCGGCTACGTCTTCTTCCGCCTCCAGGCAGCGTCGCGCCGGGGTGGCGCCGTGCCGGTGCGCTCGTCGGTGGAGCGGGTGGTGATGGTGCAGAGCGGCGGCGCTGAGCCCGCTCGACCGACGCCGGTGACGCCGGCGCGGGCGCGCCGCCGGGTCGAGGCCGACGCCGTGGCGGCCGAACTGGACCGCGTGCTCGACAAGATCAGCGCGGAAGGACTCGGGAGCCTCACCCCGGCCGAGCGGCACTTCCTCGACGAGGTCGCAAGGAAGAAGAAACAGGAGCACTGAACCGCGGTGAGCAGTGAGCCGCGCGCGGGGGCTCCGGTGGGATCGGGGCCCTTTGTGACGCACGGCACCTGCTGAGACGTTCCGGCCACCGCGTCACCGTCCCGTTGGTCTTGCGTTGGTCGTGCGCGCTTCGTATCCTGCCCCGTGCTGATCAATCTCCTCCCTGATTTCCTCGCTGTACTCGACGCCGACAATTCAGAAGCGGCCTACCAGCGGTACCGAGACGCCCACCGCCCCATCCTCGACGCCTACTGGCGGAACTACGTGCTCGACCCCGACGGCCCGCACGCCGAGGAGGTCGTCATTCGGGCGCTGACCGCCAACCACGATGACCTTCGCGCTCTGGCCGAGCATGTGGACGTCGAGCGGCTGGCGGAAGAGGCGATCGCGCGCTCGGAGGAGCTGCTGGGTATCGATCGCCCGACCGACTGCTACCTGATGGTGGGCGTGGGCGGGGCCAATGCCGGTGAGCTGGTCGTGGGAGGACGGGGAGTCGCGTTCGTCTGCCTGGAACACTTCACCGGCCGCGCCAACCCCGAGACGCTCGGCATGGGGCTGCCGCCCGACCTCATTCCGCTCTGGATCGCTCACGAGCTCGCCCACACCATCCGGTACACGTCACACGACAGCCTGAGCGACTTGCGACGGATCGTGTCGGAGCTGGGCGGCTATTACGATTACTGGCAGACCGGTAGCCGGGCCACCCTTCGCGAGCTTCTGCTCAACGAAGGCCTCGCGGTACACGCGTCGCGTGCCGTCGCCCCCGGTTTCGATCCCGCCGATTACTTCGGATATACCCGCCGCCAGTACCATCGCCTGCGCGAGCTGGAGGCATTCCTGCGCCGGGCGGTGGAGCCCGACCTCGACCTCGCCGGACTCGGGCTTCGGCTTCGCTACCTCTCCGGCGGCATGAGTTCCGCCGCCCGGCTGGTGAGCGGTCGCGTCATTCCGGAGCGGGCGGGCTACTATCTGGGATACCGGATGGCAGAGGCGATGGTGGGGGCGCGGGGGCTGCCGCAGGCACTGCGCGCCGCCGCCGCCGAGTTCCAGGCTGCCGACGACGTGTCACGGGGTATCCAGACTGCCTGACGGCGGTGTACGCTTCGGCATGTCCCCCGATCCGCAGCCGGTCACCATCACCTGGAAACCCTCCGGGCCATTCACTGTCGAGGGGCCGGTGATCGTCCGGGACAACGAGGGCACCGAGCTCGTACCGCCTCCAGCCAAGCACCCCGGCCAGGTGAAGTTGTGCGGCTGCGGCAATTCCCGGACAAAACCGTTCTGCGACGGCAGCCATAAGCGCTGACCAGCGGCGGCAGTCACCGCGCGCCGGGTCGAGTTACTTCCCGACGCAGAATCCCGCGAAAATCCGACCCAGCACGTCTTCGACGTCCACCACCCCGATCAGTTCGTCGAGCACCCGCACCGCTTCGCGCAGGTGATGCGCGGCGAGCACGGCGTCACCGCCGGACTGGAGGTGAGGTCTGGCAGCGCGCAGCGCGTCGAGTGCCCGGCGGAGTGCCTCGATATGCCGTTCCCGGGTCAGGGCCGGCTCGAGATCGGCGAGTTGTACCTGGGCGCCGAAGAGTCGCTCGCCCGCGGTGCGTCGCAGCTGGTCTAGGCCGAGGCCGGTGAGCGACGAAACGGCCAGGTCGCCGGCGTCGGCCGGCGACAGGTCGGCCTTGGTGCGGACCACGAGTGTCGGTCGCGCCGCCGCGATCGCGGTTTCGTCGGGACCGGGAGCGCGTCCCGCCTCGACGCAGAGGAGCACCAGATCGGCCGCGCCGAGCCAGCGGCGGCTCACCTCCACGCCGAGCTGTTCGACCCGC
>Ga0247829_10000170_pt1 | contig 21049 bp, 18 predicted proteins | sample 12C_Control_Day4_FD_207765 | JGI IMG/M metagenome (GOLD analysis project Ga0247829, IMG submission 207765) | Soil microbial communities from agricultural site in Penn Yan, New York, United States - 12C_Control_Day4 | ecosystem: Environmental > Terrestrial > Soil > Agricultural land | place... | reverse complement strand
CCGACCGAGGGCGAGATCGCGATCGGCGAGCGCATCGTGTCGAGCCCGGCGCGCACGCTGCCGCCCGAGCAGCGCAACGTCTCGATGGTGTTTCAGAGCTACGCGCTGTGGCCGCACATGACGGTGGCCGAGAACGTCGCCTACGGCCTCAAGCTGCGCAAGCTCGACCGCGCGGCAATCGCCGCCAAGGTCGAGGCGATCCTTTCCACCACGCGGCTTGGCCCACTGGCCGAGCGCTATCCGGCCGAGCTGTCGGGCGGCCAGCAGCAGCGCGTCTCGCTGGCCCGGGCGCTGGTCGTGGAGCCCGAGACTCTGCTGCTCGACGAGCCGCTGTCGAACCTCGACGCCAACCTGCGCGAGGAGATGCGCTTCGAGGTCCGCCGCCTGCACGACGCCTACCGCTACACGACGATCTATGTCACCCACGACCAGAGCGAGGCGATGACGACCGCGGACCTGATCGCGGTGATGAACGCGGGGCGCGTCGAGCAGCTGGGCACGCCGCAGGACGTCTACGATACGCCGCGCTCGGAGTTCGTGGCGCGCTTCCTGGGCGGCAGCAACATCCTGCGCGGCAAGGCGCTGGACGCGAGCCGGGTGGCGTTTGCCGGCACGGCCGTCGATTGCAGCGGCGGTTCGCTGGTGCCCGGCGCGGATGTCGCCATGTCCATCCGCCAGCACGACATCGCCATCTCGGCCGACCAGCCCGCAACCGGAGCGGGGAGCGCGGTCGAAGGCACGATCGTGCGCAACGTGTTCCTCGGCGCCACCCGCGACTACGTCGTCGAGGCCAGGGACGGCACGCAGCTGCGCATCACGGCGCCGCCCCACGTCGATCTCGCGCAGGGCAGCGAGGTGTGGCTGACGCTGCCGGCCGATCGCTGCCGCGTGCTGGCGGGGTGACGCATCACCCGAAGTCGGGGCACTGCCACCCCGCCGCCACCTTGAGGCAATGCCGGCCTTCGACGAACAGGTCGACGAGCACGTTTGCCACCACGCGGGCGCCGCCCTCCTCGATCACGTAGATCACGAACGGGCGCATCTCGCCGGTCTTCTCCACCATGTACATGTAGAACGCGAAACCAGGCGCGTCGGCGGTGCGCGTGACCGAGACGCTGCGCGCGAACTCCTGGAAGGTTGCGAAGAACGGCAGCACCTCGCCGGCCAGGAAACGATCGACGCCGTCGGCGCCCGCCCGCGCCGCGGTGGCAGGGCTCAGCATGCGCGCCGTCTTCATCTTGTCGCCGCGGGCAGCCGCGGTCACGAACTCCTCCGCGATGCTGCGGTAGGCGTCCTGCTGGCCCACCATCGCGAAGTCCGGCGCGGCAGCGCGGGTCTGCGCCATTGCCTGGTCGTGGTGCGTCGTCCCGACCAATGCGAGGGGCGTTGCGGCCAGCGCCGACAGCATGAGGGCGATGCGGCAGGCGCGCGAGAAAGCAACCGGTGTGGTCATGTGCGTCATCTCCGTGAAGCGGGCGCTAGATCTGGTGGACCCAGGTGTTGGCATCGAGCTTGTGGGGGTTGCGGGCGGCCTCTCGCGCCTGCCCGTCGCGATGTCGCTTGCGCTGCCAGGCGCCGACCAGAAGGATGGCGGCGCAACCGACGGCATTGCCGAGAAAAATGGCAGCCATCATCCAGTCGTCCTTGTTGACCAGCGCATAGGCGACGGCCGACGCGTTCGAGAACAGAAACAGGCCCCAGGTGGTGAAGGAGATGGCCTGGGCGCCGCCGGCGTCGGTGGCTGCCTTTGTGATCTGCGGCACATAGGCGACGACGCGGACGGCGTTACAAAGCGTGAACGCAGCAAGGGTGAAATCGGCAATCGTCATCATGTCGAGCGGATCCTCCTCCAGTCGAAAATGCGCAAACCAAGGCCCGCTGTCGGGGTTGTTCGGCTCGCCGGGGGGTATATACGGTCGCTGCCGTCGAATGGACGTAGGCGTCGTGGCACGACTTCGGTGAACCGCAGGCACGAATAGTGGATCAGCTGGCGGAGATGCGGGTGTTCGTGCGCGCCATCGAGCGCGGCACGTTCGCCGTTGCCGCGAGCGACCTGGGCCTCACTCCCTCGGCGGTCTCCAAGCTCGTGAGCCGGCTCGAGGCGCGGTTGGGCGTGCGGCTCGTCAACCGCACCACGCGCAAGCTGGCGCTGACGGCGGAGGGTGAGACCTACTTCCAGTCGGGCCGGCGGTTGATCGAGGCGGTGGACGGCCTCGAGGACGAGGTCGCCGCATCCGCGGGCCGTCCGCGCGGGGTCTTGCGCATCAGCACGGCCGTGTCGTTCGGCGTGCAGCACCTGACGCCGGCGCTGATCGAGTTCCACCAGCGCTACTCGGACGTGCGGATCAACCTGTCGCTCACGGACAAGTCTGTCGATCTGCATGCCGAGCAGATCGACGTCGCCCTGCGCATGGGCCCGCTCGAGGACTCGAGCCTCGTGGCGCACAAGTTTGCGGAAGTCGAGCGGGTGATCTGCGCGAGCCCGGCCTATGTCGCCGAGTTCGGCGCGCCCGCGAGCCCGGCGGATCTCGCGCGCCATCGCTGCATCGTCTTCACCGCGCCCGGACGCGGACGCTGGCCGTTCCGTACGGCGGATGGTGGACTGGAGCAGGCGGAGGTGCCCCCCACATTCGCCACCGACAGCCTCGAATGCATCCTGCAGCTGGCGCTGCAGGGGGCCGGCATTGCCAGGCTCCCCGACTTCATGGCCGCACGGGCGATACGCGCCGGCGCGCTGGTGCCGCTGCTCGCGGCGCAGCACTATCCCGAGCGCAGGCCGGCGCTTGCCGTCTACCAGCCGGGCGCGGAGAGGAGCCCGAAGGTCGCCGTGTTCCTCGGCTTCCTCAACGAGCGCTTCGGACGCGAGGCCTGGCAGCTCGGCAAGAGTTGACGCGTCCCGCGCCGGAGCGACAAGGTCGACAATCCAAGGGCGCACGAGACGCATGGACCGTCGTGGGTGAGACGCAGGCACGACTTGTCGACCAGTTGGCAGAGATGCGCGTGCTCGTGCGCGCCATCGAGCGCGGCAGCTTTGCGGCCGCCGCTACCGATCTGGGGCTCACCCCGTCGGCGGTCTCCAAGCTCGTGCGGCGGCTGGAGGCGCGGCTCGGCGTGCAGCTCGTCACCCGCACCACGCGCAAGCTGGCATTGACCGCGGAGGGCGAGACCTACTTTCGCGCGGGCCGGCGGCTGATCGAGGCGTTCGACGGGCTCGAGCAGGAGGTGGCGGCTTCCGCCAGCCACCCGCGCGGGCAGCTGCGCGTCACCACCCCCGTCGCCATGGGCGTGCGCCACCTGGCGCCTGCGCTCCTCGAGTTCCATCGCCGCTACCCCGACGTGCGCGTGAGCATGTCGCTGACGGACCGGGCGGTCGACATCTACACCGAGCAGATCGACGTCGCCGTGTGCATGGGTCCGCTCAGCGACTCCCGGCTCATGTCGCGCAAGATCGCGGTGATCGAGCCCGTGATCTTCGCAAGCCCGCGGTATCTCCAGGAGTTCGGCACGCCGCTGCGGCCGCTGGACCTGATGCAGCATCGCTGCATCGTCTTCACGGCGCCGGGTCGCAGCCGCTGGTCGTTCAAGACCGGCAACGGAGGCGTGCAGCATCTCGATGTGCCCGCAACGTTCGCCAGCGACAACCTGGAGTGCATCCTGCAGTTCGCGCTGCAGGGGGCGGGGGTTGCCAGGCTCGCCGATTTCCTGGTCGCGGACTGCGTGCGCTCGGGCGAGCTGGTGCCGGTGCTCGCCGGCCAGCACTACTACGAAAGCGCGCCGGTTCTGGCGGTGTTCGCTCCGGGCACGCAGAAGATCCCCAAGGTGCGCGTGTTCCTCGACTTCCTGGTGGAACGCTTCGCACACCCGCACTGGCGGCTCGGGTAGGTCACTCCGCGGGCTGCACGGCGTGCTGCGCCACGGGCGGCCGGCGGCTGACTGCGCCGGCGAGCCAGCGGGAGAGCACGTAGAACACCGGGGTGAAGATCAGCCCGAACACCGTCACGCCGATCATGCCGGCGAACACGGCGGTGCCCAAAGCCTGCCTCAGCTCGGCGCCGGCGCCGATGGCCCACACCAGCGGCACGACGCCGAAGATGAAGGCGAGGGAGGTCATGAGGATCGGCCGCAGCCGTAGGCGCGCGGCCTCGGCGGCGGCGGCCCAGCGGTCGCGGCCTTGGTCCTCGAGCTGCCTGGCGAACTCGACGATCAGGATGGCGTTCTTGGCGGCGAGCCCGATCAGCACGATGAAGCCGACCTGGGTGAGGATGTTGTTGTCCATGCCGCGCAGGATGATGCCCGTGATCGAGGCGATCAGGCACATCGGCACGATCAGGATCACGGCCAGCGGCAGGGTCAGGCTCTCGTACTGGGCGGCGAGCACGAGGAACACGAACACCACCGCAAGGAGGAAGGCGAACACGGCGGTGTTGCCGGCGCGCTGCTGCTGGTAGGCGAGCGTGGTCCACTCGAAGCTGAAGCCCGGCGGCAGGGTCTCGGCGGCGAGCTTCTGCATCAGATCGAGCGCCTGGCCCTGCGAGAAGCCGGGTGCGGGGCCGCCGTCGAGCTCGGCTGCGGGGTAGAGGTTGTAGCGCGGCACGCGGTAGGGACCGGAGACGTCGCGCACGGTCGTGAAGGAGCCGAGCGGCACCGTGTCGCCGGCGGAGTTGCGCACGCGAACCTTGAGCACATCCTTGGGATCGAGCCGGTAGGCGGCATCGGCCTGGGCGGTGACGCGGAACACGCGCCCCAGCAGGTTGAAGTCGTTGACGTAGGTGGAGCCCAGATAGGTCTGCAGCGCGCCGAACACGTCGGACATGGCCACGCCCAGCATCTGCACCTTGGTGCGGTCGATGTCGAGGTAGAGCTGCGGGGTCGAGGATTCGAACAGCGAGAATACCTGGGCGAGCCCCGGCGTCTGCGCGGCGCGGCCCATCATGGCGTAGACGGCGCCCTGCAGCGCCTGCGGGCCGGCGTTGCCGCGATCCTCCACCATCATGCGGAAGCCGCCCGAGGTGCCGATGCCGCGCACCGGCGGCGGCATCACGACCACCACCAGCGCCTCCTGGATCGAGGCGAAGCGCTGGAACAGCGTGCCCTGGATGGCGGCGGCGGACTTCTTGGGGTCGCGGGCGCGCGTCTCGAACGGCTCCAGCGGCAGGAAGATCGCGCCGGAGTTGGGAGCGTTGGTGAAGGTGGCGCCGGAGAAGCCCGCGAAGTTCACGGCGTGCGCGACGCCCGGCACCTCGAGGGCGATGTCCACGACCTGGCGGTTGACGGCGTCGGTGCGGGCGAGCGAGGCGCCGCCGGGAAGCTGCGTCACCACGATCAGGTAACCGGAGTCGAGCTGCGGGATGAAGCCGGCGGGCGTCTTGCGGAACTCGTTGAGGCCGAAGGCGATGACGCCGGCGTACACGGCGAGCATCAGCACCGCGAACCGAACCATGCGGGCCGTGAGCCAGCCGTATCCGTGCGACAGCGCCTCGAAGCCGCGGTTGAAGTACCCGAAGAACGCATGCACGGGCCGCATCCACCAGCGCGGCTCCGCCGTCTCGCCCGCGTGGGGCTTCAGCAGCAGCGCGCACATGGCCGGCGACAGGGTCAGCGAGACGATCAGCGAGATCACCGTCGCGCCGGCGATGGTGAGCGCGAACTGGCGGTAGAACTGGCCGGAGATGCCCATGATGAAGGCTGCCGGCACGAACACCGCGCACAAGACGAGCGCGATGGCGATCAGCGCCGAGCCGACCTCGTCCATGCTCTTGTGCGCGGCCTCGCGCGGCGACAGGCCGGCGGCGATGTTGCGCTCCACGTTCTCCACCACGACGATGGCGTCGTCGACCACGATGCCGATGGCGAGCACGAGCCCGAACAGCGACAGGTTGTTGAGCGAGAACCCGAATGCGGCCATGAAGAAGAAGGTGCCGATCAGCGACACCGGGATGGCGACGATCGGGATGACGGCGGCGCGCCAGGTCTGCAGGAACAGGATCACGACGAGCACGACCAGGACGACGGCCTCGAGAATCGTCTCGAGGACGGCGTCCACGGACTGCTGGATGAACTCGGTGGGGTTGTAGACGATGGTGTACTTGAGCCCTGCCGGGAACTCCTTCGACAGCTCCGCCATCGTCGCCTGGATCGTCTTGGCGGTGGCGAGCGCGTTGGAGCCCGGAAGCTGGAAGATGCCCAGCGCCACGGCGGGATCGCGGTCGAGGTAGGAGTTGGTGGTGTAGTCGAGGGCAGCCAGCTCCACCCTCGCCACGTCTTTCAGCCGCACGACGGCGGTGGGCGTCTGCTTCACCAGGATGTCGGCGAACTGCTGGGGGTCGGCGAGCCGGCCCAGCGTCCGCACCGCCACCTGGAAGGCGCGCGGCTGGTCTACGGGCGGCTGGCTCAGCACGCCCGAGGCGACCTGCACGTTCTGCGCCTGCAAGGCAGTCACGACATCGCCTGTCGTGAGCCCGAGCGACTGCAGCCGGTCGGGATCGAGCCACACGCGCATCGAGTAGTCGCGGCCGCCGAACACGCTGATCGAGCCCACGCCGTTGATGCGGTTGAGCACGTCGACGACGCGGATGCTGGCGTAGTTGGAGATGAAGAGCGTGTCGCGCGACTTGTCGGGCGAGTAGAGGTGCACGACCATCATCAGGTCGGGCGAGGCCTTGGCCACGGTGACGCCGATGTTGCGCACGTCGGAGGGCAGCCGCGGCTGGGCGATCGCCACCCGGTTCTGCACCTGCACCTGGGCGATGTCGAGATTGGTGCCGAGCTCGAAGGTGACCGCGATCGTGAAGCGCCCGTCGCCCGTCGCGTTCGACGAGATGTAGAGCATGTTCTCGACGCCGTTGATCTGCTGCTCGAGCGGCGTCACCACGGTGGAGGCGACCACCTCGGCGCTGGCGCCGGGGTACTGGCCCGTGACGTTGATCACCGGCGGCGCGATCTCCGGGTATTGGGCGACCGGCAGCCGCCCGAAGGAGACGAGCCCCAGGATCACGAACACCAGCGAGACGACGCCGGCAAAGATCGGCCGGTCGATGAAGAATCGGGAGATGCGCATCGCTCTGGTCTCAGTTGGCGGTGGTCTCGGCGTTGCCGGCCAAGGCGGAAGCATCCGCGCTGCCGGCTGCCTCCTGCGGCGCGACCTTCACTCCGGGCCGGGCGCGCATCAGGCCGTTGACGATGACGCGGTCGCTGGACTCCAGGCCCGCCGTCACCACGCGCAGTCCATCCACGACGGGGCCCAGCGTCACGTACTTGGGCCGGGCGACGTTCTCGCCGTCGACGACCAGCACGAACTTGCGCACCTGCTCGGTGCCGATGGCGACATCCGGCACCAGCAGGGCCTCGGCAGGCGCGGCGGCCGCCACCTGGATGCGGCCGAACATGCCGGGCGTCAGCGTGCCGTCGGGATTGGGGAACACGGCGCGGCCGCGGATGGTGCCGGTGCTGCGATCGATGGCGTTGTCGACGAAGTCGGTCTTGCCCTCGTGCGAGAACGTCGGCTCGTCGATCAGCTTCAGCCTGACGGGGATGTTGGCGCCTCGCGTGGCGGCGATCGCGGTATCGCCGGCAAGGCGCATGTAGCGCAGGTAGGAGGCCTCATCCATCGTGTACTCGAAGCGGATCGGATCGATCGACGTGATGGTGGCGAGCAGCGTCGTGGTGCCGGTGGTGCCGCCGGTGACGAGGTTGCCGGCGGACACGCGCCGGTCGCCGATGCGGCCCGATACGGGTGCGCGCAGCTCCGTGAACTCGAGATCGAGCGCGGCCTGGCGCACGGCCGCCTCCTGCGCCTTCACCGACGCGTCGGCGACGCGCTTGGCCTGCGTGCGCTGATCGAAGGTCTGCTGGGTGATGGTGCTGCCGCGCACGAGCCCTTGCCCGCGCTCGAGGTCGGATTCGGCGAACGCGAGGTTGGCGCGCGCCTGGGCGAGGTTCGCCTCGCTCTGGGCGAATGCGGCCTCGAAGGGGCGGCGATCGATGGTGAAGAGCAGGTCGCCTTTCTTCACCAGCTGTCCGTCTTGGAAGTGGATGGCGGCGAGATAGCCCGACACGCGCGCCCTCACCTCGATGGCGTCGACGGCGACGAAGCGGCCGACGTACTCGTCCTGGTCGGCGACCATGCGTTTGGCGGGCTTGGCAACCGTCACCTTCGGCGGAGGCGGCGCGGCCCCCGCGGCATTGGGCTGGCTCGGCTCGCACCCGGCAAGCGAGAGCGCGAGCAGGGCGAGCGCCGCAGGAACGCCGAGCGCTCTGCGCGACAATGTCTTCGGCATCGGATTTCCGGTTGGGATTGATTGGATGTTGCGTTGCAGCAATATGGGGCCAGGGCCGGCGTGCGAGCAGGCCTCCTCGCGAGCTTGTGAAGCCGCGTGTCTCGCGGAATAGCCTGATCTGGAAAGAATTTCCGCAATCTGCACGGTTTGCGAGCAACCAAGGCCAAGTCTCGTGGCCAGCGGACATGAACACGCGCGACCGCGCGCCGGAGATTGGAACGGCGCGCATCGCGAGCGCGCTTGAAGGCACGGCCGGCCTCGCTGGACCTTTGTCGTCTGTGCGCTGGCGTCGGGCCGGCTGCTGACGCCTGTGGCGGCCTGGCGTACTTTGGTGCCTCAAAAAAGAAGAGGGAGGAAACAGCATGCCGAGGCCAACGCTCACCCGGCGCCGTTTCGTTGCGGGGCTCACAGCCGCGCCGCTGACGCTGCCGCTCGCCTGCCGGCCAGCATCCGCCGCGGCGCCCGCCCCGAGCAAGGTCACGCGGGAGCTGATCGAGGCGGCCAAGAAGGAGGGCAAGGTCGTCTGGTACACGTCCGTCGACCTGCCCGTGGCCGAGCGCGTGGCCAAGGCGTTCGAGGCCAAGTATCCCGGCATCGCCATGCGCGTGGAGCGCTCCGGCGCGGAGCGCGTGTACCAGCGCATCGGCCAGGAGTACGGCAGCAAGATCTACGCGGTGGACTGCGTCAACAGCTCGGATGCCGCCCATCTCATCGTCTGGAAGCGCGACGGGCTGCTCGCGCCGTTCGTTCCGGAGGACGTGGCGCTGCACTTTCCGCCCGAGCACAAGGACCCCGACGGCCTGTTCGCCACCTGGCGCACCACGCTCAGCACAGTCGGCTACAACACCAAGCTGGTGGCCGCTGCGGACGCGCCCAAGAGTTTCGCCGACCTGCTCGACCCCAAATGGTCCGGCAAGATCGTCAAGGCGCACCCCGGCTACAGCGGCACCATCATGACCGCCACCTTCCAGATCGCGCGCGACCTCGGTTGGCAGTATTTCGAGAAGCTGGCAGCCCAGAAGGTGATGCAGGTGCAGTCGGCTGCCGATCCGCCCAAGAAGCTGGCGCTCGGCGAGCGTGCGGTCATGGCCGACGGTACCGAGTATCTCCTGTTCCAGCTCAAGGAGAAGGGCGAGCCGGTGGAGATCGTCTATCCCACCGAAGGCACGCCGCTCATCGTCGGCCCCACGGCGGTGATGAAGAACGCGCCCAACCCGAATGCGGCGCGGCTGGCGGTGATCTTCATGTTCTCGCTCGAATGCCAGCAGCTGATCGTCGATGCCGGCGGCCTGCGCTCGTTCCACGCCCAGGTGAAGGAGAAGCCGGGTCGCCGCGCGCTCAAGGACATCAAGCTGATGAAGGACGATCCCGTCGCCGTCGAGCAGCAAGCCGACGAGATCAAGGCGCGCTACACGAAATACTTCAAGGTTTAGCGGTTTGATCGTCGCTGCTGGGTCCCGGATATTTCGCTGTCCCTCGGGACAAGCCCGAGGGCAGGCGCGAAATTCCGGGATGACAGCTACTCCGGCACGGGGGTGAGCACCGGGCGACCGGCGAAGAACGCCTCGAGGTTGGCGAACATGATGTCGCGCTGGGCCCGCTGCGCGTTGGCGGAGATGGCGGCCATATGCGGGGTGATGACGACGTTGTCGAGGACCTTGAGGCGGTCGGGGATGCTGGGCTCGTTCTCGTACACGTCGAGAGCGGCGCCCGAGATGGTGCCGGCCTCGAGCGCGTCGCACAGTGCCTCCGTGTCGACGGCAATGCCGCGCGAGATGTTGACGAGGTGCCCCCTCGGCCCCAGCGCGGCGAGCACCTCGCGGTTGATGGCGTGCGTGTTGCTCTTGTCCGCGCGCACGGCCACGACGAGGATGTCGGCCCAGGTGGCGAGTTCCAGCAGCGTGGGGTGGTAGGCGTAGGGCACGCCGGGGCGCGGCTTGCGGTTGTGATAGCCGATCTCCATCTCGAAGGCTGCTGCGCGCTGCGCGAGCTTGCTGCCGATGGAGCCCAGGCCATAGATGCCGAGGCGCTGGCCCGCGAGCCCCGGCACGATCGGCAGCCGCTCGATGATGTCGCCGCGCCAGCGGTTGGCGCGCGCATAGCGGTCGCCGCGGACGAGGTCGCGCGCGGTGGCGATTACGAGGCCCATGGCGAACTCGGCGACGGCGGTGGAGTTGGTGTCGCCGGCGTGGCTGACGACGATGTTGCGGGCGCGGGCCGCCGCCAGATCGACGCCCTCGAAGCCGGTGCCGAAGCAGGAGATAAGGCCGAGGTTCGGCAGGGAGTCCATCAGCGCGGCGCTGGTGGTGAGGCTGCCGAGCGTGATGAGCACGCGCGCCTCGCGCTCCTGCGCGTTGGGGCCCTCCGGCCGCAGCGGCCCCATCAGATTGTAGGTTTCCGACAGCCGGCCGAGCAGGCGTTTCGTGAAACCGGCTGGGACGAGGACGGTGGGCTTCATTGGGATCTTGCCTGAAGGGGATCTGCGGACGCCGAGCGAGGTGTTGCAATGCAGCACGGCAGCGCGCCCTAGTTCAAGTGGCCGCGGGACGCCCGGGCTTGCCCTCGGCGGGCGCAGGGCCGATATGAGGGGGCATGACGCAACTCGACATCACCCGAGAGGACAGCGCCTCGCGCGGCCGCTACATCGCGAGGCTCGACGGCATCGATGCCGAGGCCGAGCTCACATACAGCCGCGCGTCCCCCGCGCTTATCATCGCCGACCACACCGGCGTGCCCGACGCCTTTCGCGGCAAGGGGGTCGGCCGCGCGCTGGTGACGCGCATGGTCGAGGATGCGCGCGCCGAGGGCTTCAAAATTTTCGCGCTCTGCCCCTACGTGAAGGCGGAGCGGCAGAAGCACCCCGAGTGGGCCGACGTGTTCCAGGACTGAGGCGATACGGCGCCTGGCTGGGGCCCGCCGGCCGCAGAGCCTCCACATTCCGGCGCTATCCAATCCCCCGTGCGGGGTCCTCCAGGTGCGGCATGGCTGCGCCGGCTCGTGGGAGAGACCCGACATGACGAGGGCACGGGCCCTTCTCGCGCTGTCGCTGGTGACCTCGGGCGCCATGCTCGGGGGCCTGAGCCTGAGCGGCTACTACGAGCCGCGCCCGCCGCAGAGTGCGGTGGTTGCTCCCATCGCCGCGTCTACAGCCAACGTAGGCCCTCACCTCGCGCCGCAAGGCCGACTGCGGTTCGTGGCGATCGCCGGCGACAAGTCTGCACCGGCGCCCGCCCCGAAGCCGAAGGCCGCCGCAAAGGCACCTGCACCCTTACCCAAGCCGAAAGTGGAAACCAAAGAGCGCACCGAGCCGAAGCCGAAGCGGCCCCAGCAGGCTGCTGCTCCCTGGCCCTGGAACCTGTTCAGCAACTGAGGTCGTCATCCCGGCGCCGCGGTCGCCCGACAGGGCGCTCGCGGGGAGAGGCCGGGATCCAGGCGCGGTTCCGTGAGGTGTCTGGGTCCCGGCCTTCCTCCACATGCAAGCTTCGCTCGCATGTGGCGCCGGGATGACGGAGAGGTCAGGCGACGCCGGCGCGGAGGAGGTCGTGGACGTGCACGACGCCGACGGGCTTGCCCTTGTCGACGACGAAAAGCGCGGTGATGCGCGAGGTATTGAGCACCTCCAGCGCCGCCGATGCCAGCATGCCCGGCGCCACCACCTTGGGCTTGCGGGTCATGATGTCGCCGGTCCTGCGGCCGAGCAGGCTGTCGCCCATGTGCCGGCGCAGGTCGCCGTCGGTGATGACGCCGACGAGCTTGCCCTTGGCATCGAGCACGCCGAGGCAGCCCAGCGACTTCTGCGTCATCGTGACGAGCGCGGTGCTCATGGGCGCGCCCTCGCCCACCAGCGGCAGGCGGTCGCCGGTGTGCATCACATCGGCCACGAACTTGAGCGACGCGCCGAGCGAGCCGCCCGGGTGGAACACCCTGAAGTCGTGGGCGGTGAAGCCCTTGGCCTCCAGCAGCGCGATCGCCAGGCAGTCGCCGATGGCGAGCTGCATGGTGGTCGACGTGGTGGGGGCGAGGCCGTGCGGGCAGGCTTCCTTGGCGCGCGGCAGCTCCAGCACCACGTCGGACTGCTTGGCCAACGCCGAGTCGGCGCGCGAGGTGATGGCAATCGTCGGCACCTTGAAGCGGCGCGAGTAGGTGAGGATGTTGCCGAGCTCGACGCTCTCTCCCGACCAGGAGATCGCCACGATGGCGTCGTCTCGGGTGATCATGCCGAGGTCGCCGTGGCTGGCCTCGCTGGGATGCACGAAGAAGGCCGGCGTGCCGGTCGAGGCGAAGGTGGCGGCGATCTTCTGGGCGATGTGGCCGCTCTTGCCGATGCCGGTGACGATCACCCGGCCCCTGGCGGCGGCGAGCGTCTCCACGGCGGCGCGGAACGGCTGCTTCATGCCGGCGTCCAGCACGGCCCGCAAGGCGCTCAGCCCGTCGCATTCGAGGTCGAGCGTGCGCACCGCCGACTGTGCCGCGTCCGCAGCCGACGGCTTGCCGCCGTGCACGAGCCGCAGCTTTCTCTTGGCGCCTGCTGCCATTGATCCCCCGAGTTCGATTCGCCAGTCCCACTCTAGTCCCGCCAGCGGTACAGGCAACCTAAACCACTCCTTAACGGCAGGTCCTCTAGTGTGGTGGTCTGTCACGAGTTTGTGGCGTCTCTGTCGGCCAAATGGTTGGTTGTTTTGGGGCGTGCACGAGCCGTGGTGGGTTCCCGTTCGAACGTTGCAGTGTTGGTTGCCCTTGGCCTAGCGGCCGGGCTCGCGCCCGCATTCGTGCCTGCCAGGGCCGAAACCCCCATCGAGTTGCGGGTCACGGCTCCGCCCGTGCTCAAGCCGCGCGCGCCGGCCCGCCGGCCCAAGGTGGAGCCGCCGGTGGAGGAGGAGTCCCCCGTCGCCCCGCCCCAGCGGCGCCCGGCCGATGCGGAGGAAGAGGATGCGGCGGAGGCCGAGGACGGCAGCTCCGCGGTGGCGACCGCAGCCCGCGACGGCGACATGGCCGTGAGGGCCGAGATCGAGGGCCCCCGCGACGGCGTCATCGAGGTGGAGGAGCCGCGGCCGGTGCCCGACGGCGATCCCGACCGGCGCACCGATGCCAGGACGCCGCAGGACATCGCCGCCTTCGAGGGTCCGCCCGCCGGCTACAACCCCTACCTCTTCCAGATCGAGCCCGACCCGCTCACCGACCGGCGCACGGTCGAGCTTTTCCGCATCGAGCCCTATGTCGCCACCGGCGTCCGCATCGGCAGCTTCGTGCTGTTCCCGGAGGCCGAGTTCGGCGCCATCTTCACCAACAACATCTTCCGCAGCCCGACGCCCGACGCCGACAGCGCCTTCGAGACGCGCGGCTCCCTGCGCCTGGTCTCGGACTGGAGCCGGCACGCCGTGGAGCTGCGCGGCAGCGGGCTTGCCTCCTTCTACAAGGAGTATTCGACCGAGGACGATCGCGCCTACACGCTCGAGGCCCGCGGCCGGCTCGACATCGCCAAGCGCACCAATGTCGAGGGGCTGGTCGCCAATCAGCTCGACCGCTCGGTCCGCTCGACCCAGAACCTGCCCACCGACGCCGCCAGGCGCGGCGACATCGAGACCAACCGCGCGGCCGGCGCGTTCAACCATCACTTCAACCGGCTGGGCCTGCAGCTGAGGGGCGCCGTCATCGACGTGTATTTCGCGCCCGTCCCCATCATCGGCGGCGGCATCATCAGCAACACGGACCGCAGCTACACCCAGCGCGATGCAGCCCTGCGCACGAGCTGGGCCGTACGCGACCGGGTCGACGTATTCGCCGAGGCCCAGGCCGTCGAGCGCGAGTTCTTTGTCCCGCCGTCCGACGGCATCCTGCGCTCCTCGCATGGCGAGCGCTACCGCGCCGGCGTGTCGTTCGGGCACTGGGACGCCACCGTGCGCGGCGAGGCGAGCATCGGCTGGGGCCGCCAGCAGCCCGACAGCAGCCAGCTCGCCGCCATCGAGGGCTTCATCGTCGATGCCAACCTCGCCTGGCGCGCCACCGCGCTCACCACCTTCCTGCTGACCGCCAGCTCGGACTTCGTCGACACGACCATGACGGGCTCGCTCGGCGGCCTGTCGCGTACCGTGGGACTGGAGGCGCGCCACACCTTCCGGCGCTATCTCGTCGGCATCGCCGGCGTGAGATACGTCGTGACGCCCTACGAGAGCACCGACGTGGTGGAGCACACGCTCACGAGCGAGGTCGGCTTCGACTACTATCTCGGCCGCAACATCGTCATCTACGGCCGCTACCAGCACATCGCCTACGAGACCACTGCGCCCGACAGCAACTACGAGGATGACATCGTGCGCTTCGGCATGCGCGTGCGGCAGTAGGCGGGCGTCGTCATTCCCGCGAGCGCGCGCGTCAGCGGGAATCCAGAGGCAAACTCCGATGGTGGAGATTGGGGGTGGATGCCCGCTCAGCACTTCGCTTGGCGGGCATGACGGTCGGGCGCTATTCCCTACTCACCACTCACCACTCACCATCTCACCTCGAGAGCAGCTTGGTGAGCTCGGCGCGCAACGGGGCGGCAAGCTCTTCGCGGTCCATGGCGTAGGCGATGTTGGCGGCGAGGAAGCCGATCCTGCCGCCGCAGTCGTAGATGGTGCCGTCGAAGCGCACGGCGAAGAACGGCTGTGTTCTCGCCAGGTTGATCATGGCGTCGGTGAGCTGGATCTCACCGCCCGCGCCCAGCTCGCGCCGCTCCAGAATCTCGAAGATCTCGGGCTGCAGGATGTAGCGGCCGGTGATGTGCAGGTTGGAGGGCGCGGTGCCGGGCTTGGGCTTCTCGATCATGCTGGTGACGCGGGCCACCTTCGCCGCGCGATCCTCGACACCGACGATGCCGTACTGGTGGGTCTGGTCCTCCGGCACCGGCGCCACGGCGATGTGGTTGCCGCCCTTCTCATTGTAGGCCTCGATCATGTCGCCGAGGCAGGGCCGGCGCGCGTGATGCAGCATGTCGGGGAGCAACAGCGCGAACGGCTCGCTGCCCACGATCTCGCGCGCACACCACACGGCATGGCCGAGCCCCAGCGGCTTCTGCTGGCGCGTGAAGCTCGTCTGGCCCGGTTGCGGCAGCTCGGCGAGCAGCTGCTCCAGCTCCGCCTTCTTGCCGCGCTCCGACAGGGTGCGCTCGAGCTCGAACTGGCTGTCGAAATGGTCCTCGATGACGCCCTTGTTGCGCCCCGTCACGAAGATGAAGTGCTCGATGCCGGCCGCCCGGGCCTCGTCCACCACGTGCTGGATCACCGGCCGGTCGACGACGGTGAGCATCTCCTTGGGCATGGCCTTGGTGGCGGGCAGGAAGCGGGTGCCAAGCCCCGCCACGGGGAAAATGGCCTTGCGTATGCGCTTGATCTGGCTCGGCATCTTGAAAATCTCAGGTGTCCCGTTGCGTGCATTCAACTGGCGTATGTATCCGCCAGAAAGGTGAACGCAAGAGGGCTTGGCAGACAGACTGCGACACATCCGCCAAGAAACGGTAACGGACGCAAGCTGTTGCAGGCCGTGCGGGCGAGAATTCCGAATGTGCAACGTGGACGGGCAGGCCCCCACGGCACGGCCACAGCTTGACGGCGCCCGGCGGTGGGCCGTCAGATGTGCCAGGCGCCGCAAATCGGCCAGAAACGGTCGGCTTGCGTGCCAGTGGGCTCGAGACGAGAAGAACGCCAGGGCACGGCTCTTTCGAGGCCCGAGCCCTGGCCGGGTGGGGGAAGCGCGCGTGTCCGATCCGACGCTGGGAATTTACGCCACGCCCGTGTGCCTCCGTGCCCGATCGAGGCCGGCGGTGGCGGGAGCGATCGTGCTCGGCCTCGCCGTGCTCCTCCTGGCGATCGCGCCCGGCCGCGCCGCCGCGCAGAGCGCCGACTCCTTCCGCAAGTTCCTGGAGGCGCTGTGGCCCGACGCGCAGGCGATGGGCGTCTCGCGCGCAACCTTCGACAGCGCCTTCAAGGGCGTGGAGCCCGACATGTCCCTGCCCGACCTCGTGCTGCCGGGCAAGACCGAGAGCGACGTGAAGGGACAGGCCGAGTTCACCAAGACGCCGGCCCAATATGTGAGCGCGTCCTATCTGGCCAAGCTCGGCCAGCAGGGCAAGACGCTCGGCGAGACCCACGCCAAGTGGCTCGCCAAGATCGAGAGCGAGCTCGGCGTGCAGCGGCAATTCGTGCTGGCAATCTGGGGGCGCGAGACCGCGTTCGGCGCCCACCGCTCGCCCCACTACGCCGTCAAGGTGCTCGCCACCCAGGCCTGGCTCGGCCGCCGCAAGGACATGTTCCGCAACGAGCTGCTGCATGCGCTCAAGATGCTGCAGGACGGGGTGCGCACGCGCGAGACCATGAATGCCTCCTGGGCCGGGGCCATGGGCCTCACCCAGTTCATGCCGTCGGAGTTCTATACGCTGGCCTACGACCTCGACGGCGACGGCAAGAAGGACATCTGGGGCTCGGTGCCGGACGCGCTGGCCTCCGCGGCCAATCAGCTGCGCGCCAAGGGCTGGGTTGCGAACCAGACCTGGGGCTACGAGGTGCGGCTGCCCAAGGACGTCTCCTGCCTGATGGAGGGGACGGACAACGCCAAGCCGGTGCGCGAGTGGGCGCGGCTCGGCGTCACGCGCGCGGCCGGCGACTTTCCGGCGCATGCGCTCGACCAGTCGGCCTTCATCCTGGCGCCCGCCGGGGCCTACGGACCCGTGTTCCTGGCGCTCGAGAACTTCCTGGTCATCAAGCGCTACAACATGTCCGACCTCTACGCGCTGTTCGTCGGCAACCTCGGCGACCGCATCGCCGGTGGTGGCGACTTCGTGGTGCCGTGGGCCAATGTGCAGCAGCTCTCGGCCAAGAGCATCGAGGCGATCCAGGAGGGGCTGAAGGCGAAGGGCTATGCGGTGGCCAAGGTCGACGGCAAGGCCGGCATGAATACGCGCGCCCTGGTCGGTGCCTACCAGAAGGCCAACGGCCTCAAGCTCGACTGCTGGCCGGCCGACGCGCTGCTCAATCACCTGCGCAGCAAGGGGCCGGACAAAGGAGCGCCGCTCAAAGGCGCCGACGCCGGCAAGGGGGGAGACCGCGGACGTGAGGAGAAATAGGCGACCTTGGGGGTCGTGGATCGTTGCGGCAGCCGTCGGCTTGGCGGCAGAGCTGTGCGCGGCCCCGATCGTGCGCGCCGAGCCGGCGGCAACCGCCGATGCGCAGGCCTTCTTCGAGCGGCTGTGGCCGGCGGCGCAGGCCCGCGGCATCTCGCGGGGGCTGTTCGAGCGGGCCGCTGCCGGATTCGTGCCCGACCCCGATGTCGTCGAGCTGGCGCTGCTGCAGCCCGAGCACAGCAAGCCCGTCGGCACCTATGTGTCGGACGTCGTGAGCCAGCAGCGCATCGACAGCGGCCGGCAGCTGGCTGCGGTCCACGCAGCCCTGCTCGAGGCCATCGAGGCCGCCTACGGTGTCGACCGCCACATCCTCCTCGCCATCTGGGGGATCGAGTCGCGCTACGGCGCACAGATGGGGTCGCGCGGTGTCATCCGCTCGCTGGCGACGCTTGCCATGATGGATGCGCGCCGCTCCGAGCTGTGGAGGCGGGAGCTGATCGCGGCGCTGCGCCTGGTGCAGGAGGGTGCAGTCGCGCCTGACAGGTTCGTGGGCTCCTGGGCCGGCGCGGGCGGGCACATGCAGTTCATGCCCACGACCTACGCCACGCGCGCGGTCGACTTCGACAGGGATGGCCGGCGCGACGTCTGGGGCTCGGTGGCGGACGCGCTGGCCTCGGCCGCCAACTATCTCAAGGCCTCGGGCTGGGCCGCCGGCGTGCGCTGGGGCCAGGAGGTTGCCCTGCCGGCCGATTTCGACTTCGCCTGGTCGGCGCCGGGTCGCGCGCAGAGCCTGCGGGAATGGCGGGCCGCCGGCGTCAGGACGATCTCGGGCCGCGACGAGCTGCCCCCGGGACAGCCGCTGCGGCTCCTTCTGCCTGCAGGTGCGGGAGGGCCAGCCTTCCTGGTCACGGGGAATTTTCGCGCCCTGCTCAGGTACAACCAGTCGACGGCCTATGCCCTGAGCGTCGGTCACCTGGCAGACCGCATCGCCGGTGGGGCGGCGCTGGCGGCATCCTGGCCCGCGGACGACAAGCCTCTCAGCCGGGCCCAGCGCCAGGAGCTGCAGGGCCTGCTTGCGACCCGCGGGCTCGATACCGGCGGGATCGACGGCGTCATCGGCGACCGTACGCGTGATGCCATTCGTGCCACCCAGCGCGGCCTCAACCTTGCCGAGGACGGCCATCCCAGTGCCCAACTGCTGGAGCGCCTGCGGGACAGCGCGGCGCCTTGAGGACACGATGGCGCCCCGCTGCCGGCGGCCATGTTGTCGACAGCTTGCGGTGGCAGGGAAACTGCAGCATCTTCCCGGGGTTGCGACTCAAGGGAGTGGGCGTCTCGCGGGGCGGCCAGAGGCCGATAGTGCAGGGCGAACGTCGGCATGCGCGCTAGGTCTGCAGCGCTGGTTGCGGTTTTGATGGGGCTGGCGCTCGCGGTCGCGCTGGCGCTGCCGTCGGCCGCGCAGGAGGAGCCCTCCGGCACGAGCTACGTCACGCCGTTCCCCGAGGGCGACGTCTACAAGCTGCAGGCCTATGGAGACCCGCTGGCCGAGGGCATCCTGAGCGGGCTGGTCGAGGCGTTTGCCGGCGACAGCCGCATGCAGGTGTCGCGCAAGCATCGCGTGCTCGGCGGCCTCACGCGCAACGACTTCGACGATGAGATGAAGGCCGAGGAGCAGCCCGGCCGCGAGGCCTTCCACATCGGCGTCGTCATGATCGGCATGTACGACCGCAACAATATGCGCACGTCCCCGCGCGATTTCGTGCGCTGGGGCACGGACGAGTGGCGCAAGGAATACGGGCGCCGGGTCGATTCCTTCATCAAGACGCTGAAGCGGCGCGGAGTTGCCGTCTATTGGGTAGGCCAACCCGCCATGCGCAGCCCGCAGCAGAACGAGGCCGCGCAGGCCATGAACGACATCGTGCGCGAGAAGGCGTATCTCAACGGCGCCAAGTTCATCGACATCGCCGCCCATTTCGCCGACGAGGCCGGCAACTACGCTCCCTGGGGTCCCGACATCACCGGCAAGCAGAAGCTCCTGCGCGAGAACGACGGCGTGATGTTCACTTATGCCGGCAACCGCAAGCTCGCGCTGTTCGTCGAGCAGGAGGTCAAGCGCGACCTGGCGCAGGCCAAGAACGAGCGGGCCATCCCGCTCGCCGGCAACGACCTCGAGCAGAAGCGGATCGCCGCCCTGAAGCCGCGCCAGCCCCCGCCCGGGGACGGCGGCTGGAGAGGCACGATCAGCGCCAACAAGGAGGAGGCCGCCGCGCAGCAGAAATCCGCCGCCGCACGGCCCAAGGAAGCGCCCGCGCAGGCGGAGCCGGCCTCGCTGGAGCAGAAGGCGGACAATGGCCGCATCACGCTCAGAAGCATCGGCGCGGGGGGGCGCGAGGAATCCGTCACCATCGACATCCTGCGCCCCGCCATCCCCTCGGCCGTGATCGCCCTCGTCACCCGCAAGGAGACGGGCGAGAAGGCCTCGCAGATGGGCGACGTCGTTGCCGACGATGTCGGGGGCGGGCTTGTCGCGCTGAGCTCGATCACGCCGTCCGGCCTCGGGCCCGGCACCACGCGCCGGACATTGGCGCCGAGCTTGAGCCCCTACTACAGGGTGCTGGTCAAGGGCGAGCGTCCCGAGCCCAAGCCCGGCAGGGCCGACGACTTCAGCTGGCCGCGCGTCGAGCCCCCGCCCATTCCCGAGCCGCCGGCCGCCGCGGGCCGCCGCACCCCACCACGCGCCACCTCGCCGAAGGCCGCCCAGCCGCGGTCGTAGGCGGGATCGCAGGCTTTCCCGGACCGCCACGCTTGCTGCCGCGATCTTCGGCGTGCACTCTTCGATACGCAGACAAGGGAGGACAATCTTTCATGCCCAAGATGTCGGATTCTCGCCGCAAGAAGATCCAGGCCAGACAGCGTCGGGCGCTCAACATCCTGCGCCGGGAGAAGAAGGCAGCAAAGCGCGAGCAGAAGAAGGCGTGAGGTCCGGCGGGCTGCCGGCGACCGGTCGGCGCGGCCTGTCCCCCACTTCGGCGGCTATTTCTGGCGAGCTTTCCGCGTCTCCGCCGGAGGCGGAGGCGGGGCGATCTGACGCTTGAGCACCGCGATGTTCAGGGAGCTGATGGAGACCAGCTCCCATCCCCGGGACCCGGCATCGTTCAGGACATCGAGCAGACTTGTCCTTTTTGGAATCTCGTTCAGATCGAGGACTTCGTATTCCCATTGCGGCATTGTTTGGGTGATCTCCTGCCTTGTGATCCGTTCGCGGCGCGTCGGTTATTGCGCTGGACGCACGCCCATGTCCTGCTTCGTTGGAGCATCGTGCTGACCCCACCATAGACATAGCGCAGGACTGTGGAGATTGCGGGACCTGCATAGCTCCAACCATCTCATGGGGTCGTACTCGAGCGATTGCTGCGTGCCGTTTCGTGAGAAGGTTAGGGCGAGTCTACAGCGAGGACAGGTTGTCGATGTCGGCTGGGTCATGTCATTCGTCGCCTTTGAGCCGACGGCGAATTATCTGTTAGTCTGCGGCGTCACGAGAGCACCAATTCGTGCCGTTGACAGCGACCGCAGCGTGCGCGGCGAGGAGTGCCATGGAGGATTGGCCGCAGGCGCTGAAGGACTACAGGCGACGCCACGCCCTCACTCAAGGCGCGCTCGCCGAAATCCTGAACGTCGA
>Ga0247829_10000169_pt1 | contig 21058 bp, 25 predicted proteins | sample 12C_Control_Day4_FD_207765 | JGI IMG/M metagenome (GOLD analysis project Ga0247829, IMG submission 207765) | Soil microbial communities from agricultural site in Penn Yan, New York, United States - 12C_Control_Day4 | ecosystem: Environmental > Terrestrial > Soil > Agricultural land | place... | reverse complement strand
GGGGCGGGCTGTGCGCCCTTCCTGCCCGCTGCGTTCAGCGCCTCGGACAGCACGGCTTCGAAATCGCCCGCCTTCGTCAGCGACTTGTTCAGCTTGTCGCCGGCATAGTAACTGTCGCCGCGTGACAGTTGACGATGCGCGCCCTGCACTGTGGACAGCACCGGAAGGCTGGCCCACTCCTTTGCCAGCCCGAGCGCGAAGCCCTTGAGCGACAATTCGCCGGCAACGAAGTTCAGGTAGCCGCGACGCTTCAGTAGATGGTAGCCCATCAGGTCTTGCAGGTCGGGCGTCATGTGCTGGGAACCGCGGAGCCCCATCTCGGCGATCAGGCCCTTGAGCGTGGCCCGCATGAATTGGTAGCGGCCGGCGGCAGATGAGCCATTGCGCTTGGACCAGAGGGCTTGCGCTGCCTGCACTTCGTCCAGCGTCATCTCAGTGAGCGGCTTCGGCAGCTTGTCCTGCTTGTTGGCGAAGATCGTTCCGTAGCCTTTTGGGGCTTCGATCGATCCGATGAAGTCGAGCAAGATCGCCGCGCCTGCTGGCACGTTCGGGTTCATGGATGTCTCCGATGTGAGGGATCGCGGGGCATGCCCGCATAGTGGGTGGCTACTTTACGCCGTAGATGCGGATCGAGCCGGCGTCGAACACTCCAGTGGCAGTTGAGAACCGGATGGCATCCACTGCAGCAGCCGTATTTGTAGGCGGCAAGAACGACGTGATGGCAGATATCGTGGTGCCTTCGGCTATCACCTTGATGGCGGTCTTGCCATTTGCGATGGTTGAACCGATGTTGCCGATCTCGATCCATCCGCTGACTAGATTACCGGCAGAACTCAGCGTGATCAGCACCTGTGCCGTTCCGTAGGCCGCGCCGTTCGTGCTGCTAAGAGCAACAGCTATGGCTGCTGCGGAGGATTGGCTGACCCCGTCAAGTTCGCAGTACAATTTCCGATACCCCCCAGCGATACCGGTGAGGTCTTGAGTAGACCCTGATGTAGTCGTTAGCGTACCCAGAAGGGTCATCCCCCCGACACTGACGCCGAGGGTGGTTCGCATTGCTGCGGCGTCAGCATCATCCAGAAGCGTTCTGGCGAATGAGGTGAATGTTGCCAGCGCCGCTGTGCCAGACCCGGTAAAATATGGCAGCCGGTCAGCTGCGCTGGTGAGTCCGGCTATGGCAGCGAGTTCTGCATCATAGGCCTGGTAGTCCACACCCGCCTCAAGGTTCACGCCCGCCTTGAACGCTGCCTCGTTGGCATAGGTGAGCAACCCGCGCCCGTATGCCTGCGTGCTGAGTGCCGCGATGGCAGTCAGGTCTGCGTCTAGCGGTTGCTTCTCCCCATCCAGTTCTTGCAACGCGGCCTGGACATCGGTCGCTGCAATGTTGCCTGCCGGAGTAACGCCGATATCCCCGGCGTCCAGCACGACCACACCCGTCGCACCGTTAACGCTGTCGACGCCAGCGCTACTTACAGCCGAGACGATCGGGTTAGCCGGATCGGTATCATCGACCGTGATGTTCGTCCCGGCTACGATCGACGCGATAAGTCCGTCTTGCCCGCGAGGGATGCCGAAGTCCAGCACGGCATCCTGCGCTGTGCCAGAGTTCACTACCGTCGCCGAAGAACCAGCAGGCAGGGTGGTTACCGTACCTATTGAGATATCGGCGTCAAGGTCGCTGATCGGGATTAGATCCTGCCAAGCTCCCGTGGTCCCCACTCGCCACTGGACCATGGTTCCAGTGTTCTGCAACTCGATTTCGAGCGGCGGAATGCGAGGCAACACACGCAGCCGGATCTTCGGTTCTTCGACCCGCTGAAGGCGAATGGTCTGGTAGTGATCGACCATCAGAGGCCCCCGTCCTTGAATACCAGGGAGCCCGTCAGCAGTTGCACCACCTGGCCGCCGTCAATAGTCATGGTAATGCCGACTTTGTAGTTGCGCCCCGTGCAAAGCGAGCCGAGCTGCGCGACCGTGAAGCGCCAGCGGATGACGTTGTCAGCCGGCTTGGTGATCGTTGCATCATCGGTCGAAGCGCTCAGTAGCGTCGTATCGCAGTCCTTTACCTCAAGGTGAAAGTCGGCGTCCGTCGCATCTGTGAGCGCAAGACCGGTGTCATCATCGATGATCTTGATCGCTTCGACCCAATCGGCGTCATCGGTCGCGTAAAACGTGCCTGCGTATGCCATCGGGGCCTCAGAGCTTGATTAGGATCAGAACGAACTGAGACGGCTGCATATTGGTATGCGCCGTGCCGGAGCCTGTCGTCGCCATGGCGCCGGTCAGCGCGATTTCTCCAGACCCGCCGATCTGCTCGCCGGCTGTATTGGTGGGGGTGCCTGTGTACGCAGCATAGTTCGTGTCGATATTCGACACCAAGGCGAGGCCGCCCTCCGTTCGGGTTTCCTGTTCGTTCGATGGGCTATAGCGCACCGGGTGGCCGTGGTTTGGCATCTTGAGGGTGCCATTCCCGTGCAAGTGAGCCGGGAGCTGTGCCTCACTCAGCGCTACGTCATCTACGCCCGCTGTTGCGCCAAGGTCAGAGGATGTTTCGCCTCCGTCCATGAGGCTGTCTGCAATCAACCCGGCGTCGGTGTTGCCCATCGTGGCGAGCCCAACGAATGTCCGCTCGCGGAAGTCCGGGAGAGCAATCGTCTTGTTCGCAGCCCAGTCGCCTGCTGCTGAGCCGCCGCGCCCTCCGCTGACGCTCAGGGTGGCATCGACCGCCCAAAGATGAAGGAATAGGTCCTCGGTATCGTCGTTTGCCCGCTCAGTCGCTCCGGAGGCTGCTGACCCGATCGTTCGGCCAGCGGCGCGCACCCAGCCAGAGGGGGCTGACGTGCCATAGTACGGCTTCAGGTCGCCGGTTCTGGCCAGCAGGTCGATGGAGGTGTCGCCAGCGTCGGGGGGCACAAAGGTAGCCGACTGCGGCACATCGACATTGTCATCGTCGAAAACCAACGTATCGTCCGCTTCGAGCAGTTTTTGGCGGTAACTTCCCGGCGACGGGTTCAGGAAGATTATTGGGAAAGCACCGCGGGCATTGGCCAAGATAGGCTGATCAATCGCAGTGCTAAGCGACGCGTCAGAGTAGACAACCTGCGGGGTTGTCGTCTCGCTGTCGTAGAAATAGAGCTTTGCACCCACCATTGGGTCGCCGTTCTCATCAATGAACGGAATACGGCTGCCGGGCCAAGTTGTTGCCATTTACATGCTCCAAACGGCCGACAGCGCCTTGCGGGCGAAGCAACGGCCGATTACTTCTGTGTGCTGGAGGAGACCAGGAGGGATTTAGCGATGATTGACGGCCCGGTCGGACCGCCCATACTCGATATGCTGCTCTGGGTCGCTGGGTGCTGCGCCCTGATCATCGCCTATGCGATGTTTGACGTTTGGCGGCTAAGGCGTAAAAAGAAGCCCGATGCCTGATTTGGATCTAGAGCCGCACGAATACACCGAGAACGGGAAACGCGAACCGCTTCTGCATCCTCGCTGGAAGGTGGGGCTTGCAGCCATCGTTCTTGTGTTCTTGCTGGCGCTCTTTATCCGTTACGTTTATTCGCCAACGGCGCACGGAGTGTTCGACTGGATAGAGGCGGGTCTATCGACTAGACGGTAGTACTGGCTGTACGCCTCTGGCCACACCGCTACCCAACAAAGCCGTTAGTTCATCGACCGGCGCTGACGCCAACTGGTTTGCGAGATACGCCCGGCCCGGTCCAGACAATACCGCCCTACCCGCAGCCCACGGCACCGCTGCACCTACTGCGGCCCCCACTCCGGCGCCCAACGGCCCAGCCGCCATGCCGCCAACGGTCGCGCCGGTCGCGGCGCCAGCCGGGACAAACAACTTAGCACCGAGCCGTCCAGCCGTTCCGCTGTTGGGAAGCGGGGTCATGGCCGACACCCCGGCGTTCGCCAGCGCAGCAAAGTCATTGCGTCCGCGGGAAAAGCTGCGTCGTCCCTGCTTCTTTGCCGCACTTCGAAGGTTGGCGGGGGTGATGATGCCGTCAGCGGCCTTCTCCCCGGCCCGCCCAACGGCGTCCTCAATCACCAGCATGTTGCGGTACGACCGGCGGACTTCTTGCCACGCCCCGAGATCTGCTGGGTTGGTCCGTCCGATAGTGCGTTCCATCGCCCCATCGAGCGCCGAATTGATATCCCGTAGGGTCATGGTCAGTTCCGGGTCTTTTGAACCGCGAGCGGCCCGCTCCAGCCGACTACGCAGCGACTGATAGGCGCGGCCAGACAGCCTCCCGCCACCGTTCCTCAGCGCGTCGGTAATATCCACAATAGTCTGTTGCACTATTGGCGCTCGTTGCGACGGGTTCACCAGCGATGCATAGTCACGCCACACTTGGCCGAGTTCCCCCGCAAAGCGCGAGTCGCTTTCGAGGGTATTGCGAGAGCTTAGCCCATCGATCTGCTGCCCGATCTGCGTATACGCCTGGTCGATCACGTCTGGAGTAGCGCGCTCCGCATTAATCTGAGCGCGCCGCAGGGCTGCCGACGTAAACTGATCGGCCTGCCGCTCCGCAAAATTCTCTGCCGCCGATCCACCCAACTCAGCTTCTCGGTACTGAAGGCCCTTGCTGCCAGTGGCCTGCCCCGCAGTAAGTTCTACGCCCTCGTTCCTGAGAACATTTGCGGCGTTGGTCTTTGCTTGTGGCGCGCGAAGCGGTGAAATGACGCGCTTGACGCCCTCTACGGCGACAGGGACGGCCGCGCCGATCCCCGCGCCGATGAGCGCCCCTTCAGACGCACCGTGAGCGCGCTTGACCAAGTCTCCATCAGCGGAGCCAAACCCATAGATCCCGCCGCTAACAGCGCCGCCCTTTGCCCCATCGATAACGGTTGGGATAAGCCCGGCGGCTCGGCCTGCGGCGAGATCTGGGCGGCCAGAGAGCAGCGAGCCTGCAATCTCCGCGGCAGTACCCAATGCACCCTGTTGCTCGCGGCCAAGGTCTGCTCGAGCCCTCTCCAGTTGGGAATAGTCATTGAAGGCCTGGCCGAAGTCCTTGCCTCTCAGAGCCTCACCAACCGCGTTGCCGGCACCAGCTGCCTCGTCAGCGAAGCCCAATGTGCCACCGGCCTGCAAGAGCTTCCCGGCATCGTAGGGCGCATACATCTCTGCGACCTTTTCCTTTGGCACGTCCGGCAGATAGTTCCGCTGTACCCGGTCAAGCGCGAAGTCGTAGCCGCCCTGAGCATCCAAGCCCTGAACATTGGTCGACGCCTCGCCAGACGAACCCTTTGGCTCTACCTTGCCTTGAAGTGAGATAGCCTTCGGGTTGGCGGCCGTCCATTCCTGCGCACCCCGGATCGCCGTTGCCTCGTCATCTGCGTCGATCTTGATCTTGCGGCCATCCGGGGCCTGGATTGTGAAGACGGCCATTTACTCGACTCCAAGAACTGTGAAGGAGCCAGCGCCGCCCTGCGAACCACCAGCCGCGGCTTGGGTTCGCTGTTTCGCCGCGGCGATGATGCCTTTGAGTTCGTCCAGAGCATCCCGATAGTCCTCTGCGGATTGCGCCGTGCTGAGCCGCCCGATAGCCTGCGTTGCCTTGGCGCCCTCCACTTCGGTAATCTGTCCGCCACCCTTGAGACTTTCGAAAGCCTGCAGAAACGACTGCCCCTGTAGCTGAAGAGCGCGCTGCCCAAAACGATACTGATCAGTGCCTGGCACTTGCTGCATCCACGAGAGCCAACCTGTGGACACGTCGAGGGCGGGATCGTTCAGGATTCCGTCGATGGTCGCCATCATATTGTCGGCTTTGGCGATCGCGCCGGGTAGCGCGTCGATACGCTCAGCGGCCGCTTTGCCAGCGGCGGTGCCGAAGCCACTTTGGAAGGCGGCCTCTTCGTTGTTCTTTTCCACCTGTCCAACGGGCTGGCGCGTGATCGGATCCAGCAGCACCCAATGCGTACCGGCATCGATCTTGATCGGCTCTTTGGACAGTTTCACCCCTTCAGGCAATGCGGTCTGCACAGCCTTGCCGTTCTTGCCGATCTGGAGAATGACTGGGTTGCCTTCCGCATCGACGCCATACTGTGGGTTCAGCCCGAGATCACCGGCGCCACCATTGGCCGTCGTGTCGCTGTAGTCGCCAATCACCTGGCCCGTGTACGGGTTTACCAGCCGGTCGTTGATCACAACTGGCTTGGCGCTGCGACCTTCCATGTTGGCCTTGGCAAGCTCTATGGCGATGGGCCGGGTATTCGGGTTGCGGAACAATTCCAGCATGACTTCGCGCGGCGGCATGCCAGGCGCTCCACCCTGCCCCTGCTGTGGCTGTGGCGCCGCCTGCGGCTGCGGAGCCATCGGAGCCTGATACCCCCCGCCAGCATTGCCGCCCTTCTCACTGGCCCACTGAGCGAACTGAGCCACGGTCATGTCCGCGAGCTGCGGGTTGGCCTGCACCACTGCCGGGTCGACATATGCCGATACAGGGCTGTTTGGGTCGCCAGCCAGCACCTTCGCGGCCCCGCCGGCGCCGAGGAAGTGGGCAGCGTAGAGCGTACCGGGATTGACCGGAACACCCGACTTGCCAAGCGTTCCGGCGTTCTCCTGTGTGAACACCTTCATGGCCCGTTCCTGCTGGGCAGGGTCGGTGCGGCCGTCTGGGGTCAACCCCAGCTCAGGATGACGCTGCGCCAGATCGGCCCATGTCCCCTCAAGGAACTGGTAACGGCCGGTGGCGCTGGAATTGGGGTTTTTGGCGTTGTCGTTACCGCCGCTTTCCGAGCGCCGCGTGTTGGCAAAGAATGCCGTCAGCAACGGATCCTGCGCGGCTGTCGCGGCATTATGGGAACCGCTCACCAGTGCGTCGGTGGTGACACCCGAGCCGGGAACCAGTGCCTGCGAGGTAGTGGCGTTGCTGAGGCTATCGAGGTACTTGCCGAACGTCTCCGGCGCGTCCTTCTCGAAACGCTCGTTCCGCCCCCAGGTGAGGCCAGCATCGAACTTGTCGATGCCAACGCCCAGCGGGTCGCGAAGCTCAATCGGACGCCACGAGTAAGCCATCAGAAGCCCCCAAAGCCCAGCAGTTTGCCGCCGATGCCAAGCACGTTGCCGAACAGGTTGCCGAGCCCAGCGTTGTTGGTGGACTCGCCCTCGGCGCGCTGGTTGTTCGCGCTGATCAGGTCAGACGTGATACCCGACTTGAAGCTGGTGAGGTCGCCAAGCGATTTGGTCGCCGCCCCTACTCCGGCGCCGTACATATCGTTGTAGCCGCCGAGCCGATCGACATAGTTGCCCCACTCGTCGTTTGCGGCCTTCACGCCGTACTGCAGCAGGTCGATATCGGTATTGCCCGACTGCAGCCGCCCCTGCGACGAGGCCGTGCGCTGCAGGGCTTGTAGCCCCTGGTCAAGGCCGAACTGGTAGCCGGGCCCCGCCTGGAAGTTCGCCAAAGCCTCTGCATTACCTGCCGCCCCGTTGACGCCGGTCGCATTGGCGTAGGCATTGGCGCCGGACTTGCCGAGATTGAGATAGTCCCCGGTAATGTCCTTGGCCTGGTTCAGGTAGCCCGTGCCAGTCGTATCGAGCTGGTTGATGAGCCCGGTATTCCGCTTGGAAGCGTCCAGCAGCGGATCGCCCTGGTTCAGGCCCAGCAGATTGTCTAGCCAAGATGCCATGGTCAGGGCTCCAGTGCGGTGATGCGTGTTTCGTGATCGTTGGAGGCGTCGATGAGCTGGCGCAGGCGCGTGTCCCACTCTTCGAAATACTTGCGCCAGTACTCGTTCATGGTCCCATCAGCGTTGATAAGGCGCTGAGCCGGCGGCGGCAGCTTGCGTGGCTGTTCGATGGTCATGAGGCCTTGCGCTCCTCAACGTCCATCGCGCCGCCGATGAAGGCTAGTTCGATGGGGTCGCTGCACTGCAGCCGCCACTGCACGCCGCGGCGATTGGTGACACCGCACCGGAAGATATCGATCGGCACGTCCTGCCCCTGCGTGCCCAACTCACGGGTTAGCGGCTGCCCGAACGTGCGCCCGCCATCGAAAGACCACGAGATGCGAACCACCGGGTCGCTCTCGATCGGGTCGATACCTGCGTCGACACCTACGCCCGTCACGAAGTCGAAGCTGGCGCGCTTGATGAAGGCTTTGCCGGGGAACCGGTGCGCCTGTACCGAGTGCAGTTCCCACAGTAGGGGCTGATCGTCCTCGCGCTTAACTGTCGCGCTGACCTGAAAGACCTTTTCGCTGTCGCGGTCGAAGACAAACCACTTGTCCCAGGCGTTGACGCCAAACCGGCCGCGCCAGCGTTCCTCACCATAGGACGCGCGCTCGTGCCAGTTGCCCGTGGATACGTCGTAGACCCAGGTCCAGTCGGGCCCGGTGAGTACCCAATAGGCATGGCCAGCGGCCACGAACACCGAAGCCTCGAGCGTCGTCACGTCCGTCACGGCTTCAATAAAGCGCTCCAGCTCTGGAGTCGAAATCTTGGTCGGCGTATAGCCTTCCTGCTGTCGAACGGTGTTGTCGTTGGCGACATAGATCAGGTTGTCAGAGAACCCGGTTTCGAAGCCGGCAACCGCATATGGCCCTTTGAGGCCTACGGGGATTACAGGACCGCGAGAGAAGGCAAAGCCAGTCGCATTGCCGGCATTGCCGTAGAACTCGATGGAGGCCGCCCCCATCAGCAGCAGATCGCTGCCCAGGGCAACCGCGCGATATAGCCCATCTGGATCGGCTTCCGCCGTAGTGAAGTCCACCGATGAGAACGTCGTGGCGTTGATGCCGGACTGGTATGCTTTGCCCGCCGCCGACGTGACGATGAAGTAGCCATCGATCCAGCAGATGGAGTTAACCGCCGGCAGATCCCCGTCGCTGAAGTCCGAAACGGACGCAGCGCCAGTGTTGATCTGCGACATGCCGGCCGAATGGACGATGAGCACATCCGGCGTCGCGGCCATGTTGCGGGCCATGAACACCGGGCCGGAACCTCCGACCGTGCCGGTCAGCTCCGTAACCACGTAGCTCGAGGTGACTGAATAGGCCTTGTCGCCAGAAATGATGTAGAGCACCGATCCGACAAGCAGCGAACCGCGCGCTTCTGTCTCTGTGGTGCTGAATGCGTGGGTGAGCCCTGGGGCCCGGCGCCAGATCACCTTGCTGCGAGAGCCAGGAGGCGCTGCCTCAGCGTAGCAGTTGATCAGCCGGCCACCATTCTCGGTGGGGTTGACGCCAGGCGCCGTGCTGGTGGGAAACGTGATTTCCGGCACTTAGTAATACTCGACGCTCTGGTTCTGGCCGGACAGCACCACAGTTTGCAGGAGCCTCAATCGGCTCTCCGCATACAGGCGCTTGCCGTCATCCGGCTCGATGCCATAGGCGCGTGCCAGCGAGTTTGCCGTGATCTTGGCAAGGTGAATGAATGCGTCCTCGTCGTATTCGTCCGGGTCGCCCCAGGAGTAGATATTGCGGGTCGCGAGGTCACTCATGACCGGCTCAATCTCGGAGGTGATCAGCGCCACGTCCTCGGCAGCGGCGGTTTGCCCGGCGCCTATGACGCCAAGCTCCACCAGCACCCGGTCGATGAGTTCCTGCTTGCTCTTCATTTTGCGACGAACGCCGCTTGCTCTTCGGCCGGCAGCGCATTGAACGCCGCAGCATCAGCCTTGGTGAGGTCGGTGACGATCTGCTCGTCCTCGTCGCCAAAGACGATGGCGAACTTGCCACGGCCCTTGTGCACAGCTCGATAGCCCTTCGGGGCCTCGGCAACCTCAACCGTGAAATGGGAATGGCTGGCCAGTTTGGCCGCGATCTCGTCGCTGGCTTCCACTGCCACGCCGAACGGGAACACGATCCCATGCATGGTGAGCGCCTGCGGGTCAGTGCCTGGGCCCCGAGGGTCGCCGGTAAACGTCACTTTGGGCATCTGGTGCCTCCAGCATGAGAAAGGGCGGAGCCGAAGCCCCGCCCTCTTGGTTCAGTCGATGGCGTAGTGAACGACCATCGTGGACTGGCCAGTGCCGCCGGTTGCGGCGTCGGTGTTGACCACGGCCTGGATGATCGTCTCGGCCGCGAAGGTCTTCGGGCCGGCCGACATCAGGACACCCTGAAGCGGGATCCAGATACCGGCTACGGGGACATGCACCGACACATCGCCGGTCAGGACGCCGAGATTGCCGAACCCATCCGGATCAGCCGCGTCAACGCCATTGGCTGCCCAGCCGAGGTCGATATCCAGCTCTTCCGTGCCGGTGTCGAGATCGTCGGCGTACCAGTAGCCACCGATGACAGTCGCGCCCTTGGGGACGCGGCAGTACTGGATGATCGTGGTCGCGGCGAGGTTGGAGGCGTGGGTGTAAGTGCCCCACGCAACTCCGAGGATGCCGGCTCCGGTCGGCTTGAACACCGGGAAACCAGAGGCGGCGCGAGTAGCAAGAACGGTTGCCATTTCAGGTTTCTCCTTAGCTGGCCGTGGACGAAGCGAAGAAGCCCGTCACGACGCCATGGTCCTTCAGGTCGTCGCGGTCGCCCGCACCCGAACCGAAGACCATCTTGTCGATGCCGTAGATCGAGGAGATTTCGACGCCGTGCTTGTCGCCGTAATCGAATTCCTCGGTCTTCGAACGCCAGCGACGGGCATACGCCACGCCGATGGCCTGAGCGCCGCAGAGGAAGGCCGGCACAACGGTGCTGGTGTCCCCCAGGGCGGTCAGGGTCGAATAGTCGTAGAGGTCGTGGGCTTCCTTGATGATGACGCCATCCCACAGGAGGTCGCCGCCCTTGAACAGGCGGTTGTTCTCCATCTCGAGCGAGACTTCGCGCTGGGCCGCGGTAATGGTGCTGTCCGTCTTGAGGTCGCGGAACCCGAGCGGGTGGGCGTACATCAGGTAGTAGTGGCGCCCGTTGGCTTCCGACCGGATGGGGCGGATTTTCGGGTTAGCCTGGTTCATCGCCATGAACTTCATCGCGCTGATGTTGGCCGCGGTCAGGCGCTCTGCCGCAGTACCAGCGGTCAGGGTCGCAAGGCCGGCGCTCAGGTCGCCTGAGGAGGCGGCATAGGCGCTGTTGCCGAAGAACACACGATCGGCATTGTCGACGAGCCACGCGTCGAGCGCGGCCTGGTTGCCGGCGAGCCCAACGGCGGCTGCCGTCATCGGGATGCCGTTCATGTCACCCAGCGCCATGGTGATCAGGCGCTCGGTGTCCTTCATCGACCAGTCCTTGAGGGTGAACTTGGCCGCTTCACGAAGTGAGATGGCGGAGAACTGCTCATCGATTTCCGCCACGCGCACCGCATTACGGCGCTTGTCGACGGCAAGCTCGAACGAGCGGGTGCCCAGCTCTTCTTCGTTGCCCTCCATGGTGCCGCGGCCAGTGACCGCGTCCTGGGTGAGCTTGTTGACGAGCGCGAAGTTGACGCGATCGCCCTTCTTCTTGGTCAGATCTTCCTTGACCTGAATGACGTTGTTCTCGTTCGTCCCCATCTCGCCCGCATAGCGGTTCTCGGTGAGGTATTCGGTGAAGAACTGGTCATCCCAGATCTCGGGAGTCAGGTTCGCATTAGCGCGAGTGTCAGCCATTTTGGCTCAACCTTTCATGGAAACACCCGCGACCACGATCAGCCGGCTTTCTTGGGCCGGGTGCGGTCGAAGATGTCATTGAGGGGTGCGGGGCCGGACCAGGCCGGGCCGCTGCGGGTTCCGACATTCGGACGACCAGCGAGGTTGGAAGGCATGACTGCGGAAGATGCGGGGGTGGCTGCTGCTGGCGTCGGTGCAGGCTTTGCGCCCGGATCGATGCCAAGTTCTGCCATCAGCTCAGCGCGAAGCTTTTCGCGCATGGTCTGCTCTTGGACTGCCGGCGAACTCTGGTGCCAACGCACGATGTCGCCAACGGGGTCACGAGACTGGCGCAACTGCGCCTGCACCGCTTTTCCGTCGACCTGACCTGCCTTCACGGCGTCTTCCAACGCTGCTTTGGCTGCTGTCAGCGCGGGTTCACCGAACTTGGTGATCGCCGCGGTTTCCGACACCATGAGACGGGTTTCAAAGAGCTGTTCCTGAATAGGCGTCAGGAGGCTCTGTCCCCATTCTTGGGGATTGTCCCAGAATTCAATCGGCTTCGGCGGCTCTACCGGGGCGGGTGCCGGCTGACGCTGCTGCGCCAATACCGATACCTGGCCTCGGATTTCCGCCAGTTGCTGCTCGAGACGGTCTGCGCGGTCCTGTTCGGTCCGTGCCTTTTCCCTTGCCGCGTGAAGCGCCTGCTGTGGCACCACGCCGCCGCGCTCGTGCGGCTGCTCGGTCCCTTCGACGGTCTGCTGGGCTGACGTATCCGGCTCAGTCGCCTTTGGGGCGAACTTGCCATCTGCGCCGCGCGGCTGGCCTTCGGTCTGCTGCGGTTCAGTGGTTTCAGGTGCCGGGGTTTCGGCAACAGTCTCTTGCTCCTGCACCGGCTCAACGCCGGACAAGATTTCGTCCAAGCCCTTGGTTTCCAAGGTCATACTCCGATGTCGTTGGAAGTTTACGATCGCCCGGAAGACAGCCCGGCGGCGGCGGACACCCGTTGAAGGTCGGCGGCACCTGTCACGAGACGGCGTGACCCCGATCGCCCGTTAACCCCGGCGGCGGGTAGGCACGAAAAAGGCCCGCCGAAGCGAGCCTTGGAAACTTGTGTGCCCCACAGATGATGAGGGGCGCTGGGGAGCTTACTCCTCAGGGGGCAGGAAGATCGTCTCGTTCTCCAGCAGAGCGGCCGGTAGCGTCAGAAGGAATGTGATCATGTCCGGCACTTCTGCCAGATAGGCGGGGTCGTTAACGATCCGAACCGGCGCGACATAGTTGCCGACGAGGGGCACCGCATCGCCAACATCGAAGCCGATAGCGTCCTGGTTGGTATTGATGCCACTGCCGGGGGATGCGCTGTCGATGGCACGGGGGTCTATTGCGCAGTTCTCACCGTTCAGGGCCACGGCGGAACTGCGCTGGGCGGCGGTGAGGACGAAGTAGTTTTGTGTGCTCATTCTACGGAACTCCAACCGCTGTCAGGTACGTGCGAAGTGCAGCCTTGATGGCTGACACATTATCCGCCGTGAGATTGCTTCCGAAGTGGTACACGGCGCACTGGTTGCGCCCAAAGGCGGCTGCTGCGGCAGTTCGGCCAACGCCGAATGCGAAGTTGGTCAGCGTCGTGCTCGCCTCCGTCCCGGAGGAGGTCCCAACTCCATCGTTGTAGTATTCCCGAGCCGCAGCGCCGGACCGGCTCCAAACCTTATGCTTGGCGTAGTCGTCAATGACCGTGACATTTGTGCCAGACTGCGAGCGGAACTGAGTCGAAAGCGCCGATGTGTTGATGATCCGCGCCGGCCCGTTACCGTTATCGAAACTGCTGGCGCCACCATTGTCTAGATCGGTCAGATGCCACGCTCCCATGTGGCAATTATCCTGGACGAACTTTGGCGAAGCCGCAGTAGTCGGGTTGAAACCGGTGTCCAAGTAACTCGTGGACCCATCCGGGGTGTAGCCCCTGTCTACTGTAAAAGTCGGAGCATTGACGGCTACCGCGTTGTACTGGTTGGCAACCCAGTTTTGCCTGGCAGCCTGGCTGTCGGCGCCGGCATACACATAGAACGCGTCGAGCTTCGACCAGACACCCGCGTCTTTGAGCGACTTCACCACATCATTGATTGCGACTTTGCGCTCAGATGTGGGCGGGACGGTGAACCGGGACACCAAAGCAGTTGTCTCGGCCTCGTATACATTGGCCTCCATAGCGGCTGTCAGCAGGCCTGCCCACGCATCGACACCGGCCAGCGAAAGATGGAGGCCGTCGTAGTCGTATTCGGTTTTCAGGTCATCCAGCTCTCCAGTAGAGACCCGCGTCTTGCCCATCTGATCGTGCGATGAAACCAGGATGGCGCCGTTGGCAGCACACCATGCTGCGTAGTTCGTGTTCAGATCCCGCACCGCTGCAGCTTGGGTGTCATTTCCATTTGTCCACGGAAGCACTTCGTCAATGAACAGCCGAGTCCCCGCCGGCATCGCCGCGAGGAAAGTGTCCATGTTCGCTTCGATGTCGACCCATGCGCGGCCTGTACTGACATCGTTCACGCCGCACTGCACAAGCACGGCGTAAGGAGCCTTAGCTGCGATAGCCGACGCCGCTGCCGCCAGTTGGTCCCATTTCTCCGACCCGCGTCCGTAGTTCTGATATTCGAGCGTAGGGACGAGCGCCCGCATCTGGTTGAGCACTTCGGCGGCTGGGGTGCCTGTCGGACCGGTATGCCGCCAGCCATGCCATGGAGTGGCCGAGTTGTGCCCCTCCATACGGCTGTCGCCAGTACCAATGAGGAATGGCGGGATGCCGTTGAAGCGGATATTCAGCGAGAAGTCATCGACTAGCGTCGGCGCCGTGAGCGTACTCAAATCGCCGTCTGAATAGTAGCACGACGATGCTGCGTCAGATGAGATGAACACCTGCGCTCGCGTTGTCGACCCGCCATTGGTGCCAATGATCCATAGGCCTACCCTATCGCCAGGCTGGCACGGGCCGAGCGGCGTTGCTGGGGTAAAAGTCCTTGTACCAGTGCCGGCAGGCGTAAAGGTCTCGGTCTCAGCCACCATATTGTAGTTGCCGCTGCCATCCGGCCGGAATAGCTTGAACTTCCAGCCGTTGGCTGTCCCGACTTGGCTGACTTCCGCGTCTATGGTGCGGATATAGCCGTCCTGCAACATTCCTTCGGTGACATAACCTCCGACAAGGGTGCGCCCGCTGCCAGTGCCGCCGTTCAGGTTGGTAGATTGTGTAAATGTGGTCCGCCCGCCGTAGATAACACGCGTGGCGGCCTGATCAGCGTTCCAACGAGCTATGGCGGCGGCCAAGTCCTGATATCTGCCCCCCACGCCCTGAGACAGGGCGGCAGGCTGCGCCCCAGCCATGCGCATCGACATGTCCATGGCTAGATGCCGTCGCCAATCGTGACGTAGATCGTGGTCGTCTCGCCGCTATTGCAGATTGCCGCGATGTGGGTGACGGCGCTCGTCAGGCGAAACCCTGTCTCGCGGCCTGCTGCCAACGGAATGCCGGTCTGCGTCGCCTTGTCGGCGCCGAGCGTTGCCGTGACGGTCGAACTGCCGAAGGCCACGAAGCATTCATTGGAGCCGTTGTTGAACACACGCACGGTTGCGCCAGTCGGCGGGTTAACGGCACCCGGCAGGGCAACGCTGTCAGTCGTTGCATCAACGTCCAGCCGGGTCGTTAGCCCAGCCGGAGCGAACAGAGTGGTCATGGGTTAATCTCCTATGCCGCGCTGGCGGGTTGAGGCGGAGGGGTTTCGCGCTGGCGTTGAATGTCGAGGCGCTTGCCGATCAGGTCCAATTCCTTGCCGGCGTTGTCGAGCGTCTGCCCGCGCTGCTTGAGCGCCGCATTAGCCTGGTCGGCCTCTGCCTTGGCAGCGATGCCAGCCAGCTTCATCTGGCCTTCGGTCATCCGTGCCTGCGCTTCCATCATCGGGCCGCGCGGGTCTTCGCCCATGCCGAGCTGCTGCGTTTCGACAGTGATCTTCTGCGTCTCGGCAATGGTCTTGTCGATCCCTGCCTTCTTGTCGGCCATCTCGAGCTGTCCGGCCATCTGCTGCATCGGATTGGGCTGCTTCATCTTCTCCAGCAGCGCCTTCTTGTTCTTCAGGTTCGGCGCCGCGGTGATCAACACATCCGGCGGGATCTGAATGCCGGCCTTGGCCAGCTCCACCAACGCCTGCCACTGCTCGAGTGCCGGGGTCACGCTATCCGGGCCCTCATCAATAATGATGTCGCAGTCCAATTCGGCCACGTTCCGCACCACGCCCGACACCATCTCGGCAATCTGCGGGTTCTGCTGGGCCTGCATCTGCACCATGCGCGGGTCGACGTTCACGCCCACCCACTTGATGTTCTGCTCGTCGTCGGTGACCCTGATCCACTTCTCGCCGGTCCAGAACTGCCGAATGCGGCACCAGATGGCGCGGAATGTGCGCTTGTCGAGGTGGCGCAGGTTGTCCAGCAGATCACCCAGAGACACCATGCCGCCCTGCTGGCTGGCGATGATGGCCTTGCCCGATGCTGCGGCGCTGCCCTGCGCCTTGTCGCCCATGGCCGTAGCGTTCGGGCCCTTGAGGTCGATGCTGTTCTTGGCTTCCTGCAGCAGCAGGAATTGAGCCTGCGCTAGATCGGTGCGGGTGTTGAACTGGAAGTTGTCCCCGATCTTGTCGGTGCCTGACAGTACGATCACACCGTCAGGGCGCGCTGCCTCACGGCGGAGCTTCTCCACGTCCTGGCCGGCCAGTCCCATTTCATTGGTGATGATCTGGGCAGTGTTGAGCTGGTGCAGGGCCTTGGAGTTGCGCTTGTTGATGGCATCCTGCAGCGAGATCAGTTCCCGCACGAGGCCAAAGCGGTTGTTCTCACGGTCGACATATGCCGACTGGAAGATCAGCTCGCAGTCGCCCTTGCCCTGGTCGTCCTTGTATGGCGACGGGCCCGACTTGAGGATGCCGCCCTTCGTGAACTCAGCGAAGAACCATTCATCATCACGCTTGATCCAGATGGCCACGACACGAACGCGTTTGCGCTTCTTGTCCGCCCACTGGTTGAACTTCGGCTTGTCGTCGTAGGTGTCCGTCACTGCTACCGAAGAAATGGTAGCATCAAGGATGTCGCCGGCCTCCTCGTTGTCACGATACATCGACAGCGCGTCGTCATAGTCCATCCATTGGACTGTGCCGAGATACGTGGCATCGGAGAAATCCACCTCAGACGAGTGCGGATCCCAGAACATACGATCCCAGGCAATACGACGCAGGCGCACGCACCAGTAGCCGTTCTGGTCCTGCTCTACGGCGACGGCCATGCCGCCGGCGCCCTCGATCAGCAGATTGCGCCAGATGGCCGAGCGCTTGTAATCGAAGTTCTCCTCATCGGCGACGTAGTTGAGTGCCTGGCTGGCGCTGTCTGCGTCCTGCTCATGCATCGGGGTGCGGGGGAGAGCGCGTGGGTTGATGCGCTGCTGCTTCTCCAGACCAACGAGATAGTCGATCTTGGTCTTGATACGGTTGTCGATGTAAGGCGGCTGGCCGCGCTTCTTCAGCGTCTTCAGCTCTTCGGCGGTCAACTGGATGTTATCGTGATAGTCACGGTCACGCTCGGACGCGGCGCGGGCCTGCTGTGTAGCATCCTCCGAGGCTTCGAACATCTGAACCAGTTCGTTGACGGTGATCTTGCCGTCGTTGTCGCGGACTTCCTCCGCCTGTATGGTCATCTGCATCACACTGAGGAACCTCTATGCCGAGAGTATCGAACACCGCGCCGCCGCGCCTGTTGGACGTGGACGTTGGCATGCTGTCGTTCGACCCAAAGGTCGGCGTGCTGAAGATGGAGACGGACGATGGACCGCTTGAATTGGCGATCAATCGGAACGTTGCCGCGCTGCTGGCTGGAACGTTGGTGGATTTTCTAGCCGCTGACGATAGCGACCCAGTGAACGATGAGCCGGCCAACGATCAGTAACTGGCGGGCCGGTTACAAGTTCGTGGATGCGAGCAAGAACCGCGTCGATATTGAGTTCGTTGGACTTGGTCTTGCGGGACACATCCGACAAGGCCTTCTGCACGATGTAGAAAGACCCTTCAGCTTCCTGTTCAAGTAGCCGAATGAGCCGATCGCGGCGTAGCGCCTGGTTCACGTGCCCGTACCGCTACGAGGCCGCTTGCTCATCTGGAACCCTCCTCCAGCATTGCAATCCACCGACGAAGGCGGCTCATCTTCGGAGCAAAGAACTGCGCCGCTCGCGCACGGTCCGAAGCTCGTCTCATGTTGGCCATATAGGACTCGATGGACGCAAGCACCCGGCGATAGAGTGCCAGCCGCTCGTCTGCGGGTAGATAGATTGCGGCCAGCGCAGGCCCGCCTCCGACGCCTGTGAGGCGATCCAGTTCGCTCATACCGTTCTCCAATTCACGCCCTCCTCATCGTCATCGTTGCGCCGGTCGTACCTGTCGCGAACCGGCTTGGTGGTCGGGCGCTGATTGCGTCCGCTGGTCATGCGATCGAGCAACTGACCGACAAGGCCCAGGGCGTCTACTTGGTCGTCATTGCGGCCCGTAGGGAACGTCAGCAGCTCTGACCTGAACCCGGGGTACCAAGGCAACTGGTGTGGAACATGCAGCCCATCAAGCGCCATGCGACCACGGATTGACTGAGCCCTGATCGCCTTGTCACCGCGGGTCGGGAACACCTCTCGGGCAACGAACGCCTTACGCTCTCGCATACGCTTCTCGAGGAACGGCCCAACGCCTGACTTGATCTGGCCGGTTTCTTCAGCCCACCCGAGGGGCTTCCACTCCAGCACGAGGTCGCAGAACGCTTCGACCCACTCGTCCGAAGCCGTCTGCCCTCGCCACAGGTCCAGCAGCCACATGCGGTCTTGCGGGTCGATGCCGACTACCACGTGAACGGTATAGTCGCCACCGTCTGCCGTGACCGCGTAGTCAGACCCGCCGTAGATTTGCATCGTGCTGCGGTCTGGCATCTTGTCGTAAGGCAGCAGCCATGCCGCCTGGAACAGGTCGCCTTCCTCTGGCGCCGGCCGCTGCTGGTACAGGCTGGCCCAGGTGCGCGGCTTCCGCTCGAACTGCGTCCAGTGACTGCGAGGGAACCACTCAGGCCACAGATACTCACCCGGCCGGCGCCCTAGCGGGTCGTCGCTGCGCTCTGCCATTGCCGGCAGGCACACCACTTCCCAATCAGCGTCATCACGGCAGCGGATGATCCCGCTCTCGCCGTCATAACCGATCGGCAGGATTGACCCCGCCAAGTCCTCTTCATGCCAGCGCGTCTGAATGATGATCACCGAGCCGCCCGGCTTGAGACGGGTGCGCACGTCATCGTCAAATGCTTCAATGGTCCGCTTGCGGATCACCTCAGACTCGGCGTCTTGCCGCCCCTTCACGGGGTCATCCACCACAACGAGGTCTGCACGGTTGCCTGTGATGCCCGAGAGCAAGCCGCCCGACATGTACTCGGAGCCGTTCTCAAGCGCCCACTCATCCGCGGCGCTGCTGTCTTGGCTGATCTCGGTGCCAAACAGCGTCTTGTACGCGCCCTGCCTCACGATGCTGCGTGTCCGGCGCCCCAGCTTGCGGGCCAGGTCACTGGCATAGCTGACGCCGATCATGCGGTAGCCCGGTGTCCTGCCCATTACCCAGCTTGGGACAACCACCGAACCGTAGGTGCTCTTGGCGCTGCCGGGAGGCATGAACAGCATCAGCCGGCCGTTTGGCGCTTCGATGCAGCGTTGGCAGGCGTCCAATGCAAGCACGTGGTGCGCTGCAAGGACCGTCTCTGCTCTGCGCTCCGCTTTGTCGCTGTCCTCGTCCTGCGCCTCTACTGGAGCGCCTGGGACTTCGATGTACCGCGCGTACTCAGTTAAGCTTGTGCGGGCTTTCCGGCGGCGCAGCAGTTCGAGCGCTGCGGCCTGCGGCGATGGCCTCAAGCTCTTCATCCGTCATCCTGTTGACCGGGGTCAGTTCGCCTGCGTCGCCCATGTCGGCCGTTGCGGCGAGATCTGGCATGATCTTCTTCAGCAGCCCGAGGCCGGCGCTCACCTGTGTGGCGCTCATGTCTCGCTTACCTTCCACGTGCTCAATAAGCGCGTTGAGGATGTTGCTGTTCTGGATTTTAACCCGGTGCTCGTTCGACATGCGAAAGCCGGGCTGTCTGCCTCGTTCAGCCATGGGGCTCTGCCTGCTCTGGTATAGGGGGATACTGGCGGGCCGGGCGTGCACTAGCGGCTCAACGCTCATACCCGGGGAGAAACTCTATGAGCGGATTATGCTGGCGCTCAGCAGCTCGCCGTACCGGAACGACTTCGAGGATTGAGAGCTACTCGCGCCTCGCACGCTACCGGCTCATTTTTGAGCCAGTGACTTCGTGCCCTGTTCGGTTTGTGTCAACGGCATCGGGCGTCCGCGTTGCCGCCGCTGGCATTCGAAGTTCGCGGCGAAAACAAAAGGCCCCGCAGGAGGTCAAACCACGGGGCCGCAAATCAGTCACACGAAGCGACCGTGCTCTTTTGTCTCCAAATTCACGGCAGATGTCAAGCGCACTTCAGGTTCTGATATCCGAGACGCACAGCCAGCACGTCCACGAGCCCACGAAGCTCCACAGAAGCCCTGCCAATTGCCCTGCCATCAGGCGCCCGGTCACGATAGCGCCAGCGCGCGTAGGCAGTTGGACCATGGTCGCCGATGATGACGAACTCAAGCCGGCGCATGTCATCGCGGCCGAAGTGGTTGAACAGCCGATTGTAGGCCGAGCGTGCATCTGCCCCGATCTCAATCACCGACTCCGGGTTGATGCCGCCGCCATCGACGGGCTCGCGAGATGGATCTACTGCCTTTGCCCCGCCAACCTGGCTGCGCTCATAGATGGCCTTAAACCGGGCCGCAGCCTTTTCCTGTGCTTCGGTACCATGGAAGCGGCAGAACCCGCCCATGAGCGTCCTGCGGTCAAGCGCGACCCGTTCGCGGCCCGCCTGCGGGATACCAGCCTCCAGCTCGTGCAGTGTCTGCGCCCATGTCTTTAGTGGCGCCTCCACCCATACCCCGCGAATGTCAGGGCCGATCTCGGTCTGTCGTTCCTTGGTCTTTGGCTTACCCATCGTATTGCGCCCCTGGGTTGGTGGATGTGCTAGTCTAGGTGGTTGGCCTGAGTTTGTTTCTCAGCTCGAACAGGTCCCGGAGTGGCCGAGGTTTGGCGCGGTAGGCGCTGCGACCGACGCGGCCCGGAGTGTAGTCAAACTCCAGCGGGACGATGGCCTTGAGACGCGAGGGACGTTTGTACGGACCTTTGATCTTCGGTGTCTCCGTCATTCCTTGTTCCCTTTGGAGGGGAGGTGGGCGATGTAGGACCGGTAGTCGTTATTTACGTCCCACAACCGTGCCGCGCTAATTGCTCGATCCGCCATCGCCCGGTAGTGCATCTTGTCGCGAAACCAGAGCGTTGAGATATTCGGCAGGCGGTCCCAGCTTTTCCCATCGGCGCGGCACAGTTGCCTCGCCACATATT
>Ga0247829_10000168_pt1 | contig 21109 bp, 16 predicted proteins | sample 12C_Control_Day4_FD_207765 | JGI IMG/M metagenome (GOLD analysis project Ga0247829, IMG submission 207765) | Soil microbial communities from agricultural site in Penn Yan, New York, United States - 12C_Control_Day4 | ecosystem: Environmental > Terrestrial > Soil > Agricultural land | place... | reverse complement strand
AGGTTGGCGAGAATGGACCCGATGATCGACGCGCGCACCATATCGAAGTAGCCGGCCTTCAGCGCCACCACGGCGATGATGAGTTCTGGTGCGTTGCCGAACGTCGCGTTGAGCAAGCCGCCCACGGCATCCCCCGTGCGTTCTGCGAGCTGCTCGGTCGAGACCACGATGAGGCGGGCGATGGGCACGATTGCGAGCGCCGCCGAGAAGAACAACACCGGCGCAGGAACGTGCGCGAGCTCCAGCAGGGCGGAGATCGGGATGAAAGCGAGCAACCAGTTGATCGACGGTTTGAAGGAGAGTGTCATCGGGTTCAGGGCTGCGTGCGCGCGCGTGGCGTGTCGTACATGCGGCTGACGACGGCAAAGAAGAAGCCGGTGGACCAGCCACACATCAGAATCCCGGTCAAAGCTTCCACGCCTCCTACGAGGCGCCACTCCTCAGGCAACACGACATCGCCGTAACCCGTGGTCGTGTAGGTGACCGAGCTGAAATATAACGACGACTGCAGGTCCGGTATCGCGCCCTTCCACAGGTAGATCGAAGCCCACACGGTGATCTCGGAGAGATGCAGAAGAATCATCCAGCCCGCGACGCCGATGAACAGCCACGTCCAGCGCCAGATCTGCTGAGAAGAATATGCGTGTCTTCGTACCCAGTGCAGGGCCGAGGCGACTCCACTGGCGTGGATGGCGACCGTCAGAGCCATCAGGGAGAACGCGATGAAAAGTTGCGACAGCATCGGCTGTGAGGGCATTCCACGCGCGATGCCCCGCGGCCTCAAGGGACCGTGAGCCCCTTCGCAGGCGGCCCGTCCGCGGGTGTGGGCGCAAATGCACCGCTCGACGGGGCCGCGGCGGGCGCCGTGAACCAGTCCTTGGGCGGCACGACTTTCGGCTCTGGAGGATCACCCTCGTACGCCGGCGTCATGATCTGGACGCCGTACTCGTTGAACACGTCGAGGATGTTGCTGTGCATCGCCGTGTACATCGGCAGCATCGCCGGGATGTTGGTGCAGTACACGTTCAACTCGTAGGTCACGGCGAAGTCGCCGAGTTTTTTCAATCGGACGAACGCACGGGGCGAGTCGTCTGAGGGCGACGCACACCGGGCCGCCGCTGTGAGGAGCATGGCTTCCACCTGCCGCCACGGCGTCTCGTAGCCGATCCCGATATCGGTGTGGAGGATGAGCCCCTGCGCCTTGGCGAGGGAACTGTAGTTCACCACATCGCCCCCCAGGATCTGTGAGTTCGGGATGACGATCTCCTCGTTCTTGAACGACTTGAGATGCGTGACCTGCAGGCGCATCTCCATCACGTCGCCCATGGCCTCGCCGATCTTCACGCGGTCGCCCACCTTGAAGGCGCGGCGGTAGGTCATCATGTAGCCGGCGATGATGTTCGATATCGCCGACGATGATCCCAGGGAGAAAACGATGCCAATGAACAGCGATACACCCTTGAAGGCGTCCGACTCCGACCCCGGGATGTAGGGATACGCCACGATGAGAGCGAATGCCACGATCACGACACGCACGATCTTGTACGTCGGCGCCGCCCAATCCGCATCGAAGTTGGAGAGCTTCACCGTACCGCGAGCGATCGCCTCGAAGAACAATCGAACGACCCTGAGCACGAGGCGGGTCACGAAGAAGAGGACCGCCAGGAAGACGACGCTGGGGATGTTTGCCACGACTCCGTCGCCGATCACCCGCAGCGGCGCGAGCGCCAGGCCGAACATGTCCCGCGACAAACCCCGCGTCCGCGGCCACGTTGCGAGCACGGATCCGAGGTAGATCAGCAGGCCTGCGAGGAGAACAACGTTCCGGATCGCGACCATCCCGCTCTTGAGTGCCGACCGTATCCGTTCCGCGCGCATCACCTCGAACGACTGAATGCCCACCGTGTGAATGCGCGCTTCCAGGCGACGGGTCAAAAATGCATCGAGGCGCCGCCAGAACCACAGGACCAGCCCGATGCCGAGGAGGAGCAGGGCCGTGGCGATCGCCGTCCTGTTGGCTGCCCGTCGCACCGCTGCCGGCGTACGTGCTTCGCGGTAGTCGACGATCGCCTGGCGCACGCGACTGAGGTGCGCGTAGGCGAGTTCCCTGCGCCCGACCTGCTCGAGCGCCGCATCGGCATCGACGACCCGCACGAGCGGCTTGTCGCCCGCTGCGACGTCGGCGACGCTCTCGCTTTCGATGACGCGAAGCGAGTCAATCGATACGGTGGGGTCAGCGGCGGCCGCGACGATGCGGTCGCTCGCGGCACGCGCGCGCTCCTCGGCGGGCAACGACGACACACCACGCAGTCGAAACAACACTGCGCCGTCGATCTCGACCGGCGCCGTAGCGACCTCGTCTGCCGCCGCACCGCGGCCGGATCCCTGTGCCTGCAGCCGTTCGATCGCCGTGAGAGCGGCGATCAGTGCCAGCAGCAGTACTTGAATCCGTCTGGACATACCGACTCCTCGCGTGGTCGTAGGGCGATCAGGGAGGAGCAAGCCGTATTCCCCACTCGGGGCCATACGAAGGCGCACTGGAAGTGCGCCGTTGAAAGGACTTGTCAGAACACGAAACTCCGTAGCGAGAGCGCGGAAACTCCGTCCCGCCGGAGTTGCTCCCGTGCGCCGGAGAAAGCGGTGCCCTGAGCAAGAGGAAGGGCTCCGCTTCCTAATTCCGACTGAGCACGGTCAGTGCATGTCGTGGGGTTTGTATGGACGTCAGGATCCTCCCTGTACGGCCGTGGTTCTCGCAGTATCAGGCGGCCTGGCTCCGGCCCGATCTCGTGGCCGGTCTCACGCTCGCCGCCTACTTACTCCCCGCCGGAATCGGAGATGCGTCGCTTGCCGGGCTGCCGCCTGAGGCCGGCCTGTACGCATGCCTCTTTTCAGGATTGGTCTTCTGGCTCCTTTGCAGTTCGAAGCACACCGTCGTCACCGTCACGTCGGCGCTGTCGCTCCTGATCGGAGCGTCAGTGGGGGAGTTGAGTGCCGGCGATCCCTCGCGGCATGCCGCGCTGGCGGCCTGCGTCACGATCATGGTGGCCTCGATCGCCTTCGCCGCCTGGCTGGTTCGCGCGGGAACGGCGGTCAGCTTCTTCTCGGAAACCGTGCTCGTCGGTTTCAAAGCCGGACTGGCGCTCTACCTCGCCAGTACCCAGTTACCGAAGCTGTTCGGCTTCAAAGGGACGCACGGGGACTTCTGGGAACGCTCCGCGTACTTCATCTCTCATCTCGGCGACACGCACCAGACCTCTGTGATCGTAGGAGTCGTCGCGTTCACGGCGCTCATCGCCGGCAAGATCTGGCTGAAACACCGCCCCGTTGCTTTCCTTGTCGTGATCGCCGGCATTGTCGCAGCTCGAATTCTCGATCTGGGGTCGCAAGGTGTGACGCTGCTGGGCGAGGTTCATCAAGGGTTACCATCCCTGGGGCTGCCCGACGTCACCCGGCATGACCTGAACGCGCTTCTGCCGATGGCGCTGGCAGGCTTCGTTCTCGGAGCTGTGGAGACTTCGGCGATCGGCCGCATGTTCGGGCAGAAACACGGCAATCGATTCGACGCCAATCAGGAACTGCTCGCGTTGAGTGCGAGCAATCTTCTCGCAGGGCTCGGTCGCGGGTTTCCCGTGAGTGGCGGCATGTCGCAGTCGCTCGTCAACGAGAGCGCCGGGGCGCGAACGCCGTTATCGGGTCTGGTGGCTGCGCTGTTCACGCTCTTCGTGGCGCTCTTTGCGACTGGGCTGCTGCGAAATCTGCCCCAGCCGGTGCTCGCAGCCATCGTGCTCGCCGCCGTCATGAGCCTTGTGAACGTTCGCGCGTTCCGGCACATCTGGCACTTCAGCCGGGCGGAGTTCTGCGTCGCCATCGCGGCGCTCCTGGGTGTATTGGGATCCGGACCTGTGAACGGCGTGCTGCTCGGCGCGGCCATCTCCATCGTTCTGCTGCTGCGCCAGGCTGCCCGTCCACGCGTAACCGAACTGACCAGGGTTCCTGGCACGACGTACTTCGCCGATCGTTCGCGCCAGCCGGACAACGAAAGCATCACCGGCGTGCTCATCGTCCGGTGTGAGTCGGCACTCCTCTACTTCAACGTCGAGTACATGCGAGAGCGTGTGTTCGAAATCCTGAGCAGGCGGGAGGACGCCATCCGCCTCGTGGTGTTGTTCCTCGGCGCCGTTCCGAAGATCGACCTCGCCGGCGCCGAGCTGATCGCGGATCTTCACCGGTCGTTGTGCGCGCGCGGACTCGAGTTCCGCGTCGCCGATGCCCATGGCGAAGTGCGCGACGCTCTCCGACGGATCGGGTTCGAACGCGAGCATGGCGTCCTGGAGCCTGGGCAGACCGTCGACCTCGTCGTATCGCGCTGGCTCGCATCGGCAAGTGCCACACAAGCGGCTCGCCTGGGCGACTGATCGACGCTCAAATCATCGTCTTCTGCCCGATAATCACGTCCGCCCCGTCCGCGCGGGTTCGCCGGACCGCGATTCAGACCAGGACCCGTTTGCACGAACCCTAATGCTATAAACGGGGGCGCGTTCGATGTGCAGCCGGAATCCTGATGATAGTCGAACAAAGATGACGCCCCTATGGCTCAACTGAAGATCCTGTCGCCGTTGAGCGGTCAGATCTGGCCGCTCGAACGCGTGCCCGACCCGGTATTCGCGCAGAAGATGGTGGGGGACGGCCTTTCGATCGATCCAACCGACGCGCTGCTCGTCGCGGGCTGCGATGGGGAGGTCATCGCGCTCCATGCCGCGGGCCATGCGGTGACGCTGCGTACGCCGGAGGGCGCGGAGCTCTTGATGCACGTCGGCATCGACACCGTGACCCTGAAGGGTGAAGGGTTCCATCCGCGTGTCAAGGTCGGAGACAGCGTGCGCACCGGCCAGCCGCTGATTGCGTTCGACCTCGACTTTCTCGCGACGCACGCGAAGAGCGTGCTGACGCAGATCGTCATTGCCAACAGCGAGCGCGTGACCGCCTGGGAGCGCGCCAACGGTTACGTGTCGGCCGGCGACACGCTGTTCACGGTGACCCTCGCGGAAGAGGCAGCGGACCGTGCCGCTGACGCTCCGACGACGACGATCACTTCTGAAGCTGTTGTGATCCCGAACCCGACCGGTCTGCACGCGCGGCCGGCAGCCGTGATTGCGAGCCTGGCGAAGACGTTTCAATCGACGATCAAACTCCAGCTCGGCGACCGCCAGGCGAATGCCCGCAGCGTAACTTCGATCATGACGCTGGACGTCCAGCAAGGAGCGAAGGTGCAGGTGCTGGCCAGCGGGCCCGATGCGAAAACCGCTGTCATGAGGATCACCGAAGTACTGGGGCAGGGAAGCGGCGACGAGGGTTGTGCGCCGGCTCCGGCACCCGCGACGACGTCTGTCTCGCCACTGGCTGCGCCGGCACGACGGCGTAAATCTGAGGATCCAAACCTGCTGCTGGGTGTGCCGGCCTCGCCCGGTCTGGCGGTCGGCGAAGTGTTTCAGGTCCGCCGCGCAGAAATGGCTGTGACGGAAGCCGGTGCGGGCGTCGATGTCGAGCGCCGCCACCTTGCAGCCGCGATTGCCACCGCGCAGGGTCAGCTCGCCGCATTGCGCGCACAACTCCAGGCGAAGGGCGATCCCGCGAGGGCGGCGATCTTCGCAGCGCATGAGGAGTTGATCGCCGATCCCGACGTTCTGGAGCTCGCGGAATCGGCCATCGCGAAGGGAAAGAGTGCGGCATTTGCGTGGAAGACGGCGGTGATGACCCACGCGGAGCGGCTGGCAGCGCTTCGCAATCAGCTGCTCGCGCAGCGTGCCAACGACCTGCGGGATGTAGGTCTGCGGGTGCTGACGGCGCTGACGGGCGTGGAAATGCGGACGCCGGACTATCGCCCGAACTCCGTCCTCATTGCGGAAGATCTGACGCCGTCGGACACGGCGGCGCTCGACCGCTCGCGCGTGGCGGGTTTTTGCACGACGCGCGGTGGCGCGACGTCGCACGTGGCCATCCTCGCGCGGTCGCTGGGTATTCCCGCGCTGGCGGGCATCGAGCCGAGCGCCCTCGACGTCGTCGACGGCACCCTCGTCATTCTCGATGGCAACACGGGCACGCTGCGACTGCACGCATCACCGGAAGAGGTGTCGCGCATCCGTCAGGTGCAGCAGCGCGCGGAACGCGTGCGCCAGGAGAACGTCTCACACGCGCTCGAACCGGCCGTCACGCTCGATGGCGCGCGCATCGAAGTCCTCGCCAACATCGGTGGACTCAAGGACGCGACGCAGATCGCGGCCCTCGGCGGCGAAGGTGTCGGCCTGCTTCGTTCCGAATTCCTGTTCATGGAACGATCCGATGCTCCGACCGAGGAGCAGCAGTTCGATATGTACCGCGCCATCGTGCAGGCGGTTGGTCGCGAACATCCAGTGATCATCCGCACGCTCGACGTGGGCGGCGACAAGCCGCTCTCCTACTTGCCCATTCCCCGTGAAGACAACCCCTTTCTCGGTGAGCGGGGCATTCGGGTCGGCCTCGATCGTCCGGAGATTCTGCGCACGCAGTTGCGCGCGATTCTGCGGGCCGCCGCATTCGGCAAGGTCAGCGTCATGTTTCCGATGATCGCGACGCTGAACGAATTGAAGGACGTGAAGGCAATGCTGGCGGAAGAGGCCGCCAGTCTCGGTGTGCCGCCCCTGCCCGCGGGCATCATGGTGGAAATCCCTGCCACCGCGGTGATGGCGGCGCAGTTTGCCCGCGAGGCGGAGTTCTTCTCCATCGGCACGAACGACCTTACGCAGTACACCCTGGCGATGGATCGCGGCCATCCGAAGCTCGCACCGCAAGTGGACGCGTTGAGCCCTGCGGTGCTCCGGCTCATTGCGCATACCGTCCAGGGTGCACATCCCGAGCAGAGACGAGTAGGCGTGTGCGGGGGGATTGCAAGCGACCCGCGCGCGGTGCCGATCCTGCTCGGCATCGGTGTCGACGAACTCAGTGTCAGTCTGCCCGCGATCCCGGCGGTGAAGGCGCAGATTCGTGCGCTCCGCCTCGACGCCTGCCAGGAACTCGCCGCGCGTGCCCTCGCCGCGGAGTCGGCGGAGGATGTGCGCGCACTCGTTCCCGAGGCTTTGATCTCATGAGCACCTTCCAGCACGCCTTCTCGCTTCTTCAGAAGATCGGCAAATGCATGATGCTGCCGGTCTCGGTACTGCCCGTCGCGGGCATTCTGCTCGGCGTCGGCAGCGCGAACTTCCCGTGGCTGCCCGAAACGCTGTCGCAGGTCATGGCGACGTCCGGCAGCGCGATCTTCGGGAATCTTCCGCTGCTCTTCGCCATTGGCGTCGCGATCGGGCTCACGGAAAACGACGGTGTCTCCGCGCTCGCCGGCACCGTCGGGTACGTCGTGTTTCTCGGAGCGCTGGGCACGTTCGCCAAGCTCCTCGGCATAGAAACGAAGCCCATCATGGGCATTCCGTCGATAGAGACCGGCGTGTTCGGCGGGATCCTCGTCGGACTCATTGCCGCGGCGGCGTTCAACCGCTTCTATCGGCTCAAGCTCCCGAGCTATCTCGGTTTCTTCGCCGGCAAGCGATCGGTGCCCATCATCACCGCATTCGCGGTGATCGCGCTCGGCGGCGCGCTGAGCCTGGTCTGGCCACCGATTGGCGGCGCGATCGACCGGTTCTCTCATTGGGCCGTCGACGAGCAACCTGCGCTCGCATTCACGATTTATGGAGTCGTCGAGCGCGCGCTCATCCCGTTCGGGCTCCACCACGTATGGAACGTGCCGTTCTTCTTCCAGGCAGGCGATTACACGGATCCAGCCACCGGCGCGGTCGTGCACGGCGAGATCGCTCGTTTCATCGCCGGTGATCCGACGGCGGGCCACATGACCGGCGGCTACCTGTTCAAGATGTGGGGACTGCCGGCGGCGGCGTTCGCGATGTGGCACGCCGCGAGGCCGGCGCAGCGCAAGGCGGTTGGCGGCATCATGATTTCAGGTGCGCTGACCGCGTTCCTCACAGGCATCACCGAGCCCATCGAGTTCGCCTTCCTATTCGTCGCTCCGATCCTCTACTTCATCCACGCGCTGCTCGCCGGCTTTGCCTACTTCCTGTGCGTCACGCTGAACATCAAACACGGTTTCACCTTCTCGCACGGGTTGATCGATTTCATCGTGCTCTATCAGAAGTCCCATGGCGCGTTGTGGCTCCTCGTGATCGGGCCGATCTGGGCGGTGATGTACTACGTCATCTTCTCGCTGGCGATCCGCCGGTTCAACCTGCTCACGCCAGGACGGGAAGTGGAGCCGGCGCCCACGACCGCGCGCGCGGTATCGAGCGACTCGTTCGCGCTTCAGCTCGTTCGTGCCTTCGGCGGGCGCTCGAACATCGTCAGCCTGGACGCGTGCATCACGCGGCTGCGCGTATCCCTGGCGAATATCAGGAAGGCGAGTCCCGAGAAGCTCAAGGCGCTCGGCGCCACTGGTGTCGTCGTCGTCGGCGACGGGATACAGGCGATCTTCGGTACGCGCAGCGAGAACCTGAAGACTGACATGCAGGAATACCTGAATAGCGCGGGACCCGAGGCCGACGAAATCGAGGAACCCTCCCTGGCGCATGCGGCGCCGCCAGTCGTGCAGCAGCCGCGTGTCGGAGATCCGGACGCGCCGCGGAGAGCCGCCGCCTGCATCGCCGCGCTCGGCGGCAAGCCGAACATCGTCCGCGTCGATGCCTGCGCCCTGACGCGTCTGCGCGTGGTCGTCCGGGACGAGGAGCAGGTTCGGGAGCCGGCGCTCAGAGCCGAGGGCGTCGCCGCCCTGGTCAGCGTGGGCGGTCAGACGCTTCACCTGCTCGTGGGCCTCCATGCGGACCAGGACGCAGCCGAAATGCGCAACCAGCTCGCCGGTGGAGTGCCCGAGTCTGGCAAGAGCGTCGCCTGAGCGCGCGGTGGGTATTCAGCGGCCGGCCGCCGGAGTGTGGCGATCCCGGTCTTGTCAATTCGCTCAAACATCCGCTCGCTGACGCAGGATCATCCAGTTGATGCCGAAACGGTCGCGCAGCTGGCCGAAGCGAGTGGCGAAGAAGGTCTCCTGCATCGGCATGAAGATCTGTCCGCCATCTGCGAGCGCCGCAAAGATGCGTTCGGCTTCAGTATCACTCTCGACGCTCAGAGAGAGGTAGGCGCTGCGCATCGGTTCGGCGTTCGGGATGTCCGCGCCCATCAGTTCGTCGGCGCCGAGCGACAATCGCGCGTGCAGCACGGCGTCTTTCCATGCCGCGTCCGCTCTGCCCTGACCGGGTGCCTGGCCGTGCGTTGTCAACATGAGGATCTTCGCGCCGAGATGCTGCTCGTAGAAGCGGAATGCCTCGGCGCACTTGCCGGCGAAATTCACATAAGTCTGCAACTTCATATCGTGCTCCCGTGCAAAAGCTCATGATGGCCGCTCAGCAGATGGTCGAATGGGAGCACGTCAGATCGACATGCAGGTGGCAAGGCGACGATCCGTCAGGCCGATCGTTGGATGGTGTGACGCCTGCCTGTCAAGGAGCCAACGTCAACCAAGCGACCAATAAAAACGGGCCTGAAATCCTCGATTTCAGGCCCGTTCTGTAATCGCGGGCGACCTTGGCACACCGCCGGCTTCTCGTGCGGGCGCTCTAGGGCAAGTTGCGCACTCGTTACTTCTTGACGAGCGCGAACGAACACTCGGGGCCGGGGCAGAGCACCAGCTTCGGACAGTTGTCGCCTGTGCAGGTCATCACCGCTGGATCAACCGTCCGCAACCCCTCAGGGGTGAGCAGCAGCTTGATCGTTTGGCGCTCTAATGCTTCCGACACCTTCAAGCGCTGATTCGCTTCGTCGACGCTCTTCTGCAGGATCGCCAGCAGCGCTTTGATGTCGGTGTCGTGCTGCGCCAGAGCCGTCTTGATGTCGGCGTCGTGGCTGGCGAGGTTAATACCGATCACCGTCGTGTTGTTGAGAATGCCGCGGATCTCGTTGGAGTCGATGACGCTATCGCAGTAGGACCGCAGGTCCAACTCGAACTGGGTGGCCTGGGCAGCTACGTGCAGAACACCAGCCGCGATGCATCCCGGCAGGTTCGTGCCCTCGCCAAGAATGGTCACGACCGTGTTGCAGACCACGTCTCCGCCGATGGCCGCGAGCGCGAGCGAGTCCGACGCAATCACCAGGTTGCGGCCTTGATCGGTATCGGAGCGGGTGTCACCGCAGGAATCGTACTCCGCTCCCGGGAGCGGACCTTGCCCGGCGAAGGACATGATCTGCGCGGCACTCTGCTGGAAGGTTTGCGTGCCCGCGTTGGCGAGCCGATCGACGGCGGCGGTGAACTCGGCTCCACTCAACTGTGGCGCGAGCGGCGAGAGCTGCTCCGGCGTGAGGGTGCTCAGCTTCTCCTTGAGATCGGCGACGCGCCGCGCGAGGTCGGCGTTGCCCGGATGCATGTTCGAGAGGGCGTCCGCAAGTTTGCTGAGATTCTGCTTCGCGCGTTCGGACTCAACAGCGCCCTGTGCGGCGAGGCTCGCCGTGGCGGTAAGAATCAGCAGCAGTAGTACGACGCGACGCAGACCTATTACGAAGAGTCCCATAGGATCATCCTTCATCTAGAACGCCCCTCATCGAGCGTTCTGTTCTTCGGTTACCGGCCTGCCAAGGCATCGAGACGCCCGTCCTGGCGTCCTTGGGGCTGGAGCTTCGAGGGGCGGCAATCCTCGAACAGGGAAATTACGCGGTGGGTCAGGACTGGCAGCGGCTCGAGGGCCGGCGACGGTCGCGACGTCAGTCGCACTTCGCGCACAGCATCGGAAAGCCATTGCAGAGTCACCGGGCCCTGTCTGTGCGAGCGGCGAGCGTATCACGACCACGAACTGCGGCGGGGCGAATTATGGGATCTCATGCTTTCGCTCGCGCGACGTGCTGATCCTGAAGATCATCGCGCTTGGTCCGATCCACGGCTACACCGTGGCGCAGCAGCTGCAGCAGATCTCCCGTGACGTGCTGCAGGTCCAGCAGGGATCGCTATACCCGCACTGCATCGCCTCGAGAAGCGATAGTCTAGGGCAAAGGCTGAGGTTGGGGGTCCACGAGTGTCTGGTGGAGGACTCGGACCGCAATGTCGACACAGGACCGGGCCACGATCCAAGTGATCCTGAAAGAGGACGTGGAAGTCGCAAGGGGCGACACGCCGGCACTGCGGAGCGCCGCCGTTCCTTTGAGCAGGTTCTGGTAAGTGGTGTTGATTCCGGCGCCGACGACGCTCACGGCGCCGATGTCGTCGATCAGCTTCGCGGCGGCGCTGAACGACTGATCGATGTCTTTGCGAAGGCGGCCTTCGTCGTGGAGGTTTTCGCGAGAAATGACCAGCGTGACGCCATCTCCGGGGACTCCAAATGTGTTCGCCTGGAGCTGCTTGCCCACGACGCCTCGGGCGTCGAGCAGGTTCAGCAGCTCGATGGCGTCGCCGTCGGTCTGAAGAACAAAGATGTCCCGTTCGCTTGCGACACCGACAACCGAGCCCGGCATGCGTGGCGCGTGCTTCCGGACGACCGTCCCGTCGGACGAAGGATCCGATCCTGGAAGGTCCGAGAGCGTCGCGCGGGCGTAAATGGCAATGCCGGCCGATTTGGCGAACTCCACGGCCTGCGCGTTGAGGACTTTCGCACCTGACTCAGCGAGTTCCTGCGTCTCTTCGTACGAAAGCGTTCCGATACGGCGGGCATCGCGAACCACTCTCGGATCCGCCGTGTAGACGCCATCCACGTCGGAGCAGATCTCGCAATACTCGGCGTTCAGCGCGGCCGCCATCGCGACCGCCGTCGTATCGCTGCCTCCCCTGCCGAGCGTCGTCACCTCGCGCCGGTACGACACGCCCTGGTAGCCGGCCACGACGACAACGCGTCCGCGCGCCAGTTCGTCCTGAACGCGGAACGGCCGGACCTCGATGATACGGGCGTCGATATGGCGATCGTTGGTGATGATCCCGGACTGACTGCCCGTGAAGCTGATCGCGTCGCCACCCAGCTCGCGAATCGCCATCGAAAGCAGTGCCATCGAAATCCGCTCGCCGGCGGAGAGCAGCATGTCGAGCTCGCGCCGATCCGGGTTCGCGGAAACCTTCTTGGCCAGGGTGAGCAGTTCGTCCGTCGTGTCGCCCATTGCGGAGACGACCACGACGACGTCGTGGCCCGCCTTCCGCGTGCGCATCACACGCTCGGCGACGCCGCGGATCTTATCGGCATCTGCGACGCTGGTGCCGCCGTACTTCTGGACAACGATCGACAATGGGCCTCCCTCATCTCACATCGGGGATCCAGACGCGTGTGTCCCCAGGAAACCGGAACTTAGGCGGACCGACACCGACGACCACATACCGTCGCCCATCGATCTCGATCGTCTTGCCGATGATTCCGGGGGAGCCGCTGAAGCGCTGCTTCCAGTACTCCTGCGAAAGAACGGCGACTCCATGGCCACCAGTTCGGAACTCCTCGGCGGTGAAGATCCGTCCGAGCATTGGCGAAACTCTGGCGCCTGAAAAGAAGGCAGACGTCACTCGCGCCACGTTCGCCGTTTCCTCGCGATCGCCCGACCGCACTGACATTTGGGTTGCGGTGTATGAGCCCGCGGGAGGATCAGGATATGCGGGTTCAGAACCGCATCCAATCACGCACCCACCACCACCGCCGGTGGCCAGGAGCGTGAGGAGCAGAACGCCAGTGCCGTTCATCTTCGCCCTCCTTCGTGTTCCTTCGTAAAATGGGATGTTCCCGAGCGGCGGTTTGCTAAACGGAAATCCGCCTCTCGACCATCGTCGATTTTCCTCGCAAATCACTCAGCTCTTCCACTTCACAGATCGAACGAGTTCGCTGGGGTTGGCTCTGGAGGCGCGCGTTTGGCGCCTCGCAGGGACAATCGTGGGGACAATGCTGAAGTCAGCGCCGAACCGAGGGCGGATGCGCGCGGTCGACGCTCTCTCGCTCAACCAACGCCCTTATCCGTTTGGCTGCGCGCAAGATCACGGCGCGAGGCGGCTGCCTCTTCCCTTCGGCGCGGCACGCGGCCACCGTTTTCCGCAAGCGTGCGGCCATCGTTCCGCAGCACGTGCACGTGTTGATGTGCCGTTCAACCATCCGACGACGGGCGGGCATCAGTTCGCCATCCAGATAGCGCGACAACTCCAGCAGCAATGCGCGGCAGCGCGGGGACGGGCGGGTCGGAGCGGTCATTTTTCGCGTTTCTCCAAGTCCGCCTGAAGTTGAAGACGAGCCCGATGCAGGCGCGTCTTGACGTTATCCTCAGAAATACCCATCACCTTCGCGACCTCTCGCGTCGACAAGCCTTCCATCTCTCGCAGGAACACGATGGCGCGGTAGGGGCCCGGTAACGTGCGCATCGCCCTTCGCAGGCGACGGCGGAGCCCGGCGTTGTCCGCCAGTTGTTCAGGGTTCTTTCCTGGATCCGTCGCCTCTAGGCGCGTCGAACCATCGCCGCCAGGCAGCACGTCATCCAGCGACTGCAGCCGCGCCGGCTCGCCCGCCTTCTTTCGTCGCCCCATGAGACAGGCGTTGCGCACCGTGCGATACAGCCATGGTCGGAACGCCTCAGGCTCGCGGATGCGTCCGACGTAGCGATACGTCTTGATCAGCGCCTCTTGCATCGCGTCCTCCGCATCGTCGGCATGCCCGCACACCGCGGTACTGAAACGCCAGGCGACTTCCTGTGCGCGCATCAAGAGCTGATTCAGTGCCTCGGGATCGCCGGTGGCGGCCGAACGGACGAGGCCCGTGTACTCATCCTGTACCTGGTCACCCTCGCCAAGAAGATTCATCCGCGGCGTTTTGGTGACACGCCTCTCAGCCCCCGTCTTTGTCACGGTTCCCTGTTTCATGAATCTTCGTCAGAGAGATGATACGTCCCGCCTCGACCTGCCTCCTCGTAGCCACGTTAGGGTTGGCCGCGCCGGCGGTGGCCCAAACCCCGCTAACTGTCACGGAGGCCATCGCCCGTGCCCGCGCGCACAACCCCGACGCCGGCGTCAGCGCGGCGGCCGAGCGCGAGGCGGTGCAGCGGCTCACCCAGGCACGCGCCGGTTATCTGCCCAAGGTGGACGTCGCCGAGTCGTGGCAGCGCGGTAACCAGCCGGTGTTCGTCTTCAGCTCGCTTCTGTCGCAGCGCCAGTTCACCGCAGCCGACTTCGCACTCAACGCCCTTAATCACCCGGATGCCGTCGACAACTTCCGGTCGGCCGTGATGATCGAGCAGTCGCTGTTCGACGGCGCGACCCGCGCGAACGTCGCCGCCGCCGGGATCGGCCGTGATATGGCCGCGACCGCCCGGGTGATGGTTGACCACGACCTGGCGGCCAGCGTCACCGGCGCGTACGGACGCGTGCTGGTGGCGACGGCCGCCAGCCAGTCTGCCGCCGCAGCCGCGGAGGCCGCCCGCGCGGATCGCACGCTCGCCGGCAACCGGCGCGACGCGGGGCTGGTCACCGATGCCGACGTCCTTCAGATCGACGTCTACCTGGCCCGGACCCGCGAGCAGCAAATCAGAGCGGCCGCCGACGAGCGAATTGCCCGTGCGCAGCTCAATCAGTTGATGGGCCAGCCGCTTGGCGAGGTGTTCGCTCTCGAGCTGTACCCCGCCACGGCGACGATCGATGTGGCCAATCTCGCATCGCTCGAAGAGGAAGCGGTCAAGAACAGGCCGGACGTCAAGCTCGCGGCGTTGCAGGAGCAGTTGGCGGGTGCGGCTCAGACAGCGGCGCGCGCGGCGTTTCTGCCGCAGGTAGCGGCCCAGGGTGGATGGGAATTCAACGGCGGCGCTTGGAACTCGCGCTCCTCGAGCTGGGTCGTCGGCGCCGTAGCGCGGATCAATGTCTTTCATGGATTCGCCGACAAGGCACGGCTCGCCGAAGCACACGAGCAGGCGGCGAGGCGTGCACTGGAGCGCATGAAAGCGGATACGGCGGCTCGGCTCGACGTCCACATGGCTGTCGCACGGCTGGACGCGGCCCGGGCCAGCGAGGCGGTTGGGCGCGCAGGCGTGGACCAGGCGCGCGAGAGCCGGCGGATCATCCGCGATCGCTATGAGGCGGGCCTGACGGATGTGGCATCGCTGCTGCGCGCGGCCGAGGCCGTCGCGCAGGCCGAGACACAACAGACAGCGGCGCAGGTGGCTGTCATCACTGAAGCCGCGGTGCTGGAGCGGACCTTGGGAAGGCGATGAGGATCATGCTGGCGAAAAGGCATTCATTGTTTGGAAGCGGCGTCGCCGTGAGCATCGGCCTCGTCCTCACGGCTTGCTCGGGTGCGAAGACGACACCCGCCAGCGAGGCGGCACCGGTTCCGGTCACCGTCGCGACCTTGGCCATGTCCGACATCGCCGGCACATTCGAGGCGGGCGGCGTGCTTCAGGCGCGGATGACCGCCACGATCATGGCGCGCATCCTCGCACCGGTCCGGGAGGTCCGCGCGGTGCCTGGCGATCGCGTGCGCGCGGGCCAGGTCCTGATCGTACTCGACGGGAGTGACCTCGCCGCCCATGCGCGAAGCGCGAAGTCGGCCGCGATGTCGGCCGATCAGAATGTCGTCGCTGCGGCGGCTGAGAAACAGGCGGCCGATGCGGCGGTCGTCCTAGCGCGGGCGACGCACGAACGCATCGCAGGCCTGAACGCGAAGCGCTCCGCTACGGCACAGGAGCTCGATGATGCCACCGCGGCGCTGCGCGCCGCCGAGGCGCGCGCCGCCGGCGCCGCCGCTCGCGTACTGGGCGCCGTATCCGGCGTGGACAGCGCGCGAGCCGCCAGCGATGCGGCCAGCACCACGGAGTCGTTCGCCAGCATCACGGCGCCGTTCGACGGCGTGGTCACCGAGAAGATGGTCGAGCCTGGCAACATGGCCTCGCCGGGCACGCCGCTGGTGCGCGTGGAGGACACGCGCGGCTTCCGGCTCGACGTCCGCGTCGACGAGTCGCGGATCGGACAGATTTCGCCCGGTGCCATCGTGCCGGTCACGCTCGATTCAGGCGTGGACGGCGCGACAACCGTCGATGGAACGGTGGCGGAAATCGGCCGTGCGGTCGACGCCGATGCTCGCGCCTTTCTCGTCAAGATCGCGCTGCCCGATAGCAGGGGTCTGCGCTCGGGCACATTCGGCCGCGCGCATTTCGGCGCCCGGCCCCGGCGCGCGCTCTCGGTGCCTGCCGGCGTGCTTGTCCACCGCGGACAGATGACGTCGGCTTTCGTCGTCGAACAAGGCGTCGCGCGCGTCAGGCTCGTGAACGCAAGCGGGACGGAAGTACTTGCAGGACTCTCGGAGGGCGATGTAGTGATCGTCGCGCCCCCTCCAACGGTAACCGACGGCACGCGCGTCACGGCAGGAGGCCGCTGATGGCTGTTTCGTACGGCGCGGCCGGACGGCTGGCGGCGGCGTTTATCGACTCGAAGCTCACGCCGCTGTTTATCGCCGCCTCGATGGCGCTTGGCGCGCTGGCGGTCGTGGCGCTGCCGCGCGAAGAAGAGCCGCAGATCATCGTCCCGATGGTCGACGTGTTCGTCGAGATGCCAGGCGCGACGCCAGCCGACGTGGAACAGCGCGTGACGCGGCCGATGGAGCAGCTCCTGTGGGAGGTGCCCGGCGTCGAATACGTCTATTCGACCTCGAGCGCCGGCCAGTCGATGGTGGTCGTCCGCTTCAAAGTCGGCGAACCCGAGGAGGCGGCGCTCGTACGGCTCAATCAAAAGCTCGCGGCCAATGCCGACCGGATCCCGCCAGGGGTCGTCGGCCCGATCGTCAAGCCCCGCTCGATTGACGACGTGCCGATCCTCGCCGTGACGCTGTGGTCGGCGCGTTACGGCGACGACCAGCTTCGGGCGTTGGCTGCACAGCTGCGCGACGCGATCGCGGAGGTCACCGACGTGTCCGAGGTGACCCTCATCGGCGGACGGCCGCGTCTGGTGCGAGTGGACGTCGACCCGGCGCGGCTCGCCGCGTACGGGCTGGACCCACTGGCTATTCAGCGCGCGATCGGCGCGACCAACGTGCGAGGCACGGTGTCGGGGCCGGTCGCCGGCGGGCAGGTCACCGGCATCGAAGCCGGCGGCCGGCTGCGGACGGCTGATGAAGTTCGGCGCGTCGTCGTCAGCGCCTCGAGCGGGCGTCCCGTGCTCGTCGGCGATCTGGCCGAGGTCGTCGACGGCGATTCCGAGCCGACGTCGTACGTCACCTATCAATCGCGCGACGCCGGCGCCCAGCCGGCGGTCACGATCGCGGTGGCCAAGCGCAAGGGGACCAACGCCATCGATGTCGCGCACCACGTGACGCAGAAGCTCGACACGCTCAAGGGCACGCTCGTGCCCTCCGACGTGCATCTCACCATCACCCGCAACTACGGCGAGACCGCCGCGGAGAAGAGCAACGAGCTCTTGTGGCACATGCTGCTCGCCGTGCTCTCGGTGTCCGCCCTCATCTGGCTTGTGCTCGGCCGGCGCGAGGCGGCCGTGGTGCTGATCGCGATTCCAGTGACGCTGGCGCTCACGCTGTTCATGTTCTTTCTCTACGGCTACACGCTCAACCGCATCACGCTCTTCGCGCTGATCTTCTCCATCGGCATCCTCGTCGACGATGCGATCGTGGTGGTGGAGAACATCGTGCGCCATGCGAAGGTGAGCACGGGCGAGGCGAACGCGCTCGCCGCCGTCACCCTTCGCGCCGTGGACGAAGTGGGCAACCCCACGATCCTGGCCACACTCGCCGTGGTGGCGGCCATTCTGCCCATGGCCTTCGTCGGCGGCCTGATGGGCCCGTACATGCGACCCATTCCGGTCGGCGCGTCGGCGGCGATGGTCTTCTCGCTCGTCGTCGCCTTTGTCGTGACGCCGTGGGCGTCGCTGCGCCTCCTGAAGCCAGCAGGCCATCACGAACATGGCCAAGAGGATCTTCTTACGCGTCTCTATCGGCGCGTGATGGGACCACTCATCGGAAGCGGCCGGATGCGTGCGCTGTTTCTCACGGGCGTTGCCGGGCTGTTGCTGGCCGCCATGGCGCTCGTGCCGCTCAAGCTGGTGACGGTCAAGATGCTGCCCTTCGACAACAAGAGCGAGTTCCAGGTGATGGTGGACATGCCCGAGGGGACGGCGCTCGAAGCGACCGCGCGTGTCGCCTCCGCGCTGGTCTCGGCCACGCTGGCCGATGAGACCGTCGTCGATGTGCAGCAGTACGTCGGCACCTCCGCGCCGTACAACTTCAACGGGCTCGTGCGTCACTACTTTCTGCGCCGCGCGCCGCACCTCGCCGACCTGCAGGTGAACCTCGTGCCCAAGGGCGAGCGGTCGGCGCAGAGCCACGACGTGGCCCGTCGCGTGCGCGACCGGCTGCTGCCGATCGCCACGTCGCTCGGCGCCACGCTGCAGGTGGCGGAGGTGCCGCCAGGACCACCGGTCCTGCAGACCCTGGTGGCCGAAATCTACGGACCCGACGCCACCCGGCGGACGGAGGTGGCCGCCCAGGTCAAAGCCATCTTCGAGCAGACGGAGGGCGTGGTCGACACCGACTGGTACGTCGAGGCGCCGCACCCAAAAGTCACGCTCGTGGTGGATAGCGAGAAAGTCGCCGCTGCTGGACTGTCGTCCGCCGCTGTGGCCTCCGTGGTCCGGATGGCTGGCTCGGGAGAGGTCGTCGGGCTGTTGCACGATGCGCACGCGCGCGAAGACGTCCCCATCGTCCTTCGCCTGCCGCGCGCCGACCGCAGCCTCGAGACGATTCAGTCGCTGCGGCTGAGCGGGACCAGGCCGGTGGCGGTCGGCGAGCTCACCCGGGCCGTGCGCACGCAGGAAGATCCGAGCCTGTATCACAAGAACCTGCAGGCCGTGACCTACGTGACGGCCGATCTCGCGGGACAGAACGAGAGCCCCGTCTATGCCATCCTCGACATGAACAAGGCCATCGCGCGTCTGACGCTGCCGGAGGGATACGGACTGGACGTGTTCAATGCGACCCAGCCCTTCGACACGTCGAAGTACGCCATGAAGTGGGACGGCGAATGGCACATCACCATCGAAGTGTTCAGAGACCTCGGCCTCGCCTTTGCCGCAGTCCTGCTGCTCATTTACGTGCTCGTGGTCGGGTGGTTCCAGTCGTTCAGGACGCCGCTCCTCATCATGGCGGCGATTCCCTTCTCGCTCGTCGGCATCCTGCCAGCGCATGCGGCGATGGGCGCGTTCTTCACCGCAACGTCGATGATCGGCTTCATCGCCGGGGCGGGCATCGTCGTGCGCAACTCGATCATCCTCGTGGACTTCATCGAGGTGCGACTCCGCGACGGCGTGCCGCTCGAGCAGGCGGTCGTCGACGCAGGCGCTGTGAGATTCCGGCCGATGGCCCTCACCGCGGCCGCCGTCATCGTCGGGGCGGGCGTGATCCTGTTCGATCCGATTTTTCAGGGCCTGGCGATTTCCTTGATGGCTGGCGAAGTGGCGTCGCTGCTCCTGTCGCGGATGGCGGTGCCCGTCCTGTACTACATGGCGAAGCGTCACGAACGTGCCGATCACGTGACGGTCGCGACGCCGATAGACGTGGCATCGTGAACACACAAATAGGAGAGCATCATGAACATTGAACGTGCGCTGCGGATGATTGCCGGCGGCTTCGTGGCCGCGAGCGTCCTGCTGGGGATTTACGTTAATCCGGCCTTCCTATGGTTCACGTTGTTCGTGGGGCTGAACCTGTTTCAATCGGCCTTTACGCAGTGGTGTCCTATGATGGCGATCCTTCGCAAGGCCGGCGTCAGGGGCTGAGAACCCTGCATCGCCGCGATCTCCTTCGTCTCGTGAGCCTGTCAGTCCTCGCCGGATCCACCGCGTGCGACGGGCAGTCCGCCAGCGCGCGTCCGGAGGCATTCTCGCCGCAGACGACACCTAGCCGCCGGGTTCGTGCCCGACGTCGAGTTGGTGTTGACTGCCGCTCCTGACGAAGTGGCTGGGCTTCCCGGTGCCACACGCGTATGGCGCAATGTCAGGGACAATTTGCGGAAGAGGAGCGTCCGCGTAACTCAAAGCCTGGCGTATACTCAGGTTTTCTCGCCGCGGTGAGGTGGCCGAGTGGCCGAAGGCGGCGGTTTGCTAAGGCTGCCGAGAATCAGAGAACGGGCCTGAAATTCACGATTTCAGGCCCGTTTTTTATTGGTCTCTTGGTTGGCGTTGGCTGCCGCATGATGGTCTTCGGACCCCGTTTGGGCACACTCTTGGGCACACTAGGGCCGACGCCAACGTGTGCCTTACGGGCACACATCGTGCTACTCTGTAGACGGTGAAGTACTTCGACTGGGATGACGCGAAGAACGCGAAGCTCAGGACGGAGCGCGGCATCGGGTTCGAAGAAATCGTCTTCCACATCGAGCGAGGCGACCTGCTCGATATCTTGGAGCACCCGAACCCCGAGCGTTACGGCGCCCAGCGCATTTTCGTCGTCCGACGAGAGCACTACGTGTATTTGGTGCCGTTCGTCGAGGATGAGCACACGGTCTTCCTGAAGACGATCATCCCGAGTCGGAAGGCCACGAAGGAGTACCTCGGTGAGGAGCCCCATAAAGATTGACGCCGACGAGAAGGAGCTGCTCGAGTCCGTCGAGCGCGGCGAGTGGAAGTCCGCCGTCGGCGGCAAGCGCGAGCGAACTCGGTACTCCCGCTACGCCAAGGCCACGTTCCGCAAGGACCGGCGGCTGAACATCCGGCTGTCGAGCAAGGACCTGGAGGCGATTCAGAAGCGGGCGCTCGCCGAGGGGTTGCCGTATCAGACCCTGATCTCGAGCCTGCTGCACAAGTACGCATCAGGGCGACTGAAGGAGGTGTGAGGGAGTCCTTCAATCGCGCTCCTGCCTGATGCGGGACCTTCGGCCCGGCTCCCACGTGGTGATGCGCGTGCGCCAACGAACGGTAGGGGACCGACGCGCACGCGGTAGTCGATCACGGCCCCCGCCGCCATTGGCGGCACCTGTCCCTGAATGGAAAATCGCATCGCAGCCGGCGTGATCACGCCGAGGTTCGCGGCTTTCGAGAAGAACGCGAACGTGTCCTCGAGCGGCGCAGCGATCACCGTCCTGGCCCGCAGTT
>Ga0247829_10000165_pt1 | contig 21276 bp, 17 predicted proteins | sample 12C_Control_Day4_FD_207765 | JGI IMG/M metagenome (GOLD analysis project Ga0247829, IMG submission 207765) | Soil microbial communities from agricultural site in Penn Yan, New York, United States - 12C_Control_Day4 | ecosystem: Environmental > Terrestrial > Soil > Agricultural land | place... | reverse complement strand
GCCGCCCCCGCCCGATCCCGCTGCCCGTCGCCCGCCTGATCCGCGACTAGATCGCGCCGGCGCGCCGGGTGACCTGGCGACCCTTGCGCTCGCAGCGCTTGCTGCCGTCGTAGACCGGGACGTTGCGCGCCCACGAGTGGCTGCCACCGCTGCCCGAGATCCCGAGGTAGTAGCCCTTGCGGCCCACGAACAGATCCAGCTGGTTGCCATCGATGCCACCGCCGGTGTCATCGGCGACCACGCATCCGTCGTGCACGAACCCGCCCCACGGCGCTCGCCCCGGCATGGTGCGGCCGTCCAGCAGCGGAACGTAAAGCAGCGAGCCGAGCTTCACGACCTTGGGGTCGACCGCCACCGTGCGGAACGGCTGGAGCGGCCGTCCCGTTCCCGAGGTGCCCCACTTCGTGGGCGTCACCTTGAAGCACGGCGAACGGTCGCAGCTGCACTGCCCCCAGATGTTCACGACCCGCCCGTCCTTCAGCAGGGCCGTCCCCTGGAGCGCCATCTGCGCGGCGAACTCCTTGGACACCTGGGCGATCGGCTTGCAGGTCCCGCCTTCGTAGACGGTCACCATCTCCGGAACGACGATCGCCGCGAGCTCGCTGACCGCATCCGGCGACTGGTTGTCGTTGGAAGGAGCTGCCGAAGAGGTGATCGACGCTAGCTGCGCCGCCTTCGCGGCCGACCGCGCGGCGACCTCTTCCTCACCCGCTACATAGTAGAAGGTGATGCTGAACTTCCCGATCGGCGTAGGCTCCTTGTCGGCCACCGGCGCGGCGTCCGGCACCGGTGCCGCGACGACCTTGGGCGCCGGCGGCGGGGCGTCGACCGTCTCCGAACGGCACCCCGCGCTCGAGAGCCCGAGGCTCATCGCGATGGGTGCTGCAATCCCGGCGAGATTGCTCGCGATTCGACGCAAGAAGTCCGCCAGAAACGCGGCGCCCTCGCGGACCATATCCCCGATCGTTTCGGAGACCGTCTCGAGGATCGACTGCGTGGGGGAGCTCTCGTTCGCCATTCGAGCCAGCCTTTTTCGTAGCCGGCCGAACGAGTCTATCCAAGATCGCCTGCGCGCTAGCGTCGCAGGTCAGGAAAACGCCGTTCAGTCTCCCAAATCAATCCGGACACTTACACAAGTAGATACGGATCAGAACCGGGCCTGCAGCGTCGCATTCACGCCGAGCTGGTTGAACTCGCCGAACTGGTACTCGAACGCGCAGACATCGGGGTCGGCGCAGCGCGCGTACCGGCTCTGGTTGGGGTCGTAGCTGTAGAAGACCTCGAGCAACGCCGAGAACATCTTCGCGAAGTCGATCTTCGAGGTGCCTTTGATCGCGATCTGCGGCGCCGCCTCCTCGCCCGCCGGGAGGATCGTGATGAGGGTGTCGATGTTGTTGTTGCGGATGACCGCGGTCGACGAGCTCATGGTGGTGTCGCCCGGGACGCCCTTCGGCGAGGTCAGGGTCGCCGGGCGCTCGATGCCGGCGATCAGGCCGAGGGTGAGCCAGTCGTTCCAGTTCCGGTCCACGCCGACCGCGCCGAAGAAGTTCGGGGCGATCGTGTAGACGTCCGGGAAGTCCGAATACGGCGGCAGGCTCGGCTGGCTGTGGAGGATGAACGCCAGGTCGCGGAAGCTGAGGTCGAGCCGCAGCCGGACGCGGTTGTACTTCACGCGAACGTTGAGGTCGCCCGCGTACCCGGTCTGGATCTTGGTCGACCCGGTGGCCTCCGGGTCCTTGAGGGTCTGCCCCATGACCGTGAACTCGGCCTGCGCCAACCAGCCCAGCCCGCCCGGGTACTTCTCGGGGTTGAACAGGCCGCTGATCTGCTCGTTGTTGTTCTTGTACAGCCTGAAGTCGACCGAGGACCGCATCGGCATGTTCTTGTGGAGCGTCAGCTGGGCCGACGCACCGAACAGCTGCACCTTCTCGGACTGCACGTCCTGCAGCTCGTTGTAGCCGCGGTCGAAGTAGCCGCCGTTGACCTCGAACCGGACCATCGGGTGCGGGTCGATGCCGCCGCCGGCGAGGCCCGCCAGCGCCGCCTTCTGCTCGCCGTCATTGGGGTCGACGATCACGCCGCTCTTGGCGCCGACGAACGCGTACCCCTTCTCGAAGTCGTACTGCAACTTCACGCCCGGGGTCGACGACCGCGCGCGCTTGTACTCGGGGTTACCACCCCATGACAGGCGGTAGCTGTAGCCGAGACGGAACCGATCCGCGGACACCGGGAACGCCGTGAGGCTGATGCGCGTCGGGTCCTTGTGGGTCGGATCCTTCCAGTTCGTGATCGTCAGGTACGTACCCGCGTCCGACAGCGAGATGTTGTTCTCCGACAGCTCGTTGATGCGGAGGACGAACGCGCCTTCCGCCTGCAGGTGCCCGCGCGAATAGCTGCGGTACAGGGTCGCGTGCGACATCGTCTCGAAGCCCGAGAACCGCGTGTCGTAGTTGTCGAAGAACAGCACGCCCAGCGAGTTCGGCGTCCCGAACCGCCAGCCGGGCACGCTCGGGATGGTCTCGCCGGGCTTGGCCAGGAGGTTCTCGTTGGTGATCGTGAACGCGAGGCGCGTGTCGAAGAAACCGCTGCCGCCGGTGATGTCGCTCGCCTTGTCGGGTGCGGCTGCTTCCTTCTCGGCGGCCTCCTTGGCGGCCTTGTCGGCGGCCTCCTTCGCGGCGCGCTCGGTGAGCACGCGTGCGATCTCGCGATCGACGATCTCGCGGATCTTCGCGTCATCGACCGACGCGTCGGCCGGCGGCGTGGGATCTGCGGGCGCGGGGACCGGTCCGGTGGGCTGCGCGGAGGCCAGCGTCGGCGCGGCGACGGCCGCGAACAAGAGCGTGGACAGCTTGAACGTACGCATCGGGCCTCTCACAGCTGGATGTCACTCGCGCCGCGCGGATACATGATCCACACGTTGAACGAGCCGATATTGACGGGACGAAGGATGCCCACGACGCGGGGCAGGACGCGGCCGGCGAGCGTGGTCGGATCGGTGGAGAAGTCGGTGCCCTGCGTGATGACGTTGATGACGTCGCGGCCGCACGAGCCGCTCGCCCCCGCGGGGTCGAGCTTCCATTGCTTGTAGGTCGTGTAGTCATCGTCGATCGGGCAGACCTTGGCGTTCACGATCTCGATCGCGCCGGCCTCGTTGCGCTCGAAGTTGATCACGCCGTTGCCGGTGCTGAGCGGTCCGAACCAGGTCGCCGGATCGACGCGCACCGGCGCCGGCAGCCGCGCCGGGTTGGTATCAGGTGCGACGACCTCGAGACCGGTCTGGGGGTCGAGCACCGGCAAGCCCGTGTCGGGGTCGAGCTTCACCGGCACGAACGTGCGCGGGAACCCGACCTCGGTGAGCCCGTTGAACTCGGAGAGCCCGCCATTGAAGCGCTCCACCAGGTCGCCCACCTCCAGCGGCCGGCGGCTCTGATCGCGCGCCGCGCTGAACGTGAACACCATCACGTGGTCGTACGCGGCCGCGGTGCATGGAGGTGCACCGCCCGGCCCGCACTGGACGTCGCTGACCGTGTAGCCCTGCGCGAACACGCTGGTCACCACGAGCCGGCCGTCGTCGCCGTACCGCGAGTCGCTCACCGCGATCTGCTTGTCGGTGAGCGGCGTGAGCGACAGCGCATCGACCGCCATCTCGTCGCGCGGCCGCTGGAGATCCGTGATGTACGGATCGCGGAACCACAGCGTCGGCGACGTGCCGGTGACGAGCCCGTGCATGTAGTCGGGACCAAAGCCGGTGCCATTGTCGAACCACAGCGTCGTCGGCCCTAGCACCGAGTCCGGCAGCGTGATCGTCGCGTCGTTCGCGACGCCGTTCGTCATCTGGATCGTGGCCAGCGGCGTCTGATCGAGCCGCGGCGTGAGCGTGCCGAGGAACTGCGCATAGACGCGGATCGTCGCGGTGAACGACGTGTCGACCTCGCCGTCGGCATCCTTCGCCGTCAGGTCGACGGTCACGTCGCGCTGGGAGTCCGGCAGCCGGACGTTCACCGACCCCACCGACGTCGGCGCGACGATCGCCACCTCGATCGACTGGGTCCCGGTCAGTCCGTCCTTGTGCTCGACGCAGCCGGCGAGCAGCACCGCTAGATAAAGGAGGCTCTTCATGGGCATCACTCCCAGGCTCACTCGAACACCGGGCGGATACGGCCGTCGTGCGGCTCGATGGTGGCGTCGAGACACGAGATCTCGCCGTACTTCTCCACGACCTTGACCGGCGGGGTCGCCGTCATGTCCAGCTGGTCCTTGCACGGGCTGCGCTGCCGCAGGAACACGCGCAGGGCATCGCGCAGCGAGATGCCGGTGTCCTGCTTGGCGGTGTTGCGCTTGAGCACCTCGAAGCCGGAGCCGCCGGCCGCGATGTAGTCGTTGACCGCGACGCGATACAGCCCGGTCGGCACGAGGGGCGCGCAGCGCGCGAAGTCCATCGGACCGTCGGGCGTCATGCGGCAGCCATCGCCGATCGCGATGTTCTTCGCGCACGCGCGCGCCGGGGTGCCGTCGAGCGGGTCGACGCCCGGGCACGTACCGCTGCACACCATGTCGAACGCGATGCCGGAGACCTGCGCCTGCGAGCGGCAGCCACGGCTCGCCGAGCGGCGCGCGACGAAGTCGAGCGTCTCCTGCACCTCGGCGCCCGACAGGTACATCACCGTGATCGAGTTCTCGAACGGGAACACGTTGAACATCTGCTCGATGGTCAGCGGCCCGCGCTCGAAGTCGGCGCGAATACCGAGCGAGTTGGTGATCGCGAACTCGGCCTCGACGCCCTCGGTGAGCTGCATCGAGCGCGCGACCATGTTGCCGAGCTGGCTGTCACCGCCGGTGTTGTCGGTGCGCTGGATCTTCTCGCCCTCCGGCTTGTCGACGTACGCGAACACGCCGTTCAGGTCGATCTCCTGGTTGATCTTGACCGAGTACGGCCACATCAAGTTGGCGACCGCCGGGTCCTCGGGGATGCACGGCACACCGCCGCACAGCTTCGAGTCGATCGGGATGTTGTCGAACGTGAACGACGTGATGCGGCTGCGGCGATCCGGGTCCGCGTTGTTGTCGCCGACGCGCACGACGACGTCGAGGCGGCCGACGAACTTGGCGAACGCACCCGAGTGGACGAGGATCGTGTGGTGGCCCTTGTCGTCGTTGGGGATCAGCTTCGGGGGGTCCGTGACGATGTGGAGGTGGCCGCCGAGGATGAGGTCGACGCCCTGCAGCGTCTCCTGCTCGAACGCCTGGTTGGGATCGTTGACCTGCGATGCCGTGAGGTTCTCGTCCTCGTCGAGGCCGAGGTGGCTGACCACGACGATGAGGTCCGACACCGGGCGCAGGATGCGGACCCAGCTCTTCAGCGCGTCCTCGTCGGCGATCGGGCGGAAGCCGAGGGAGTTGCCGCCCTCGAAGATCGAGCTGATCGTCGAGGTGTTGCCCATGCCGATCACCGCGACCTTGAGGCCCTTCACGTCGAACATCTCGAACGGCGGGATCACGTCGCGCAGCGAACGCCCATCGGGGTTGACCGCGCCCGCGGGCGGATCGTCCCAGCCGTAGTTCGCGGCGAGCAGCGGGAACGTGGCCCAGTTGTCGACCTTGTCGAACAGGTTCTTCGCGCCGAGATCGAACTCGTGGTTGCCGACCGCCGCCGCGTCCATCCCGGCGAGCGACAGCGCGCGCAGCTCGGCCTCGCCCTTGAACATGTTGAACACCGGCGCGCCCTGGAAGCAGTCGCCGGAGTCGAGCCACAGCGAGCGATTCGAGCTCTCGCGGATCCGGCGCGCGACGGTGGCGATGCGCGCGATACCGCCGTACGGCGCGACCTGCAGGCCGTCCTGCCGGTCGAACGTGTTCGGCACCATGTTGTACGGGAACAGCCGCGAGTGGATGTCCGACGTATGGATGAAGGTGAGCCGGATGTCCTGGCCGACGAGGTTCGGCTGATCCTGCTGCACCGTGCACGCCGCAAGGCCAAGCGCGACGACGACGGACAGTCGACTCTGCATCGCGCGGGTCATATCGCAACCGTCAGAATCTCAGCAAGGCATTCCGCCGCGCCCGTTACGACATTGCGCCGCGAAGCGAAGCAAGGGCTGGAGATCGCGCACGCGACCTGTGCTCTACTGCGCCGCATGCCTCGCGCGAAGATTGTCTGCACGCTTGGGCCCTCGGTGTCGACGCCGGAGCGCATCGGCGAGCTCATCGATGCCGGCATGAGCGTCGCGCGTCTGAATTTTTCGCACGGCAGTCACGAAGATCACGCCAGGATGTTGCAGCTGGTCCGCAGCGAGGCGGAGCGCCGCGGCAAGGCCATCGCGGTGCTGCTCGACCTGCAAGGGCCGAAGATCCGGGTCGGAAAGTTCGCGAAGGGTGCCATCGAGCTCAAGCCCGGCGCCGAGTTCACGATCACCACCGACGACGTCGTCGGCGACGAGAAGCGGGTCTCGACCACGTACAAGATGCTGCCGCTCGACGTCAAGGTCGGTCACCAGCTGCTGCTCGATGACGGATACCTCTCGCTCGCGGTCACCGGCATCGAGGACCGCGAGGTCCGCACCGTCGTCGTCACCGGCGGCGTCCTCAAGAACAACAAGGGCATCAACCTGCCCGGCGTCGACGTCTCCGCACCCGCGCTCTCCGAAAAAGACCGAGTCGATATCGGCTTCGCGCTGCGCCACGGCGTGGACTACGTCGCCCTGTCGTTCGTGCGGCGGGCCGAGGACGTGCTCGAGGCGAAGTCGCTGCTCACCGTCGACCAGGTCTCGATCCCCGTGATCGCGAAGATCGAGAAGCCGCAGGCGCTCGATCGGCTCGGCGACATCATCGATGCGGCCGATGGCGTGATGGTCGCGCGCGGTGACCTCGGCGTCGAGCTCGGGCCGGAGAAGGTGCCGCTGTGGCAGAAGCGGATCATCGAAGAGACCAACAAGCGCGGAAAGATCGTCATCACCGCGACGCAGATGCTCGAGTCGATGATCTCGCAGCAGCGGCCCACGCGCGCCGAGGCCTCCGACGTCGCGAATGCGGTGCTCGACTCCTCCGACGCGCTGATGCTGTCCGGCGAGACCGCCTCGGGCGCGTACCCGATCGAAGCCGTGAAGACGATGGCGCGCATCATCGAAGAGATCGAGAAGAGCGCCTACTACAAGGCCGAGCACGAGGTGCCCGACATCCAGCTCGCCGTGCCGGCGAACGCGATCGCCCACGCCGCGTACACCGCCTCGAAGGCGATGAAGCTGCGCACGATCGTCGCGGTCTCCGACTCGGGCGGCGCGGCGCGGCTCGTCAGCGAGTACCGCCCCGATGCCAACATCGTCGTGCTCACGACCAACGAGGTGAGCTTCCGGCGCATGGCGCTGATCTGGGGCGTCACGCCGGTGCTGATCGGACCGTCGGCGACGACGGAGGAGCTGATCGATCGCGTCGAGACCACGCTGCTCGAGCGCGGGATCGCGCTGCCCGGCGAGAGCGTGATCATCACCATGGCCGTGCCGGTGGGATCGGGCCTTCAAACCAACGTGCTGAAGATTCACCAGATCCAGCACTGACCTTCCCTCCTCGGGTGAGATTTCTCGTCGGGACGCGATGGGGTAGCGCCGTAGGCAAAAACCTACACGTTGCAGGACGTTGAGCGGGCTCTAGCGCCACGCTACGCTCGTGCTTCCGTGGCTCAAACCCCGCGCCCTCAGGACGCGGTCCCTGTCGGGCAGGTCGTGCTCGGCAAGTACCGTATCGAACGTGTCGTCGGCACGGGCGGCATGGGCGTGGTCGCCGAATGCACGCACCTCGCGCTCGACGACCGCGTCGCGCTGAAGATGCTGCGGCAGGACATCGTCGTCGATGTCGATACGATCGAGCGCTTCAAGCGCGAGGGCAAGGCCGCCGCCAAGCTCAAGAGCGAGTACGTCGCGCACGTCTACGACGTCGGCGAGCTCGAGAACGGGACGCCGTTCATGGTGATGGAGTTCCTCGAGGGCCACGACCTCGGGGAGCTGATCATGCAGCGCGGCCACCTGCCCGTGCCGTGGGCGACGCAGATGATCGTCCAGACCTGCGAGGCGCTCGCGGAGGCGCACTCGATCGGCATCGTCCATCGTGACGTGAAGCCGACGAACCTGTTCGTGACGTGGCGGCCCGACGGCACGTCGCTGATCAAGGTGCTCGACTTCGGCATCTCGAAAGCGACCAACGCGTCGGACATGCACCTGACGCAGACGCAGTCGCTGCTCGGCACGCCCGCGTACATGTCCCCCGAGCAGATGCGCAGCGCGCGCACCGTCGATGCGCGCACGGACATCTGGTCGCTCGGCACCGTGCTCTACGAGCTGCTCGAGGGCCGCAAGCCCTTCGAGGCGGAGAGCTTCTCGGAGATGTGCGTGAAGGTCGCGGTCGATCCGCCCGCGCCGATGCGCAACGTGCCGCCGCGGCTCGCCGAGATCGTGATGCGCTGCCTCGCGAAGTCGCCCGAGCAGCGGTTCGCCTCGATGGCGGAGCTCGGGCGCGAGCTGATGTCGTTCACGCAGGACCCGCAGCAGGCCGCGGTCTCCGTCGAGCGCATGCAGCGCATGCTGCGGCGGAGCCAGGACGCCGGCTGGGAGGGCGCGGGGACGGGCGCGGGCCTTCGCGCGAGCACGCCCTACCCGGTGCGCGACGCGGCGAGCACTCCGGTCCACGTGCCGTTCGGTGCGGGTACGGAGCCCTCGGGCGTGGGCCTGCAGCCGTGGCATGGCGGCTCGGACTCCGCGGCGCCGATGTTCCGCAACACGCCCTTCCCGACCGCGGTCGCGCAGCCAAGCCCCGAGACGACGCTGCGCGAGACGACGGCGCATCCACCGCGCAAGCGCGGCAGGGGATGGCTCGCACTCGCGCTCGTGCTGCTCGCGGGCGGTGGCGTCGCGCTCGCCGTGGGCGTGATGGACCGCGGCGCGTCGGCGCCACCGATCACGAGCACGCCTTCACCGCTTCCCGCGGCGCCGGCGGTGCCTCCACCGGCCACGCCGCCACCGACGGCGACCACGCCGCAGATCACGACGGAGACGCCCGCGACGGCGGGCACGCCCGCGGCGACCGAGCCCACCACCGACACGACCACCCCGACGCGCGACAAGCCTCCCGTGAAGACGGGCGGCAAGACGGGCGCGAAGAGCGGTGGCAAGACGGGTGCGAAGAGCGGTGGCAAGACGGTGCCGAAGGCGCAGCCGCAGGTCGAGGTCAAGGTCCCGAAGGTCGAGCCCTGCGACCCGTTCGCGAACGCGCACGGATGCAAGAAGTCGAAGTAGGATCGGCGCCATGCTGATCCGGCGGTGTGTCGCGCTGGCGATCGCCGGCGCCGTGAGCGTCGCGAACGCGGACAACCTCTCGCGCGCCGACGAGCTGTTCGCGGAGGGCAAGGCGCTGATGGAGACGGATCTCCACGCGGGCTGCGCCAAGCTCGAGGAGTCGCTCGCGCTCAATCCCCAGGCGGTCGGCACGGTGCTCAACGTCGCGCTGTGCGACGTCCGACTCGGACGGCTCGCGACCGCCGCGGAGCACTTCGCCCGCGCGCGCGACATGGCGCGCGAGCAAGGCATGAGGGAGCACCTCGAAGCTGCGGAGGCGCATCTGCAGGCGCTCGAGCCGCGGCTGCCGCGCGTGACGTTCTCGCTCGCCGAGCCGCTGCCCGAGACCCGGATCGTCGTGCACGATCGGCTCCTGCCGCCGTCGGGCTGGGTCGATGTCCCGCTCGATCCGGGCGAGCACAGCCTCGTCGTCACGGCGCCCGGCCGGCTCGCCTTCCGCACCACCATCCGCATCGCCGAGGGTGAGCGCCACGACGTCGTGGTGCCGGCGCTCGCCCGATCGCGCAGCGCGACGCGCCCGATCGGCAAGGTCACCATGGCCGCCGGCGGCACGCTGATCCTCACCGGCGTCGTCATCGGCTTCATCTCCGGCCGCCGCTACGACGACGCGCTCGATGGCTGCCTCGTCGGCCAGACCGAGACCCGGTGCGACGATCCGTCGTACGACAAGATCCACAGCGCACGTAACCTCGGCAACGTCGGCACCGTGGTCACCTCGGTCGGCGTGGTCGCCGCCGGCGTCGGCGTGTACCTGTGGCTGCGCGGTCCGCGCCGCCACGACGAGCGCTCGCTCACGGTCGTGCCGCAGCTCGACGGTGACGGCGGTGGTATCGCGGCCATCGGCCGCTTCTGATCGATCCTGGCGTCGGGGTATCATGGGCCCATGTCCAAGCTCTGGGGGGCCCTGGCCATCTGTCTGCTCGTGAGCCCCGCGCTCGCCGAGTCGGAGGCGGACCGCCTGTTCAATGAAGGCCGCGCTCTGCTCGCGAAGAACGATCCCAAGGGCGCGTGCGAGAAGTTCGAGGCCGCGATCAAGGTCGACCCGAGCGCGACCGGCACGATGCTCAACCTCGGGCTCTGCTACGAGAACCTCAAGCAGTACGCGACCTCGATCTTCTGGTTCCGCAAGGCGCAGGTCGCCGCGGCCGAGGGCCATCTCACCGAGTACGAAGCGGCGGCGAAGAAGTACACCGTCGAGCTCGCGCCGAAGGTCCCGACGCTCCGGGTCGAGGTCGAGGGCCCACCCGAGACCGAGATCCGGATCGACGGCAAGATCGTCGACCCGACCGACTACGGCCAGGTCGAGGTCGACCCCGGTTCGCACGAGGTCACCGGGCAGGCGCCGGGCAAGCTGAAGGTTACCCAGAGCGTCGAGGCGAAGGTCGGTGGCAAGGGCACGGTGGTCCACCTCGCCGTGGTCCACGACCTCGCCGCGCCGATCTATCGCAACCCGCACAAGCGCCTCGGCCTCATCGTCGGCGCCGGTGGCGTCGTGCTGTGGGGCGCGACGCTCGCGCATGGCCTCTATTACCGGGGCATCGCCCAGGATGCGGACGCGCAGGTCCCGAAAAACGACGACGAGTTCGACAGCGCCAACCGCCAGATCACATACGTGACCACCTCGCTGTTCATCGCCGGCACCGCCGCGGTCGCCGTCGGTGCGTACCTGTATTTCAAGAAGCCGACGGCTGAGGTGCAGGCCACCGCGATCGCACCGTACGTGACCGGCGACGAAGCCGGCCTCGCGATCAGCGGCAGCTTCTAAGGTCGCTATCCGCGGAGGTGGCGCGCGATCCGCATCGCGCACTCGAGCGCCTGTTCGTAGTTCAGGCGCGGATCGACGCGGCTCTTGTACGCGCGCTCGAGGTCGCCCTCGGACAGGCCGCGCGAGCCGCCGATGCACTCGGTGACGTTCTCGCCGGTGAGCTCGACGTGCACGCCGCCGAGCCGCGAGCCGAGGCGCGTGTGGAGCTCGAACGAGCGCTCGAGCTCGTCGACGATGTTGTCGAATCGCCGCGTCTTGATCCCGCTCGGCGTGGTCTCGGTGTTGCCGTGCATCGGATCGCACACCCACAGCACGCGGCGCTCCGCGCGCTGCACGGCCTCGACGAGCGCGGGGAGCTTCGCCTCGACGTGCTGCGCACCCATGCGGTGGATCAGCGTGATCTTGCCGGGCACGCGATCGGGATCGAGCGCGCGCAAGAGCTCGAGCAGCCACTCGGTCGTCATCGCCGGGCCGATCTTGATGCCGATCGGGTTCTGGATGCCGCGATGGAACTCGACGTGCGCGCCGTCGAGTTGCGCGGTGCGCATCCCGATCCACGGGAAGTGCGTGGACAAGTTGTACCAACCCTCGCGGCGAGGGACGCGACGCGTCTGTGCTTGCTCGTACGGCAGCGCGAGCGCCTCGTGACTCGTGTAGATGTCGACGCGGCGCAGCGCCTCGGACTGTACGCCCGTGATCGTGGCGACGAAGTCGAGGGACTCGCGGATCGAGGTGACGATGCGCTCGTAGTGCACGCGCGTCGCGCCCTGCGCGAACGACACATCCCAGTACTCGGGGTGATGCAGGTCGGCGAAGCCGCCGTCGAGGAGCGAGCGGATGAAGTTGAGCGTGAGCCCGGCGCGCTCGTACGCGCGCAGCATCAGCTGCGGATCGGGCTCGCGCTCGGACGGGGTGAAGCCGTCGCGGTTGATGAGGTCACCGCGATACGCGGGCAGCGTGACGCCGTTGCGCGTCTCGGTGTCGGCCGAGCGCGGCTTCGCGTACTGGCCGGCGATGCGCCCGATGCGGACGACGTGCTTGCGCGTGCCGTGCACGAGCACGAGGCTCATCTGGAGGAGGATCTTGAGCTTCGCGGCGATCGGCTCGGACCGGCAGTCGTCGAAGCTCTCGGCGCAATCGCCGCCCTGGAGCACGAACGCCTCGCCGGCGGCCGCGCGCGCGATCTGATCGCGGAGGCTCTCGATCTCCCACGACGTGACCAGCGGCGGCAGGCGCCCGATCTCCTCGATCACGCGCGTCACCGCGACGGGATCCGCATAGGACGCCTGTTGTTGGGCCGGCTTCTCGCGCCAGCTCCCTGGGGACCACTCGCTCATTCAGGCTCCTCTTTGTTCACGCGCTCGCCGGGAGATGATGACCTGCCGCACGAGACCGGGCGCGTGCCCTCGTAGTCCATGCGCCTGGTCGCCGGCGACAACAGCTTGGCCGGATCGACCGTAGCGCGCGCCGTGCCCTTCGCGCGGCGCAAGATCGCCGCGAGCTCCTCGCGGATGATCTTGTCGGTCAGCTTGATCGATCCCTCGGGCAGCTTGAGCCGGCCGATCGTGCCGGAGTCGCCACCGCCCGCGAGAAAGTCGCTGGTGACGAGCTTGTACGTCGCCTTCTCGTCGATCGGCTTGCCGCCGACGGTGATCGCGACGTCGAGCACGCCGCCCTTGCAGCGCGCCTTGGCGGCGAGGCCCGACCACGACAGGATCGCGCCACCCTTCTGCAAGTTGGTCGACACGAGCGAGCGCAGGTGCGAGCCCTTGAGCTCGACGAGCGCGAACCGGTTGTCGAACGGGATCGCTTCGTACAGGGATCCGTACGAGAGCGCGCCCGCGGGCATGTCGGCGCGCAGGCCGCCGCCGTTGGTCAGCGCGACGTGCGCACCGGGGTTCGCGGCGAGCATCAGATCCGTGAACCAATTGCCCTCGGAGGACTCGCGCTCGTAGCCCTTCTCGATGATGCCGGTCAGCGTGACGCCGAGCTTCTCGCTCCGGCGCTTCGCGGCCACCTGGATCGCGCCCTCGACGATCTCGGAGATCTCCCGGACCGGCACGACGGGCTTCCCCTCGTAATCGCCGAGGCGGCACGCGGCGACGGGCATCGGGTTGCCGTCGGTGGTCTCGCCCTCGCACAGCATGCGCGGCTTGTGGATCTTCACCGCGGTGACGTGGCCATCCGCGGCGACGCGCAGGTCGACGCGGCCGAACGCGCGGCCCGACGAGTACGACTCGATCACCGCGATGTCGGAGATCCGATGCGCGACTGCCGCGTGCGTGTGGCCGGCGACGATGACGTCGACGGTGTTCTTCGGCAGATCGCCGATCAGCTTGATCAGCTCCTCGTCGCGCTCACACGACGAGTGGTCGTTGGGATCGTCGAGCTTGCCGCACTTCGTGCCGATATGCGCCGTCACGATGATCACCTGCGCGCCCTTGTCGCGCAGCCCGCGCGCCTCGAGCGTGATCGCCTGCGCAGGGGCGAGCATCTGCAGGCCGACGAAGTTCGCCGGCATCGTCGTGAACGGCGTCGACTCGGTGCTCGCGCCGATGAGGCCGATCTGCACGCCGCCTGCCTCGACGAGCGCCGAGGCGGGCATGTTGGGCCATGCGATCCGGTTGCCGCTCTGCTTGTCGATGATGTTGGAGACGAGGAACGGGAAGCGCGCCTCGGAGGCACGCGCCTTGAGCGCACCGCGGGGATCGTCCTCGACGGTCGCCGCGGTCGCCGCCGGGCCTGCGGGGCCGAAGTCGAACTCGTGGTTGCCGACGGCGGCGGCGGTGTAGCCCATCACGTTGTAGGCGCGCACCACGTCGATGCCTTCGCCGAGGTTGCTCTCGAGCGTGCCCTGGAACATGTCCCCGCCGTCGAGCAGCACCACGCCTCCACCGTCGGCCTCGCGCGCCGCGCGGAGGTTCGCGATGTAGCCGCCGAGCAGGGGCAGCCGCTCCATCGCGCCGTGCAGGTCGTTGGTCCCGACGATCGAGATCGTGCGCGCTCCGGCGGCGTGCTGCGGCGTGGGTCGCGGGCCACGCTGAGGCGGCGAGGCCGGCTGCGAGCACGCGACCACGAGCGCCGCGACGACCAGGGAGACCCGCTTCATATGGCGGCCACTCTACCGCGCCGCGTCGGGTGCGAGAAGCTCGCCTGCGGGCCCGGGTTCCTCGGAGTCTTCGTCGCCTGCTTCGCTGTCCTCGAGCGCTCGCGATGCTCGTGCGAGCTCTTCCTCGAGCTCGGGCGTGACGAGCTCGTCCCGCAGCTTCGCCGCCGCGGGATCGAGCAGGGTCTCGAGCGACAGCGATCCATCCGCGCGCAGCGTGACGAACACGCGACCGCCGCGCTCGAGCGTACAGGTGATGCGCTCGCCCGCGACGACGCGCCGGATCCGCCGTGCGCACGTCACGCCTTGTGATGCGCCGAGGTCGGAGAGCTCCTCCTTCACGTACGCCTCGAGCGCGTCGCTCGCGACGAGGAACCCGTCGACGCGCCACTCGAGCTCGCGGCCGGTGGTCGTGACCGAGATCGGGATCAGCGTCCCGTCGAAGGCCATCGCACCGCACGCGGTGCCCTCGCAGTGAGCACCGACGGGGATGCCGAGGCGCGCCGTGAGGGCGGTCTCGATCGCGCGCTCGAGCGGGGTCCGCGCAGGAGCGTGATCGTCGCCGCATCCGGCGATCACCAGGGCCACCGCGACGGCTCGTGTGCTCCACGCCCCGACAGGCATTCGTCGTGAACTTCGTAACATGGCGCGGGCGCGTCGAACTTCGCGAACCCGTACGCCCCGACCGCTGAATAATTCGGGGTAGGCTGCGTCCCACGTCCGGTTCTCTAGGAGGAATGATGCGTTCTCAGCTCTCTCGTTGGCTGCTGACGGCGACCCTCGCAACGACCGCGCTGGTCGGTTCGGTCGAGCTCGCGTCCGCGCAACCCGATGTTCGCGATCACCGTCGCCGTCCAGGTCCGCCTCCCGCGCCGCCGCCGGCGGTCAACGCGGGTCCCCGCGAAGCACCACCTCCTCCGCGTGCCGAACGCCAGGCGCCTCGTCGCGGCTACGTCTGGGTCGACGGCGAATGGGACTGGAAGAATGGCCGCTGGGAGTGGACCAACGGGCACTGGGAGCGCGAGCGCACCAACAAGCGCTGGCGCCCGTCGAGGTGGGAGCTGCAGGGCGGCGTCTACGTTCGGATCAACGGCGACTGGGGCGACGTCGACCTGCGCCCCACCGTGGCGCCGCCACCGCCGCGCGAGGAGCGCTGGAAGCCGCGCCGCGGCTGGGCGTGGGTCGCCGGCAGCTGGGACTGGCGCAACGGCAACTGGGAGTGGCAGCCCGGTCGCTGGGAGAAGGAGCGCCGCGGCAAGCGCTGGCGCCCGACGCGCTGGGAGAATCGCGGCAGCGAGTGGGTCCGCGTCGACGCGGACTGGGAGGATGACTTCCCGACCATCGCGCCCCCCGAGCTGCGCGTCGAAAATCCCGGCACGCGTCGTGGCTACGTCTGGATCTCCGGGCGCTACGAGTGGAACAACGGCAACTGGCAATGGACCAAGGGCCGGTGGGAGCGCGAGCGCTCCGGCTTCACCTGGAGCGAGGGCCGCTGGGATCTTCGCAACGGTCGCTACGAGTGGGTCGACGGGACGTGGAACCCTGCGCCCGCGTACCCGACGGGCGCGCCACCTGCCCTGCGCGTCGAGAACCCCGGCGTGCGTCGCGGCTACGTCTGGGTCGCGGGCCGCTGGGACTGGCGCAACGGCCAGTACACGTGGGTGAACGGTCGCTGGGAGCGCGAGCGCTCCGGCTTCACGTGGAGCCCGGGCCGCTGGGAGAACCGCAACGGTCGCTTCGAGTGGCTCGACGGCGCGTGGAACGCCGCGCCCGCGTATCCGACGGCGCCGCCGCCCGCGCCGCAGAACGAGACGTTCGCGCCGCGCCGCGGCTACGTGTTCGTGCGCGGCAACTGGCAGTGGAAGAACGGCGAGTATCAGTGGGTGCCCGGTCGCTGGGAGCGCGAGCGCTCGAACCAGCGTTGGATCGAAGGCCGCTGGGAGCTGCGCAACGGTCGCTACGAGTGGGTCGCCGGCAACTGGGGCTCTAACACCGCCCCGCCGCCGGTCGTGAACCCGCCGCCCTCCGTCACGCCGCCGCCTGCGGTGAATCCGCCGCCGGCGGTGGTGAGCGGGCCGACGAGCCCGCCCCCGGCGCTGCGCCCCGAGGCGATCCAACAGCGCCCCGGCTACGTGTTCGTGCGCGGCCACTACGAGTGGAGGAACAACCAGTACGCCTGGATCCCGGGCCACTGGGAGCGGCAGCGCTCGAACGCCCGCTGGGTCGACGCGCGCTGGGAGCTGCAGGGCAAGGTCTGGGTGATGGTCCCGGGCGGCTGGCGGTAGCTCAGAACTCCCGCTTGAACAGCGGGAGACGGATCTCGACGCCGCGCTCGCCGCGAAACTCGGTGGGCGCCATCTCGAAGTCGGGGAGCTCCAGCTGCACGAGGTGCTCTCCGATGCCGAGATCGAGGCGTGCCCGCACGCGGGCGACACCCTGCGCGAAGTGGATGTCGCTCGCGAGGCGAAACACGAGGTAGCGCTCCGTGTCGCTCGAGCCGACGCGGACGCGTGCGCGCCGGCGGCGCCCGTCGAAGCGCAGGCCGAGCTCGCCGGCCGACAGCGCGCCGAGGTGCGTGCCGAGCGTGTTGCCGAGCTCCGTGAGCTGATCCGTGATCTGCTGCGACAGCGAGAGCCGGCCCGCGTGCGGGGCCTCCGGCCATAGCCGCTCGTAGAGGTCATCGGCGTGCGCGACCTCCGACAGCGCGAGCGTCGCGATCGCGGCAAGCCCTATCCGGCGCACACCTCATCGTCGCACGCCTACGCGCGGGGTGGCGTGCTAAAGCACGGCACATGAAGCGCGTCGCCGTGTCCGTGTTGCTCGTGGTTGCGTTCGTCGGGTGTCGCAAGGCAACGCCGAAGAGCGAGCCGGCATCGGCGCCTGCCCCCACGACCGCCACCGCGTCCACCGTGCCCACGGCGGCACCGGCGGCGAACGACCACGACCACCTCGCGCGACCGCTGCTGTGGTCGATCGAGAAGGACGGCAAGACCACGTACGCGTTCGGTACGATCCACGTCGGCGTCGATGCCGAGGAGCGCCTCCCACCATCGGTGTGGGCCAAGCTCGATGCGGCGCCGGCGTTCGCGATGGAGACCGACCTCAGCGATCCGTCGATCATGAAGTCCCTGCAGTGCATGCAGTGCTCGCTGCGCACCGACCTCGGGGCCGAGTACTACGCCAAGCTCGAGAACCTGCTCGGCGCGCCGATCGTCGAGCGCATCGACGGCATGAAGCCGATGGTCGCCGCCACCATGCTCGCGATGCGAGGGCTGCCGTCGACGTCGCAGATGGACTCGCACCTGCTCGCGCGCGCGCAGGAGCACAAGGCTCGCGTCGTCTACCTCGAGCCGGCGAGCCACCAGGCCGCGATGCTCGAGAAGCACATGAACATCAAGGCGCTGCGGATGATGCTCGACGAGCCCGACAAGATGCTCGAGTCGACCAAGCGCCTGCTCGCCGCCTACCTCGCGGGCGACGACGCGCAGATGTTCGCGATCAGCGCCGAAGGCAAGGCGCAAGCGCTCGCCCACGGCTACTCCGAGAAGGAGTACGACGAGTCACAGGAGGACATGATCTACAAGCGCAACGCGTCGTGGATCGAGCCCATCGAGAAGCTCCACGCGGAGGGCGGCGCCTTCGTCGCGGTCGGGGCCCTCCACCTCGTCGGCCCGCGCAGCGTCCTCGATCTGCTGGCGAAGAAGGGCTACAAGGTCACGCGCCTGTGAGCCGCCGCGTCATGCGGCCGTGAACGCGAGTACGGGATCGGCGCTTGTGGCGCTGTGCGTCGGCGCACGAACGCGAGCGGGACTTTCTGAGATCGTGCTTGCCCCTCGTCGAGGGCGGCACGTACAGTCGCCGCACTTTCGAGGGAGATCCCAATGCGCCGATCGATCGTGACTGGCTCGCTGTGCTTCGTGTTCGCCTGCGGTGGCGGTAGCGACAATCCACCGGGGACGCCCGATGCGCCGGGTCCGCCCTCCGACGCACCGCCGCTGATCGGCGAGAAGTTCTCCCTCGAGTTCGGCCCGCTCTCGATCCCGCCATCGGAGGAGGGGACAAAGTGCATCTGGCTGCGCCTCGATAACGAGACGCCGATCAAGGTCCGCCAGCTGCACAACGTGCTGAGCTCGAGCTCGCACCACCTCATCGTCTACAAGGACGACATGGACACGACCGAGCAGACGACGCCTGTCGACTGCCAGCCGTTCACGGGCGCCCTCAACACGACCGGCATGATCGCCCCCATCATGATCACGCAGAAGGCGGACGACGCGCTGACCCTGCCGGATGGAGTCGCGTACACGCTCGACGCCAACCAGATGATCAAGATCGAGATGCACTACCTGAACGCGACCGATGCGACGCAGGAGGCGCGCGCGACGGTCGAGTTCTATCGTGCCGACGAGTCGACCATCCAGCACGAGGCCGACATCCTGTTCATCGGATCGCCCGACATCGACATCCCCGCCGGCGAGACGAAGACGCTCAAGCAGTTCTTCAAGGTGCCCTCGTACCTCGACCTGAGCAGCTCCAACATCTTCGCGATCACGGGTCACACGCACCAGTACGGCACGGACATGCAGGTGCGCGTCGCCCCGAGCAAGACCGGCCCGATGACCTCGGTGTACGCGCCGCAGCCGTTCTCGTGGAGCGAGCCCGAGACGACCGACCACGCGCCCGGGTTCAGCGTCCCGGCGGGCGGCGGCTTCGAGTTCGAGTGCACGTACCACAACACCGGAACGCTACCGGTAGGGTTCGGCGAGTCGGCGGACGACGAGATGTGCTTCTTCTGGGCGTACTACTACCCGTCGCAGGGCTCGAAGGTGTGCGTACACACCGAGCAGTACGGCGGCGCCGACGGCCTGAACGTGTGCTGCCCCGGCGACAGCCTCTGCGCTCTGATCGAAGACCAGTTCTAAGTTAGCCCGCGCTCAGATGCCGCCCGGGCCACCCGAGCCGCGATCGGCGACGGGGCGGTCGCGGGTGTCGGAGGCGTGCGGCGGATCGTAGACGTCCTCGTCATCGACGACGTCTTCGATTCCTTCCTCCGGCGCAGGGCCGCCTTCAGCCGCGTCGGTCTCGAGCGCCTCCATCCAGTTTTGGCCCTCGGCGAAGGCGTGATCGTCGTCGGGGTGATCGCGGTCGGTGGCGTGCGGCGTATGGATGCCGTAGAGGTCGCCCACGTCGTGCGCGCGGCGCTCGATGTCGTCGAGGTTCTCGACGCGATCGCCGGCGAGCTCGGGCTCTTGTTCGCCTTCGTCCTCGAGGAAGGTCTCGGTCTCGGCGAGCTCGAGATCGCCCTCGACGTCGGCTTCGGTCATCGCCTCGACACCGAGCTCCTCCACGTGCAGCGGATAGATGTCGTCAAAACTCTGAACCGCATCCTGGGGGTCCGCCGCGAACGAGTCCGGAATGGCGTCGGGCTCGTCGGACGTCCCCGACGGGCGCGCGCGTCGGTGCTTGCTGTAGAGGTAGGCGGCGCCGCCGGCGAGCCCGAGCAGCGCGACCTTCGACATCACGTGGGACCGCATGCGTGCAGGAGGAGCACATCGCGTGCCACTGCAATCAATTCCGATGCGGTACGCTCACGCCATGCTCAACCGGCGCGAGCTCGGGCGCGTCGTCGGTGCCGGCCTCGCGGGGCTGGCGATCGGGTGCGGCGATGACGTCGAGCCACCGGTCGCCGGGGCCGCCGTGTTCGAGCCGTCGACAGATGCGCTGCTCGTGTCCGTGTGGAGCGCGACGAGTGTCCGCGCGCACGTCGCGGTGCACGACGACGAGGCCGGCGCGCTCGTCCGGGAAGCGGACGTCGTGCTCGGCGAAGCCGGCACCGGAGCGGTCGATGTCGATGGGCTCGCGCCGTCGCGCACGTACACCATCATCGTGACCGACGAGCACGGCGCGCGGCTCGGCCGGCATCGCGCGCACACGGCGCCGGCCGACGACGACGGGCGGCCGGTCCGCCTCGCGGTGTCGGCCGACGTCGACGCGGATCCTGCGTGGGACTCGCCGCTCGTCGATCACGTGCTCGCCGCCGATCCCGAGCTCTACGTGTCACTCGGAGACTTCCCGTACGCGGACAACGGCCCCGACGTGGCGATGACGGTGCCCGCGTATCGTGATCGCCACGCCCAGCTCCGGCTCTCACCACATGGCAGGCGGTTGCTCGAGGGCGTCGGCGTCCGCGCCATCTACGACGATCACGAGTACCGCAACGACTGGGATGCGATGTTCGCCGCCGCCGAGACCGAGCGGTACGCGGCCGCGATGCAGGTCTGGGACGAGTTCTTCCCGGTGCGCGGCGCGGCCGGCGACGTGCGCTACCGCAGCTGGCGGTGGGGACGTCACCTCGAGTGCTTTCTGCTCGACACGCGCCGGTTCCGCAGCGCGAACGCCGCGCCCGACACCGAGGCGAAGACGATGCTCGGCGTGCACCAGGAGACGTGGCTCGCCGCCGCACTCGCCGCGAGCACCGCGACGTTCAAGCTGGTGTTCACCAGCGTGCCTCTCGACTTCGGCCTCGGCAACGATCACTGGGCGGCGTTCTCCGTCGCGCGGTCACGGCTGTTCGCGGCGACGGCCGGGCGCGGCGTCCTGTTCGTGTCCGCGGATCAGCACTGGTTCGCGTCCCATCGTCATGCGGGCGGCCAGCGGGAGCTCCAGGTCGGGCCGATCGCGCGCGGACTCGGCACGCCGGGGCCGCCGCGCGCCGAGGTGCTCGCGCGCCATGTGCGACCGAATGCCGCGATCCTCGACGCCGACGAGGAGGCCATCACGGTGCGCGCGCTCGACGTCGATGGCGTCATCTTCCACGAAGCGAGGCTGACGCTCGACGACCTCGGGTGATAGGCTCGCCGCATGCGGTGGATCGCCTTGCTCGTCACCACGTGTCTGGTGGCGCTCGGCGCGCTGCACGCTCCGCGGGCGCCGTCGATGCACGACGCTCGTCGTGCATTGCTCGACGACGCCACCGGGACGTTCGCCAAGCTGGCGCCGCGGCCCCCGGTCGCGCATGCGCCGGACAAGCACGGCGAGCGGATCGACCTCGTGGTCCCCACGGC
>Ga0247829_10000164_pt1 | contig 21325 bp, 23 predicted proteins | sample 12C_Control_Day4_FD_207765 | JGI IMG/M metagenome (GOLD analysis project Ga0247829, IMG submission 207765) | Soil microbial communities from agricultural site in Penn Yan, New York, United States - 12C_Control_Day4 | ecosystem: Environmental > Terrestrial > Soil > Agricultural land | place... | reverse complement strand
TGGGTCTTGGGCTATCGTCCCGCGACGGGTGCGGTCGTCGTCGTGATCGGCGCGTCCTTGGCTGGGACCCGCACGCGCTGGAACGCGGGGCTGTCGATCACGCCTTGGATGAACGCGCTCATCCGATAGTCCCGCGCTGCAGCTTCACGGATGATCCGGCGCACGGTTGGCATGTCCGTAGGCTCGACGCGCCTGCCCAGGGCGTAGGTCATCAGACTCTGCGTGAAGCTCAGGAGGAACGCGTCCTTCAGCCGCAGCACCGCGTCACGCAGTCCGGCCGGCCCGTCGATGCCGCTGCCGTCGTAGAGCGTGCCTGCCGCATCCACCGTCACCATGCCGTCCTTCGTGCGCCACTTCCCCGTCGCATCGAAGTTCTCGAGCGCCAGGCCGAGGGGATCGATGACGCGATGACAGGCGCTGCAGGCCGGATTGCTGCGATGCTGCTCCATGCGTTCGCGCACCGACAGGACCCGTCCCGAGGCGTTGGTGCCCTTGGTCTCCTCGAGGGCCGGCACGTTGGGTGGCGGCGGCGGTGGGGGCGATCCGAGGAGCACTTCCATCACCCACTTGCCCCGCATCACGGGCGAGGTGCGGTCCGCAATCGACGTGAGCGTCAGCACGCTGCCGTGGCCGAGGATGCCGCGGCGGTACTCCGGCACGGTCACCCGGCGGAACTCGGTGCCCGTGACGTTGGCAATGCCATAGTGGCGCGCAATCCGCTCGTTGACGAAGGTGTAGTCGGCCGTCAGGAGCTCGAGAAGGCTGCGGTCGTCGCGGACCAGGCTCTCGAAGAGGAGCTCCGTCTCGCGCTTCAGCGCAATCGACAGAGTTTGATCGGCGTAAGGAAACAGGATCGGATCGGGCGTGGTCCGCTCGAGGTCCTGAAGGCGGAGCCACTGCGCCGCGAACCGGGTGGCCAGGGCGTCCGCACGCGGGTCCTTCAGCATGCGCTGCGCCTGCTTCATCAAGGCGCCGGGGGCGGACAGCCGCCCCTGGTCCGCCGCCTTCAACAGCATCTCGTCCGGCCCGCCGCCCCAGAGGAAGAACGACAGGCGCGAGGCCAGCTCGTAGTCGCCGAGCCGATAGGTGTTCCCCGTCAGCCGCGCCGGAGTCTCCTCGATGCGGAAAAGGAACTGTGGGCTGGCCAGAATCGCCTCGAGCGCCTTGGTGATGCCGTACTCGAAGTTGCGCTCACCGCGGCCCCGCGCATAGAAGGTCATCAAGCGGTCGAAGTCCTTCTCGCTGACGGGCCTGCGAAAGGCCATGGTCGCCAGGTGCCGGACGATGGCGGAGGCACACGGGCCTTCCTCACTCGGCGCCGTCGGCCGGCATGTGAAGATCATGCGGCGGCTGGTTGTGTCGGACACACCCGTGACCCGGTGCGGCCCGACAATGCTGAGGCTGCGGAGGTGCGGGAGGGTGGTGATGCCGTAGGCCGTGCCGATCTCGGTGTCGGCCATCGTGTGGTCGATGGGTGCGATGAGGTCGTTGATCAACCCCTCGAACTTCTGGATGAACGCGGCCGTCACGCGGTGCGTGCCCGAACGGACGTGGATCGGCGCGGTCTTGACGGTGAGGCCCGTCTTCTCCTCGCTCATGCGCGGGTCGATGTCGAAGAGGGCGACGCGGGCACCGTCGACAGACACCTCCATCTGCTCGTTCGGCGCCGTACTGCCGTAGAGCAGGCCGAGCGGCTCGGCGTAGAAGTCCATGCTGAAGACGTAATCGCCGTCGGCACCGAAGGTGTGCTCGACCGACAGACCGCCACGGGTGCCGAGCGGCGCACCGTCGGCGCGCTCGAGCTGAGACGCGGTCTTGGGTAGCTTGAAGGTGGCTTGCGTCGGCGCGCTGGCAGGGTCCCCCACGGCAAGGGTCGCCACACGGCTGGCCGCTCGCAGGTAGCCCTCCATCAAAGTCGGTGAGAAGGTCTGAACGTCCGAGACGTTGTCGAAGCCGTTGCTGATCGTATCGGCGGGCAGGAAGGCGGTGACGTCCACGTCGAGACCGATGAGCTGTTTGACGGCGCGCGCGTACTCGGCCCGGTTGAGACGCTGAAAGGGCCGCCAGCCCGGGTCGGGCGATGCGCCCGCGATTGCGTCCATGCGCGTCTCCAGCGCCGTGGCCAGCCGCGCGAGCTGCGCCTCCTCAGGACGTCGGGCGCCCGCCGGCGGCATCATGCCGGCGCGCAGCTTGCGGATCATCTTCTCAGCGGTCTCGCGCGCGGCTTCGGCGGCCGCTGGCGTCCATCGCTGCAGCGAGAGCCCGCCCGCTTTTGCGCGGTCGCTGTGACAGCCGGCGCAGTACTGCGCGACCATCTCGGCCTGTGCGTTGGCCGTCAGCGCCGTGGGATGGGACATCACCGATCGGGGAGCAGCGGACTGCTCAGCCGCGGCCCTCATGGCGAGGATGCCAGTCATTAGCAGTACGGCGATCACGACGCGCTTCATGGCATCTAGATCCCGAAGTATATGCGAGGGGTCTGGCACGGTTACGTGGCAAACCGTTGTTGTTTCTGCGCAGTTTGCAGAAATGGCATCGAAAAGCAGTGTAACGGTGCCAGTCCCCGTTACAGAGTGACGAAGCGGCCGAAGAGGACGGCCATGCCCATGCCCACCGCTCCGACGGCCACGGCGCCGGCAAAACCGACCGCGAAAGGCTTGAGTCCCACGCCTTTGAACACCGCGACGCTGGTGCTGAGCCCGACCGCGGCCATTGCCGTGCCCAGCAGCACGCGGGACGCCAGCGTGTCGCCAATGAATCCGGTGGCGGCGAGCCAGCCCTGCGGGTCGACGACCCCATACGCGGTCCCGGAGCGGCCGATCATCGCGTCGCCAACGGACCGCACCACGGCCATGCCGAGGAACCCAAGCACGAACCCGGGGATGTAACGCGTCCACGAGGACGAGACCGGGCCGCTCGACCGGTGTGCTCGCGACATCCCTCCGTCGGCGCGTGCGTGCATCCAGGTGAGCAAGGGGATTACGACCGCGAGAAAGATGTTCCGCGTCAGTTTGGTTACCGTCGCCGTCCGCAGCACGACATCGTCCGCGTACAGCTGCTTGTAGGTGAGCGCGGCACCGACCACCTGCGAGGTGTCGTGCACCGCGGTGCCGAGAAACAGCCCGATGGTTTCGGATCGCGCCAAAAGCGCATGCGCCAGATAGGGATAGACGAGCATGCCGAAGAGTCCGAACGCCACCACGTTGGCCACCGCGTAGGCGACCTCCCGCTCGTCGGCGTCGATTGCGGGCGCTGTCGAGACGATCGCGGTGACCCCACAAATGCTGGTGCCTGCGGCCACCAGGGTGCCGAGACGCGGCGGCAGGCCCAGCTTGCGGTTGAACCAGGTGACGAACACGAGGCCGGTGACGATTGCCCCGACGACGACGGGCAGGCCGGCCAGACCGAGCTTGAGCACGTCGAACAGGCTGAGGCGGATGCCGACGAACACGATGCCCGTACGCAGGATCGTGGTCGTCGCAAACTTCAGCCCGGGCGACAACGCCTCGGGCAGCGTCACGAGATTGCTCAGCAGCAGGCCGAGCACGATGGCCACCGGGACGCCGGAGACCGGGCTGCTGCCGGTCAGGCCCTGCGCCGCGAGGATCGCGTGCCCAATCCGATCCGCGAGCCAGAAGCCGGCGAGCATCACGGCCACTGCGGCGAGCACGCCGGGCAGATTCTTTGTCACACCCTCGAGCCTTACTGCTGAATGGACTTCAGCTGGAAGAACTCGTCCAGAGCCAGCGGGCCGATCTCGCGACCAACGCCAGACTTCTTGTAGCCGCCAAACGGCGCCAGGGCGTTGAACCGGCCGCCGTTGATGTCCACCTGCCCGGTACGAAGCTGCCTGGCCACCGAGAGCGCGCGCTCCTTCGTCGCGGACCAGACGCCACCGGCTAGCCCGTAGATCGAGTCATTGGCAATTCGAATGGCGTCGGCCTCGGTGTCGTAGGGCAGCACGCTCAGCACGGGCCCGAAGATCTCTTCCTGCGCGATGGTCATCCCGGACGCCACGTTGGCGAAGATGGTGGGCTCCACGTAATAGCCGGTCTGGCGATCGGGCGGGCGGCCGCCGCCCGTCACGAGCGTGGCGCCGTCGCTACGGCCCTTCTCGATGTAGTGGAGCACCCGATCCCGTTGCGCCGCCGAGGCGAGTGGCCCGAGACGTGTCGCCGCGTCGAACGGATCCCCCAGCGTCAGCCGGGCCAACTGCGCCTTCGCCACCTCGACCGCTTCGTCGTGCCGCGCACGCGGGACCAGCATGCGCGTCCACGCCGAGCACGTCTGCCCGGAATTCTGCATGCAGTGGTTGACACCCGCCGGAATCGCCTTGTCGAACGGCGCATCGTCCAGGACGATGAACGCGGACTTGCCGCCGAGCTCGAGGCAGACCTTCTTGATGCCGTCACCAGCGATGGAGGCCACGCGGCGTCCCGCCGCCAGCGAACCTGTGAAGCTCACCATGTCCACGTCGGGATGGGCGACGATCGCCTCGCCGACCACCTTGCCTTCGCCGAACACGATGTTGAGCACGCCGGCTGGCAACCCGATCTCGTGGGCCGCGTCCGCCAGCAGCGCAGCGCTCAGCGGGGCGATGTCCGCGGGCTTCAGCACCACGGTGCAGCCGGCGGCCAGGGCCGGTGCAACCTTGCAGATCACCTGGTGCAGCGGATAGTTCCAAGGCGTGATGCAGCCGACGACACCGACCGGCTCCTTGACGACGAGCGAGTGGCCGAGCTCTTCTTCGAGCGTGGCGTCGCGGATGAAGCGCGCGTTCATCCCGATCATCATGATCGGGAACTCCGCCTGCACCTTGGTCGCGTACGACAGTGCCGTACCGACCTCGTGGGCGATGATTTCCGCGACTTGCGGGACACGGGTCTTGAGCGCCGCAGCCAGCTTCTCCAGCCACTGCGCCCGTTCCTCCACAGGGACACGGCTCCAGCGCTCGAAGCCGTCGCGGGCTGCCTTGACCGCGCGATTGACGTCCTCGGGAGTGCCGAGCGGTACCCGGCCGACCACCGCCTCGCTGACCGACGAAAGGACGCTCGTCGTCGCCGTGCCGGCAGCCGCCTGCCACGCTCCGTCGTAATAGTGGGATTCGTATGTGAGCATAGATATCTCCTCATTGTATTCTCAGGCGACGGAACATCCTGGTTCCCTCGTTCATACGGGATAGCGCACATGCAGATAACGGGTCGGACTTTCGTGGTCACGGGCGGCGCCTCGGGACTGGGCCGCGCAGCGGCTGAAGCGATTGTCGGTGCCGGAGGGCATGCGGTCCTGCTGGACGTCAATGCCGACGCAGGGCGCGCCGCCGAGCAGGCCATCGGCGCGTCCGTTCGCTTCGCCCAGGCGGACGTCACGAGCGAGGAGCACGTGAAGGCGGCGGTGGATCTCGCCGTGTCGGCGTTCGGCAACCTCTACGGCGTCGTGAACGCGGCCGGCATCGGACCCGCTGCGAAGGTGATCGGCAAGAACGGTCCGCACCCCCTCGATCTCTTCGAGAGGACGATCCGCGTCAACCTGGTCGGCACGTTCAACGTCATTCGGCTGGCCGCGGCGGTGATGACCGGGAACGCGCCGCTCGACTCGGGTGAGCGCGGGGTCATCATCAATACCGCCTCGATTGCGGCCTTCGATGGGCAGATCGGCCAGCCCGCCTACGCGGCGTCGAAGGGCGGGATCGTCAGTCTCACCCTGCCGGTGGCGCGGGAGCTCGCGGCGACCGGCATCCGCTGCGTGACGATCGCACCGGGGATCTTCGACACGCCGCTCCTGGCGGCGCTGCCCGAAGCCGCGCGAGTGTCGCTCGGACAGCAGGTGCCGTTCCCGTCGCGTCTCGGCCGGCCTGTCGAGTACGGCGCCCTCGTGCGGCACATCATCGAGAACGAGATGCTGAACGGCGAGGTGATCCGCCTCGATGGCGCGCTCCGCATGGCGCCGAGGTGACACGAAGGTCACGAAGGTCACGACCTTCGTGCCTTCGTGTTTACGTCGTGAGTATCTCGCGGGCGGCGGCGACGAGCGCGGCGGAGTCGCCGATCAGTCCACCGCCCTGGGCGAGATCGGACTTGCCCCCGCCCTTTCCGCCAAAGCGCGTCACCAGCGCCCTGACCGTGGCGCTCGCGTCGACCGCGGCCGCAGGGTGACTGGCCGCAACCACGAGCGCCGGCGATGCGGCGCCGAAGAGCACCACCACAGCGCCGTGGTGCGTAGCAGCCGCGGCGGCCATGGCCTTGAGCGCCACGGCATCCAGATCGGCAATCGCCTCGACGACGACGAGGCGCTCGCCCACTCGCTCAGCTCGCGCCACGAGCGCGGCCGCTTCGTGCACCGCCAACTTTTCGTGCGCGCCACGCAGCGCGCGCTGAAGGCCTCTGTTCTCGTCCTGGATGCGTTCGATCGCGCTGGCCAGCTCGTCGGGCGCCACCGACAGGTACTTCTGCGTGCTGGCGAAGGCATCGCGCCAGGCGTCGAACCGGCGCCGCACACGGACGCCGCAGAGGAACTGCACGCGCGCGCCCCCGCGGAACCGCTCGATGCCCGGTACGACGATGATCCCGACGGCACCGGTACGCGCGACATGGGTGCCACCACACGCGGACAAGTCGAAGTCCTCCACCTCGATCAGCCGGAGGGTCCCCGTCCGGGCCGGTTCCTTGCGGAGCGGCAGCGCTGCCGCCTCCGCCGCCGATACGAAGCGGACGTGGACCGGCCGGTCCTCCCACACGATGCGGTTGGCCTCGTCCACGGCGGCCGCGGCCTCACCGACCGTGACCGCCCGCGCGAGATCGATCGTGCACGACTCGGCGCCGAGGTGGAAGCTCTCGGTGCGATTGGCGAACAGGCGGTCGAACGCCGCGGACAGCACGTGCTGTCCCGTATGCTGCTGCATGTGGTCGAATCGGCGGGCCCAGTCGATCGTGGCCCGCACGGTGATGCCCTCCGCCAGCGGGCCGGCGGTGAGGTGCGTGACCCGGCCATCGTCCTCATCGACGACGTCGAGCACGCGCGTGTCGCCGAGCGTGCCGACATCGAACGGCTGCCCGCCGGAGGTCGGGTAGAACGCGGTGGAGTCGAGCTCGACGGCGAAGCGCGGCGCGCCGTCGGAGGCCGGCCCCGGGAGGCACCGCAGGACGCGCGCGTCGAACGAGGCGCGGTAGGCGTCGGTGTAGTACAGGCGCTCGGTCATGTGGTTGGCAACTCGAAGAAGAAGATCGCGCCGCCCGTGTGGGACGGACGGTAGCCTATCTCACCACCGTGGGACGTGATGATTCCGTAGCTGACCGAGAGGCCGAGCCCTGTGCCTTCCCCAACGGGTTTGGTTGTGAAGAACGGCTGAAACAGTTTGGGCTCGTCTCCCACCGGCACGCCGTCCCCATAGTCCTCGACCTCGAGGCGTGTGGAGTTGCGGCCGTCGCTGGTCCGGATGAGGATTCGCCGCCGCGCGGGATCCAGCCGGGACACGGCCTGCTCGGCGTTGATCAGGAAATTCAGCACCACCTGCTGCAGCTCGGTGAAGACCGCGGAGACGGTCGCCTCGGACTGATCGTCGATGTCGAGCCGGACGTCCTGCGACTCGATCTTCCGCTGTCGCAGCTCCAGCACCGAGGCCACGACATCGGACAGCTTGACGGGAGACGGTTCGGTGGTCTGACGGCCGAAGCGCTGCAGATTGCGGATGATGCCGCTGGCCCGCGTGCTCTCGCGGCGAATCAGCGCGAGATCGTGCCTCACCGACTCGGGCAGCTCCTCGTGCAACTGCAGCAGTTCGGCGAAGCCGAGAATCGCCTGCAACGGGTTATTGAGCTCGTGGGCTACCCCGGAAACGAGGACGCCAATCGCGGCCAGCCGCTCCTGCCGGATCAATTGCCGCTGCAGCGACTCCTTCTCCTGGCGCACACGGCGTTCCTCAGCCACTTGCGCCGCCACCTCCTCCTGCGCCGCGCGCAGGCTGGTAATCATGCCGGCCAGTCCCTGGTGCAGATGATTGACCTCGGCCGAGCCCAGGTCCCGTGGTTCGAGGGGCGAGAGATCGCCGTGCGACACGCGCTCCGCGGCGCGGCCCACGGCGGTCAGGGCGTTCAACGAGCGTTCGGCGACAAACAGCGACAGACCGAGCACGATGGCCAGTGCGCCAACCATGATCACGAAGTTGCGGCGATCGATCGGGGCAGTCCGGTTCCGAGCCACCGCGGTGGGGATGCCGACGCTGGCCAGCCACGGCCCGCGCGGGACCACGAGGTTGCCATAGACACGCTCGATGCCATCGAGGCCGACTCTCACGTCAGTCGTCGGCACCTCGGCCGGCGGACGAGGCGTGGACGGCCCCTCTGCGGCCGGCCGTCCCACGAACCGTCCGGAATCGAGGCTCCGGGCAACGACCACGCTGGCCGCGTCGGTCACGGTAATCACCGACTCGGGCGGCAAGGGGATGTTCGCGAACACGTTCTCCAGCCACTCGAGGTGCACCGCGAGCGCCAGGACTCCAACCACCGCCCCGGCCTCGTCCTGAATCGGGTAGCCCGTGACGACAACGTGCGCCGTGTGCTCTGGATCGCCGAGTACCGGACTGACGGCGGGCTGGCCCGACCGGGCGACGCCAGCCAGCCATGAAGGGGACAGGCCGCCTTCCGCCGATTCGAAGGGCGGCGTCGCCCACGCGATGGCACGGCCGGCGCGATCGGCGATGACCGCGTTGCGAATCATCGGGTCGCCACTCACGAGGGGCACCAACACCTCGCTGGCGGCCTCGGGACGGAGCGTTTGCACCTTCGGGTGCCGCGCCGCAGCCAGCGCTACCTGATCGGCGGCTGCCAGGTTGCGTTCGAGGTAGGCCACCACCGTCGTGGTCATTGCCAGCGATTCCTGGCGAAGGTGCTGCAGCTGCTCTCGATAGGTCACTCGGGAGGCGTATTGCAGCGCGCCGATCACGACAATGGCGAGCAGCCCCGCGATACCAATTACTTGCTGGCGGAGCGGCCTCGCCATGGCTAGTGAGGCTCCGCCTCCAGGCACACCATCGGGCGGGAATCCTTCATCAAGTCGCCTCGCCGGCGTGCGCCCGGCGCGCCGGATCCGCGACGCCCGCCGAGGCGAATCCCGCCGCGCGGAGGCGGCAACTGTCGCAGCGCCCGCAGGGCGTGCCGTCGGGCCCCGGGGCATAGCAGCTCACGGTCAGGCCGTAGTCGAGGCCGAGCTCGGTCCCGAGCCGGACGATGTCGGCCTTGGAGAGGGCGATGAGCGGCGTGTGCACGCGAAGGGGGCGGCCCTCGATGCCGGCCCTGGTGGCCAGCCTCGCCATCGCCTCGAAGGCGCTGATGAAGGCTGGCCGGCAGTCCGGATATCCCGAGTAGTCGATGGCGTTGACGCCAAGGAACAGGTCTGAGGCGTCCAGCACTTCGGCCCAGCCGAGCGCCACGGACAGGAAGATCGTGTTGCGCGCCGGCACGTACGTCACGGGGATGTCCGTCGCGTCGAGGGGCCGGTCACGAGGCACCTCGATGTCGGGCGCGGTCAGGGCGGAACCGCCGATCGCAGACAAGTCCAAGTCGACGACCAGATGCCTGGCCACGCCCAGCGCGCGAGCGATCCGCGCCGCGGCTTCGAGCTCGACGACGTGACGCTGCCCATATCGAAACGAAAGGGCAAACAGCTCGAACCCGTCTCGATGTGCGACGGCGGCCGTGGTGTAGGAGTCGAGGCCTCCACTGAGCAGGACGACGGCGCGCGGCATGCTGGGGCTATTGTGCCGCAGATGGGCCGGAGACGGCTCTGTGGAGACTACACGCCGCGGGTCTGCGGGTCCCAGATGTACTTGTGCATCTGGAGCTGGAGCCGCACCGGCAGGCGGTCTTCGAGCACCCACTCGGCGAGGTCGCGCGGCGGCAGTTCACCGTGGACCGGCGAAAACAGCACCGTGCCGCATCGTTCGGCGAGGCGCTCGCGCTGCACGATCTCACGCGCATACTCGTAGTCGGCCCTGGTCGCGATGACGAACTTGACCTGATCGCGGGCGGTCAGCCGGTGCAGGTTCTCCCAGTCGTTCTTCGCGGATTCACCGGAGCCGGGGCACTTGATGTCCATGACCCTGATCACGCCGTCGGGCACGTCGGCGATGCTGCGATGGCCGCCGGTCTCGATCAGGACGGTCTTGCCCGACGCCAGCAAACGGCTCATGAGCGGATGGACGTCGGGCTGGAGCAGCGGCTCGCCGCCCGTGATCTCCACCATCGGGCACCCGTACGCGTCCACTCGCGCGACGACCTCGTCAATCGACATCTTCCGGCCTTCGTGGAAGGCGTAAGGCGTGTCGCACCAGCGGCAGCGGAGGTCGCACGCCGTCAGCCGGACGAACACGCTGGGCTCGCCTGCGAACGTGGACTCACCCTGAATCGAATGGAAGATCTCGTTGACGGTCAGCACGGCACGTCCTGAATCCATAATTGTAGAACGGCATGGAGCTCCGCATCGGCACCTCGGGCTGGCACTATCCCGGCGGCCGCGGCACGTGGGACGGCATCTTCTACCCGCGACCCCAGGATCGCCCACGAGGCTTCGACGAGCTGCGCTTCTACGCCGAGCGCTTCAACACAGTGGAGATCAACAGCACGTTCTACGGGCAACCCCGGGCGAGCGTCAGCCTCGGCTGGGTACGGCGAACGCCGCCCGACTTCGAATTCGCGGTGAAGCTCTTCCAGAAGTTCACGCACCCGGCAACCGCCCTGGACCCGACGCCGGTCACGGCCACGGACATCGACGGGTTCAAGGGCGGCATCGAGCCGCTGGCGGCCGCCGGGAAGCTGGGCGCCCTTCTCGCACAGTTCCCTTCACGCTTCCACGATACGCCAGAAGCGCGGGAATACCTGGTATGGCTGCTCCGAAGCTTCCGCGACTATCCCCTCGCGGTCGAGCTCAGGCACCGATCGTGGAGTGATGCCGCCACGGAGACCGAGGCCCTGCTCGCCACTCAGGCGTCTGCGTGGGTGCAAATCGACGAGCCGAAGTTCGGATCCTCGATCCGTCAGGCATTTGCCCCCAACTCCGACGACCTGATGTACGTGCGGCTCCACGGCCGGAACGCCGCCGAATGGTGGGAGCCCGACGAGTCGGAGGACCGCTACAACTACCTCTACGCGGCGGGCGAGCTGGCACCCATCATCGAGAAGCTGCGCGCCGCACGACACCAGGTGCGCAAGCTGTATCTCTACATGAACAACCACTTCGCGGCTCAGGCGGTGGCCAACGCGACGATGGTGCGGGAGATGCTCGACGAGCCCGTCACGGCGCGCATGCCCCCCGAGCTCGTAGAGGCGTACCCGGTGCTCGAAGGAAGGGTCGCTACTTTGCCTCGCGCACGGTTACTCTGACGATGCGATCGGTGACTTCCAGCTTGCCGACCACGTCCATGCCGCTGATCACCTTCCCGAAGACCGTGTACTGACCGTCGAGGCGCGGCTGCGGGCTGAGCGCGATGTACCACTGGCTGTCGGCCTTGCTGGCGTCGCCCGCGTGAGCCATGGCGACCGCCCCGCGGACGTGGGTGCGGGTCTTGGTGATCTCCGCCACGCCAATCGGCGTGCCGCTGCCCATCCGGCCCCAGTCTGACTGCTTGGTCATGTCGCGGGTCGTCGGATCCCCCAACTGGACCACGAAGTTCGGCACGACGCGGTGCACCCGCTGGCCGTTGTAGAAGCGCTTGTTGACGAGCTCGACGATGCGCGCCACGGTCTTGGGGGCCTCGTTCGGATAGGTTTCGAACTCGAAGATGCCTTTGAGTGTTTCGACAACGATGACCGGGCCAGCGCCGGGCGAAGTGGGCGCGGGCTGCCCGGCAGCCGCAGGTGCCTGCTGGGCTCCAAACGTTGCGACGACAAGGCCGACGCAGATCAGCGCGATCAACAGGACTCGAGAAATCATGCTCTTGACCAACCACTTCGACGTGCCGCGCGCGTGCGGCCACTGCGGGAAGGCGCTGCCGTCTCGCGCACACCGAGCCGAGGACAAACAGCCGCAATGGCGCAGTCGTCGCATCGAGGATACACCGGCCGGCAGACGTTCTGCCCCCAGGTCACCAGGTACAGGTTGATGTAGGGCCACCAGCGCGAGTCCGTGTGCCGGTAGAGCGCCTGCTCGGTCTGCTGCGGCGCCCGGGTTCGCACCCAGCCCAGGCGGTTGGCGATGCGATGCACGTGGGTATCGACACAGATGTGTCGCTGGCTCTCAAACGCCAGAATCATGACGAGCGTGGCCGTCTTGCGACCCACTCCGGGGAGGGTGACCAGCTCCTCGAGCGTGTCGGGCACCCGGCCGTGATACTTCGTGGCCACGATCCCCGCAGTCGCGCTCACGTGCGCGGCCTTGTTTCGGTAGAAGCTGACCGGGTAGATGAGCTGTTCGATCTCCGTGACGGACAGCCTTGCCAGGGTCCGGGGCGTCCGGGCGCGCCGGAACAGGCGCGTGGACGCGGCGTGCGTGGTCGCATCCTGTGTGCGTGCCGAGAGCAGCGTGGCGATGAGAATCTGGAAGGGATCCTCCTGCTGACTGTTCGAGATCTTCTCGATGGCCGGCAGCTCCATCCCGTCGATCTCACGCGCCAGCGTCCGCATGACCCTCTCGACGGCGGCGGGCTTGGGAGATCTCATGCCGGGGCGCCCGTGTTTCGCCTCAAACAGGTGTCAACGGCGGCTGGCCCGCCAGCACCGCCAGCGCGTTCGAGGCCGCAAGATCGGCCATCGCCGTGCGCGTTTCGGTGGTGGCGCTGGCCAGGTGCGGGATCAACAGGATGTTCTCGAGGCCGAGCAGGTCGGGATGCACGATCGGTTCACGCTCGTACACGTCCAGGGCGGCACCCGCGAGCCGGCCGTCGCGAAGCGCCCGGGCGAGCGCCGCCTCGTCCACCACCGGCCCGCGCGCGGTGTTGATCAGATATGACGTGCGCTTCATGCGCATGAGCGCCGTATCGTTGATCAAGTGGCGTGTCTCGTCGCTCATCGGGCAGTGCAACGACACCACGTCCGACGTCGCCAGCAGCCGGTCGAGCGGGATGTGCTGCGCACCCGCGAGATTCACCGGGGTTCGCGCGGTGTAAGCCACCTGCATGCCGAATGCCGACGCCTTCTCCGCCACTGCCGTGCCGATGCGCCCCATCCCGACGATGCCGAGCTGCTTGCCACGAAGCTCCGTGCCCAGCATGTAGTCCAGAGCCCACCCGGTCCAAGCACCCGCCCGCACGACGCGTTCGCCTTCACCGAGCCGGCGGGTGATGGCCAGAATCAGTGCCCAGGTGAAGTCGGCGCAGGCATTGGTCAGAACATCGGGAGTATTGGTCGCCACGACCCCGCGCGCCCGGCAGGCCGCCACATCGATGTTGTTGTAGCCGACGGCCACGTTCGCGACGATTTTCAGCGAGGGCCCGGCGGCGGCGAGCACCGCCGCATCGATGGTGTCGGTCAGCAGGCAGACCAGCCCCTGCTTCCCCGCCACGTGCGACAGCAACTCCTCGCGCGGAATTGCTTCGCGGCCCGTCCAGAGGTCCACGCTGCAAGCCGACTCCAGCCGTGCGATGACGGAGGACGGCAGTCGCCGAGTCACGAGAACGGAGGGCTTCACGGTCTTGGGTCCTGGTTTCGAGGGTCCGGAGGTCCTGAGGGCTCGAGGCTTGAGGTCCTGGAGTCTTGGGTCTTGGGTCTTGCGTCTTGGGGTCGGGAGTCTTGAGCTGAATTCTGGCGCGACTTTCCTCCGCCTTCTGCCCTTCTAGTGCCCATGCACCTCGCAGTAACCACAATGGTTACACCGCACGGCCGGTTCGATGAGGCACATCACATCATCGGCCGCACGGGCCAGGGGATACCGCGCAAAGGCCATGGGCACGGGCTGCGCGGGCGGGGGCTGCGTCGCTGGTGCCGGCCGTGGTGCGGTGGATGACCCGAGGTGTCGGGCAATCGCGCTTCTCACCAGCTCGCGAATCTCATCATCGGTCATGGTGGCCTCGGGAGGAATCGTCAGGACCCGGGCTCCACGTCGATCTGATCGACAATCCCGACGATGGCCGCGTCCACGGGCGAGAGCTTGCGGCCCAGGGCCTCGCCAGCCGCCCGCCCCTCGAGCACGACAATGACCCGTTCGCTGACGCCAGCACCGACCGAGTCGATGGCCAGCAGCGCGTGACCGCGGAGCTCACCGGCCGGTGTTTCGGGTTGCACCAGCAGCAGCTTCGCGCCCTCGAACTGCGGGCGCTTCATCGTTGACACGACCTGGCCGACGACGCGTGCGAGGATCATCAGATGGCCGAGCCCGCCGGCGGTCCTGCCGGCAAGCGGGGAAACGACTCGGACGACTCGGTCGTCCAGTGATCCACGATACCGACGATTGCGGCGTCGGTCGGCACCTCGACAGGGTGAAACGGAAAGCTCGCTTCCTTGCCGCGGACAAAGAACACGTGCTCGCCGACACCAGCGCCGACCGAATCCACGGCGACGAGCGGGCGACCAGCCGCGGCGCCGTCCGCGGTCAAGGGTTGAACCAGCAGCAACTTCACGCCTTCGAAATGAAGGTCCTTGCGGGTGGCGACGACGTCGCCGATGACTCGGCCGAGCTGCATGGCTCTACTCGGTGAGGTCGACCTGATCGATGATGCCCACGACCGCCGCGTCCACCGGGCAATCCTTCATCCCCAATGCCATGCGGGCGGAGCTGCCGCTGACGATGAGGACGGTTTCCCCGACGCCCGCATCCACGGTGTCGACGGCGACGAGATAGTTACCTTCGATCGCGCCGTGGGGATCGACGGGCCGCGCCAGCAGCAGCTTGTTGCTGACCAGGCGCGGGTCCTTGCGGGTGGCGACGACCGTGCCAACGATGCGCGCGAGAAGCATCTAACCCTCAGATCGCTCCAGTGCACGTCGCCCGGTCGCCGAATCCGGTACGCCGGCACGAGCGGACAGGAGCTCGGGATCACCCCTTGGTGTTGGCCTTGCCGATCGGCAGGATGTCTTCGAGATTGGCGTGCGGGCGCGGGATGACGTGCACCGACACCAGCTCACCCACGCGGCGGGCGGCGGCGGCGCCGGCATCGGTGGCCGCCTTGACGGCCGCCACGTCGCCGCGCACGATGGCGGTGACATAGCCGGCGCCGATCTTCTCCCAGCCGACCAGCGTCACCTTGGCGGCCTTCACCATGGCATCGGCCGCTTCGATCATCGCGACCAACCCTTTGGTTTCGACCATGCCGAGTGCTTCACCCATTTAGCTGCCTCCACAATGGCTCGAGGCTCCAGGCTCCAGTCAAAGCCTGAAGTGAGAGCCTAAATCCCAAAGCCTAGAGCCTAGAGCCTGATTCCCAATGCTTTCACTGCGTCCTCGATGAGCGCGGTCAGTTCCCGGTATGTTAGCCGAATCTCCGCGTCCTGGACGGAACCGCCGCCGGTCGAAAGAGCCGGCGTATCGGGCACCAGTCGCGCCCCCGCGGTGTCAGGGGCCTGCACGATCTGGCATGCGACCTGACCATCGTCGGGAGGCATCGGCGTGTCGTCGGCGCAGATGGGCGCTGGCGAGGCGATGCCGTAGGTGCCGCGGAGCCCCTGCAACCGGTCCACCTCGCGGCGTGAGAGCAGGTGCTCGCGTCCGAGCGTGCGCGCCACGAGGCTGATGGTCGCGAAGTGCTCGATGGTCTCCATCCGGTAGTAAGCCGCAAAGACGTCTTGGCCCAGGGCGAGCGCACCGTGGTTGGCCAGCAACAGCCCATCGTGCGCCTTGACGTACTTCCGTACCGCCGCCGGCAGTTCCTCGGTGGAGGGCGTCGCGTAATCGGCGATGGGAATGCTGCCGAGCGTCGTAATCACCTCGGCGAGCACGGCGCGATCGAGCGGGATGCCAGCCACCGCGAAACCGGTGGCGGTCGGCGGATGCGCGTGCACCACCGCGCGCACGTCGGGGCGATGCCGGTAAACCTCGAGGTGCATCTTGAGCTCCGACGAGGCGTGACGGTCACCGGCCAGCTTGCGGCCCTCGAGATCGGTCACCACCATCATGTCGGGGGTCATGAAGCCCTTCGACACCGCCGTCGGCGTGGTCATCACACGGTGTTCGTCGAGGCGAACGCTGATGTTGCCGTCGTTCGACGCCACGAACCCGCGGTGCCACAGGCGGCGCCCACACTCGACGATGTCGGCTCGGATCTGTTCTTCGGTTCGCACGGCGTCGATGGTCCCGGTCACGCGGCGTGTTTGCCCCGGCACGTCTCTGAACAGTAATAGATCACCTGGCCGCGCGAGACTGCCGTCAGAGCCTTGGCTGGGACCACGTAGGTCCCGCAGACGGCACACTGCGCCATCCTGACCGCTGTCGGCGGCTGTCCAGACGGCCGCCGCCCTGCGTCAGGCCCAGCACCCATCGCGCCTCGCGCTACGCCTTCGAGCAGCCGCCACACGGCGCGGGCCAGGAAGGCGAAGAGAAGGAAGACGAGCAGCGCGCGCAACAGCACGGCTCACTGCCCTCCGGTCGTGCCCGGCGGATGCGCGTTGCGCAGGCCCTCGAGACCCTTCTTCGCGGCCTGCCCTTCCTGGCTGTTCGGGTCGATCGCCACGACCTGCTCCCAGGCCTTGGCGGCACCTTCGAGATCCTGCTTGCCGAATGCGCGGACGATCCCCATGTTGAGCAACGTCTTGATGTGCTTTGGATCGAGGGTCAGCGAGTGCTCGAACTGGGTGATGGCGCGATCGGGCTGATTCGTGTAGTAGTACGCGACGCCGAGATCGGTGGACAGGTTCGCGTCGGTCTTGTTGAGCGCGAATGCCTGCTCGTACCACGCAATCGCCTGTGGATACTGCTCGGCGTCGAAGTACATGTTCCCCAACTGCACGCGGGGTTGGACGTCCTTGGGGTTCTGCTGGGCCACCGTCTCGAGGGCCTTCGCCCGACCCTGATCGAGCGGCACGGCCCGGCTGCCCTGTTGCGCCGCTTGCCCGGCAGGTTGCGCCTGGGCCGCGGGCGCGGCCACGGGAGCGCTGGTGCGCGCCTGCTGGCTCCCGAGGACCCATCCGACAATGACGCCGAACAGCACCCCGGCGACTGCAAACACAATGGAATCTGCGCGCATGGCCGTACCCCTCAGGATAACAACCTCTGGCGGAGCCAGTCCACCAGCGCACCGGCCAGCGCCTTGTCGGCGGCGAGCAGATTCGTCCCGTGGGCACCCGTTGGGCTGAGGTGCTGTTCACGAACGCCCGCTCCATCTGCGATGAGCTCGCGGATGGTCCGCGCCGCAAGGGGGTCCTCGGTGCTGGCGCCCAGCCACACGGGCTTGTCGCCGAGCCGCTTCATCAGATCTGGTCCGACGCGCACTCCGCGATAGTCCAGGCTGGGTGACACGGCGGCGACCACGCGGACGAGCGGCTGATCGACGGCGGCGAGCAGCGCGAGGTTGGCCCCGAGCGAGGCACCGGCCACTCCGATGGCATCAGGGCGCACCGAGGGACGCATCGACAACCACCGCACCGCGGCCCGGACGTCCTGGGTCATGTCCGTCAGGGTGGCGGCGGAGCCGCCAGACCCGCCATGTCCACGCAAGTCGATGGCGAGTGCCGTGATCCCGGTCCCTTCGAGCTGCTCGGCGATGTCATCCCAATCGGCCTTGGATCGCGACAGCATGTGGACCAGGACCACGCCGGGCGCCGGGCGCGACGACGCTTCATAGATCTGCGCGGCCAGCGTCGTGCCGTCCGCCGACGGAAGGCTCACCGGACGTCCGCCGGCGCGCGCCGCGACGGCTGGACCGAGGAGCGCCACGCCGAGCACAACTGCAGCCGTCCTGAAGCACGGAGTCACGGGAAGGGCCCTTGCAGCGCCGAGAGGTAGTCCTTCACGGACGCGCCCAAGCCGACATAGAGGGCGTGGGCAATCAAGGCATGGCCGATCGACACCTCGTCGAGAAGCGGCAAGCGGTGAAACACGGTGAGGTTCCTGAGGTCGAGATCGTGACCGGCGTTGATGCCCATCCCCTCCTCGTGCGCGACTCGGGCGGCGGCCACGTACTGATCGAAGGCGCCGGCGGCGGCAGCGGGCCCGCGCTCGAACGCCCGGGCGAAGGGCTCCGTGTAGAGCTCGACCCGGTCGGCGCCGACTCGCCGGGCCCAGCGGATCGGCTCCGCTTCAGGATCGACGAACACGCTCACGCGCACGCCGGCGGCCTTCATCCGGTCCACGACGTCGGCCAGGTCCGAGGCCGGCGTCGCCGGCGACCACCCTGCCTGGCTCGTGATTTCACCCGGCGCCACTGGCACGAGGGTGCATTGATCCGGCTTCACGGAGAGGACCAGCTCCACCAGATCCGGCCGCGGATCGCCTTCGATGTTGAACTCGACGCGGCCGCGAAGGGGGCCCAGCTCCTCGGCGATATCGAAAACGTCCTGGCGCCGGATATGCCGCTCGTCCGCGCGCGGGTGCACGGTGATGCCGGGCGCGCCGGCGTCGATGCAGACACGGACCGCTTCGATCACCGAGGGGATGTGGCCGCCCCGCGAGTTACGCAGGGTCGCCACCTTGTTCACATTGACCGAGAGGCGGGGGAAGGGGTGCATGGTGCCGGGTGCCGGGTGCTGGGCGCAGTGTCGCGTGGTTCAGTAGGGACTCAGGCCAGGTTCGACCGGACCGCGTCCGCGATCTCGCCGGCCCAGGCGGCGATCTCGTCCTGGTGCCGCCCTTCGATCATGATGCGCAAGAGCGGCTCAGTGCCGGAATAGCGGATGAGAACGCGCCCCTGGCCGTCCACCCGCTGTTCGATGCGGGCGATCGCGTCCGCGATGGCCGGCACCTTCAGGTAGTCGACTCGCTCCCGCACCCGGACGTTGACGAGAATCTGCGGATAGCTCACCAGGGCCCCGGCCAGCTCGGCAAGGTCCTTCCCGGTCGCGACCATGATCCGTAGCACCTGCAACGCCGTGCCGATGCCGTCACCGGTCATCAGGTGGTCGGCGAAGATGATGTGGCCGGACTGCTCCCCGCCGAGCACGAGGCCGCGGCGCTGCATCTCTTCCTGCACATACTTGTCGCCCACCGGGCAGCGGGCGATCCCGATGCCCCGTTCTCGCAATGCGATTTCGAGCCCGATGTTGCTCATGACGGTCGCGACGATGGCGTTCCCCGGCAGCCTGCCCTCTCGCCTCAGTTGGTCGGCGGCCATGAGCAGCACCGCGTCACCGTCCACGACCTGGCCGCGACCGTCGGCGAACAGCGCGCGATCGCCGTCCCCATCGAACGCGATGCCCAGGCGGGCGCCCGACTGGACCACTCTCGCCTGGAGCGCATCGAGGTGCGTCGAGCCGCAGTTCAGGTTGATGTTCCGTCCGTCGGGCTCGACCCCGATCGCGTCGACGCGGAAGCCGAGCGAACGGAAGAGCGCCGGGGCCAGGGCCGCCGTCGCGCCGTTGGCGCAGTCGAGCACGAGCAGCGAGCCGCCGATCGGCCCCGCGTCGCCGAGGATACGCCGCGCGTGTTCGAGGTAGGCCCGCGACAGGTTCTCGCTCGTCAGCCGCGGCCCGGCCGCCGCTTCGACGTGCCACGCCGGATCGTGGACCATGGCTTCGATGGCGCGCTCCGTGGCTTCGTTCAGCTTCTCACCGGTGGGGCCGAACACCTTGATGCCGTTGTCCTCGAATGGATTGTGCGACGCGGAGATCACGATGCCCGCGTCGAACCGGCCGAGCGGCGTCAAGTAGGCCACCGCTGGCGTCGGAATCACGCCGGCACTCACTACCTCCGCGCCCTCATTGGCCAAGCCGCGCGCCAGCTCGTGCTCGATCCACACGCCGGATTCGCGAGTGTCGCGCCCAACCAGCACGCGCAACCGCCCACCCGCCGGCCCAGATACCCTGACCAGAGCCGCCCCGACCCGCGCCACCGTTGCGTGATCCAGCGGGGCCACGCCCGCCGTCCCCCGAATGCCATCCGTTCCGAACAGTTTCATCGTTTCACCGCTGCAATCGTCACCGTCACCGTCGTCGTCTGCGGCGCTCGTACCCGAACCGTGGGATCGGCCACGCCGACGGTCACCACTTCGCTCATCGACTGGGTCCGGTCGGTCACGGCGATTGGCTCGGTAATCGCCTCCCGCAGCTGCCTGAGTGCACTCTCGGGGCCGGCCACCTCCACCGTCTCCGGATCCGATCGCACGCTCACGACTTCGAATCCGGGACCGGGCTTGCCGTCAATCGTGGGCTGCACGCGCACAATCCGCACGCCGGTCGTCTCGAACTCCATGGTCAGCGTGGCCGGCGACACCTGGACGCTCTCCATGCCATAGGGGGTGTTCACCATGGCCGGCGTGAGGTGGAACAGCCGGCGCCCCGTTCGCGCAGCGCGCAAGTCGATCACGGCGGCAATCTCGCCAGGGCCCATGCGCGCCAGCGTCCCTGACGGTCCCCGGACACGCACTTCCACCGTGTCGGGCGGGTTGCTGACAATCTCCAGATCGGACGGCAGGTTCTGCAGCTCCACGGGCACGCGCATCACCCGCTCCACGACGCGTTCCCCCGCCACGACCAGCCACAGCAGCGCGGCGATGCAGATCGAGAGCAGCTTCAGCCCGAGGTTCCGGATCGAGAATGCGGCCATGGTTAGGCCGCGCTCCCGGTGCGGCGACCAGCGAGGTTCCGCCGCACCGTCACCAGGGACTGAAGTCGCGCGCGGAGCCGGTCGGTGTCCAGGTTGCGCTCGATGGCTCCGTCGAGGACGAGCGAGATGCGGCCGGTTTCCTCGGACACGACAATGGCCAGCGAGTCGTTCTCCTCGGTCACGCCGAGGGCCGCGCGATGCCGCGATCCGAGATCGCGGCTGAGCCGTGGATTGACCGTGAGCGGCAGGAAGCAGGCGGCAGCCGCGACCCGGTCGCCCTGCACGATGACAGCGCCGTCGTGCAGCGGCGAGGTCGGCTGGAAGATCGACACCAGCAGGTCGTAGGTCAGCCGGGCGTCGAGCGGAATCCCGCTCTCGATGAAGTTGCGGAGCCCGATGCGCCGTTCGATCACGATGATGGCGCCGGTTCGCTTGGTCGAGAGCGTGTTGGCAGCCACCACGAGCTCCTCGATGGTGTCGTCATCGCTCTCCGAGCGCTCGAGGCGCCGGAACAGCGGGGCCCGCCCCAGGTGCACCAGCGCCCTGCGGATGTCCGCCTGCAGAAGCACGATCGCGGCGAAGACCACGTAGCCGACGAAGTTGCGGATCAGCCAATTGAGCGTCTCGAGCCCCAGGCCCAGCGACATGTAGAACAGGCCGGTGAGGACGGCGATGCCGATCGCCATCTGAACGGCCCGCGTGCCGCGAA
>Ga0247829_10000162_pt1 | contig 21406 bp, 17 predicted proteins | sample 12C_Control_Day4_FD_207765 | JGI IMG/M metagenome (GOLD analysis project Ga0247829, IMG submission 207765) | Soil microbial communities from agricultural site in Penn Yan, New York, United States - 12C_Control_Day4 | ecosystem: Environmental > Terrestrial > Soil > Agricultural land | place... | reverse complement strand
ACGCAGACCCACCGGCCGGCTCACGCCGGCCGTTCGCCTTTAATCCACGTACGGGTCGGCCCCCAGGTCCTGGAGCATCTCCTGGCGCTGCTTGTCGTAGTGCATCAGGTCCAGCCGCTGGCGATAGTGCTTGCGCTCGATCCGCCGCTGGGCCTTCTTGAACAGCCGCCGGTAGATCGCCCACGGCCGGCTCGACCCGCTCTGGCCGAGCGATTCCATCGCCCGCTGCCGCTTCGGCCCGAGCCCCTCCAGCACCTGGTCCTCCAGCGACACGTAGAAGAGCGCGCTGCCGGGATCCCCCTGCCGCCCGGACCGGCCGGCGAGTTGGCGGTCGATCCGCTCCGCCTCGTGCCGCTCGATGCCGACGACGTGTAGCCCGCCAGCCTCTGCCACCCCGCGGCCGAGCTTGATGTCCGTTCCGCGGCCGGCCATGTTCGTCGCCACCGTCACCCGGCCCTGTTGCCCCGCCTGGGAGATGATCTCCGCCTCGCGCTGGTCCTGCCGGGCGTTCAAGACCTCGTGTGCGATCCCCACCTCGGTCAGCATCTTCGAGAGCCGCTCGGACTTCTCGACGGTCCGGGAACCGACCAGCACCGGCCGGCCGCGCTCCATCATGTGCTGAATCTGCCGGACCACCGCCTCGAACTTGGCCTGCTCGGTCGGGTGGACGGAGTCCGCGGCCTGGGTGCGGATGACCGGCCGGTTGGTCGGTACTTTCGTCACCCAGCGCCGGTACACCCGCCGCAGCTCCCAGAAGTTCGGCATGAGCGTGCCGGACATGCCGGCCAGCTTCTTGTACAGCCGGTAGAAGTTTTGGTAGGTGATCTGGGCGGCGTGGTCGGACTGCATGTTGATCGGGACCTGCTCCTTGGCCTCGACCGCCTGATGCAGTCCGTCGCGCCAGTGGCGGTCGGGCATGGGCCGGCCGGTCCCCTCGTCGATGATGACGATCTTGTTTTCCTTGTTGACCATGTAATGGTGGTCGCGGGCGAACCGGTGGTAGGCGTGGAGCGCCTTCTCGATCGCCTCGATCAACTTGTCCATTGCGTGCGAGTGCTGGCCGTGCGGCGGGTTGGAGTACCGCACCAGGTAGCGGCCGCCGTCGGTCAGCTCGATCTTGTCCTTCTTCAGGTCAATGCGGAAGTGCTCGTCGCGGCGCATCTCCCGGGCGACGCGGTCGGCCCACAGGTAGACCTGCTGCTCCTCGGGGGTCGCCAGCCGGGTCGGGTTGGCAATGATCAGCGGGGTGCGGGCCTCGTCGATGAAGACGCTGTCCGCCTCGTCCACGATGGCGTAGTTCAGCTCGCGCTGGACGCGCGGGTCGGCGTTGCCGGCGTGGCCCATCCACGGAGCGTAGAACGGCGCGGTCTGCGCCTGGCCGCCGCGGACCTTCAGCCGGTCGCGCAGGAAGTCGAACCCGAACTCGCTGGCGGTCCCGTAGGTCAGGTCGCACTGATAGGCGGCCTTGCGGTCGGCGTCCTGCATCTTCTGCTGGATGCACCCGACCGACAGCCCGAGCAGCCGGTACACCGGCCCCATGTCCTCGGCGTCGCGCTTGGCCAGGTAGTCGTTGACCGTGGTGACGTGGACGCCCTTGCCCGTCAGCGCGTTGAGGAACGCCGGGGAGACGGCCGAGAGGGTCTTGCCTTCGCCGGTGGCCAGTTCCACCAGCCCGCCGGTGTGCATGACGATCCCGGCGGCGATCTGCACGTCGAACGGCTGGAACCCGTGGATGCGGCGGATGGCGGCACAGCACAGGCCGAACGCCTCGGGGATGAGTCGCTCCAGCTTCACCCCGCCGCGAGCGATGCCGCGCAGCCTCATGCTGGCCTTGCGCAGATCCTCGTCGTTGAGCGGCAGGAACTGCCTCTCGAAGGCGCGGACCCTCGGGATCACCAGGGCGGCGTGGGCCAGGCGGCGCTTCCACGGCGCGCCGGCGGCGGCGCGCACGCGGTTGAGCCAGTCCGGGCCGAGCCGGCCGGGGACGTTGGCGATCTTCGGCTTGGCCGGTTCGGCGGCGAGCGTCAACTGAAGGACATCGTCGGCGGCCGTGCTCATCGGGGCTCCTCGGGCGCGCGGAGACGCCCCACCAACTTACCACCCGGCCGGCCACGGGGGTAGGCAGGTCCGGCCCGGACCGGCCGGATCGGGACGCCGGGGCCATCCCGCCGACACCGGCCGCCTAGAATACCTCACCTGATCTCCCGGGAGATACGCCATGCCCGACACCCCGCGCGGCACCCCATACGGCTCGATCACCGAACCGGACACCACCGGCCTGAGCGCCACCCCGGCCGACCCCGGGGCCGAAGGGTTCGCCCAGCAGATCAAGGAGACCGCCGACAAACTGCTGCGCGACAAGGCCGGCCGCGGGGACATCAAACTGCTCGCCACCGCCCTGCGGGAACTGCGGTACTGCTTCAAGGTGTTCGGGGCGTACCGCGGCCGGCGCAAAGTGACAGTGTTCGGGTCCGCGCGCACCCGGCCCGACCACCCGGCTTACCGCGCCGCCGTCGAGTTCGGCCGCCGCATCGCCGAGGCCGGGTACATGGTCATCACCGGCGCCGCGTCGGGGATCATGGAGGCCGGGCACGAAGGGGCCGGCGTGGCCAACAGCTTCGGGGTGAACATCCTGCTGCCGTTCGAGCAGTCGGCCAACAAGGTTATCACCGGCGACCCGAAGCTCATGACCCTGCGGTACTTCTTCACCCGCAAGCTGGTGTTCATCAAGGAGTCCGACGCGGTGGTGCTGTTCCCGGGCGGGTTCGGCACCCACGACGAGGCATTCGAGTCGCTCACCCTGATGCAGACCGGCAAGACGCACATCTTCCCCGTCGTCCTGGTGGACGAGCCGGGCGGCACCTACTGGCAGCGGTGGCTGGAGTTCATCAAGGAAGGGCTGCTGGCCAACGGCTACATCTCGCCGGAGGACCTGCACCTGTTCCGCATCACCGACTCGATCGAGGACGCGGTCCAGGAGGTGACGAACTTCTACCGGGTGTACCACAGCATGCGGTACGTGCGCGGCGAACTGATCCTGCGGCTGCGGCGGCGTCTGAGTGAGGCCACCATGGATCGCCTCCGTGCCGAGTTCGGCGACATCGCCCCGCCGGCGACGTTCGAACAGACCGCCATGCTGCCGCAGGAGGCCAACGAGCCGCAACTGGCCAACCTGCCGCGGCTGAAGTTCCGCTTCGATCGCCACCGACACGGGCGGCTACGGCAACTGATCGACCTGATCAACGCGGAGCCCGAAGCGTAAGCGAGTGGGGTCTGAGAGCCGACAGGCGCGTAAAAAAATCCGGGCAGCGGTTGCCCGCTGCCCGGATCACCAGACGTACTTAGGGTCCCGTCCATCCCTTCGGTAGCCTGGCAGCTTTAACCGTTCCCCCCTCGGAACGGAGAAAGCACTCCACAAGAGTGCCAACTGACCAGATCGAGCGGCACGCACCAAAACTGCGGGCCGTCGCCCGGCGGGTGATCGAACCACCCGTCGGGACACCAAGTTCTTAGGTCATCGCGGGCGGCGTTGCAAGCGCGCGTCGGAAAAAACCGGCCGAATCCCCCCGCCCGATACCGACCGTGTGCGCTGGGTAAACGTTACGGCTCAGCGCGCGTCCGCAGTGGCGAGCCGTGCTGCCAGTCGGCCGGGATCGGCCGCCGGTGCTCCTCCCCGGTGTAGTGCCAGTGGCCGACCATCTCCTCGCCCAGCCGCCACGAGAACGCGGCCGGGCGGCCGTTGATCCGGGTCGGGAATTCCACCTGGCCTGCCCGGGGGTCCACCAGGGTCAGCCCCAGGGCGCTCAACTCGGAGACGGCCCCGGTGAGATGCTTCTCCGACCGGGCCACGTCTTCGTGGACGGTGTAACGCCGCTGGCGCTCGGTCCAGCCCAGCCCCCGGCGGTTGCTGTCCAGCGCTTCCTGCTCGACGGTCAGCTCGGCCAGGCGGTGGTGCGTATCGACGATGTCCGTCACGATGCTCCGAACGAGAGGCAGCATCTGACGGGCGGTGGGCAAATCCAGCGTCACGTCCGGCTTGCGGGGCTTACCCGCCGGGTGCCGGGACGCACGGTTGGGGGAGCTGCTCATCGGTGTCCTCCGGCTCGGATGACCGGGGTGGGTCCCGGTCGTTATCCCATTGTAGGACCCATCCCAAGAGTCCCGTAGGTCCGCAGCGGTCTGTACGAAGAATTGGACAGTTGACCCACGGTGTAAGGTTCGGCAATAACCCCCCTTGGCGCCCGACCGCTGGCATCGGCCGAGCCACGAACTATAGTTCGGTAGTGCGAACCCCGCGCCAAACCGCGCGGACCCCCCACTCCCGGAACGGTCCCTGACCGGACGGACCCGCCCATGCCGATCCAAACGCCACCGGTCCACCACCCGTCCGACGATCTACTGGCCGAGTTGACCCTACTGGGCGTGCTGGAGCCGGACCAGGCCGACGCAGCCCGTATCGAAGCCCGGGCCGCGGGGGCGGTTGCGGACGATGTGGCCCTGGCGGAGTTCCTGGTCGCCCGCGGGTTCCTCACCCCGTTTCAGGCCGACCGGGCCGTGGCCGGGGAGGCGGACCGGCTGACCGCGGGGCCATACCTGCTTCTGGAACCGCTGGGCTCGGGCGGCCTCGGAACGGTGTACCGCGCCGTCCGCCGCCCCGATCGCAAATGCCATGCGGTGAAGCTGTTACCGTCGCGCGAACGATGGAACCTGCTCCGCTCGATGGAGCAACTCGCGGCCTTCGGCGGGAACCCACCTCACCCGGCCGTCGTTCCTTACACCGACCTCGGCGACGACCAGGGCGACTACTACCTGGCGTGGCCCCTGGTCGAGGGCGTCACGTTCGAACATCTGGTCGGGAAGGACGGGCCACTGGAGCCGATCCAGGCCGCTCAACTCGCCGCCGAGGTGGCCGACGGGCTGGCCGTCTGCCATCGCCACGGCGTCGTCCACGGGCTCGTGAAGCCGTCGAACCTGCTGTGCGATCGGGATGGTTCGGCCCGCATCCTGGAGTTGGGTGCCGGGGCGATCCTGGCCGACAACGTGACCGACGCCGCGTCCCTGGATGACGTCCGGTCGTCCGGCGGGTGGCTGGACTGTTCCGCCCCGGAAGTGCTGGCCGACCCCACACGGCTGACACCGGCGGGCGACGCGTACAGCCTCGGGTGCGTCCTCTACTACCTGCTGACCGGGAAGTACCCGTTCCCGGACGGCACGCCGTCGGACAAGATGACCGCGCACCGCAGCCGTAGCCCGGCCCCGGTGCGGTCTTTACGGCCGACAGTCCCAGTCGCCCTGGCCGAGTTGGTCACACGGCTGATGCGTAAGGATCCGGGCGACCGGCCGGCGGATCTGGCGGCGGTCCGAACAGCCTTGCTGGCGGTCGAGGCGGAACCCGTGTCGCTGACGGTGATTCGGCCGGCACCAGGATCAGGCAGACGGCCCGGTGCCGTGCCGCTGCCGGACCTGCCGGGCCGTCGCTCGACCGTGCGGGGCCTGCGGCCGGATACCCTGCCCGAACTCGATTCGCCCCCGCCGCCCGTGGTCACGCCGCCGCCGGCTGTCGATCTTCCCGCGAGCCCGACCAAAACGTCATTCTGGCGGCGGGTGACGCGGTCGGTGGTGCCGTGGGGTGGGGCACCGGAGCCGATCCAGGCGTCGGTGTACGGCCCCCGCGGGCTGACTCACGGCGAGACGACCCCGATCCTGGTCATCTCGCACCGGCCAGAACTGTTCGACCGGCTTCGTGCCCTGTCGATGGAACACCTTCCCGAGAGTGAGTTGCTCGCCGCCGGGTACACCGCCGAGCCGATCCCGCGCGGCGGCGAGGTTTGGGTCCACCTGGCGATCGAGGGGGCGGGGGCGGTGGTGGCGCCGCCCCTGGCCAAGTTCCCGTGGACCGATGAGAGCAACATCACGCTGTTCAACGTGAGCATCCCATCGTGGGAGCGGACAGCGCAGAAAGCGGGCGTCTCGCTGATCGTCGGGCTCAACGGCTTCGAGACGGCGGTCTTGCGGTTCGACCTGCTCGTGCTCCAGCCGTCTCGTCCCCAGGAGTAGGGCGGGTAAAATCTGCGAGGTTCAGTGTCCGGTCCCGAGTTACGGAAGTAGCTCCCCGCGCATGACTGTGACCGCCTGTCCGCCGAGCTTGACCCGGTCCCCCACGACGGACACCCGCACCGTCCCGCCGCGCGCCGACGCCTGATACCCGGTCAAATCCGCCTTGCCGAGCTTTCCGGCCCAGTGAACCGCCAGGCAGCAGTGGGCGGAGCCCGTCACCGGGTCCTCGTCGATGCCGACGGCTGGCGCGAAGAACCGGGAAAAAAAATCGAAGTTCTTATCATCCGACGGTGCCGTGACGATCACGCCACGGCAGTCCACCGCGCCGAGGCGTCGGAAGTCCGGGCGCAGCGTCCGGAGTTCCGACGCCGATCCCAGCTCAAGCAGGTAGTCGAACTGGTTGCGGCCCACGAAGCGCGGGGCCGCGCCGACCGCTTCCAACAAGCCGGGCGGCGGGTCGGTCGGCTCCGCCGGCTTGGCGGGGAAGTCCAGTTCGATCTCGTCGCCGCGACGAGCCGCGGTCAGTGTGCCGCTGCGGGTGTCGAACCGGATCGCCTCGCCAGGATCGGCGGTGCCGGTCTTCCAGAGGACATGCGCGGTTGCCAGGGTCGCGTGGCCGCACAGATCGACTTCGACGAGCGGCGTCATCCAGCGCAGCGGGAAGACGCCGTCGGGGCGCCGCCAGGCGAACGCGGTTTCCGCCAGGTTCGTCTCGGCAGCGACGGCCTGCATCCAGCGGTCGTCCGCCCAGCCGTTGGAGAGCAGGCAGACGGCGGCGGGGTTGCCGGCGAACGGCCGGTCGGTGAACGCATCGACGGTGAACAGGGGCGGCATGGCGGCCCTCCGCGGGGTTGGGGTTTACACCCGGGGATTCGGGTGGCATAAGCGGCCGGCTCATTCGTGACAAGCACCGGACCGACAACCCGCCGGGGAAGCGGGTTCGGGGGGAACCCGCGCGGTCCGGGCGGGGGGATCGTCACATGCACCGTTTAGCGGCCTGGGGGCTGTCCGCCCTCGCGGCCGGCGCGCTGGCGCCGACCGTGTCCGCCGCCGACCCGGCCCAGCCCGAGAAGCCCGGGCTGGTCGGCCGGTGGCTCGGCGGGTCCGAGTCGAAACCCACCTCCGAGAAGACGTTCGCCGACGTCCCGGCCCGCCCGCCGGTGATCCTCGGCCCACTCGACCCGGCAGTCCTCGCCGAGGCGCTGCGGGCCGAGCAGGACGCCTGGCAACGGCGGATGGACGTCTGCCTGAAGCTTCGCCAGATCGCGCTCACCCGCGGCGACGAGCCGCTGGCCCGCCAGACCGACGAGTTAGAGCGGCAGGCGACGGCGCTCTACCACCAGCGGACAGCCCGGCTCGGGGTGAAGGCGGGCGTCCGTAGCCCCGCGGACGTCCTCGACCGCACCGTGGGGGCCGCCGTCGTGCCGACCGTTGCCCCGCCCGAACCGGCCGCCGCGGAGCGGCCCGCGGCCGCGCAGGCCCGCGCGTTCCGGGAGGTGGGACAGTGAACAAGCTCGTTTTCGGATTGCTGATGCTGCTACCCGGGGTGGGGTGCGTCCATCTCCAGCCGATCGGACCGCTGGCGCAGGAGAACGGGGCGGCCGCTCCGGTGAGTCCGGCCCCCGGGGTCACGGTGACGGCCCCGAAGGACGCGGTCCCGAAGCCGATCGTTCAGCCGGCCCCGGCGCCCTCGCCGCCTGCTCTCCTGGTGACACCCGCCGAGGTGACGGAGGCGAACCACGCCGACGCCGCCCGCCGGTTGATGGAAGAACTGGAGGCCGACCGGCGCTCGATGGAGTCGATGCCGCGGTCGGCGGAGATCTCGGTCATCAAGCGGTAGCCCAGGCGAGCGGCCGGCGTGAGCCGGCCGGTGGAGCATCGGTCACCGGCCGGCTCACGCCGGCCGCTCGCTTTGGGTAGCTACGGCACCATAGTCTGACCGGGGACGACCGTCTCGACCGCGTCGGGGCCGTCCTTCCCCTCATCGATCACGATGTGTCGGTCGCCCGCCAGGCCCTTCAACTCCTGAACCTTGCCCGACGGCCAGCGGACCGTCAGGCTCTCCACCACCGTGGCGTCGCCCAGTCCGAAGTGAATGGTGTTCGGCGACTGCGAGCGGTAGCCGTTGGCCGGGAACAACTCGCGGACCTGCGGCTGGCCGGCAGCCACCGCGGTCAGCCGCGCCCCGATCCCCTGGCGGTTGCTGGCGCGGCCGCGCAGCGACACGGTCAGGTAGTGCTTCCGGGGTGCGCGGTTCTCGTAGAGCAACAGCGGTCCGCCGCCGGCCTGCCGGACCAGCAGGTCGAGCCGGCCGTCGCCGCGGAAGTCGGCGGCCACCACGGACCGCCCGTCTCCATCGCTATCGGCCCCGGTCAGGTGGCTGATCTCCAGGAAGTCCTGCCCGCGGACGTTCAGGTAGGCGCGGTTGCGCTCGAAGGCGCTGAGGTTGTGGCCAGCGGCGACGATCTCCCACGGGTTGTCCACCCAGAACTCGCCGAGCGAGGCGTCGAGCTGGCCGGGCAGCGGGACCGAGCAGTTGCGGTTGCAAGGCTGTGACACGACAGCCAGCCAGACGCAGTTTCACCCGTCCGGCTCGTTGCGGTCGCGGCTGACGAACCCGGCGGTGCCGTACACGTCCAGCCACCCGTCGTTGTCCAGGTCGGCCAGGCAGGCCCCGTAGGCCCAGCCGACGGCCGCGATCTGCATCCGCGTGCCGGCCTGGTCGAACTTCAGGTCGCCGCGGTTGAGGTGCAACTGGCTGCCGGCGACGAGCCGCCGCAGCTTCTCCATCACGTCCGGCGGGTAGGAGCCGGGGGCCAGGTTGCCGATCACGCGGGTGCCGGCCTTGGAGTACATGTTCGCGCTGTAGACGTCGATCCGCCCGTCGTTGTTCAGGTCCCCGACGGCCAGGCCCATGGTGCCGAAGTCGGCCGGGCGGTCGGCCATCGACCGCTCGCGGAAGGTGCCGTCGCGGTTGTTGACCAGCAGGACCGCGTCGCCGAACTCGTTGGGGACGTAAAGGTCGGGCGACCCGTCGTCGTCCGCATCCAGCCAGGCGGCGGTGAACGTCGAGCGGTGCCCGCCGAGGGCGCCCGCGGCCTTCGTCACGTCGGCGAACTGCCAGTCGCCCAGGTTGCGGAACAGGTAATTCCCCCGCAAGTCGCTGGTGCGGCCCTCCAGCCACGACGCCCCCCGCCGGCGGCCGGACCGCGCGACATACACGTCCAGCCGACCGTCCCGGTCGTAGTCCGCGACGGCCAGCCCCGCGGCGTCAGCCGGTATCCGCAGGTTGCACCGGGCGGAGTAATCGGCGAACCGCTGTCCCGCTTCGTTGCGGTAGACCCGGCCGTCCAGCACCAGGTCCTCCCACCCGTCCCCGTCGATGTCCAGCCAGCCGGCCAGCGTCGGCTCGGGCGGCCCCGCCGGCAGGCCGCACCGGGCGGTCACGTCCTCGAATCGTCCGCCGGGCCGGCCGCGGTACAGGGCCACGCGCGTCACGTCGGTGACGAGTGCGTCCAGGATGCCGTCGCGGTCGAAGTCGGTGACGTACACCCCGCCGGTGGTGGGCCGCAACGGCGCGTCGCGCCAGTTGTCGTGCAGGCCGCTCGCGTCGAGACCGCGGTCCTTGCCGACCTCGGCGAACAGGTAGTGCGGCGCCGTCGCGGTTGCCACCTGCCGCACGGCCGCAGCTCGCAGCCAGCCTGGCTCGGCCAGCGCCTCGGCGGTCGGTTTCGGCACCTCGTAGCGAAGGACGGCGACCACCTCGGCCGGGGCGCCCGCGGCGTGCTCGCCAGCCAGCCGGAGCTGGGCGGTCCCCTCCCACGGCCCGTCAGGCTGGTTGCGCGACTTCGGCGACAGGGTCATCAGCGCCAGCTTGACCTTCGGCGGCGCGGCGGCGAAGACCTTGCGGAACTCCAGCAGGCGGGCGACGAAGGCGTCTCGACCCAACGGCGTCGGCGGGTGGCCAGCATCCTCCAGCCGCTCGACCGTCGCGGCACCGGACGACGACTGGACCCGCCGCGGGTCGCGGAGGTCGCCGCCGGTGAAGTCACTGGACAGGAGCCGGCTCAGCGTCGCCGCGTCGCCGCGGGCCAGGGCGTCGGCCAGCGGGCCGAACCCGTGCTTATTCAGCAAGTTGCCGTGGTGCTCAACGGACCAGAGGTACGCCCGCTCCGGCTCGGGTAGCTCTGGCCCGCCGGTCGTGGGGCGCTCGTCGTCGCGGACCGGCCGGCCCTCGATCTGGACCAGCGCCTCCTCGGCAGCGGCCCGCACGTCCGCGTTATTGTCGCCCAGGAGGATGCGCAGGTCCGGGGCGGCCGGGCGAGCGGGCGGTCCGACCTCGCCCAGTCCGCGGCAGGCGGCCCGCCGCATCCAGTCCGAGGAGGCGGTCTCCAGCGCCTCGGTGAGCGCGGGAACGGCGTCGGGGGTGCCGGCGGTGGCCCGGCCCAGCGCGACCGCCGCCACCTCCCAGACGGAGAAAGTGTAGGCGTCGGTGTAGGCGTGGTTGCGGCCGTCGCGCAAGGCCCGGGTCAGCGCGTCTGTGGCCGGCCGCGCGTCCGGCCCGAGCTTCAGCAGCGCGACGCCCGCGTTCGCCCGCACCAGCGGTTCGTCGTCGGCGAGCGCCTGACCCAACGCGGGCGCCACGCCGCGGTCGGGGGGGACCATCTTCGACAGGGCCAGGGCGGCCTCGGCCCTCGCCCGGGGGTCGATGTCCGCGACCAGGAGCCGGGCCAGGGCGGGGGCCGCGTCGCCGGCCGCGGGGCCGATCGTCCCCAGGGCAAAGGCGGCCCGGGCGCGGGCGTCCCCGTCGGGGTGGTCCAGCTCCGCGGCCCACTGCCGGGCGGACCGGCCCTCGTAGCGGTCGGGCGTGGCCAGCACGGTCGGCAGATAGCCCGGGCTGCCGGGGACGGTGAGTATCAGGACGGCCAGCACGGCGGCGGCACCCGCCAACCACGGCACACGGCGCTTCCACATGACGGAGGACTCGCGAGTCGAGGGGAGAGGCTGACCTCGACTATATCCGCTGGCGGGCTGGTGGCGGTAGAGAAATGAGAACGCCCGCCCGGTCTGCCGGGCGGGCGTTGTGGTAGATCAGTGACTTACTGTTCGCTGGGGTCGGTGAACTCTTCGAGCCGGCAACTACGGGTCGGCTGCCGCAGCTTCAGCAGGCCGCGGGCCTCAATCTGGCGGATGCGCTCGCGGGTGATGCCGTACTGCTTGGCGACCTCGTCGAGCGTCCGCGGCGTGCCGTCCCTGAGCCCGAACCGCAGCTCAATGACCTCGCGCTCCCGCGGGGCCAGGCTCCGCAGCACCTCCTGGATGCGGTCCCGCAAGAGCCGCTGATCGACGTGCTCGCCGGGGTTCGGGGCCTCGCCGCCGGACAGGAAGTCTTCCAGCGCCCGCTCGCCGTCGCCCCCAATGGGTTCGTGCAGGCTCACCGGCGCCCGGCCGACCACCCGCAGCGACCGCGTCTCCTCGGTCTTCACGCCGAGCGCCTGGGCCAGCTCCTCCACGGTCGGCTCGCGGCCGGTGGCCAGCGACATCTCGGCCCGCTTGCGCTCGATCTTGGCCATCAGCCCGATCTGGTGGCACGGCACCCGCACGGTGCGGGCGTTGTCGGCCAGCGCCCGCTGAACGCCCTGGCGGATCCACCACGTCGCGTAGGTGCCGAACTTGAACCCGCGGCGATGCTCGTACTTGTCCACCGCCCGCATCAGCCCGCGGTTGCCCTCCTGGATCAGGTCGGCGAACGGCAGGCCGCGGTTGCGGTAGTTCTTGGCGATGGACACCACCAGCCGCAGGTTCGCCTCGGCCAGGTCGCGGCGGACCCGCTGGTAGGCCGCCCGACGGCGCTTCAGGACGCGGACCAGCCCGACCAGCTCGTCGGCGGTCAGGTGGACCTTCTCCTGGGCGTCGCGCAGCTCTCGCTCGCACCGGGTCCGCTCGGCGGCGGAGGTTGCGTTCCGGGCCGCGCGGACGAGGTGCTTCATCTCGTCGGCCATGTCGGTGAGTTCGTCCACCCAGTGCTCGATCAACTCGGTCCGCGGGGACAGCTCGCTCATCAGCCGCTGGAGCTTGACGAGACGCCGGAGCCGGCCCAGCCGCCAGTCACGTGCCGCCTGGCGGCCGGTCAGCGTGTAGCCGGCCGTGAACTCGTGGGCCTCCTTGCGGAGCAGCCGCTCGACCAGCGGCAGGTGGTGCGGCAGTCGCTTGAGGATCTGCTCGCGGCTGAGCCGCATCTCCTCGGTCGAATAAACGTCGATGGTCGGGTCGATCGGGCTGTGGCCGTGGTGAACCCGGGACAGAGTGGACCAGGCCCGCGCCACGATGTGGGCGCACATCAGTGCCGCCCGGCGGAACCGGGCGCGGTGCCGCTCCAGGCTGGTGGCGATGGCCAGCTCTTCGGCCCGCGTCAACAGGCGAATCGCCCCCATCTGACGCAGGTACAGCCCCAGGGCGTCGTCGGGCCCGCCGGCGTAGTCCTCGTGGGCGGCGGCCTCCTCGGCCGGCGCCGCCTCGTCGGACTCGGACTGGGTGTCTTCCTCGTCCTCGTCTTCGATCTCGTCGGACGCGACGAACTCCTCGTCGGTCCCCGGCCGGTCGTCGGCGGGGTGGCGGGTGTGGTCGTCGGTGTGGATCATCCGGCTCATGCGCTGTGCGGTCCTCAACCCCGAACCCGGCGGCCTGTTCGGCGAGTCGTGTGCGGGCACAATGTGACCGACCGGGGAGGCCATGCCCCGACCGGGATCCGATCCGGTATTCTGCGTCTTCGTGGGGCCGGCCCGGCGCGGTTCCGGACGCGGCAGGTCGGTAGGCGAAAGATTGTACGCTCGGCAGGGCGTGGCGACCACGACCCCACCAACTTAGACGAACCGGCAACCACAATCGGTTCGCCAGTCCGTCGCGTCTTTCACTGGAATTATACCGGCGGAAGCAAGGCCGGATCGCGAGTTTTTACAGGAACGACTCACGACGGCCCGCCAACCGGCCGAACGGTGGGTGTGGCATGCATTTCCCCACCCCGAACACTGACCCAATCGCGAGAGATTTCGAGACGAAGGCCGGGTCTTAAAGTTTCAGTTGTGGCCTCAAAACAGGTTTTTTGTAAGGTGAGTCGTATCTTCGAGGCCCTTCCTACAAGAGACGGAGGCCGTTACCGGCCGACCCGGACCGAGCCGAAGAACCGCTTCACGTCGGGGTGGTCCTCGTCGAGGCCGTTCCCGACGACCGTGAACGAGGTCACGAACCCGGACTCGACCTGGACGAACAGGATAATGGAGTCCTCGTCGCCGAAGCCCGTCCAGTCCTTGCCGGTGGCAACCGCCATGAGCAGGCCCGGCCTGGTGAACGTTTTCTTGATCCGCCCGTTCGGACCCAGTTCGTTCGGGCCGCGCTCGCGACTCTTCTGGATCTTGTCCTCGAGCGCGGGCGGCGGGACCGGAACGTTGGCCATCGACGGGCCGGCCATGAACTTGACCAGCCCGTTCGGCCCCTCGCGTTCGACGTACAGTCCGAACTCGGCCCGGGCGGGGTACGGGTTCTGGCCCTTGCGGGGCGCGCCGAACTTGTGCCTCGGAATTTCGACCGTCAAATGGGTGCCCGGTACGAGCTTCCGCTCCCACCCGTCCGCCCCGAGGCTGTCCGGCGGCCCGGGCTCCGCCGGGATCGGTCTATCCGGCAGCGGGCCGGGCGGCGGCGCGGGCGGCTCGCGTCTGGTGACGACCTCGCCGACGGGCGGCGCAGCAACTGTCTCGCGGGGGTCGCCACGCTCCACCGGCTGGCGCTCGCCGCCTCGATCCGAGGATGCGAAGTAGAACACCCCGCCACAGCAGCCGACCATCAATAGCCCGGCCAGCCCGATACCCCCCACCAGGACAGCGGCTCGTTGCGGCGGCGAAAAGCCAGAGGCGGCCACCCGGGCCGGTCTCTCCTGGCGATGGCGCCGGGGGACCGGACGCTCGGCCTCCGGCTCGTCGTCGGTCGGCGCGAGGACTGATCGGACTGGTGCCCGCGACGCGATCGGCGGAGGTGGTTCGGGGACCGGCTCGGCGTTCAGTACGGGGGCGGCTTTCGCGGCCGGCGACGGGACCGGGACGACGAGCCGGCACCGGCCGCAGCGGATGGAGCGGCCGGTGAAGCCGGTCGGGATCGGCAGGGTGGCCGCACACCCTGGACAGCGGGTCGCGAGTGCCATGGGTCGGTCGTGTGAGCCAGTCGGGCGATTCGAACCGAGTCTACCCCGCCCGCCGCGGCGACTCAATACACCCGCCCACCGAGTGGCACGTCGCGCTCCGGGGTCAACAGCACCACCCGACCCGCGGCGTCCGGCAGGCCGAGGACCAGCACCTCGCTGGGGAAGCCGTTCACCTTCCGGGTGCCGAGGTTGACCGCCGCGACCACCAGCCGCCCGATGAGTTGATCCAGCGTGTAAAGTTCGGTGAGTTGGGCGCTGGAGGTCTTTTCCCCGAGCGGGCCGAAGTCGATCCAGAGCTTGTAAGCGGGCTTCCGCGCCCCCTCGTTCGGCTCGGCGCGGGTGATCCGGCCAACCCGGAGATCCAGAAGCGCGAGCGACTCCACGGTTTCCATCGCCTAGCCTTCGCTTGTGAAAAAGGGGTCAGGTTGATTGTTGCCGCAAAAAACAACCTGACCCCTTTTTCACCCTTTCACCACGCTGGACAGCGCCGACTGGATGTAGTCGCGGTTGAGTTGCGTGATGTATTCCATGCTGATCTGCTTCGGGCAGGCCGCCTCGCACTCGGCGATATTGGTGCAGTGCCCGAACCCCTCGCGGTCGTGGGCCGCCACCATCGACTTGACCCGCTCCTTCTTCTCGGTGCGGCCCTGCGGAAGGCTGGACAGGTGACCGACCTTCGCCGCCACGAACAACATGGCCGACGCATTCGGGCAGGCCGCAACGCACGCTCCGCAGCCAATGCACTCGGCGGCGTCCATCGCCCGCTCGGCATCCGGCTTGGGCACCGGCAGGGTGTTGCCGTCCGGGGTGCCGCCGGTGTTCACCGACACGAACCCGCCGGCCTGGATCACCCGGTCGAACGCCGTCCGGTCGCACACCAGGTCCTTGACCACCGGGAACGCCGCCGCCCGCCACGGCTCGACGTACACCTCGTCCCCGTCGCGGAAGCTCCGCATGTGCAACTGGCAGGTGGTCGCCCCGCGTTCCGGCCCATGCGCCTGGCCGTTGATCATCATGGAGCAGGCGCCGCAGATGCCCTCGCGGCAGTCGTGGTCGAACGCGACCGGCTCCTCGCCCCTCGCGATGAGCCGCTCGTTGAGAACGTCGAGCATCTCCAGGAACGACATGTCCGGGGAGACGTCGTCCACCGGGTAGGAGACCATTCTTCCGGCGGCTTTGGGGCCGGTCTGTCGCCAGATGTGGAGGGTGAGGCGCATCGTTCCGAGTGTCCGGGATTGGAATTCTTGTAGGGTGGGTCGAGTCTTCGAGGCCCACCGTGTGACCGACGAAGGTGGGCCTCGAAGACTCGACCCACCCTACAAGAATCGGGTTACTTGTAACTGCGCACGGTCGGCTTCACCGCCTCGGACACCAGCGGCTCGGTGTGCCGCACGGGTTCCTTGTCCGGGCCGGCGTACTCCCAGGCGGCGACGTGCTGGAAGTGCTCGTCGTCGCGCTTCGCCTCGCCGTCGGGGTACTGGTACTCCTCGCGGAAGTGGCCGCCGCACGACTCGTTGCGGGTCAGCGCGTCCCGCGCCAGCAACTCGCCGAACTCCAGGAAGTCCGCGACCCGGCCGGCACGCTCCAGTGCCACGTTCAGGTCGTCGGCCGTGCCGGGGACGTTCACGCTCGCCCAGAACTCCTCGCGCAACTCGCGCACCTTGCGGAGCGCCAGCTCGCAACTCGTCTTCGTCCGCGCCATGCCGACGTTCTCCCACAGCAGCTTGCCCAGCTCGCGGTGGAACTCGACGGCGGTCTTCTTGCCCTTGATCGCCAGGAGCTTCTTGACCTGCTCGTTGGCCTCGGCCTCGGCCCGCTTGAACTCGGGGTGGTCGGTGGCCTTGCGGTCCTGCTTCGCCGAGGCGAAGTAGTTGGTCAGCGTGTACGGCAGGACGAAGTACCCGTCGGCCAGGCCCTGCATCAGCGCCGACGCGCCGAGGCGGTTGGCCCCGTGGTCGGAGAAGTTCGCCTCCCCGGCGACGAACAGCCCCTCGACGTTGCTCATCAACTCGTAGTCCACCCACAGCCCGCCCATGGTGTAGTGCAGGGCCGGGTAGATGCGCATCGGCCGCTCGTAGGCATTCTCCGCGGTGATCCGCTGGTACATGTCGAACAGGTTGCCGTACTTCTGCTCGATTCTGGCGCGGCCCTGGCGGCGGATGGCGTCGGCGAAGTCGAGGTAGACACCGCGGCCGCCCGGGCCGACGCCCAGGCCCTCGTCGCAGACTTGCTTGGCCGACCGGCTGCTGATGTCACGCGGGGCGAGGTTGCCGTAACTGGGGTACTTCCGTTCCAGGTAGTAGTCGCGGTCGGCCTCGGCGATCTGCGATGGATGCTTGCCGACGTCCGCAACGTTCTTCGGCACCCACACCCGGCCGTCGTTGCGGAGGCTCTCGCTCATCAGCGTGAGCTTCGACTGATGGTCGCCGGACACCGGGATGCAGGTCGGGTGGATCTGTGTGTAGCACGGGTTGGCGAACGCGGCCCCGCGCCTGTACGCCCGGTACGCGGCGGTGACGTTGCACCCGACGGCGTTGGTGCTCAGGAAGTAGGCGTTCGAGTACCCGCCGGTCGCCAGCACAACCGCGTCGGCCGAGTGGGACTCGATCTTACCGGTGACGAGGTGGCGGGTGACGATCCCCCGCGCCCGGCCGTCGATCACGACCAGGTCCAGCATCTCCGTCCGCGAGTGCATCGCCACGTTGCCGTTGCCGACCTGTCGGCTGAGCGCCTGATACGCCCCGAGCAGCAGTTGCTGGCCGGTCTGGCCGCGGCAATAGAACGTCCGGCTGACCTGGGCGCCGCCGAAGCTGCGGTTCTCCAGCAGGCCGCCGTACTCGCGGGCGAACGGCACGCCCTGCGCCACGCACTGGTCGATGATGTTCACCGACACCTCGGCGAGCCGGTGGACGTTCGCCTCCCGGGACCGGAAGTCGCCGCCCTTGAGGGTGTCGTAGAACAGCCGCCAGACCGAGTCGCCGTCGTTCTGGTAGTTCTTGGCGGCGTTGATCCCGCCCTGGGCGGCAATGCTGTGGGCCCGCCGCGGCGAGTCCTGGAAGCAGAACGCCGACACCTCGTAGCCCAGCTCCGCCAGCGTCGCGGCCGCGGACGCCCCGGCCAGCCCGGTGCCGACCACGATCACCGAGAACTTGCGCTTGTTGGCCGGGTTGACCAACTTCTGGTTGCGCTTGTAGGCGATCCACTTCTCGGCCAGCGGACCGGGCGGCACCTTTGCGTCGAGCTTCATGTCGGGAACCTTATCTGACAATCCCGGCCCAGACGGCCAGGACGATGGCGCTGTTGCCGGCCAGCACGGTCAGCGCGACGGCGTAGCCCAGCCACCGCGCAACCAGGCTGAACCGCCGGCCGACCAGCCCGAGGGTTTGCAGGCTGCTCCTGATCCCGTGCGACAGGTGGACCGCGATCACCGCCTGCGCGACGAGGTACAGGACCGCGATCCACGGCGTCGAGAAGCCGGCGACCATCATCGCGTAGACGTCGTGCCGGCCCTTCTCGTCGATCAGGGCGAGGTAGTTCGTCCAGGTGCCGTCCGGGGCCTGCACCGGGTGGACCCAGGCGAACGTGTAGTGGGCCATGTGGAACAGCACGAACGCGAGAATCACCAGCCCGGTCGAGAGCATGGTCCGGGACGCCAGCCCGGCCTGGGCGGTCCGCTGGTGGTAGTACGGGACCGGCCGGGCGGTCGCGGACTTCGACTTCAGCCGCAGGGCCGTGGCGACGTGTAGCACGAAGATCACCAGCAGACCGCCGCGGGCGATCCACAACAGCAATCCGAGGTCGTGCTTGAGGAAGGCGGCGTAGGCGTTGATCGCCTCGCGGCTCTCCGGGCCGCCGGGCAGGAGTTTCAGGTTGCCGATCATGTGGAAGACGACGAACCCGGCCAGCCCGAGGCCGGTCAGGGCGGTCATCACCTTGTGGCCGACGGTGGACCCGAGATACGTCGTGGCCCAGGCACCTGGTGTGGTCCCGGGGAGGTAGACGCGCGGGCCTTTGGGATTGGTGGCGGAGGTCGTGCTCGTGCTCATGGTCGCGGCGAACGATGACGGCGGGAGGTCTACCGTCATCGTAGTGGCCACACCGGAGCCGACCACCCGGCCCCGCGGAGTGCGGAACTGGTGCCGGCCCCAGGTCCGGTACAACTGGAACCGCACGCCCGCCCGGCGGGCAACCAGTTCACAACTTCAGGTAGTATTTGTTCTTGTCCAGGTAGCGCAGGAAAACCGTGATGAGGCCCAGATAGATCAGGAACCCGGTCAGCACCCACCACCACGGCGAGTCCTTCGGTACGAACGGCGACACCGCCCCGTCCACCATGCCGTGGATGACGTACCCGGCCAGGGCGTGCCGGCCGAGCAAGTCCAGGAACCCCCACCGCAGCCCGTACCAGTCGCAGGCGATCAGGAACGCCGCGTACACCCACAGCCCGAACCCGGCGGCGAACGTCGTGTACGTCACGGTCCCGGCCCGCTGGCTCATCGACCAGTAGTAGCTCATGTCGGCGAGCCAGCGCTCCGTCGAGTACGGCTCGGCCGGCTTGACGAACGGCGGGCTGAACTGCGGGCTTTTCAGCGACAGCCAGTACGCGACCGCCATCAGCGCTGCCCCGAGGGCGATCACCTTCGGCAGCGGCCGGCCCTCACTCGCCACCCAGTCGTAGGCGAGTGTCCCGACGACCAGCGGGACCGCCCAGGTCATGAACCCTAGCGGCCCGCCGTCAATGCCGGCCGGCGGGGTCAGGTTCCACACATAGTACCCGGCGAACGACAGCCAGACATGCAGCCCGGCTGACGCAACGCCGAACAGCGCCCGCACCCACCCGGGGGCCGCGATCACCGGCAGTACCCACAGGCCCGTCGCCGCGATGTGGACCAGCGCCTCGAACGGCCCGCGCTTGATCGTGTTCAGCAGGAACTCGCCGGGCGAGGCGGCCGCGGCGGTCAACTCCTCCCACGTCTTGTAGTTGCCGGTCAGGTGGTACACGACGACGCCCAGCAGGATCAGCCCCAGGCAACGTACGGCGATGTGTCGAAGTGCGGCGAAGGTCCCCTCACGCTCACTGCGTCGGAGGAATGACAGCCGCATGCCGAACCCGACCGCCAGCAGGAACTGCGGCATGATCGTGTCGGCGTAGCTGCAGTAGGTGTGGTGGTGGTGGAAGACGGCGGGGATCTCCTTGTACCCGCCGACGAAGTTCACGAAGAACATTCCCAGGACCGTGTAGCCGCGGAACTGGTCCAGGGACGCGAGGCGAGGCGCGGGGGTGGTCATGGGCTGAAGTGGACCATCAAACCGCGGCGATTGCAACGGCCAGACGGATTAAAAACACCCACCCTGGCGAGAAACTCGCCGGGGTGGGTTTGGAGTCGCTTCCGACCCGGTTGTTGCTACGCGGCCGCGGCGAACTTCCGGCGCAGCCGGGCCCAGCCGCCGAATCCGAGCATGCCGATCCCGGCCAGGATGACCGTCGGCGGGGCCGGGACCGCGGGCGGGGCGTTGGCCCCGACCTTGTGGCTTCCCGGCGAAGCGCCGTAGCCCATAATGTGACCCGCGTAGAGCATCCCGTCCCCCGCCGCCGCGCTGTTGAGATCCTTCGACGTGCGGCTGAGTTGGACAAAGTTGGCGACGTGAGCCAGGCTGTCGTTGCCCGTATCGATCTCGAAGCTGAAGTAATCTTGCTGGGTGCTCGGGGTCCAGCTCAGTACCCAGTCGAACCACCCATACTGGGAGTAGTTCCGATTCTCGTCCAACGTGGGCTCCACCGACTTGTTCTTGTGAAGTGTGGCGGTCGGATCCAGGTTGACGAGGTTCACTCCCATTTGCAGGTCGATGTTCAACAGCGTGTTGAACGCGAAGGACCCCCAGCCGAAGTTCTGTCCGCTCGTGTCGCCGTAGATGGGCAACCGGTTGGCGGTGACGGTGAACTTCACCCGGCCGGCTTCAAGACCTCCACCACTGGCCCCAACCCCGTCGTACGATTCGACCTGGACTGTGCCGTAGTTTACGCCGTCGGCATAGGTGTTGGAGTACGTAATGTCGAAGGTACGGACCTCATACCCTCCGTGAGCTGTTCCGTCGGCTATCAACAAGCCGATGACAGCGAGTACGCAACTCCCCCAGGTCGAGGGTTTGCGCAGCGTTGCCGGAGAACGGGCGAACATGATCCCCTCCCGAATGAGCCAGTCCAACGTGGCAATTGGAGTGGCATCAGATTAAGGGCGCCGTTGCACCCCAAACAACGAATTTACGATGTCTCAGTAATTGCGTCAATGTCACACTCTGCGATCACCCAACTTTTCATTTATTTCTAAAATCTCTCATTTAACTGGCCTTACGCCGCCTACTGGACCTGATCTCTCGCCCGGGTGTCAGCGTACCGCCCTCGGATGGTCGGGATCAGGTATTCGCCGAACGCTGCTTCCAGCCCGAACCGCGGGGCATGGTCCCAGTCCCGCCGGGCGGCCGAATCGTCCACGTCCGCCGGCCAGGTGTCGATGATCCGCTGACGCTTCTCGTCCACCGCCGTGGTGACTTCCGCCCGCGGGAATGCCGTTCGGACGATGGCCGCGACCTCCGCCGCCGTGGGTGCCGCAACCAGCCGCAAGACGGCCTCCACCGCGTCCGGCATCGCCATGAACGGGATGCGGGCGTCCGGCCGTACGAAGCACGCGTACGGCTGGCCCACGGCGGCGGCGTGGATCATCTCCGGGGCGTAGTCGGACGTGCCACCCGACGGCACCGTCACCGCCGAGATCAGCCCCGGGAAGCGAATGCACCGGAAGTCCACCATCCCGGCCGGGCCGCCGGCCCCGAGTTGCTTGTAGTGATGGTCGTAGTACCGCCCCAGGTGCTCACAGTAGAGCTTGTTCGCCCCATACATGGTGGTCGGCACGTTGTACAGATCCTCGGCCACCTTCCCGGCCGTCTCCTTGGTGGCGAGGTCGGGCAGCCCGTAGGCGGCGATCGACGAGGGGTAGAAGAAGACCACCGGCCGGCCGTGCGACTCGCCCTCCTTCTGGGCGAACTCCAGAAGGTTGAGTGTCCCCTCGACGTTAACCTTGTGGGCCAGGGCCGGGGAGAACTCGCTGCGGGTCGAGAGCAGCGCCGCCAGGTGGAACACCCGGTCCACCTCGTACT
>Ga0247829_10000161_pt1 | contig 21408 bp, 20 predicted proteins | sample 12C_Control_Day4_FD_207765 | JGI IMG/M metagenome (GOLD analysis project Ga0247829, IMG submission 207765) | Soil microbial communities from agricultural site in Penn Yan, New York, United States - 12C_Control_Day4 | ecosystem: Environmental > Terrestrial > Soil > Agricultural land | place... | reverse complement strand
GGGTTGCACGACGCGGCGACGTGGATCATCGCGGGCACGTCGAGTTCGCACAGCACCTCGTACAGCGGGTACCAGTCGCGGTCCGTCATCGACTTGCCGGTCCAGTAGCCACCGGTCGGGTCGGGGTTCAGGTTGCAGCCCACGAAGCCCATCTGCTCCACGCAGCGGCGCAGCTCGGCGATGGAGTTCTTCGGCGGCGCGTACGGCGACTGCGGCAGCTGGCACACCGGCGCGAAGTTGTCCGGGAAGATGTCGCAGACGCGGCGCACGAGGTCGTTCGAGACCTCGGCCCATTCGAGGCTCGTGCGCTCGTTGCCGAGGTGGTGGCTCATCAGCCCGGCGATGGGCGAGAACAGCGTCAGGTCGCTGCCGCGTTCCTTCTGCAGGCGGAGCTGGCCATTGCCGACCGCGTCGCGGATCTGGTCGTCGGAGACAAAGGCCTCCGCACGCGACGGGCCGTTGACGGGGTCGTTGGCGTGTTCGACCTGCTTGGCGCGCCAGTCGCGGAACGAGGTGGGGACGGTGGTGAAGTGGCCGTGGCAATCGATGATCATGGTGGTTCCGTCCTCAGGCCTGCGGGTCGACGAAGAGTTCGCCGATGGTCATGCGGCGAGGGGTCAGGCCCTGCTTGAACGCGGTGGCTTCCAGCGCCTCGATGGTCTTCAGGTTCTCCTTCAGGCCGTACGGCAGCGGGTCGTGGCCGACGATCTTGCGCAGCTCGAGGTACTTCTTGTCGCCGGCGGTGGTGGCTTCGCCGGCGTCGAGGCGGGCCAGCCATTCCTTCTTGGCCTGGGCGAAGGCGTTGAAGATCGACTGGGCGACCCACGGGTTCTCTGCGAGCACCGAGTCCTTCACGACGATGGTGCCGTGCATCGGGTACACGCCGGTGCGGCCGTAGTACGCCTTCTCCAGTTCGGCGGCGTTCGGCAGCAGGTCCGGGTAGTCGGCCTCGACTTCCTTCCAGCCGCCCGTGGGGGCGCCGGTGCGCCCGATGCCCGCGGCAGCGGCGAAGCCGGCGGCGAGTTCACCCTTGGCCATCATGTCGGCCAGCGACGAACCGGCCGGCGCATGGATCACGTTCGACGGAAGCTTCAGCTGCGTCACGTGCTCCTCGTCGTCGACGACCCACGTGACCTTCGACGAGTCGAGGCCGAACTCGTCGATCAGGGCCTGGCGCGTCCACACGCCGGTGGTCACCGAGTAGGCGCGCACGCCGACCTTCTTGCCTTCGAGGTCCTTCGGCGTCTTGATGCCGGCGTCCGGGCGCACCAGCAGGCCGCCGTGGTGGAAGCGGCGCACCACGAAGATGGGCAGCGCGACGAACGGTGCGCCGTAGGCGCGGGCGATGATGTACGTGGTGGGCGCGATCTCGCAGACGTCGAACTCGACATCGCGCACCATGCGGCGGAACGCGCCGATCTGGGGCTGCACCGTGACGAATTCGGCGTCCACGCCCTCGATGGGGATGGAACCGTTGCGGATGGCCGAGGTGTGCGGGTGCTCTGCGATCGCGATCTTGAGGTGAACTTTTCCGGCCAAGCTGCTTCTCCTTGGACTTTTCGATGGCCGCGCCGGGTTGGCGGGCCCATTCGAAAAACATTGCATTGACAGCCTGAAGCGTAGGAGAACGCCCCTCTTTCGCCTCTATACAAAACGCAGATTCGCTGGCACTTTTCGCCGCGCTCGCACCCGCCACCGCTTGCACGAAACGCAGGTTCGCTGGCACTTTCTTCATGCACGGGTCAAGTCGCCCGGGGCACCTGCCGAAGCCCGTGGCTCGACGCCCCGTCCAGGAGATTCCCATGCGATTCAACGACATCCCTCTGTCCCGCAAGCTCTGGCTGACCGTGGTCACCGTGCTGCTCGCGATGCTGGCGGTGACCCAGTGGACCCAGCACCGCATCCGGCAATCGGATCGCGACGCCACCGAACGCCTGGAGCACCAGCAGGCGCTGGTGAGCCTCGTGTCCGCGTGGATCACGATGTCGCTCGGCAACACGAACGCGTCGCTCGCCGCGATGGCCAGTGGCGAGCCGGCCGTCGAGCGCCTGATGCAGGACCGCATGAAGGCGAACCGCGGCGCCGGCGACGAGCTGGAGGAACGTGTGCAGGCCGCCGTCACCACCGACGCCGACCGGGCCGCGATGGCCGTGATCCTGGAGCGGCGGGCCGCGGTGAAGGACCTGCTGAAGCAGGCCGCCGACCTGAAGAAAGCCGACCCGCCGGCCGTGATCCCGTTCCTCGAGACCCGGTTCTGGCCGGCGGTGCTCGCGCGCCAGGAGGCCATGAAGGACCTGCTGGGGGTGCAGCAACGGCAGCGCGAGACCGTGAAGGCCGAGGCCGAGGTGGACGTGCGGCGCGCTGTGGTGGCGGGTGCGCTGTGCATCGCTGCCGTGGCCGCGCTGAGCCTGGTGTGGGCTGCCGTTCTGGTGCGCTCGGTCCACCGCCCGCTGCAGGCGGCCGTGCGCCTGGCCGAGGACGTCGCCGGCGGCAACCTGAACCGCCGGGCGCCCGAGGACCGGGACGACGAGATCGGCCGCCTGCTCAAGGCCATGGCCCACATGGCCGCGCAGCTGCGGTCGGTGGTGGCCGACGTGCGCGACGGCGTGGGCACCGTGGCCAACGCCTCCTCCGAGATCGCCGCCGGCAACCTCGACCTGTCGAACCGCACGGAACAGACGGCCGCCGACCTGCAGCGCACCGTGTCGAGCCTGGCGCACCTGGCCGGCACCGTCACGGCGACGGCCGAGGTGGCTCAGCAGGCGAGCCGGCTCGCCCGGTCCGCCGCCGAGTCGGCCGGCCGCGGCGGTGGCGTGGTATCGGACGTGGTCAGCAGCATGGACCGCATCGCGGACGCTTCGCAGCGCATCGGCGACATCATCGGCGTGATCGACGGCATCGCCTTCCAGACCAACATCCTCGCGCTGAACGCCGCAGTGGAAGCGGCCCGTGCGGGCGAACAGGGCCGCGGCTTCGCGGTGGTGGCCGGCGAGGTGCGCACGCTCGCGCAGCGGTCGGCCGAGGCCGCCAAGGAGATCAAGCTGCTGATCGGCAACTCGGTCGAGGCCGTGGAGGCCGGCACCCGGCAGGTCGGCGTGTCGCGCGAGGTGATGGCGGAGATCGTCGGGAGCGTGCAGCGGGTGTCCGAGCTGATCGACGGCATGGCGGCGTCCACGCACGAAGGCCGCGACGGCCTGCGGCACGTGAGCGCGGCCGTCGAGTCGATCGACCGCATGACGCAGCAGAACGCGGCGCTGGTGGAGGAGTCGTCGGCGGCAGCCAGTTCGCTGCGCGACCAGGCAGCGAGGCTGTCGGAGACCGTGGCTGTGTTCCGGGTGTCGGAGTGAAGGACGGCATGTCGCCCCGGCGAAAGCCGGGGCCCACTGCACGCGCGGCGCATCCGGCTCGGGTGGATCCCGGCGATCGCCCACTGCTGTTCGGGGAAACTCAAGGTCTCACAAAATAGCTCGTCATCCCGGCGAAGGCCGGGATCCACTGCGGTCGCTGCACGCCGTCGTGTGAACTTGCAGGGCCCGCATTTGCTGGCTTCTCCTGGCGCGCGCCCCACGCGCAGTGGGCCCCGGCGTTCGCCGGGGTGACGATGGTTTTGGTTTCGTCGTCGATCTCGTCTGCACGCGTCGATCGAGTCGTTTTCGCCCTGTTCGGGCCAGATCCCACTGTTCATCGGCCTCGTCGCCAGCGTGCCGATTTTTCTCCGGACAGCAATGGGCGTTCGCCGGGATGACCGCGTTTCTACTCGAGCGGCGACCGGTGGAGCACATGCCAGAGGAACAGCAGGAGCCCGCCGACGGCGAGCACCATCGGCGCCAGCATCACCGCCAGCAGGCGCAACACCTCGGTGACGACGGTGCCCGGCGTGTCCTCCGCCGCGAACGCGAACAAGGCCGCGAGCATCGACGGCACCCGGGCCAGGCGGCGGCCACGCTCCATCGCGGGTCAGTACGTCAGCCGCCCATCGCCGTTGATCACGGCGATGTCGACATAGCCGCTGCCCACGTTGCCTCGGCTGAAGTCGACGTGGTAGCCGCCGAGGTCGACATCGCCCATCGCGCGCAGCGACCGGGCGAGGCCCGACGGGCTCATGTCGCGGGCGCGGCGCAGTCCTTCGGCCAGCACCCGGGCGGTGACGTAGCCCTCCAGCTGGAAGGCGGTGTGCGGGCCGTTCATGCCCGCCCGTTTCATCGCCGCCTGGAATGCGTGCTGCAGCGCCTTCGTGCTGCCGTTGGGGTTGGGGTAGACCTGGGCGAGCGCGACGCCACGCGCCGCGCTTTCGCCGAACTGCTGGATCAACGCCGGCGACACGTAGCTCAGCGCGTAGACGGACTTCACGAGGCCCGCCTGCCGCAGCGCCACGATGGCCTGGGCCGCGAAGCGCGGGCTGCCCAGCACCAGCGCACTCTGCGCGTCGGCCGCCATGGCCCGGCGCGCGCCGTCGGTGAGCGGCTCGGGTTCGCTGCCCGCCTTGACGGCGGTCAGCTTCACACCCACCTCGGCCGCAACCTGCGTGGCGGCGGCCAGGCCGGACTGCCCGATGGGCACGTCCTGATACACCACGGTGAGGTGCCGGATGCCCAGGGTCACCGCATGCCGCACGATGCGCGTCACCTGCTGCCGGTCGCCGGCGCGGATGTGGAACAGCTTCGCGTGGCCCGGATGGCGCAGCGCGTCCGCGCCGGGCACCGCGTTGAGCACGACCGTGTCGGCCTGATCGAGCAGCCTGTCGTCCAGCAGCCGCTGGATGGAACGGGTTCCGACCGGTGCGAGCAGCGCGACCGGCCGCCGTTTCAGCGCTTCGGCGAACTGGCGCACGAAGCCATCGTCCTTGTAGCCGTCGTCCAGCTCGAACAGCGAAAGCCGGCGGCCGTTGACGCCCCCGGCGGCGTTGATCTGCGCGAAGGCGGCCTTGATGCCCTGGTTCAGCTCCGGCGCATCATGCGCCGGCATGCCCGTGAACGGGCCGATCTGGCCCACCACGATGTCGTCGCCGGCCGCCCGCGCCGGCGGCACGAGCGCGGCGGTGCCGGCGGCCAGCAGCTGCCGGCGCGTGAGGTCGAAACGCATGGTTTACGCTCCTAGCGGGCCCCCGGCGGGACGTATTGCGGGGTCGAGTCTTCCCAGACGCTGTCGGTGATCTGCCGCTTGTTGCCGCCGTCGGCGTCCATCACGAACACCTGGCCGTACGGCTGGAAGGTCTGGTCGTACATGCACGCTTCGTCGCGGTAGCCGGCGATGGCGCTGTTCCACAGGATCTGCTTGCCGTCGTTCGTCCACACCGCATGGCCGTCGCTGGCCGGCGTGGTGGTCAGGCGCTGCAGGTCCGTGCCATCGGGACGGATCGTGAAGATGTCGAAGTTGGCCCACTTCTCACCCTGGGCCTTCACGCCGCGCGTCATCATGATGCGGGTGCCGTCGGGCGACCACAGCGGCAGGTTGTCGTACTCCTTCGTGAGCACGCGGATCTGGCGGGTCTCGAGGTTGACGATGCGCAGGCCGATCTGGTCGTACCCCTGCGGGTCCTTGCCCCACGAGCGGAACACCACTTCCTTGCCGTCGGCCGAATAGCTCGGGAAGCCGGCGTTGAACACGCGGTCGTCGGTCAGGGCCTCGAGGCCCGTGCCGTCGCGGCGGATGCGCATCAGCTTCGCGCCGCCCTTGCCGCGTTCGGTGAACCAGCTGCCGAGGCCGAACACCACCCACTCGCCGTCGGGGGACCACACCGGGTAGAACGCCCCCGCGAGGCCGCGCTTGACGAGGGTCATGTCGAGGCCGCCGTCCTTCGTGACGTCGAAGATGCGCTTCCGCCCGGAGCCGTCGGCCTTCATGATGTCCACCGAGGAGTCCTGGCCCTTCGCGGTGAGCACCATCATCCCGTCCTTCGAGAAGGCGGGCCACACGTCGGTGTAGTGGTAGTCGTACGCCGGGTCCCAGCTGTAGAGCGGCGTGTTCTGCTTCCAGCCGCCCCACGTGAACTTCTCGTAGACCATCAGCTTGCCGTCGGCCGACCAGGCCGGCGTGCGCAGGCGGTCGATCTTCACGGCGGGCTTGTCACCCACCGTGGAGTAGAGGCCCGTGGCGGGGCCGCCCTTGCGGCGGTAGACGATCTCGTCGTTCGACACGTACTGCGGGCTGACCTTCATGCCGGGGCCGGTCGTGTGTTCGACACGCGCGCCGGTGGCGACGTCCACCGAGACGATCTGCGCATCGATCTTCGGCAGCAGGTCGGGGCGCAGCACCCAGTAGGTGTACTCGGACAAGGTCTCGTAGAAGACGATGCGCTTGCCGTCCGGCGACCACTTCGGCGAGCCCAGGCAGTAGGTGGGCCGCGTGGCGACCTGGCGGAAGCCGGTGCCGTCCGCGCGGATCACGTAGATGCTCAGTTCCTGCGTGTGCTCCCAGCCCGCGCCGTCGTGGTGGCCCTTCCACTCCGTGTTGCGGTCCGACGAGAACGCGAGCCACTGGCCATCCGGGGACCACGACGGGCGGAAGAAGCCGTTGGGCAGGTCGAGCCGGCCCTGCACGCCCTTCACGCCGGTGAGGTTGCGCAGCGCGCGGGTCTTCAGGTCGAGCACCCAGATGTTGGTGCGGAAGCCATCCCGCGTGCTGACGAACGCGACCCGGGTGCCGTCGGGGGACAGCACGGCGGCGTCGTCCACCGCCGGCGAGTCGGTGAGGCGCTCCACGCCGGTGCCGTCGACCCGCGCGCGGTAGATGTTCGAGTTGCCGAGGCCGTCGCGTTCGGACGTGAACACGACCCACTGGCCGTCGGCGGAGAAGGACGCGTTGTAGTCGAGCGTGCCGCTGTCGACCAGCTTGCGCTCGTTCGAGCCGTCGGCGTTCGCGATGAAGATCTGCGAGGCCGAGGGGCCGATGCGGTTGAGGAGGAAGCCCTTCTTCTTCGGCGCGGCCGCCGCGGCGAGCGCGCCCACCGGGGCCTGTGCGAGTGCGAGCGACGCCGAAGCGCCCAGGACGAACTTTCTGCGATCCACGACTGCTCCTGACAAGAATCTCTCTGGTCGGAGCATAGGGACAGTGCGCGGCCGCAGCCCTAGACAAAAGCGAGATTCACCAGCACTTTCCGTCTAGTGGAAAACCACGGGGAACTTCAACGGACGAGCGTGTCGACGTAGTCCGCCCCGATCCCCACCGCCGCGTAGTGCGCGCGGCACATTTCGATCTTCGCGAACACGTCCTCGTACCCCGTCTGGCGGCCGTCCTCGTCGAGGTACACCAGCGCGCCCTGGATGTTGAAGAACGTGATCATCTCGTTGTCCTCCGTCGCGTCATCGACGACGAGCGTGTGGATCTCGCCCGGCGGTTCGTAGACGAACGACCCTTCGCTCGCGACCCAGTCGTGCTCGAGGTAGCGCCACGACCCCTTGATGACGTAGCCCGTCACCGCGCTCGGGTGGATGTGGCGCGACAGCACGCCGGAACGGCGCACCCGCAGCAGGTTGCACCAGCCGCCGGTGACCGTGTTGAACATCAGCGGACGGAACCACACGAACGGCGCCTGCGGCACCCAGAGGCGTTCGTCCTCGGGCAGTGCGGGCATGGCGATCTCGGGGCGGATGCCCGGGTGCTGGCGGATCATGGGAACAACTCCTAGGCGACGAGGTAGCCGCCGTCGACGGGCAGCACGACGCCGGTGATGAAGGCGGCCGCGGGGGACGCGAGGAACAGCGCCGCCTGGGCGATGTCCTCGGGGCGGCCCCAGCGGCCCATGGGGGTGCGGGCGACGATCGCGTCGCTTCGGCCGGCATCCTGCTGCAGCGCGCCGGTGAGGCGGGTGGCGATGTAGCCGGGGGCGATGGCGTTGACCCGCACGCCGTCCGGCGCGCAGGCGATCGCGAACGACTTCGTCAGCTGCGCGACACCGCCCTTGCTGGCCGCGTACGCCGGCACGCCGCCGCTGCCGAAGAAGCTCAGCATCGACGCGGTGTTGATCACCGTGCCGCGGCTCGCACGCAATGCATCACGCGCGGCCTCGCACGTGCGCATGGTGCCGTTGAGGTTGATGTCGACCACGTCCGCGAACACCGCGGGATCGTGCTCGCGCTGGTCGCGGAACGTGACGCCGGCACAGTTGACGAGCACGTCGACCGGCCGGCCCGAGAAGAACGCGCGCACCGCGGCGGTGTCGCGCACGTCGAGCCGCGCGCAGGCGAACGGTGCGGCCGCGTCCGCCACCTCCGTGTCGGTGGCGCCGGTGGCGGTCACCTCGCCGCCGTGGGCCGCGAACGCGTCGGCGATGGCGCGGCCGATGCCGCTGGTGCCGCCCACCACGACGACGTGGCGGCCCTGGTAGAGCGTGGAGGAGAAGGTCATGCGGGGATCAGCGATCGGTGTAGGGGCGTGCGCCCACCTTCATCCGGTAGATGCGGAAGTTGGGCACGGGCGGGTTGTCGAAGTCCATGTCGCCATCGACCCACAGGTGCAGGTGGTTGCTGACGACGTACAGCGTGCCGCCCGGGCCCCACGCGAGTGTGTCGGCCCACGAGATGGCGTCGTCGGTGACGAACGGCGCCACCGTGCCGGTCTTCGCGTCGCGGCGCATCACGCCGTTCAGGGTCAGCGCGGTCATGTAGAGGTTGCCGGCGCGGTCGGACGTCATGCCGTCGGTGTTCGACGGCAACGTGGCCACCACCTTGGCCGCACGCTTCACGTCGTCCTCGGTCTTCGAGAAGTCGCGCAGCACGGCGGTGGGCACCGACAGCAGCCGGTTGCCGGTCAGGTTGGTCCAGTAGAGCGTCTGCTTGTCACCCGACAGCGCGATGCCGTCGGCGCCGGTGCGCATCGGGTTGGGTTGGCCGTCCTTGGGCTTGAGCACGTCGCGGCCGTGGATGCGGAACGTGAAGGCCTCGTCGTTGACCCATTCGGGCGCGGACAGCACCCGCTTCGCGGTCTTCGACTTCATGTCGTAGACGATCAGGCCGCCCTTGAGCGGGTTGCAGAAGATGCCCGAGTCGGTGATGTAGACGGCGCCGTGGTCGTTGTCGACGGCGACGTCGTTGAGGAACGAGCAGGTCTTGTCGCTGTCTTCCGCCGAGAACTCGTAGCGGGCGACTTCCTTGTTCGCCTTCAGGTCCCAGGCGACGAGCTTCTCGTCGCCGGGCTTGCTGGGCGCGCCGCCCACGTGGCCCTGGTCGAGGATCCACATCACCCCGTGCCGGTCGATCTCGAAGCCGAGCACGGCCTTCAGGCCGCGCGGGTTCGCCAGGTCGTTCATCTCGCGGCTGGGGAACGGCTGCAGCTTCCACTGGCCGCCCTTCTTCACGAGCTTCGACAGCGTGGCCGGCACCTCGGGGCCGCCCCAACGGGCCGTGCTCACGTAGATGTTCCCGCGCGCGTCCACCTTCGCGCCCTGCAGCAGCACTTTCTTGTAGACCTGCTGCGTGTCGTACGCCTGTTCCGCGGCGGGGTCGCCGAGGTCGAACGGCAGGCGGTTCCACTCGGCCACCACCTCCAGCTTCGGCGGCGCGGCGAATGCCGTGCCGGCGGCGAAGGCGAACGCGGCGAACAGGGACAGGCACCGGCGGGCGGCGCGGATCGGGTGTTGCGACATGCGATCTCTCTCCAGACAGGGACAGAACGAACGGGATTCGGGCGTGTCAGCGGCCCGAGGCGAGGAGGCGTTGGACGTCGTCCGCGCGCGGGATGGGCGCGATGGCCCCGAATCCCGTGGTGGACAACGCCGCGGCCGCATTGGCGTAGCGGGCGGCGGCGAGCAGGCCGTCGCCGAAGGCCAGGCGCGCGAGCAACGCGCCAGCGAAACAGTCGCCCGCGCCGGTGGCGTCGACGAAGTCGACCGTGTGGCCGGCGATGGACTCCGACCGGCCGTTGGCGTGCACGAGCACCCCCTCGGCGCCGCGCTTGAGCAGCACGGTGGACGCGCCCCAGCCCAGCAGCACCGCCAGCATCGCGTCGGCGGTGGCCGCCCCGGTGAGCACGCCGGCGTCGTCCTCGCTGATCAGCAGGAGGTCGCACTGCGCGACGGTCTCGCGCACCACGGCACGCGCGCGTTCCAATGGCCACAGGCGCAGGCGGAGGTTGGGGTCGTAGGCCACCGTCACGCCGCGTTCGCGCGCCTGGCGGATGGCTGCGAAGGTGGCGTCGCACGCCGTCGTGCTGATGGCCTGCGTGATGCCGGAGGCGTGCAGGAAGGCCGCGCCGTCGAGCAGGTCCGGCGGCAGCGTGGCCGGGCCCATGCGGCTCGCCGCGCTGCCCGCGCGCAGGTAGCTGAACTGGTGGCCGCCGTCGCCGTGGGTCACGAAGTAGACGCCCGTGTGGGCGGCGCGGTCCACCGCCACGTGGCGGGTGTCGACGCCCTCCTCGCGCCACAGCGCGAGGAGCTTCTCGCCGAACGTGTCGTCGCCCACGGCGGAGACGTACGCCGCGGGCGCGCCCTGGCGGGCTGCCGCCACGAGGCAGTTGGACGTGTCGCCGCCGAACCCCTGCAGGAAGTTCGGCTCGCCGGCGCGCACCTGGTTGAACTCGATCATCGCCTCGCCGAGCGAGACGATGCGGCCGGAAGCAGCAGGGTTCGGCATGGCTCGGGATCAGATGCGGCCGTACTTGGCGAGACCGGCGCGCAGCGAACGCTCCGCGATGATCAGCTTGGCCTGCTCGAGTTCACGCTCGTCGATCTCTTTCGACATCGCGAGCACCTCGGCGGCATGCGCCAGCGGCACCACCACCACACCGTCCACGTCGGCGACGATGATGTCGCCCGGGTGCACCATCACGCCGCCGACCTTCACCGGCACCTGCGAGGCCACCGTGCGGAAGCGGCCGAGCGTGGTGCCGGGGCTCACGTCGCGCGCGTAGACGGGGAAGCCGTAGTCGCGGCGAATCTCCGGCAGGTCGCGCACGGCGCCGTCGAGGATCGCGCCCACGTGGTCGTTCGCCACGGCGCCGGCGGTCATCAGGCCGCCCCACACCGCGACGTCGGACTCGCCGCCGTCGATCGAGATGACGATGACGCTGCCGCGCGGGGCTTCGTCGATCAGGTCCAGCGCGTGCTGGGGCGGCACGAACTCGCTGGTGGCGGTCTCGAGCACGGTGGCGGCGGGGCCCACCACGCGCTTGTCGACGGTGCGGGGCTTGATGGTGGAGTCCATGTAGCCGCGCTGGCCGGTGACCTTGTCCAGGGCGTCGGCGATGGATGCGATGGCGACGAGCGCGAAACCTTCGAGGATGTCTTTCATGATCTTGTCTTTCAATTGAAGCGATGGGAGGTTCAGGGGTTGAGCCAGTGAAGCGGCTTGTTCCCGGCGAGGATGCGGACGGCCTCCTCGGTGGCCTTGCGCTGCAGGTCGCGCATCGCTTCCTCGCTGTACCAGCCGATGTGGTCCGACACCACCACGTTCGGCAGGCCGAAGATGGGGTGGGCCGGGTCCACCGGTTCGGTCTCGAACACGTCGAGGCCGGCGCCGAGCAGGCGGCCGGACTTCAGCGTGTCGAACAGCGCGTCCAGGTCCACGAGGCCGCCGCGGCCCGTGTTGACGAGGATCGCGGTGGGGCGCGCCAAAGCCAGGCGGCGGGCGTCGATCAGGTGGCGCGTGGACGCGGTCAGCGGCACGTGAAGCGAGATCACGTCGCTCGCGGCGCAGATCTCGTCCACCGACGCCTGTTCGGCGCCGGGTGGCAGCTCGGCCTTCGGGTCGTGCACCAGCACGCGGCCGAAGCCGAAGCCCGCGAGCTTCTCGTGCACCTGGCGCGCGATGCGGCCGTAGCCCACGAGGCCCAGCGTGCGGCCGCGCAGCCGGTACATGTTGTGTTCGCGCGGGGCGTTCCAGCGGCCCTCGCGCACGTGGCGGTCGCGCGTGACGATCTGCCGCACCACCGCGAGCAGCAGGCTCACGGTGTGCGTGCTGACCTCCTCGGTGCCGTAGTCGGGCACGTTGGCCACCACGATGCCCCGCTCGCGCGCGGCCTGCTGGTCGATGTTGTCGACGCCGATGCCGTAGCGAACGATGCCCTTGCAGGGCCCCATGCGGTCGATGACGGCGCGCGAGACGGGCGACTCGCGCACCATCACCACGTCGGCATCGTGCACCGCGGCGAGCGCCGCGGCTTCGTCGTTGAAGCAGGGCCGCAGCTCGAACCGGGCGCCGGCGGCCTGCAGCAGGCTGTTCTCCTGGTCGTAGGAGGAGTAGCCGCCGTCGAGGGCCACGACGAGCGGTGTCTTGGTCTCGGAAGTCACTTGGCGTTGCCGGCGATCTGGTTGACGTTCACGCCGAGTTCGGTGGCGTACTTGGTCACGACGGGCTGCACCGCGGCGCGCAGGCGCGCCAGTTCGGCGGGGCTCAGTTCGTTGACGGTCATGCCCTTGGCCTTCAGGCCGGCGGTCAGCTTGTCGGACTCCTGGCGCTGCAGCTGACGCTGGAACGCGCTGGCTTCCACGGCGGCCTGCTTGACGGCCTGCCGGTCGGCCTCGGAGAGCTTGTCGAACCACTTCTTGCTGCCCACGACGATGAACGGCGAGTACACGTGACCGGTCAGCGAGAAGTACTTCTGCACCTCGTAGAACTTCGACGAGTCGATCAGGCCCACCGGGTTCTCCTGCGCGTCGACCGCGCGCGACTCGAGCGCGCCGTAGAGCTCGGTGTAGGGCATCGGCACCGGGTTCGCGCCGAGGGCCTTGAAGGTGTCGATGAACACGGGGTTCTGGATGACGCGCACCTTCAGGCCGGCCAGGTCCTCCAGCTTCGTGATGGGGTGCTTGGAGTTGGTCATGCTGCGGAAGCCGTTCTCCTGGTAGCCGAGGCCCACCAGGCCCACGCTGTCGAGCTTCGCGAGCAGCGCCTGGCCCTGCGGGCCGTCGAGCAGCGCGTCGGCTTCCTTGTAGCCGTTGACGAGGTACGGCAGGTCGAACAGCGCGAAACCCTTCATCAGGCCGACGAAGTTCGACGTGGGGCCGGTCATGAACTCGAGCGTGCCGCCCTGCACCTGCGATTGCAGCGACGGGTCGGAGCCGAGCTTGCCGCTGCCGAAGGTGTTGATGGTGATCCGGCCCTGGGTCTTGGCCTTGACGAGTTCGGCGAACTTGCGGGCGGCGACGCCCTGCGGGTGGTCTTCGTTGGCGCCATAGGCGTACTTGCCGACGATCTGGGCGTGGCCGGCGGAGGCCGCGGCGGCGAGGCCGGCGGCCATCATGAGGTTCAGGAGCAGTTTGCGCATGGTTGGTTTCCTCGTGGGTGAAGGCGGGCGGGTCAGTGCAGGAAGCGCAGCGGACCGAGCACCAGGATCGGGAAGACGCTCATCAGCAGCAGCACGATGAACAGGGCGAACAGGAAGGGCAGCACACCCTTGATGACGTCGTCCATGGGCACCTTGCCCACGGAGCACACGATGTTGAGCACGTTGCCCACCGGCGGCGTGAGCAGGCCGATGGCGTTGTTCATCACGAACAGCACGCCGAAGTACACGGGGTCGATGCCGGCCTGGCGCACGAGCGGCATCAGCACGGGCGTGAGGATCAGGATGGTGGGCGTGAAGTCGAGCGCCGTGCCGACCACCAGCACCAGCAGCTGCATGATGATCATCAGGATCACGGGGCGGTCGATGAACGGCTGCAGCAGCGCGATGAGCTGGTCCGGGATGTTGGCCACCGTGATGAGCCACGCCGAGATCAGCGCCGCGGCCACGAGGAACATCACCACCGCCGACACCTTGGCCGCGTCGACCATGCAGCGGAAGAGGCGCGGCATCGACAGCTCGCCGTAGGCGAAGCGGCCCACCAGCGCGGCGGCCACCACGGCGACCACCCCGGCCTCGGTGGGTGTGAACACGCCGAACTTCACGCCGACGATGATGATCAAGGGCAGCAGCAACGCCCAGCCGGCCTGGCGGACCGCCTTCACGCGGTCGACCGTGCTGCGGCGCGGCTGCACCGGTGGCGCATCGTTCCGGCAGAGCCACCACCAGGTGATGATCAGCGAGAGTGCCATCATCAGCCCGGGCACGATGCCGGCGATGAACAGTTTGCTGACCGACACGCCGGCGATGGCACCGAACAGCACCAGGCCGATCGACGGCGGGACCACGGGGGCGATCACGCCGCCCGCGGCCAGCAGGCCGGCGGCGCGCGGCACGTTGTAGCCGGCCTCGCGCATCATCGGGATGAGCAGGGCCGCGAGCGCCGCCGTGTCGGCGATGGCCGATCCCGACAGGGCGGCCAGCACGAGCGCGGCGATCACCGCGACGTAGCCGAGGCCGCCGCGCCAGTGGCCCACCATTGCGAGCAGCGCGTCGACGATGCGCCGCGACAGTCCGCCGGCGTTCATCAGCTCGCCGGCCAGCAGGAAGAACGGCACGGCCATCAGCGGGTAGCTGTCGGCGCCGTCGACCAGGTTCTGCGCGAGCACCTGGGCATCGAAGATGTTGACCTGCCACATCAGCGCGACGCCGCACACCATCAGCGCGAACGCGATCGGCATGCCCAGCGCCATCGCGGCGAGCAGGGAGAAGATGAAGACGAAGACGGTCATGGGGCAGCGTTCGCGGAGGTCATTCGGTGCCCGAGCGCTGCTCGAACTGTTCGAGGGAGGCACCGCTCAGCAGGCGCCACAGGTCGCGCAGGATCAGCAGCGACAGGCACACGCCGCCGACGACCGCCGCGGCGTAGATGGCCCCTCGCGGAATGCCGGACACCGGCGCGTAGTTGCTGAGGTTGATGACCGTCTGGTCCCACCCGCCGATCACCATCAGCACGCAGCACCCGAGCATCAGGAAGGCCGACAGCACCGCAACCCCGCGCTGCACGCCGCGCGGCAGCCGGCGCGTGACTGTCTCCATCGCGATGTGGCCCCGCTGGGCGAACGCGAGGATCGCGCCGAGGAAGGTGATCCACACGAAGAGGAAGCGGGATACCTCCTCCGAAAACGTGATGCCCGACGAGAAGCCGTACCGAAGCACGACGTTGCCGAACACCATCAGCACCATGCCACCGAGACCGATGGCGAGCACCCACTCGCTGATTTTCTGAAGCCTGTTCATCACGGACCGTCCAACGGCGACGCCGGGAAGTAGTTCACAAGGCTGTGCATCGTATCTGAGATATCAGATCTAACATCAGCAAAAACCCGGGGCTCGCCTACAATGCGGATACGCCACAGTGCACACCCATGACCCGATCCCTTCGCCTCGAACGCCCCCTGCTGCTGACCGATCTCGCCGTCGAACGGATCCGGGAGGCCATCGTCCGCGGCGACTTCAAGCTCGGCGAACTCGTCTCCGAGGCGCAGATCGCGCAACGCCTGGGCACCAGCAAGACGCCGGTGCGCGAGGCGCTGGTGCGGCTCAAGTTCGAGGGGCTGGTGGACGTGCACCCGCAGCGGGGCACGGAGGTGTTCCGGCTGAGCCCGGAGGACGTGGGGCGGCTGTGCCGCTTCCGCGAGATGCTCGAACTCGCCGCGCTGCGTGAGGCCGCGACGGTGAACCGCACCAAGCTGCTCGAAGAACTGGGCCGCCTGCTGAAGGACCTGGCGGTGGCCGAGGCCGCGGGCGACGTTGACGCGCTGGCCGCGATCGACATGGATTTCCACCACCAGTTCTTCGCATGCTGCGACAACGACTACCTGTCGGGCGCCTACGCGCTGATCCGGTACCAGTTGCTCGCGCTGCGCCACCGCTCGCCCATCGAGCAGTGTGTGGAGAGCCACCAGGTGCTCTACGACGCCATCGAGCGCAACGACATCGAGGGCGCCTGTGCGCTGCTCGCCGAGCACGTGGGCAACACCGAAGAGCGCTACTGCAACGCCAACAACGTCGGTTGAAAAACCGGTGACACACCCTTGAAATGGGGCTGGCATGCGCCATCTGGATTCCATGTGGATTCCAGATGGATGGCACCATGTCGCAAAACGAACTTGTTGAGACCCGCGGGCGGGCCGGTGAAACCGAGAAGATGACGGTCAACGTCGGGGTCGTCGACCTCGGCCAGATCGACCTCCTGGTCCAGGAGGGCTTCTATTCCAACCGTTCGGACCTGATCCGCACCGCGGTTCGGAACCAGCTGGCCCAACACGCCGACGTGCTCCGGCAGACCGTCGCCCGCCGCACCCTGACCCTCGGCCTCCAGCATCTCAGCCGCTCCGACCTCGAGCGCGCCGTGGCCGCCGGCCAGCGCCTGCAGGTCCAGGTGGTGGGCCTCGCGCGCATCGCCGACGACGTGACACCGGAGCTGGCGCAGGCCGCCATCGAATCCGTCACCGTTCTCGGCGCGTTCCAGGCACCTCCTGCCGTGCGGCGAGCCTTGGCCGATCGCATCCGCTGATCGCCCCTCACACCCCGAAAGCAGCTCATGACCTTCCTCTTCAAACCGAACGCACCGGCGTTCGACGCCCACGCCATCCAGCAGACGATCGAGCGTGCGCTCGCGTCGGCCGGACTCGACTCGTCGTCGGGCCCGATGCACGACGTGACCGAAACCATCCGCCGGGCCCTGTCCCCCGCGGCCCTGACTCCGGTCGTGCCACCCGATGAGGCCGTGATCGACGTCGAGGCCCGCGTCGTCGGCGTCGACTCCGCGACGGGCTCGTTCCAGGCCTTCGACTTCCGCAACGCGGCGGGACAGCGCCGCTACAAGCTCTACGTGCCGGCCGGTGCGCCGACGGCCCCCCGCCCGCTGGTGGTGATGCTGCATGGCTGCACCCAGTCGGCCGACGACTTCGCGGCGGGCACCCGGATGAACCGGCTCGCCGACGAACACGGCTTCCTGGTCGCCTACCCCGAGCAGTCGCCGCAGGCGAACCCCTCGAAGTGCTGGAACTGGTTCCAGCCGCAGGACCAGCAGCGCGACACGGGGGAGCCCTCGCTCATCGCCGGCATCGTGCGCGAGGTGGTGGCACGCCACGACGCCGACCCGCGGCGCATCTTCGTCGCCGGGTTGTCGGCCGGCGCCGCGATGGCGGTGGTGCTGGGCGAGACCCATCCCGAGCTGTTCGCCGGGATCGGCGTCCACTCGGGCCTGCCCTACCGCAGCGCCTGCGACATCCCCTCGGCGATGGCCGCGATGAAGGGTGGCAAGAGCGGACTCGCGAGCCTTCAGCCCCGGCCGGGCGCCGGCAAGTCCCCGGCGCGAACGGCCTCGCAGGCCGTGCCGCTGATCATGTTCCATGGTGACCGCGACCACACCGTGCAGTCCAGCAACGGCGAGGAGATCGTTCGGCAGGCGGAGGTTGCCTACGCGGCGCGCCACGGCGGCGACCCGCTGACGATCACGGCGGAACAGGGCACCTCGCCAGGAGGCCGGCGCTACAGCCGCACGTTGCACGCGCGCGGCACGGGCGAGGTCCAGCTGGAATCGTGGACGCTCCATGGGGCCGGACATGCCTGGTCGGGCGGCGATGCCGGTGGCTCGTACACCGATGCCAAGGGCCCGGACGCATCGCGGGAGATGGTGCGATTCTTCCTGTCGCTCGCCCCGGTCGGCGCGCGGGAGGGGCGTTCTCCTACAGCCGGGGTCGCCCTGCCCTGATGCACCGGGCCGGTGCCTCGGCCTATCGTCGGGCCGTCAAGCAGACGGAGTGCACGATGTCGATCTGGGTCCCCACGGTGGCGGAAAAGGCGGCCGACCAGGCCCTGAGGAAGGACCTGGCCTTCGCCGCCGCCGCGTTCGCACGGCGCCGCCATGACCTGGTCCGCGGCGACATGGCCACGCGCCTTCACGCGCAAGGCTGGATCGAGTGGCACGAGGGACGGCTTCGCCTGTCGCGTGAAGGCGCCGCGGTCTGCGACGGTTACCTCGCGAGCCACTGGTGACCGGAGGCGCACCGTGCACGACTTCGCCGGAGTCGAACTGCCCGCGGGTTCGTTCCCTCCCCCGGCGAGGCGCGCGGGCGTCGATTTCAACGCCCCGTCGATCGACGTCGCCCGAGCGCTCATCGGCGTGCAGCTGTTCGTCGACGGCGTCGGCGGCCGCATCGTGGAGACCGAGGCCTACGACGAAGACGACCCCGCCTCGCACAGCCACCGGGGCCCGTCGCCCCGCAACGCGGCGATGTTCGGGCCACCCGCGCACACCTACGTGTACCGCTCCTACGGCATCCACTGGTGCCTGAACCTCGTGTGCCGGGAAGCCGGGCATGGCGCGGGGGTGCTGATCCGTGCGATCGAACCCACCGCCGGGCTCGCGGTCATGCGTCAGCGGCGGGGGGATGTCGGCGACCTGCAGTTGTGCGCGGGCCCGGGCCGCGTGGCGCAGGCGCTCGGCATCACGGGAGCGCACGGTGCACTGCCGCTCGACCAGCCACCGTTCGAACTGCGCGCACCCGACGCGCCGTGCGAGGTGGCCTGCGGCGTGCGCATCGGCATCTCGAAGGCCGCGGAACAGCCGTGGCGCTTCGGCCTGGCCGGCTCGCGCTTCGTGAGCCGGCCGTTCCTCTGAAACCGGGGTCAGTTCGAGGCGGCCGAGGCCGGAGGCGTGCCCGGCATCGTGGAACTGGTCGTGCCCGTGGCCGGGGTGTCGGCCGGGGTGCCCACCTGGTTCGTGTCCTTGCGCCCGCAGCCGGCGGTGGCCGCGAGCAGCGCGACGGCCAGGACCAGGGCGATGGGATGTCGTGCATTCATGCGGATCTCCTGGAGTGGGGACCCGGCATGCGGCAAACGGCGTGCCCCCCTCGCGCCCAGGCCGCAGCGGGTCTCTTGCCGCTGGAATCAGCGGGTCTCGGAGGCCGTGGCCGGCACCGGTGCCTCGAACACCGACTCCTCCTCGTCGCGCCCGTGCATCAGCCGGTACAGCAGCGGCAGCACGAGCAGGGTCAGCGCGGTCGACGACAGGATGCCGCCGATCACCACGGTGGCCAGCGGCCGCTGCACCTCCGCGCCGGTGCCGGTGGCCAGGGCCATCGGCACGAAGCCGAGGGACGCCACCAGCGCCGTCATCAGCACGGGCCGCAGCCGCGTGACCGCGCCCTGGTGGATGGCCTGGTCGAGCGGCAGCCCCTGCTCACGCAGGTTGCGGATGAAGGAGATCATCACGAGGCCGTTGAGCACGGCCACGCCGGACAGCGCGATGAATCCGACGGCCGCGGAGATGGACAGCGGGATGCCGCGCATCCACAGCGCCACGATGCCGCCGGTGAGTGCGAACGGGATGCCGGTGAAGACCAGCAGCCCGTCCTTCAGGTTGCCGAACATCGCGAACAGCAGCACGAACACGAGCATCAGTGCCACCGGCACCACGATCTGGAGCCGCGTCGTGGCCGACTGCAGGTTCTCGTACTGCCCGCCCCACGTGGTCCAGTAGCCGGCCGGCACCTTGATCTGCTCCTGCACGGCCTGGGACGCCTCGCTGACGAACGAGCCCAGGTCGCGGCCGCGCACGTTGGCGCTCACGACGATCCGGCGCTTGCCGTCCTCGCGGCTGACCTGGTTCGGACCCGGCGCCAGGTCCAGCGTCACCACCTCGCCGAGCGGGATGAAGGTCACGCGCGGCGTGCCATCGGACTTCGGCAGCGCCACCGGCAGCCGCTTGAGGGCCTCGAGGTCGCTGCGCAGGTGCTCCGGCAGCCGCACCACGATGTCGAAGCGGCGGTCGCCCTCGAACATCGTGCCCGCTTCGCGCCCGCCGATGGCCGTGGCCAGCGTGTCCTGCACGTCGGCGATGTTCAGGCCGTAGCGCGCGGTCTTCTCGCGGTCGATGTTCACCGTGAGCATCGGCAGGCCGGTGGTCTGCTCCACCTTCACCTCGGAGGCGCCGGGGATCTTCTCGAGCAGTTCGGAGATCTCGGCGGCCGTGCGGTTCAGCACGTCCATGTCGTCGCCGAACACCTTGACCGCCACGTCGCTGCGGATGCCCGAGATCAGCTCGTTGAAGCGGAGCTGGATGGGCTGCGAGAACTCGTAGTTGTTGCCGGGGATGCGCGACACGGTTTCCTGCACTGCCGCGAGCAACTGGTCGCGCGTCTTCCGCGGCTCCGGCCACTGGTCCATGGGCTTGAGCATCACGTAGCCGTCCGAGATGTTGGGCGGCATCGGGTCGGACGCCACCTCGGCAGTGCCGGTGCGCGCAAACACCCGCTCGATCTCCGGGAACTTCGCCTTCAGGGTCGTTTCGATCTGCTGCTGCATCTGGACCGACTGGCTGAGGCTCGTGCCGGGGATGCGCAGCGCCTGCACCGCGAAATCGCCCTCGTTGAGGTTCGGCACGAACTCGGTGCCGAGCCGCGAGGCCAGCAGGCCCGAGAGCACCACCGCCACCACCGCGAACGTCAGCACCAGCGGCTTGGCCGACATGACCCGCGTGAGCATCGGCTCATACGCGCGAGAGGCCCACTGCATCAGGCGGTTTTCCTTCTCGGCCACGCGGTCGCCGATGAACAACGCCACCGCGGCCGGCACGAAGGTGACCGACAGGATCATCGCGCCCAGCAGCGCGATCACCACGGTGAACGCCATGGGATGGAACAGCTTCCCCTCGACGCCGGTCAGCGCGAAGATCGGCAGGTACACGACCATGATGATCAACTGCCCGAACAGCAGCGGGCGGCGAGCCTCCTGCGATGCGGCGAACACCTCGTGGAAGCGCTCGCTGCGGGTCAGCGGCCGGCCGTGGTGCGCCTGCGCGTGCGCGAGGCGCCGCACGCAGTTCTCCACGATCACCACCGCACCGTCGATGATGATCCCGAAGTCCAGCGCGCCGAGGCTCATCAGGTTGGCGCTGATCTTCTGGTTCACCATGCCGGTGAAGGTGAACAGCATCGCGAGCGGGATCACCATGGCCGTCAGGATGGCCGCGCGGATGTTCCCGAGGAACAGGAACAGCACCGCGATCACGAGCACCGCGCCCTCGAAGAGGTTCTTCTTGACGGTGTCGATCGCCTTGTCGACCAGCACCGTGCGGTCGTAGACCGTGACCGCATGCACGCCCTCGGGCAGGCTGCGGTTGATGTCGGCCATCTTGCGGTCCACGGCCTGCGACACCTTGCGGCTGTTCTCGCCGATCAGCATGAACACCGTGCCGAGCACCACCTCGCGGCCGTTGTCGGTGGCCGCGCCCGTGCGCAGTTCCTTGCCCACGCCCACGTTCGCGACGTCGCGCACGCGGATCGGCACGCCATCGGTGTTGCCGAGGATGATGTTGCGCAGGTCCTCCGGCGCACGCGCCTGGCCGGGCGCCCGGATCAGGTACTGCTCGCCGCGCTTCTCGATGTACCCCGCGCCGACGTTGGCGTTGTTGCGCTCGATGGCCGTGAGCAGGTCGCCCATCGTCAGGCCGTAGGCCGAGAGCTTCTCGGGCCACGGCGCCACCTCGTACTCCTTGGCGTAGCCGCCGATCGAGTTGATCTCGGTGACCCCGGGCACGTTGCGCAGCTGCGGCTTGATGATCCAGTCCTGGATCTCGCGCAGGTCGGTCGGCGTGTAGGGCGTTCCATCGGGTTGGGT
>Ga0247829_10000160_pt1 | contig 21456 bp, 17 predicted proteins | sample 12C_Control_Day4_FD_207765 | JGI IMG/M metagenome (GOLD analysis project Ga0247829, IMG submission 207765) | Soil microbial communities from agricultural site in Penn Yan, New York, United States - 12C_Control_Day4 | ecosystem: Environmental > Terrestrial > Soil > Agricultural land | place... | reverse complement strand
GACGCGATCGACGTGGAGTTCGCGCTGATCGGTATCGAGCGAGACGGCGAGGAGCCGGGCCCGGCGCTGCGGGAGCGGGCCCGTGCCGGCGACGACCTTGGACTGGCCGCCCTCGAAACGCTCATCCAGTACGACCTCGACACCTATCACCTCTACCGCGCACTGGACGGGCTGAACTTCTACCTGACCCACCGACCGGACGACCTGCCGGCACTCATGAGCCGTGCGTTCGTGTGGGAACGGCTGCTGAACTTCAGCGACGCCGTCGTGGACTACCGTCGGGCGATCGCCTCCCACCCGGACAGCGAGGCCGCGCGGCTCAAGCTGGGCGAGGCGCTGCTGGTGGCCGGCACACCGGCGGAGGCGCTGGAGCAGTTCACATGGCTGGCGCAGCGGCGGCCTGACCACGGCCCGACCCGACTTGGGCTGGCCCGGTGCAAGCGGCGGCTGAGCGAAACCGACGAGGCCCGCCGGCTACTCGACGCCCTGGCGACCGAGTTCCCCGGCCGCGGCGAGGTCCTCTGGGAGCGAGGCCAACTGGAAATGGACGACGGCCACCCCGCCGAGTCGGAGGGCTGGCTGCGGCGGGCAATGACGGCCGCGCCCCACGACCGCCGCATCGCCACCAGCCTCTCGCAGTGTTTGCTCCAGCTCGACCGCCGCGCCGAGGCGGAAGCCGTCCGGGCGAAGGCGGAGGCGATGGGCGAGGAGTTACGGCGACTCGACGAGGCACGGACGAAGGTACTCAAACAACCGACCGACGCCGCGGCGTGGTCCGAGGGCGGCCTGCTGTTCCTGCGTAACGGCGAGCGTGAGGAGGGGCTCCGCTGGCTGCGGCGCGCGTTACAACTGGACCCCGCCAACGAGGCGGCCCGCCGGGCACTGGGTGGGGCCGACCAGTAGCCACCCTGTGTAATACAGACGTTGTTACATTTCTTCAGAGTCTACTAATCACCCTCTTGACATGAGGATTAACTACGGGCATCCTTGGCTCTTGCAGTAGTTTCGGCTGATTCGACCCTGCCGCCTCCCCAGACGGGCCGCGGTTCAGGTGGTTAGGGCTCGTACAGTCCATTCCTTCGACTCGCAGACCGGACCGGAACCGCGACCTCATTCCTTCCCGGGGACCCCTATGAAATCACTTCTCTCCCGACGACGCTTGACAGCGTTTACGCTGATCGAGCTGCTGGTGGTGATCGCGATCATCGCGATCCTCATCGGTCTGCTGCTGCCCGCCGTCCAGAAGGTCCGCGAGGCCGCCGCCAGGACGACCTGCCAGAACAACCTCAAGCAGTTCGGCATCGGTCTGCACAACTACCACTCGGCCTACGGAAAGTTCCCGCCCATGAGCCGGGCCGACACCACCAAGAGAGGGGGCAACCCATCTCAGGAGCAAGCGGAGAAGGGGAACCTCTGGATTTATCTTCTGCCGTACATCGAACAGGACAACATCTACAAGCTGTCGAGCTTGCCGAGCCCTCGCAACCCGTCGATCGACGACGCCGCGACGGCGCCGACCGCGCTCGGCAGCAAGATCATCAAGACCTACCTCTGTCCCTCGGACCCCAACAATGAGCCCGCCGCGACGTGGGGTAACGGGTGGGTGGTCAGCAACTACGTCGCCAACCACGACGCCTTCCACAACCCGATGGACGGCGGCTGGATGTCGGCCTGGGACAGCGGACAGTCGTCGTTCCAGGCCCGGATGCCCGGATCGTACTCGGACGGCACGTCGAACACCATCGGGATCGCCGAGGCGTACGCCCGCTGCAACTGGATGAACGGGGCCACCCAGACCACCACGGGGACCCTATGGGCGCACGAGACGGTCACCCCCGACTGGCACGCCATGTTCAACGACTGGACCGCCCACGGCGTCGATTCGAAGTTCCAGGTCCAGCCGAGCAACACCCGGTACGAGTGCAACCCCCACCTCCCACAGTCGATCCACAGCGGCGGGATGCAGGTTCTGGTCATGGACGGCAGCGTGCGGAACGTGAGCCCGACCGTTCCCCCGGTCAACTGGGCCGCCGCCTTGACCCCGACCGGCGGGGAGACCCTGGGCCTGGACTAGTCACGGGTCCTGGCGCCCGACGATTTGACGGTCCGCCGAATCTGCCAGTCCCGTCCTTGCGGCCCACGGGCTTGCAAGGACGGGACTGGTTCGGACACTTCCCTCCGCCCGGCCCTGGTCTTCGACCTCCATCTGTTGCTCATCGGAGTTGACTCATGCAAGCACGCCGTCTGGCCCCCGTCTGGGGCAGGCTTCTGCTGTTCGGGTTCCTTGCGACCCTCGTGGCCGGCTGCGGTCCCGACTTCAAGAAGCGTGCGACCGTGAAGGGGAAGGTGACTCTCGACGGCAAGGTCATATCCGTCGGGACGGTGGTGTTCCACAGCGAGCAGAACATCACCGGCAACGCGAAGCTCGACGAGGACGGATACTATGTGATGAACGACGCCCCGCTCGGCGAATGCCGGGTCACGGTGAGTACCCCCAGGCTTCCGCCGCAAGGCGTGGCCCACTTGAAGGGCGCGCCGACGGGACCGGTCATGCCGGGCACGGTGCCCCCTGACCCGATGAGCATGCCGACAAAGATCCTGGCCGTTCCAGTCAGGTTCTCCAAGCCGGAAACCTCCGGGTTGACCTTCAAGGTCGAGACGGGTGAGCAAACATTTGACATCAAACTGTCCAAGTGATCCCGCGCGTCTCGAAGCGTGTCCGCCCCCGCCGACCGCGGACCCCACGGCGAAGGACCCGGCCCTGACTCCTGACCCGCCACCGCCGACCGCGGCCCGGCGGTCCCGTCGGCGGTGGTGGCTCTTGTCGGCTGTCCCGATCGCCGCTGTGCTGGCCCTGGCCTTGGCACGGGGTTGGGATTCTTACCGGGCCGGGCGGCAATGGCACGCGGCCGAGGACGCACTTCACCGGTACGACCTCGACGCCGCGGCGGCCGCTCTGGACCGCTACATCGAACTCCGTCCCCGTGACCCGGCCGGGTACTTCCTGGCCGCCCGCACCGCCCGCCGACAGGGGCGGTTCGTCGAGGCGGGCCGGTATCTCGGCCAGAGCGAACAACTCGGCGGGCCGACGGACGCGACCCGGCTGGAATGGGACTTGATCCTGGTCCAGCAGGGGCAACTCGACGGGGTGGACGCCCGCCTCCGCGCCACGATCGGCCCCGACCACCCGGACGCCCCGCTCGTCCTGGAGGCCATGGCCCGCAGCTACCTGGACGCCGGGCGGTTTCCCGACGCGCAGCAAGCCTGCGACCTCTGGCGGTCCCGCCAGCCCGAGAACCCGTGGCCGTGGCTGTGGTCCGGGTGGATCGCCGAGCGGCACCACTACCTGCACATCGCGATCGGCGAGTATCGCCGGGCTGTCGAACTGGCACCTGACTATGTGGAAGCTCGGGCGGCGCTGGCCCGGGTCCTGCTCCGTCAGCGGCAGGCCGCCCCGGCCGCCGAACACTACGAGTGGTTACTGGCTCGCAACCCCGACGACCCGGAGGCTCTGCTGGGGTTGGCCGGGTGTCGGGTCGAGCAGGGCCGGACCGGTGAGGCGGTGCCACTGCTCGACAGGGTGCTGGAACGAAACCCGTTCTCGTACACCGGACTTTACCTGCGCGGCAAGGCGGCGCTGGAGCAGGGCGACCCTGTCGCCGCAGAGGACTGGCTCCGTCGTGCCGTCGGCGAGCAACCGAACGAGGTCGAAGCCCTCCACCACCTCGTGTCCAGCCTTCGGGCGCAGCGGAAGGACGCCGAGGCGGACTCGCTCGCCCGGAGGCTGGACGAACTCCGGGCCGATCTCGACCGGTTCGAGAAGGCCCTGGGGATGAGCAGCGCCCGGCCCGCTGATGCCGCCCCGACCCGCGAGGCCGGGGTCATCGCGCTGCGGCTGGGGCGGACGGCGGAGGGGCTCAACCTCCTGCGCGACTCGCTGCGCCGGAAGGGGGATCCCCGCCCGACCCACGCGGCCCTGGCCGGATACTACCGTCAGGCCGGCGACCCGGCCCGTGCCGCCTTCCACCAACGATTCGCGGACCAGCCCTGACGTGCGGACACTCGGCCGACTGCGCACCTGGCTCCTCTACCCCGTCCGCACCCCGCTGCGGATCGGACTGACCGCCCTGCTACTGGCCGCGGCCGCCGTCGCCGGCTGGTACTTCGAGCGGGCCGCCCGCTTCGACCACAACCGCTCCGCCGCCGAGCGGGCGCTGGCCGGGTACGACTTCCCGGCCGCCCGACGGCACCTGGCGGAGTGTGCCCGTCTGCGGCCCGACGACCCGGGCGTCCGGTTGCTCGCCGCCCAGACCGCGCGCCGGGACGGCGACCTGGCCGAGGCCCAGTCCCAACTCGACCGCTACCGCATTCTGGCCGGCTCGACCGAGGACGGGCGGTTGGAGGGGGCCATGCTCCTGGCCCAGCGCGGCCAGATCGAGGAAGTCGTCCGATACCTGATGGATCTGGCCGACCAGCGGCACCCCGCCTCCGAGCAGATCCTGGAGGCGCTGGCAACCGGGTGCGTCCACGTCTACCAGCTCGACCGGGCGAGCTTCTGGGTGACGTACCTGCTGAAGCAGGCGCCGAACAACCCGATCGGCCTGCTGATCCGCGGCCAGACGGCGGACACCCTGGGCGACCGGGACAAGGCGCGGGAGACGCTGCGGAAGTTGGTGGCCGAGCACCCGCGGTTCGCGCGGGGCCGGATGGCCCTGGCCCAATCGCTCGTCCGGGCCAGGCAGTACGAGGAGGCGGCCGGGCACTACGAGGTGCTCCACCGCGACCAGCCCGGCGAAGTGCCCTCACTGCTGGGCCTGGTGCGCTGCCTGGTGCAACTCGGCCGGACCGAGGAAGCCCGTCCGTTGGTGCGCGAGCTGCGCGAGCGGCACGCCGACGCCAGCGAGGCCCTGCTGGAGGTCGGCCTGTTCGCGCTGCGGGAGGGGCGGCCGGAGGAGGCCGAGCCGCTGCTGCGCCGGGCCGTTGAGCTGGCCCCGAACGACCACGAGGTCCGGCTCCAGTTCGGCGTCGCGCTCCAGCAACTCGGCCGGGCCGAGGAGGCGACTGCCCACCTGGAACGTTCCCGACAGATCGAGGCCGACCTGACCCGTCTGGAGAAGGCGGTGGCGGCGATGGTCAAGACGCCCTCCGACCCCGAGCCGCGGCTGGAGGCGGCCCGCGTCTGTCTGCGCAACTGCCAGGATGCCGAGGGGCTGCGGTGGCTGCACGGGGCGCTCCAACTCGCTCCCGGCCACAAGCCCACCCACCAGGCGCTCTCCGACTACTACGCTGCCCACGGCGACCCGGAGCAGGCCGAGTACCACCGACAGCGGACCCGCTGACCACCCCAACTTTTTCGTGGCACCGATCGGTCACTTCGGAGACGATCGCGCCCGCCCTCCTGCCGGCGCGGCCAGCCGGGGCGACGGGTCGAGTCATATTCGAGGTTTGGCGTGGAACAGCCGACGCCGGGTACACCGGCCCCCTGCCCCCACCGGCAACTGCTGCTGGACTTCGCCTCGGGCCGATTGGCAGACCCGCAGCGGCAGGTGGTCGCCGATCACGCGGCCACCTGCGCCCGGTGCGGGTTGACCCTTCGCAACCTGGCCCAGTCCGACGATGCCGCCTCCGCGCCGACCCGGGAGGTCTCGGGAGCATCTCCGGGCCGCGCCCCGTACGCCACCACCATCCCCGGCGGCGTCGCGCCGATCGCCGCCGAGCCGCGCGCGGAGCAGTCGATCGGCCCGTACAAGTTGGTTCAGAAGCTCGGCGAAGGCGGCATGGGCGAGGTGTGGGCCGCCGTCCAGGAGCACCCGGTCAAGCGCCGCGTTGCCCTGAAGCTGGTCAAGGCCGGGATGGACTCCGATCAGGTGATCGCCCGGTTCGAGGCCGAGCGTCAGGCGCTGGCGCTGATGGACCACACCAACATCGCCCGGGTGTACGACGCCGGGGCCGCCCCTTCCGGTCGGCCGTACTTCGCGATGGAGCTGGTCAAGGGGGTGCCGATCACCACCTACTGCGACGAGTTGGGCCTGGGTGTCCGGGAGCGGCTGGGGCTGTTCGTGCCGGTCTGCCAGGCGGTGCAGCACGCGCACCAGAAGGGGGTCATCCACCGCGACCTCAAGCCGTCCAACGTCCTGGTTGGCATCCAGGACGGCAACCCGGTCCCCAAGGTGATCGACTTCGGGGTGGCCAAGGCCCTGTACGCCCGGCTCGGCGAGCGGACCATGTACACCGAGATCGGGGCGGTGGTCGGAACGCTGGAGTACATGGCCCCGGAGCAGGCGGAACTCTCCGCGCTGGATGTGGACACCCGCGCCGACGTCTACGCGCTCGGGGCGCTGCTGTACGAGCTGCTGACCGGCGTCACCCCGCTGGCCCGCGACGTGCTGCGGACCGTGTCGCTGGTCGAGGCCCTGCGGATGATCCGGGAGGTGGATCCGCCGCGGCCGAGTACCCGGCTCGGCGCGGCCCGGGACCTGCTCCCGGCGCGGTCGCCCCGGCCGCGCGGCGAGGTGCGCGGGGAGCTGGACTGGATCGTGATGAAGTGCCTGGAGAAAGACCGCACCCGGCGGTACGAGACCGCGAACGGGCTGGCCCGCGACCTTCAGAGGTTTCTGGCCGACGAGCCGGTCGAGGCCGGTCCGCCGTCGCGGTGGTATCGCTGTCGCAAGTTCTGTCGGCGCAACCGCGGGGCGGTGATCGGCGCATCGCTACTAGTGCTGGCGCTGGCGGGCGGGGCGGTCGGCACCACCGTCGGGTTGATCCGGGCGACCGACGCGGAGGCGACCGCCCGGCAGGAGCGGGACCGGGCGCGGGAGGCTCTAGCGGGCGAGACCGCGGCCCGGCAGGAGGCAACCGAGGCCCTCGACGCCGCCACCGGTGCCGGGCTGGACACCCTCTTCTCCCGCCAGTCCACGATCGGGGATCGGGAGAAGCGCTACTTGCGGAACTTACTGGCACTGCACGAGCAGGCCGCGGCCCGCCGCGGCGAAACAGAGGAGGCCCGCGCGCTGGCGGCCCGCGGCCGCCTGCGGGTGGCCCGAATCCTCAGCCTGCTCGGCGAGCGTGAGGAGGCGGAAGCGGCCTACCGCAAGGCCCTGCCGGAGTACCGCCGACTGGCCGAGGACTTCCCCGGCGTTCCCCTGTACCGCCGGGAGTGGGGCATCTGCCACCTTTACCTCGGCGAACTGCTCGGCTTCAAGGACCTCCGGGCTCAGGCCGAGACGGAGTTCCGCCACGCCCGGGATGTCCACGACCAGCTCACCCGGGCCTACTCCGAGGTCCCGCTGTACTGGCGCGACCTGTGGGGTGATACCTTCAACCTGGGCTTGCTTCTGATGAGCCGCGGGGATCTTGCGGGGGCAGAGCCACTGCTGCGCGAGGCCCTGGCCATCGCCGGCCGGCTGGCCGACCGACGCCCCGCCGAACCGGCCCCCGGGCGCTGGGCCGATGAGGTTCCGTTCGAGCCGCTTTATCGGGTCTACTTCGGGAACTCGCACCAGATGCTCGGCGTCCTCCTGGCCAAGAAGGACCAGCGCGCGGACGCCGTGCGGCACTTCCGCGAGTCGCACGCGGTGTACGAGCGGCTGATCCGCGACTACCCGTTCGAGTGGGAGTATCTGTGGGGGGCATCGACCAGCTACACGCAGGCGGGCAATTACCTAGCCTCCGGGCCGGGAGCGGCCGGGGCGGAGGAGGCATTGCGCCGGGCCGTCGAGTTGAACGAGCAACTCGTCTCCGCTCTGCCCGCGGTTCCCGCCTACCGGTTGGGGCTTGCCTACGGCTACCGTTCACTCGGCCACTTCCTACGCGACCGGGGCGACCACCGCGAGGCCGCAGCGCTGGCGGCGAAGGCCCTCCCCGTGGCCGAAGGCGCCGCGCGGGACCGGACCCACGCCGCGGAGGCAAGGCGGTTGGTGGACGGGCTAATCGCCGACCTGGATCGCGCCAGCCGGGCGTCAGGCCAGCCGGACCTCGCCGAAGTCCCCCTGCGCGACCTGCTCCGGGCGCGCCAACGGACCGACGGGGCGGAATCGTCGGCCGCAACCGATGTCGCGGCCGAACTGGGGCTCTGCCTGGTCCGCCAACGGAAGTATGCCGACGCCGAGCCCCTGCTTCGCGGGTGCATCGCGGCCGGGGAGAAGGCGCGGCCCGGCGACTGGCGGACCGACTGGGCGAAGGCCCTGCTGGGCGGCGCGCTGCTCGGGGCGAAGCGGCACGCCGACGCCGGACCGCTACTCGCCGCCGGGTACGACGGGCTCCGGCGGCACGAGGGGGCTCTACCGGCCCACACCCGGCCCCGCGTTGGCGAGGTGCTCGACTGGCTGGTGCGGCACAGCGACGAGACGGGCCGAACGGCCGAGGCCACCCGGTGGCGAGCCGAGCGTGCGAAGTTCATGTCCGAGTAAGTCGCGGACCGACTGCAACGGGTCTGTAACAACCACCAACGCCCCACTGTCCCGGACCGTCGGAACGGTGGTACGATGCGCCCGACACGCCCGGAGGACACGCCATGCGTCGGTTGTCGTTCGCTCTCGCCGCGGCCCTCATCGCCGCGCCGGCCATCGCGGCCGAGGAGGCCGCCTGCTTCGGCACCAGGGTGGACTTCGTGGACACGCCGAAGGAGGCCGCAGCCCTGGCCCGGAAGCAGGAGAAGCTGGTCTTCGTCCTGCACGTCTCGGGGAACTTCGAGGACCCGCGGTTCACCTGAAACAACGCCGAAGCGCTCCGTGTGGGCGCCCTGGCGGACTCGAAGGTCGGCGAGTTCCTCAACGAACACTTCGTCTCCAGCTTCCAGAAGGTCGGCACGTTCTAGACATTTCCCAACGAAGGCGCTATCCTGGCAAAGTCTCCAAGGATATCGCCCATGTCTCGCAAGAACCGCCCAGCTCCAACCGCCTACTCCTACATTCGCTTCAGTTCGCCGAACCAAGCCGATGGCGACAGCGTCCGGCGCCAGACCGCCAAGCGGGACGCCTGGCTTGAGCGGAATGGGGTCAGGCTCAAGAGTTCACTGACATTGCGAGACGAGGGGGTCTCGGGCTTCCACGGGCTTCATCGGCACAAGGGGAATTCCGACCGCTACGGCTTGGCCTGCTTCCTGGCCCTCGTGGAGGCCGGGAAGATCGCCCGCGGCTCCTACCTGATCGTCGAAAACCTCGACCGCCTCTCGCGCGAACACATCCAGCCGGCGCTGATGCTGTTCCTCGGCCTCCTCCAAGCCGGTGTCCGCATCGTCCAGCTGTCGCCGGCCGAGCAGGTGTTCGACGACAAGTCGGACTCGATGGCCCTGATGATGGCCATCATGGAGCTGTCCCGCGGCAACTCCGAGAGCCGGATGAAGTCCGAGCGAGTCGGTCAGGCGTGGGCGGCGAAGAAGCGACGGGCGGGCTCCGAGATCTTGACCCCGACCGTACCGAGTTGGTGCCGTGTCGAGGGTAAGCGGATCGTCCTCGACCGCGCCAAGGCGGCCGTCGTTCGACGCATCTACCAGATGGCGATCGACGGCTTCGGCATCTCCACCATCGTCAAGCGGCTCAACGCCGAGGGCGTGTCATCGCTGGCGAACCGGAGGCGGAAGTCTGGGGCCTCGACCTGGTCCATATCAACCGTCTATCACTTGCTCAAAACCCGTACCGTTCTCGGCGAGTACCAGCCGTACACACAGCACGGAGTCAAGCCAGTCTCCCGGGTGCAGGGCGGGCCGCCGCCGAAGCGGACCCGCGTCCCGGACGGCCCGCCACTCCCCGGGTACTACCCGGCCGTTGTTACTGAGAGCGTCTGGTTCGCGGCGCAGGCCGCGTTGACCCGCCGGTTCGTCCCCCGAGCAAGGGGCCGAACCGGGGCCGTGGTGAACGTCTTCGCCGGGCTACTGACGGACGCCCGCGATGGCGGGCCTCTCCATGTCCAGTACAACAGCAACGGCCGCTACGTCGTCCCTGACTCGGCGAAGAAGGGGTTGCTGTCGTGGGCCTCGTTCCCAGCGGAACCGTTCGAGACCGCCATTCTCTCCCGATTGAAGGAAATCGATCCTGCCGAAGTGTTACCATTCCGTGACGGAGGCGGCAGCGTGGTGGTGCTGACCGACAAGTTGACAACTATCGTGGGCCGCATCGCCCGAATCCAGGCGGCACTGGGGGACGACGAGGTCGAAGCCGCCGTCCGCAAGTTGAGGGAACTGGAGGCAGAGAAGAAGACGGTGACCGAGGAGTTGGCAGTCGTCCAAGCTGAGGTCGCGGCCCCACCAGCAGGGGCTTGGGGTGAATGCCGGTCGCTGGTAGACGCCTTGGCGACCGCGACGGACGTGGTGGACACCAGGACCCGCCTTCGGTCGGCGCTCCGCCGGACAGTCGAGGGAATCTGGTGCCTGTTCATGAGGCGAGGTCGGGACCGCGTGGCTGCAGTCCAGGTCCGGTTCGTCGGCGGCCATCATCGGGATTACTTGATCTTTTTCTCCCCGGCTTGGGCCAGCGGCTCATTAAGCCGCCCGGCCACTTGTCGGGTCAGCTCTGCTGCTATCCCCGCACTGGCTGGACAGCTTTACTTCGATCTTCGCAACCTGAGGCACGTCGGGATAATGACCGCTGTCTTGGCCAAGACACCGTTGGAAGTGCTGCTGCCGGGCTTCGGGTCGGAGGGCGAGGACGCGGACACCCCCTGACGCGACATCCTCCTGCCCGTCGCCGTCGCGCCAAGCATCGTCGCACTGCGTAACGTACCCGGCGGATCGCCGGGACCGCTGGACCAGTCTTACCGAGGAGCCGAAGCGTCAGGATGCGCTACAGGCCCCGTTCTCACCCCAGGCCGACCCTGAGGCTGTCCCAGAAGGGCACGCGGTATAGCGAAGCCTACGCGTTCACCGACTTGATGTCCGGCGCGGACATGTTGTCGCTTAGGTGGTGTCGGTCGTCGTCCTACTCCCTATCGTAGGGCCGATGGTAATCACGACGGCGCTCGGCGGTTGCCCCACCTCCACCGACCCCCGCCGCGTCACGTTCCAGGTGGTGCCGGTCGTAGCCATCTTGGTGGCCAATCATCCTCCTCTTGGTGGCGGTCGCTGGGCTGCTCCTGTCGCTGGTCGTCATTTCCGGCAGGACGGTGTTGGCGGCCACCGCGGGCCGATGATGATCGGCACCGCATACCGCGTCCGATGGGGAGGCGTGGCCGGCGAGTTGAATCACCGTCAATTCTTCTTCCGGGACTGCTTGCTGGCGTCGCGATGGGCTCGACGCTCTTCCCGTTCGCGTATAAGCCCCTCGATCTCCAACTTGAGCTGCTTCTCAGACTGGGTCAGAGCACTCAGCGTGGGGACCATTGACCACCGCCACGGGGCATTCAGGATCCGGCGTGTGGCGTCCAACGCCTCTTGCTTCTCCATCAGCGTCGTGGCAAACCGAACCGTCTCCCCGAGTGGCGGATCACCGGGTTGCTGGAACCGACGAGCCACTTCCTCCATCACCCCCGCCTGACGGTGGTCGGGTTCCTTCCGGGCGGCCAGGAACATCTGGACAATGACGGGTTCGTTGGTCGGGACGTGGAGTTTCTCCCCGCTCAGACGGGTCGCGACTAACCGGGCGTTCTCCTCCTCGGCGCGTTTCGCGTATCGCGGTAGAGATTCCCGGATCATCTGGTTGACCAAGCCCGTCAAGTCCGCCCCGAGCGCGGCGGCGATATCGAGCAGTTGCTGATGGCTCTCCACCCCGCAGCGGACGGTGATCTGCCCCGTGGCTCGTTTGGGTTTGGCCATGATGATTCTTTTTGAGGATTCTTCTATTCCCCTCTATTTGACGCTCTGATATCGTTGCATCGGTCTAGACGGCGGTCAACCCCGGTGGAGGGTTTGAACGGTGGTAGACACGCAACCCTCTCCCATGCTCGTCAAGGTCGCGCAGGCCGCGTGGCTGATGTCGATCAGCCGGGCCAAGGCGTACGCCCTGATGGAGAGCGGGGAGTTGGAGTACGTGAAGATCGGCCGGAGCCGCCGGGTCCCCTTGTCGGCGGTACGGGACCTGATCGAGCGGAACCGGGTCGGTCGCACCGGGCGGTGATCAGCCGCCCGGTGCGACCGACCCGGGTGGCGGACCCCCACGCGGAGCTTCGAGCAGACTTCCGTAGCAATCACGGCTCCCTCGAAGGTGCCGCTCGTGTCTCCCGCGACCGGGGCGCCGCGATCAGGAGGGCGTGGCGGGTGTGTGGGGTGTGAAGCGTCGTCCGCCGGCCGACAGGAGAGTTCGAATGAGCGACCAGAACATTGCGACCATGAACGACTGGGCTTCGGCACAACGCCGTTGGGCCCAAGAGGCTGGTAGCCGGGCGGCCGACTACCCGGACCCGCCGGCCCTGACCGGCAAGAAAGAGCTGATCTGGGACGAGGACGACCACCCGGTCCGCAACTACGCCCGACTTGGCCGCCAGTTGGCCGCCGCCGGCGATCTCTACCGCCGGCCCGACTACGCCAGCAGTCTGCTGCTCGTGCCCGCCGGCCCCGACGCCGCCCCGGCTGTCATCGACAAGGGGGCCCGGCTGGCGGCGGTCGTCGCCGACCGGGTGCGGGTGCGGGTCGTCAAGGCCGGCAACACCCGGGGCGGGCAGATCCCGGCCGGCCACCTGACCACGATGCTGGCCTGCGAGGCGTTCCTCCAGCAGTTCCCCCCGCTGGACGGGGTGGTGAAGGCCCCGCACTACCTGTCGGACTTCACCCTGATCTCCCCGGGCTACCACGACGGCGGGCCGGGGCAGCGGCTGCTCTACGTCGGCCCGGTCGCGGACGTCGCTGACTCCACCGACGCCATCGAGGCGTTCCTGAATGTCATGCCGTTCGCCACCGACGCCGACCGGACCAACGCCGTGGGCGGCGCCCTCACCGTCCTGCTCCGGAACCACTGGCCCGGCGCCAAGCCGGCCGTGGTCGCCACCGCGACCAAGTCCCACGCCGGGAAGGACACCCTGGTCGCGTTCGCCGCCGGCTCCGCCCCGAAGCTGTCCGTCAGCTACGAGGCGACCGACTGGGCGCTGCAGAAGGCGGTCGTCGCCGCCCTCAAGCAGTACCCGGAGACGGGCGTCCTGAACGTCGAGAACGCCCGCCTGGGGCGCGGCGACCGGCAGATCGCCTCGGCCTTCCTGGAGCGGCTCCTGACCGACCCCGAGCCGGTCCTGTTCTCCACCGGGACCGGCATCCCCGCGCGGGTCAAGAACCACGTCGTCGTGACCGTCACGACGAACCACGGCACCGTCAGCGAGGACCTGATGAACCGCGCGCTGCCGATCCACCTCAATCCGGTCGGCGACGTGGCCGACCGGCGGCCCGCGATCGGCAACCCGAAGCTGGAGTACCTGCCCAAGAACCGGGCGCGGATCGAGGCCGAGCTGCGCGGGATGGTCGAGCGGTGGAAGGCCGCCGGCCGGCCGCTGGACGAGCGGGTCTGCCACCCGTTCACGGACTGGGCCCGGACCGTCGGCGGGATCCTGCTGGCCAACGGGTTTACCGACTTCCTGGGCAACTACCGGGCCCGCAAGTCCGCCGACGACCCCGTCCGCCGGGGCCTCGGGCTGCTCGGCACGGCGCGGCCGGACGTCTGGCTGCGGCCGGACGACTGGGCCCGGCTGGCCGTCACGCTGGGGCTGGTCAAGGCGGTGATCCCCGACGGCGAGTGCGACACCGACAAGAGCCGCGAGCGGGGGGTCGGGGTGGTGCTGAGCGCCCACCGGGACGAGACGTTCGTGGCCGAGACGGACGACGCCGTGGTCAGCCTGGTGTTGGAGAAGAAGCGGGCCCGGTTCGGCGCCGGAGAGGCCACCACCCGCTACCGGTTCGCCACCCTGCGGGCGACGCCGATGCCCGAGGACGAGGTCGTTAACGCTGCTGCCCAGGAAGTATGAGGACGCTACCATCCGCGCCGGCCGGCTCGCACACCCGCCCCGGACCGGCTTTCAGCAACGAGGATTCATCAATGACCCGGACTGTTCTGAACCCGCAGGCGGCCGCCCGTGCCGCCGGGTTCGACTTCCGCCCGAAGGACTCGGCGGCGTTCGACAAGGAGCGCTACGCCCACCACTGGCTCGTCGATGACGTCCTGGTCGCGGACCAACCGGCGGTACTCGGCGGTCCCAAGAAGGCGCTGAAGACATCGCTGGCGGTCGACCTGGCCGTGTCGCTGGCGACCGGCACGCCGTTCCTGGGCGCGTTCCGCGTGCCCGAACCGGTGCGGGTGGCCGTCCTGTCCGGGGAGTCCGGGGCCGCCTCGCTGCAGGAGACCGCCCGCCGGGTCTGCGCGGCCAAGGGGGTGAACCTGTCCGGCTGCGACATCCTCTGGCAGACCGACCTTCCCCGGCTGAGCGACCCCGGCGACCGGGACCGGCTGCGGGACGGGCTGGCCACCGCCGCCGTCCGGGTGGCCGTCGTCGACCCGCTGTACCTGTGCCTGCTGGGCGGGCTGGAGAAGGCGTCCGCCAGCAACCTGTACGAGGTCGGCCCGCTGCTGCGCGATGCCGCCCGGGCCTGCCTGGACGCCGGGGCGACGCCCGTCCTGGTCCACCACGCCACCAAGGGCGCCGGCCAGAAGGCCGGCGGGTCGGGGCCGCCGGAGCTGGACGACCTGGCGTTCGCCGGGATCGGCGAGTTCGCCCGCCAGTGGCTGCTGGTGAACCGCCGCGAACCGTACCGGCCCGGGACCGGGTCGCACGCGCTGAACCTGGCGGTCGGGGGGAGCGCCGGCCACTCGAGCCACTGGCACCTGGACGTGCAGGAGACGGCCGGTACGGCCCGGGGGTGGCGGGTGGAGCTGTCGGCCGCCGACCAGACGCCGACGGTGACGCTGTCGAAGCGGGTGGCCGGCGCCAAGCCGTCGGCGCACCCCGCCCTGGATCAGTATTGAGGGCCCGGACCGGATTTGGAAACACAACGAGGAAGACGGCCGTGAGTGAGCAATCGACTATCGAGTGGACCGACGCCACCTGGAACTTCCTGGTCGGGTGCGACAAGGTCTCGCCCGGGTGCGCCGGGTGCTACGCGGTCAAGGACGTGCTGCGGATGGCCGGCAACCCGAACCCGAAGATCTCGGCCGCCAACCGCGGGCTCGCGTACAAGCAGCGCAACGGAATCCTGAACTGGACCGGGGTGGTCCGGCTCCTGCCCGAGCGGCTGACATTGCCGTTCGGCTGGCCTGCCCCCCGGAAGGTGTTCGTTAACTCCATGTCCGACCTGTTCCACGACGACGTGCCGCTCGACTTCATCCGGCGGGCGTTCGCGGTGATGGCTGCCACGCCCTGGCACACCTACCAGGTGCTGACGAAGCGGGCCGGGCGGCTGGAGGAGCTGAGCCCGCAACTCGGCTGGCCGGACAACGTCTGGATGGGGGTGTCGGTCGAGAGCCAGCCGTACGCCCACCGGATCGACCACCTGCGGCGGACCGGGGCGAAGGTCAAGTTCCTGTCGGTCGAGCCGATGATCGGCCCGGTGACGCCCGACCTGACCGGGATCCACTGGGTGATCACCGGCGGGGAGTCCGGCCCCCGGGCCCGGCCGTTCGACCCGGCGTGGGCCCTGGCCGTCCGGGACCGGTGCCGGGCGTCCGGGGCGGCATTCTTTCACAAGCAAAATGGGTCCCACCTGATCGGTGGTCGGCGCCGGGGCAAGAAGGCGAACGGCCGGCTGCTCGACGGGCGGGTGTACGGCGAGATGCCGGCGGTGGTTGCGCACCAGGTCCCACCGGCCCGGGTCCGCCGCCAGCTCGCGGCCGCGTTCCTGCCGCCGACCGAGGGCCGGCGGGTGAGCCTGCCGGTAGCCGGGTAGCAGGTCGCGGCCGGCGGCCGCTGGAACCGAGCGAGAAGGACCAAGGTGCAGAATGAGCTATCGATTACATGAGTCACCCGGTCGCGAGTTCAGCCCGACTCCGCCGGAAGTCGTGTCAGGCGACTGGGTGCCGGTCCCGGCCGACCCGGCGCTGGCCGAGCGGGTCCGCGCCGCACTTCGCACCCCCGCCCGGGCCCGCGGCTGCCCAGCCGAGCCGCTTTGCGAGGAGGCCGAGGTCGGCGGCGAGCAGACCTTGTCGGTCCCGGTCGGCCTGTTGCGGGCGGTCCGGCAGCTCGGATGGATGGCGGCCGGCTCCCGGCCCTCCCCACGGCCCGCGGGCGACCCAGAGGATACGAACCCTGGTGGGGCGCCCGACACCCCCGCGCGATTCGTCGCCTCTCATCCGCAGGGCCTGATCCGGTACCACCCCGCCCGCGTTGACCCGAGCCGGCTGGTTCTGGGGATCGTCCGCGCCTTCTCGAAGGCGGCCATCACGGTGCTGGTAGCCCGTAGGGCGGACGCCATCAGTCTTGCCAGGTTCCTCCGCCGGTACGGCGTGGACGCCTTCTGGTACGTCGGGGCCGGCACCCCGTACCTCGACGATCGGCCGCTCGAGGTGCGGGTGGCGGTGGCCACCGTGGCAGGTCTTGCCGGCAACCCCACCGAACTTGAGAAACAGGACCTGATCCTCGCCCTGGACGCCGTCGAGGCGGCGGGTCGTGCGACGCGGGAGGTGCTCCTGAACTACATGTTGCCGACGACCAAACTGTTCGGCCTGGTGTCCATGGGCGACCCGCCGGCCGGCGCTGATGAGGACTGGGTGCGTGTCCTGTTCGGGTTCGAGGTGCTGGACGTGCTGGCGACCGGGTTGCCGGCCCGGCGGGTCGAGGTGACGACGGTTGCCGCCGGGGGGCGTCGACTCGCCCGGGCGGCGGCCTCGGATCTGGAGCTACGGCGGTACGGCGTCTGGAGCAACGACGGCCGCAACCGGCGGGTGGCCCGGATCGCCCGCGCCGTCGCCGCCCGGGACGTAGTGGAGCTCCGCCGGCTCGGGGCCGGGGCCGCCCGCCTTCCCGGGCCCGGTCTGGCCGTCGTCCAGGTCGAGAACTTGGAACATGCTTTGAAGCTGTTGCCCAAGCTCGACGGCTGGGCGCTGGCCGCGGGACCCCACGTCCACACCGCAGGGCTCGGCGACGGTGAGCAAGAGCTCATGGCCACCCGACGGCAGGTCGACCCGGCCGCCGCCCCCGGGCTGGTGGCCACCCCGGCCGGGCTGGCGGCCGCCACCGGGTACGCCCCCGGCATCAAGCCGATCACGGGCTGGGCGGCGGTGGTGAGGGCCGATGCCGGCGACGATCTGCCCCCGGTCCCCGACGACGAGTTGGTCGGTGGAACCGATCCGCTCCTGGTATTCGACCTGACCGACGACCAACACCCGCACCTGCGAGAGTCAGCTGCCGACCGCCGGCGCGCATACGTTGAGGCGGGTTGGCGGGTGGACGGTGTCTATCCGACCTGGGCGCGGGTAGCAGAGTTCGTCCGCCGGCGGGCCCATCTGCTCCCCACCCAGATGGAGGAGGTCCGATGAGCGACTACGTTCATAACCTCCTCGTCCCGCCGCCGTGGGCCTCCAAGACACCGGAGGACTGGTACCGGCAGCGGCAGGCCCGACGACGGGACCCTGTGGCCGTGCCGGACATTGAGAAGGTCGCGGCGACGGAGAACCTGGCCGCCGTCTGGGACGCCTTGAAGTCCACCGCCGGGGACGGCCCCGGCCCGGACGGGGTGACGTTCGCCAACGTCGGCCGTGGCGAGAAGTACGCCCTGCTGCGGGAGGCGAGCCGGAAGCTCCTGGCCGGCACCTACCACCCGGGCCCGTCCAGGAAAGTAAAGATCCCCAAGGCGAGCGGCGGGTTCCGGACTCTGTCGGTCCGCAACCTGATCGACCGGGTGGTCGCGAGGGCGCTGCTGGAAGCGGTGTCCCCGGCCCTGGAGCCGGCGTTCCTGGCCGGCTCGCACGGGTTCCGCCCCGGCCGCAGCCGGCTCACCCTGCTGGCCGAACTCACCCGGCAGGCCCAGAGCGGCGGATACTGGGTAATCGCCTCCGACGACGTGCGGACCGCGTTCGACACGGTATCCGTCGCCGAAGCCCTCGCCGTCCACCGCCGGCGCCTAGCGAGTAGTCGATTACTCCTCACGATCGAGTCGGTACTCCGCCGCGACGACCCGGCCCGGGCCGTCGGCATCGCCCAGGGGTGCCCCTACAGCCCGCTGGCCCTGAACCTGTACCTGCACCACGCCCACGACGAGTTCGCCCAGTCCCACGCCCCGGGGGCCAATCCGGGGACACCGACGCCCTGGTATCGGTACGCCGACAACCTGGTGTACTTGTGCCGGGACGTCCAAGAGGGCGCCGAGGCCCTCCGACGGTCCGCGTCCTGGCTCGGGGCTGCCGGCCTGTCTCTGAAGGGAGACCCCGGCGTCCCGGTCGACCTCCGGAACGGAGATCAAGTCGAGCTGCTTGGCTTGATTCTGTACCGGAAGCAGAACCAGCTCCGGCTCAAGCCCGGGGCCGGTGCCTGGAGAGGACTCAAAGAGGCCCTCGGACGGGCCGTCCACCCGCGACCCGACCCCGCCGTCGCCGACCTGGCGATCAAGGGGTGGATCGCGGCGTACGGCCCCGCCCTCGAGCGGTGTGAGAGCACCGTCGAGCGGATTCTTGACCTGGCCGCCCGGTACGGCTTCCGGGAGCTTATGCCCGCGGAGACGTACCGGGTGGAATGTGGGAAGGCATTCCAGCGGTGGATCGAGTCGGTCCATCACGGGTAACACTACCACCACTCTGGCCATGGAGAGGACCATTCGCGGCGGCTCCGCCGGCCGCCATCCCCCGCCGGGAAAGTCCCCGGCGAGACCGCTGGGGCCGAGACCGTCTCGGCCCCAGCGGTTGATCCGAACCCCTAACGCCCCGCCGACCGCTGTGCGGCTCGCCCCGGGGCAGACGGACCCGAAACCCGGTAACAGGAAACCCACTGCGATGGCATGTCGAACCGAGCGGACCTACTCGCCGGCCGCATGGATCATCTTCAACCAGGTCTGCGACTACGAGCCGGACGAGGATCGGGACGAGCTGATCGGCGACCTCGTATGTCTGCACGCCGACTTCCGGGGCTCGGCCCGCGCGGACCTGCGCGACGAGGTCGAATTGCTGCTCTACTACGAGGGGCTGAACGACCCCAAGTCCCGGTCCGCCTGGCGGCGGCTCGGATACGGGGTGATGGTCGGGACGCCGCCATACGACCACCTCCCGGTGACGATCGGCGGGCGCGAGGTCGAGATCGGCGTGTACCACTACGACCAGGTCTTCGCGGACTGGCGGCCGGACCCAACCTGAGCGGCCGGTCGGCCGACGCCGGGCACGGCAAGACCCGGCGACGCGATCGAGCCCCGCGGGCGGTCTGCGAATGCCCGGCGAATGAACCGGCTGTGACAAGGGCCTCACCCCGACCCTGCACCTTGATCCTGGCAAGGAAGACCCGATGCCCAGCAACCGACCCCCATCTCCGACCCTTCCAAAACACCGCGGGTTCCGGGATCTCAGTTACCGCACCTTCGGGTTGCTGAAGGTGCGGTCGTTCGCCGGCATGCGGCGGTCCGGGGCCCGGCGCCGGCCGTACTGGCGGTGCCGCTGCGCCTGCGGCCGCGTCAAACGTGTCCGGGCGGACGACCTGCTCCGCGGCCACACCCGCTCCTGTGGGCCGTGCGGGGCCGGCGGGGCACGGGCGCACGGCCACCGCGCCGGCGGGTGGGCGTCGCCGACCTACGTGAGCTGGCAGTGCATGGTCCAGCGGTGCTATGACGCGCGGCACTCGTCGTACACGCGATACGGGGCGCGCGGCATCACGGTCTGCCGGCGGTGGCGGAACTCGTTCGCCGCATTCCTCGCGGACATGGGGGAGCGGCCCGGCCTCAATCACACCCTCGACCGGATCGACGGCCGCAAGGGGTACACGCCAGCGAACACCCGGTGGGCCACCCGCCTGGAGCAGTCGCGCAACCTGTCGTCGAACCGGCTGATCCGGTTCCGCGGTAAGGTCCGTTGCCGGTCCGCGTGGGCCGACGCGTACGGCCTCAGCCCGACCACGGTCGCGAACCGGCTGGCCGGCGGGTGGTCCGTCGGGCGGGCGCTGACCACCCCGGCCCGCAAGCCGAAGGCGGTGAAGTCGGGGATGAAGTCGAAGCGGCCGAAGGCTCGGGCCACAACCGCCCGCGAGGGCGCAACAAGCCGGACCACGCCAGCGGCTGGCGCGTAGGTACGGCATAATGGGTGACGTGGTCGGCGGCCGCTTCGCCAGCTGGTACGAGCGGCGCAAGCGCGGAGTAGTGGGACAATGCCGTGGGCAACTCGGGGCAAGGACGGCACGAAGTACTTCTACTCGAGCCGCCGCGTCAACGGGAGGCCGACGAAGACCTACTGCGGTTCCGGCTCTGAGGCTGAGGCCGCGGCCGCCGCGGTCGAGCGGCGGCGGGCGGATCGTAGGGAGATGGCCGACAGGCTGGTGGCCGACGAGGCGGCCCACGCCGCCGCCTCGGCCCCGCTGGCGGAGCTGGACGAGTTGCTCGACCTGCTGGCGAAGGCCGCCCTGGTGATGGCCGGCTACCACCGACACGATCGAGGCGAATGGAGGCGTAAACGCCATGACCGAGACGACCGACCCACCGAAGGTCACGACACCGGACCCGGCCCGGATGAAGGCGATCCTGGACCGGGCCAACAGCGGCGACCCGGCGGCGCTGCCGGCGCTACGCAAGGTCCTGGACGACCACCCGGACCTGGCGGCCGCCCTCGGAGACCTGGCCCGGCACGGCCGCCAGTCGCTGATCGACCTGGCCGCCGGCGGCAGCCCGCTGGCCCGGGAGGCCCTCAACCACCAAGTTGATGTGCTGCGGACTCGACTGCTGGGCGAGGCACCGTCCGAGTTGGAGCGGCTGTTGGCCGAACGACTCGTCGTGTGCTGGATCGAGGCCAACCACACCAGCGTGGACCTGACCGCCCGCCTCCAGGGCGGTGGCGGTGCGGACGCGGGGTGCCTGGCCGCTGTCAAGCGGCTCGACCGGGCGAACGCCCGCTTCCTGGCGGCTGCCAAGACGCTGGCCACCGTCCGGCGGCTGCTCAAGCCGGGACTGTCGGCGCTCGATTTCGCCACGGCGGTGCTGCCCGAGGGGCCCGGCGGCGCGGTGCCGGCACGGGTGAAGGAGCGGAATGCGATGGCCGCGGTCAACTGAGGAACACCGACATGGAGGTCCTGGGAATGGCCACGGACGTTGACGGGACGGGCGACATCCGGGAGCACCCCGACGTCCGGGCGGTCATCCAGCAGATGCTCGACGCCCTGACCGGCCCGGACGCCGGCCGCCGCAGGGAGGTGGCGTCCTGGGTCGGCCGGGAGGCCGTGCCCGAGCTCCGCGCCCGGGTTGTCGGCCTGCTGGCGGACCGGCTCGGATCCGCGTGCCCCAAGGAGCCGCGACGCGCGGCAAAGGCGTTGCTCGCAGTCGGGCCGGCCGCCCTCCTGTCCCTGCTGCCCCGCCTGCTCGCGACCGCGGACCCTGCCGCGCGGGACCGGCTGGTCGCCGTCGTCGCCGGGATCGGCGGGGCAGCAGGGACA
>Ga0247829_10000159_pt1 | contig 21575 bp, 15 predicted proteins | sample 12C_Control_Day4_FD_207765 | JGI IMG/M metagenome (GOLD analysis project Ga0247829, IMG submission 207765) | Soil microbial communities from agricultural site in Penn Yan, New York, United States - 12C_Control_Day4 | ecosystem: Environmental > Terrestrial > Soil > Agricultural land | place... | reverse complement strand
CGGAAACCTCTCAGCCCCCACTCCCACGAAGCACCCGGAGCGCTACGCGAGGCGTGAGGAAGGCGAGGGCCGCGACCGGATCGCGCGCTCGGATGAGCCACCGTCGTCCGCTACAGCGTGGGCAGCGTGCCCGGCGGCATCGGTCTGCACTTGACGCGTTATCAATTCGACGTCACTATGGCGCATCGACGCGAGCGCCGGAGCGAAAGAGCATTCCGCCGTCGGCACTCCTACCCCGCGCCTATCCGAAGCAGCGTTGCCCGTCATCATCTCTCGCGCCGCGTGATCTCGGCGACGCCGTCCCCTGACAGCGTCGCTCGTGGATGAGCTGAGGCCGCTGCGCTCCCTCGCGCGGGCCATGGGTGTCTACGCCCGCTACACCGACGGTCTGGGCCGCCGCGTGACTGCTCCACCGGAGACTTTGGTGCGCGTCTGCGCCGCGCTGGGCGCTCCGGTCGAACGCCCCGCCGATGCGGCAGATGCATTGCGTGCGCACCGGGCCGGTCGGAAGCAAACGAAAATGCCGCCGGTTGTCGTTGCATGGGACGGAAACCTTCCGCCGCTGGTGCTGCCCGCAGGCGATCGAGTCCACACGGAGATCAGGCTGGCCGGCGGCGAGGCGCGCTCGATAGACGCGGCGGGCCAGCTCCCGCTCGGCTACCACCGCCTCACCGTGGAAGCGTCCGGGGGAGTAGAGAGCTGTACCGTGATCAGCGCGCCGTCAGTTGCGTGGCGGCGTGAGAAGCGCCATCGGAGCTGGGGCGTGGCGGCTCACCTCCCCGCCCTTCGCTCGGCGCGGAGCGGGGCGCTGGGAGATCTCCGGGATCTCGCGGCACTCTGCGGCCGGATCCGCGCGCTGGGCGGGGATCTCGTCGCGGTGCTGCCCCTGCTTCCGACGTTCAACGACGTACCGGCGGAGCCGAGCCCGTACTCGCCGGTGAGCCGGCTGTTCTGGTCCGAGCTGATTCTCGATCTGGGCGAGAAGCATCGCCCAGCCGCTACGCCGACAACGCTGGACGTCGTCATGGGAAACGCCGAGGTACGCGCTTGCTTGGCAGGACATCCCGCGCCGGCGTTCTCGGAGCTGGACGACGAGCTGCTGCGCTACGCCCGCTTCCGCGGCGCGCAGGCCCGGCTCGGACGGACCTGGCGCGACTGGCCGCCCGCGGCGCGTGAGGGGACGCTGGATCGCGGGCAGGTGGACGGCGACGTCGAACGCTTCCACCTCGTGGCCCAGACGCTCGCACGGCAACAGCTCCACAATCTGAGGGAAAAGCTGGATGAGGACGGGATGCGTGTGGGACTGGACCTGGCGGTCGGCTGCCATCCGGACGGCTACGATCCGTGGTCTCGCCAGACGCTCTTTGCCGAAGGGATCTCGGTGGGAGCGCCACCCGACCGCGGCTTTCCGAGTGGCCAGGATTGGGGCTTCGCTCCGATGCTTCCGGAGGCCTCGCGCCGGGAGGGACACCGGTATCTCGCTGCTTCCATCGCGCACCAGGCGTTCCTCGCCGGCGTGCTCCGGGTGGACCACGTCATGGCGTGGACCCGGCTGTACTGGATTCCCCACGGGTTCGGGCTCGATCAGGGCACCTACGTCTCGTATCCAGCCGACGAGCTGTTCGCCATTCTCACGCTGGAGTCGAATCTCCATCGTTTCGAGGTGGTGGGCGAGAACCTGGGCACCGTGCCCCGGGAGCTCGACGCGGCACTGCCGAGCCGCCGGATCTGGGGGATGTACCTGGGGGAATTCGAGGCATCGAAACGTGCGGTCCGGGCACCCGACGCGTCAGAGATGGCGCTCGTAGGCACGCACGACACGCCCACGTTCGCCGGGTGGATCGCCGGCAACGACATCGCGGAACGGGTTCACTACGGGCTTCTGGCCGAGGATGCGGTTGCGGCAGTAAGGAAGGAGCGCACGCGCGCGGTGCGCCGGCTCGCGGCCCGGACTGGCAGCCGAGTTGAGGACCCTCGGGCCTTCCTGGCCGCCCTGCTCGAGTGGCTCGGTGAATCGGACAGCCCGCTGGTGGCAATCTGGCTCGAGGATCTCTGGCTCGAGGAACGCGGGGTGAACCTCCCGGGCACGCCGTCCTGGGTGCGCCCCAACTGGCAGCTTCCCATGCAGCGGCTCCTCGACGACGTTCTGACCGACCCTCACGTCGAGGAACTGCTGCGCCGGCTCGACCGCGCCCGGAAGCACAGCTCCTGACCCGTCGCGGCTCCGATGCCTACTGGCGCTGGCTCGCCAGTCACAGCAGCTTCGAACTGGTACTCCCCGCGGGGCAACCGGAATGGAGCCCGATCGCTGGCGCCGTATGGCCCAGGTGTTGGACGTGGCGCTGAGCCGCGGGCCAGCCGAGTGGAACGCGGTCCTGGACGAAAGCTGCAGCGGCGATCCCGAGCTCCGGCGCGAGGTCGAAGCCCTGCTGCGGCACGCGGACACCGCCGCCGGATTCCTCCAGCATCCTCCGGCGGCGGTCGCCGCCGCCCTGCTGGCTGACGCTGACGATCGGTCCCTGCCGCCGGTTGAGGGCCGGCGCATCGGCCAGTATCGGCTGGTGCGGGAAATCGGCCGCGGCGGGATGTCGCGCGTCTTCCTGGCCGACCGGGCCGACGGCCAGTTCGAGCAGCAGGTCGCGATCAAGCTGCTTCGCCCCGGCCTCGACTCCGAGATCGACCAGGGCCGCTTCCGCGCCGAACGCCAGATCCTCGCCTCGCTGCACCATCCCAACATCGCCCGGCTCCTCGACGGCGGGGTGACCGAGGGGGGTCAGCCCTTCCTCGTCATCGAGCACGTGGACGGCGAGCCGATCGACGCCTACTGCGACCGCCACGCGCTCCCACTGGCGGGGCGGGTGAAGCTGTTCCGCGACGTGGCCATGGCGACCCAGTACGCCCACCGGAACCTCGTCGTCCACCGCGATCTCAAGCCGTCGAACATTCTGGTCACCACCGACGGCACGGTGAAGCTGCTCGACTTCGGGATCGCCAAGCTGCTCGAGCCCGGCGCCGCGGCCGCCGCCCCACCCACCACCCGCACCGGCCAGCGGTGGATGACGCCGGAATACGCCGCCCCGGAGCAGATCCGCGGCATGCCGGTCAACACGCTCACCGACGTCTATCAGCTGGGCGCGGTGCTCTACGAGCTCCTGAGCGCTCGCCGCCCCTTCGGCACGCGCACCGAGAGCCTCCACGATCTGGAGGAGGCGGTGCTGCACGAGGAGCCGCCGCCTCCCTCGGCTGCCTGGCCCCAAGGCGACCCCCGTCGAAAGGCGCTCCGCGGCGACCTCGACGCGATCGTGCTGAAGGCGCTGCGCAAGGAACCGGAGCGCCGTTACCCCTCGGCGGCGGCAATCGCCGACGACCTGCAGCGATTCCAGAGCGGCCGGCCGGTCGTGGCCCGACCCGACAGCGCGGGGTATCGCATCAGGAAGTTCGTCGGACGGAACCGCACTGCCGTCGCGGCCGCGTCGGTCGCATTCCTCGCGTTGCTCGGGTCCACCGCGTTCTCCCTCCGCCAGATGCGCGAAGCCGAGCGCCAGCGGGACGCGGCCCGGGCGCAGCGTGACCGGGCAGTGTACGAAGAGCGCCACGCCCTGGCCTCCAAAGGGTTCATGGAGGCCCTGCTGCAGAGTGTGGCGCCGGCGGGCAGGCCCTACACCACGATCGAGCTTCTGGGCAAGGCGCGCGAGCTGCTGGAACGGGACTTCGCCGCCCAACCGGGGTTCGTCGCGCGCATGATGCTCGACCTGGCGACGACTTACGAAGGATTCGACCAGGTCAACGAAGAGTACGCCCTGCTTCAGCGCGCGACCGAGCTGGCGGAATTGTCGAAGGATCCGGAAACTATCGCGTACGCCGAGTGCCGGACCGCCCGCATGGCCGCGGGGCGGGACGAGCCGGGAGCGGGTCCTCGTCGCTACGCTCGGGCGATGCAGGCACTCGCGGCCGTGCGCGGCCCGGCGACGCGGACCCGAATGCAGTGCCTGCTGGCCGAAACGCGGATGATGATGGCAAGGCAGCAGCCCGACAGCGCGCTCGCCGTGTCACGGCGGGCGGTCGTCCTCGGCGGCGCCGCGGGCGACACCTCGTCGGTGGACTTCGCCGACGTGACCGAGACTGTGAGCCTCCAGCTCCACAACCTGAACCGGCTGCGCGACGCGCTGGATATGAACGCGCGGACGATCGCGACGCTCGAGCGGATCGGTCGCGGCACCACCTTCCGGATGCTGCTGGCCCGGTTCGATCGGGCCCGGAACCTGAGAGATATCGGCGAGTTCCAGAGCGCCGACTCGGCGCTTCGTGAAGCGATGCGACTCGCCCAGCGCATCGAACCCCGGCACGCCGCCTCGCTCCTCTCGAATCTCGCGGGTGAGATCGCACAGGCCCTCCGGCGGCCCGACTCCGCGGTGGCCGCCTACGAACGCGGCCTGGCCGCGGGGCGCCGGGTGGGCAACAAGGACCGGCAGCGCTGGGCGCTCGAGCGGCTGACCGCCATACTGGCCGATTACGGGGAGATCGCCCAGGCGAAGGCGCGGTTTGCCGAGCTCACCGCGCTCGCGCCGGAGGAGGTCGCGCTGCTCCGAGTGATCTCGGGACGCATCGCAGACGGCGAAGGCCGCCCAGCCGACGCGCACCGGATCTACCTGGATGGGCTGGTGCAGCGAGGCTTCCCCAACGGGCACGATGTGGTTCCCTGGCACCGCATGGTGTACCGTGCCGCCCGCAGCGCGCTGGCAATGGGTGACGCGGTGGCGGCAGACTCGCTCGCGCGCCACGCGCTTCGGCTGGAGCGAGTGCTGCAACATGACGAGGCCAGAAGCGGCGATGTGGGAATGGCCCGGCTGCTGCTGGCGCGGGCCCGGTTGGCGCAGGGCGATTCGGCGGGTGCGAGGGACGTAGTCCAGCGGGCGCACGTTCCGCTGGAGTACGGATTCGGGGCGGAGCACCCCGGCACCCGAGAGGCGCGCGCGTTCGCCGACTCGCTCGCTGCCCGGCGCTGAATCGACGAAGCCGGTCCTGTCTCAGCCGACCTTGATCAGCTTCGCCATCCCGTGGACGAAGTGCGGCTTGCCGTCCTTCGCGTCCGGCACGAAACAGATGAGGGCGTACTCGCCCGCCGGCAGATCCACGTCCACGAACGCGTGCGCGCCCGGCACGATGCCGCTCACTCCGCCGAAGAGCGTGCCCGGTGCCGGTCCGATCGGCTTGAGGCCCCACTTGGCGAAGTCTTGCGGACTCTTTCCGGGCTTCATCCGCACGATCGCAACCTCGTGCGGTTGGGACCCGGCGTTCTCGATCCGGATCGTGTGGCGCCCGGCAGTGAGCGGCTGGGAGAGCTGAAAATCGAAGTCCACCAGCTTCATGACGACATCGGCGCGCGGCTCCGCCCGGCTGGGTACGCTTGCCTGGCTGACGGTCAGCGGAGCCGCCATTCCCTTCATGACGTGCGGGACGCCGTCGGCGGCCGGGACGAAGCAGAGCATGACGTAATTGCCCGCTTCCATGAGGAGCGTCGCGTTGGTCGTGGCTCCGGACTCCGGCGGGTTGGGACCGCCCGCCATGGTCGCCCAACGGGGGAACGGGCCGCCGCCCTTGAGCGCGGCAAAGAAGTCGTCCGCCGTCTTCCCCTCTCCCAGCTTGATGAGCTGGATGTGGTGCAGGGACGGCCCGCGGTTCACCAAACGGAAAGTCGTGAGCCCGGACGGAATCTCGGACGGAGCCTGGAAGGCGAAGTCGGACGCGGTCACGGTGACGACCGCTTCCTCCGCGCGACCGGAGCTGGCGGTGTCGGCGGCGGGCGCGCCGGACTGCTGGTCGCTGGATGGCGCGGGCTTGTCGGGACGACAGCCGGCGGCGGCGGTCAGCGAGATCATTGTCAGGGCACGGGCGAGCATCCACAGCTCCGATACGGGGAAAGCCTACCATGGCCGCCGGACGCCGCGTCGTCAAGCGCGTAACGGCACGGTTGATACTCGGCCTGCCAAACTGGCTTCGCGAAAAAGCTGGCGCATGCCGGGCCTCTCCCCTACTGTAGCTGGCCGCGTGGACGGCCGGTCGTCCGGCGCGGACGAATACCTTGTTTCAGAGGAGAACTGATGATGGCTAAAGCCACCTCGCGCGGTCGTTTCATCTGGCACACGCTGATGACGACCGACCCGAAGGCAGCGCTCGATTTCTATACGCGGGTTGTCGGCTGGAAAGCTGAACCGTGGGACAAGGACCCATCCTACACCGTCTTGCTGGGCAACAGCGGCCGGGTCGGCGGCGTCATGAACCTGCCCGCCGAGGCCAGGGCCGCGGGTGCCCCACCCAACTGGCTGTCGTACATCGAGACGCCCGATCTCAAGGCAACGGTAGACGCCGCTGGACGGCTCGGCGCCCGGGTCATCAAGCCCATCACCGAGCTTCCCGACGGCAGCCGGCTCGCAGTGCTCGCCGATCCGCAAGGCTCCGTCTTCGCCGCGTTCACGCCGTTCTCGCCCATACAGGTGAACGATCCTCCCAAGCCCGGCGAATTCTCCTGGCACGAGCTTATCACCACCGACTACAACGCCGGGCTCCGATTCTATCAGGAGCTGTTCGGGTGGGAGAAGCTGGACGCCATGGACCTGGGCAGCCCGGTGGGCGTGTACCAGCTGTTCGGCTGGGGCGGCAAGAGCATGGGCGGCGCCTACAACAAGCCCAAGGAGATGCCGGCGCCACCGCATTGGATGCCCTACGCGATGGTGCCGGACACTCGAAAGGCCGCCGACACGCTGACCCAGGCGGGCGGCAAGGTCATCGCGGGCCCGCTGGAAGTGCCGGGTGGCGACCTGATCGTGCTCGCGATCGATCCGCAGGGCGCGGCGTTCGCGGTGCACTCGGCCGCGCCCACACCCGCCAAGACGAGGGAGCCCGCTACGGCAGGCCGGCGGTAATCGGCAGCAGTGATACTGCAGGGGCGCGCGGCGGGATTCACCTCCCGCCGCGCATCTTGTTGCGCGCTGACCCCGGACAGCATTGCCCTTGACTTCCAGCCGAGGCGGGCGATCCTGCGTCTGGGAGGAACCCCCGTGCTCCAACGCCGCGCTCCGCTGGTCCTGTTCAGCCTCGCCTTCCTGACCCTGGTGCTGTTCCCCGCCGCCGTCAGGCTGGTTACCGACTGGTGGTGGTTCCAGGAAATCGGCTACCAGATCGTCTTCTCCCGCATGCTCACCACGCGGGTCATGCTCTTCCTGATCGGCGCTGGGCTCTTCGGCGGATTGCTGTTTCTCAACCTCAGAATCGCTCAGCGGGGCCTGGTTCCCGACCCGGTTCTGCTCCAACTCGCGCCGTCGGCGCCACGGCTCAATATCACCGCCGGGCTCCGCCGGCTCAGCTTGCCGGTCTCACTCTTTCTCGGCGTGCTGGCCGGACTCGCCACCGTCCCGGCGTGGGACACCGTGCTCCGCGCCATTCACCAGACGCCGTTCGGCGCCGCGGATCCCGTCTTCGGGCGCGACATCGGCTTCTATGTCTTCACGCTGCCGGCCATCTCGGCAGCCCTCGCGCTGCTCTTCATGCTCGCGATGGTTTCAATCCTCGCCGTGGTGCCGGTGTACTGGGTGCGCGGCGACATCGTTCCCGGCCCTCGCCGTCTCCGCATCGAGCCCTCGGCGGGGTTCCACGTCGCCATCCTGCTCGCGGCGCTGTACGCGCTCATCGCTCTCCGGCTCTGGTTCGTGGACGTGCCCGATCTGCTCTACTCGAGCACCGGACCGCTGGTCGGCGCGAGCTTCACCGACCTCAACGCCCGGCTCCCGGCGCTCCGGGTTTCCGCCGTGGTGGCGGCGCTCGCCGCGGTGGCGGTGCTGGTCGCAGGCACCCGAGGCCGGCTGGCGCAGGCGGCATTGTGGGCCGCGGGCATCTATGTCGGGGTAGCGATCGTCGGTCGGACACTTCTGCCGGGCGTAATCCAGAAGTTCGTCGTCGCTCCCACCGAACTGACCCGCGAAACGCCCTATCTCCGCTTCCACATCGCCGCTACCCGCCGTGCGTGGGGGCTGGACAGCGTCGAGCTGCGCGATCTCCGCGCGGACGCGGGGCTCACCCTGGCCGACATCCGGGCCAACGCGCCCACGATCGAGAACGTGCGGTTGTGGGACCGGGAGCCGCTGCTCCAGACCTACGGGCAGCTCCAGGAGATCCGCACCTACTACGATTTCGTCTCGGTGGATGACGACCGCTACCGTATCGATGGGAAGTACCGCCAGGTCCTGCTGTCGCCGCGGGAGCTGAACGTGGCGTCGCTGCCGACCCGCACGTTCATCAACGAGCACCTCACGTTCACCCACGGAATGGGGCTCACTCTCGCGCCGGTCAACCAGGTGACGCCCGAAGGGTTGCCGGTGCTGTTCATCAAGGACCTGCCGCCGGCCTCGACCGTGTCGCTCAAGGTGACCCGGCCGCAGATCTACTTCGGCGAGCTGGCCAACGAGCACGTGTTCGTCAAGACGCGGCAGCGCGAGTTCGACCACCCGGCCGGCGACGCCAACGTCTACGCGGAGTATCAGGGGACCGGTGGTGTGCCGGTGGGGAATCTGCTGCGTCGCCTGCTGCTGGCACTTCGCTTCGGCTCGACCAAGATCCTCTTCTCCGGAGACATCACCAGCGAGAGCCGGGCGCTCTTTCACCGGCACATCACCGAGCGGGCCGCGACGGCGCTGCCGTTCCTCCGCTTCGATGGCGATCCGTACATGGTGCTGGCCGAGGACGGCACGCTCAAGTGGATTCTCGACGCGTACACCGCGACCAGTCGCTACCCCTACGCGCAGCGCCTCAGGGACGGCACGACGTACATGCGGAACAGCGTCAAGCTGGTCATCGATGCCTACCACGGTTCGGTGACCGCCTACGTGAGCGACCCCGCCGATCCGCTGATCCGAACCTGGTCCGGGATCTTCCCCGGGATCTTCCTTCCCCTCGACCGGATGCCCGCCGACCTGCGGGCCCACATCCGGTATCCGGAGGACATCTACCGGGTGCAGACGACGCTGTATGGGACCTACCACATGGAGGCGCCGGAGGATTTCTACCACCGGGAAGACCAGTGGCAGATCCCGACGGTGGCGCGCGAGGACGCCGCCACCCCGTTCATGCGCCATATCGTGATGCGCCTGCCGGAGGAGTCGCGCGCCGAGTTCGTTTACATGGTGCCGTTCACGCCGCGAGGGAAGGACAACCTCGCCGCCTGGATGGTGGCGCGGAACGACGGCGACGTGTACGGGAAGCTCCGGGTGTACCGGCTGCCCCGGCAGCGGCTGGTGTTCGGACCGCAGCAGGTGCAGAACCGGATCAACCAGAACACCGATATCGCCCGCCAGGTGTCGTTGTGGGACCAGCGGGGGTCGGAGGTGATCCGGGGCGAGCTGCTGGTGATCCCGATCGAGGAGTCGCTGCTGTACGTGCAGCCGCTCTATCTCCGGGCCGAGGGCGGGCGGATTCCCGAGCTGAAGCGGGTGATCGTCGCCTACGAGAACCGGGTCGTGATGACCGAGACGCTGGAGGGAGGGCTGGTGCAACTCTTCGGCGGTTCGAGCGCACCGGTCGCGGAGCGCACTCCCGTCCCCGCGCCCCAGCCCGCTGCCTCCGACTCGGGACTTCGGTCCATCGCCGCGGAAGCCCGGCGCCGGTACGAGGCCGCGCTCCAGGCGCAGCGGGAGCTCGACTGGACCCGCTACGGCGAGGAGATGCGCCGGCTCGGCACGCTGCTCGAGCGGCTCGGCGCCGCGGGAGAGGACGAAGAACGCTAGCCGCGCCGGTACGGTATCACGCCCTCGCCTCCGACTACGACGGCACGCTGGCCACCGACGGCCTGGTGGACTCTGCGACGGTGGCGGCGCTGGAACGCGTGCGCGCTTCGGGCCGAAAGATCGTTCTTGTCACCGGGCGCCGGCTCCCCCACCTGGTTCGACTGTTTCCCCGCGTGGACCTGTTCGACCGCATCGTCGCCGAGAACGGGGCTCTGCTCTCCAACCCGTTGAGCGGGAGCGAACGTACCCTCGCCGATCCGCCACCTCGTGACTTCGTCGCGGCGCTCGAGGGTCGAGGCGTGTCGCCGCTGTCGGTGGGGCGGGTGATCGTGGCGACCTCCACTGCGTACGAAGCCAGCGTACGGAACGTGATCGAAGGGCTCGGCGTCGAGCTCGAGATCATCCTCAACAAGGGCTCGATCATGGTCCTGCCGTCCGGCGTCGACAAGGCAAGCGGGATGGACGCCGCGCTCATCGAGCTGGGCATCTCGCCACTCAACGTGGTGGGGGTGGGCGATGCGGAGAACGATCTTGCCTTCCTGGCGCGATGCGGCTGCGCTGTGGCAGTGGCCAATGCGCTCGAGTCGGTGAAGGCGCGGTCAGACCTCATCACCGCGGGCGAGCGGGGCGCGGGTGTCGTGGAGCTGACCGAGAAACTGCTGCGAACCGATCTGTCCGAGGTCGAGCCGCGGGACCGGGCGGTCCGCTGACTCAGAGCCGAGCCCGAGGCTGCCCCTTCAGCAGTCCCGACACCCACGCCGCCGCCCGATCCGTGGCGGCGGCCACGAACGCCTCGGTGCGCGAACGGATGGTGCGGTGGTGCTCGGCGGCCTGCTTCCAGCGTCGCCCGCTTTCGGCGAGCGCCACACCCGCCACCGCCGCCACCGCCAAGCCGGCGTGGGTTCTCGTTCGTGCCAGCCAGCGCTGGCGGTCCTCTCGCGAGACGGCGCCGAGGTCCCAGAGTCCGAGCGGAATGGCTTGATCCAGCAGGGTCTGTAACCTCACCTCGGTCAGAAAGGGCGCGCCGGCGGGAACCGGCGTGGCAATGCGGGACTCGGACACCGCGTCGAACCGAAGCCGCCGGGCGGGAAGGAGCGTTGGCGAACGCCAGCGGCGGGGCGGCGGCAACGGAATCGCTTCGATGTAAACCAGCCAGGAGGTGCCGTCGCCGGCCGTGAATTCCATCACGTCGGTGAGGGGAACGCCCGAAGGATACGGCGGACTGTTGGGCACTGGCGGATCCCGCTGGTTTGGAGCGAACCTAGGCTTTTTTCGAGTCCCGGTGCGGTGACGGTCGGCCCGGTGCCCGGGTAGCGCTGGGCACCCCTAGCCCCCGCAGGCGCTGGGCTCCTGACCGCAGGTTCGTCCCGGGGCGAGACTTATGGGAGGTCGCTAGCCCCCGGTAGCCGCTCGAAGAAGATCCCGGTTCCTCCCGCCATCTCGAGCAGCTGGTACCGGATCCATTCGATCTCCGGGCTCACCACCTGCCGGGCCGCGCACCTCACGCGGGAGGAGAACTCGGGGGCCAGCAGAAACAGTCTCGGCGGCAGCGAGAAGTTGATCGCGTTTCCCCGAAACATCCGACGCAGGTTCGGCACGTTCCCGACGATCCAGTCCGAATGACCGAGCCCGCGGATCAGCAGCTCGTCGGTCTCCCCTGTCTCGAAGTCAATAACCGCGAGCTGGTTGGTGCGATCTACCGCGAGGAAGTCGATCTCGCCGCAGGGCGCGCACGGAATGCCGCCATCGATCAACTTGAGCCCTGCCTCCAGCGCGCTCAGGTGCTCCTTCATCGCTGCCGCGACGTCCGGCCGGGCGAGCCGTGCTGCCGGCCGGAGCAGCACCGGGGCCGCCGCCGGCTCGGCCTCACCACGGAGCCGGCTGGGAGGCCGGTCGGTTCCGGGGCCGATGAACCGCTCCGGCGGCTGCTGAGTGAGGAAGACCCGCGACACATGCTCCAGCCCACGGCCCAGCGGCCGATCTGACGGGCCCGCCCCCGGTGCGCCCACGCTCTCGGGCCTAGGCTGCTCCATGGTCAGCTCCCTCGGCCTGCAAGCCGGCCGGCTCGGCGAACAGTACCTCGGCGGGCTCGGTAGCCCGCGGCGCGACGGGTTCCGGCTCCTCGAGCACGAACAGCGAGTCGTTACCGCTGAACGGGCTCGGCTCGACCATCGGGTTCATCGGATCGGTGAGCCATTGTCCGTCGATCACGTAGCGGTACCGGTAACGGCCTGGGGCGAGCGTGAGCACCTTTCTCCAGATCCGCCCGGTCCGGTCCATGCCCGTCCACTCCGGCCGCCAGTCGTTGAAGTCCCCAGCGATCTGCACCCGCACTGCATCGGGGGCCTCGACCGTGAACACGACGCCGTCGGATGTCACCGCGGGCGCGGCTGCGACCGCGCTCTCCGCGACGGGCGCAATCAACGCTTCCTGCAGCAGGATCTCGTTCGCCAGTGACTGATAGTCCGCGAATCCGACCGATTCCCGGGCATAGCGGCTGATCGGCACCCCGTGGCTCGCCGCCTCGGCCAGCTTGACGCTGTAACGAACCACGGTGGCGAAGTGGCGGTCGGGGAGATGGCGGTGGACGTCGTCGAGGACGGCTTTCACGAACGGGGAGCGACCGGAATAGAGCGTGACCAGTACCCGGGCCGAGATCCGGTGCCCCGTCGCCCGCTCCAGCATATCGAAGGTCTCGAACAGCTTCCCGATTCCCTGCAGCGAGAAGAAGCTCGGATCCATCGGTATGATCGCTTCGGTGCAGGCCTTGAGCGCGTTGAAGGTGAGGAGACCGACGCTGGGCGGGCAATCCACGATCACGTAGTCGTAACGGTCCTCGAGGGCGGCGAACGCCCAGGTCAGCACATTCTCGCGGCCGGGAATGCCGGCGAGTGTCTCGGAGGTGGTGCTGAGGAGGATGTCGGCAGGCGCCAGATCGAGATTCTCACCCACGGTTCGCGCGACATGCGCGATCGTCACCTCGGGTCCGCCGCTCTTGAAGCGGAAGACGTCGTACATCGTTCGGGTGGGCGGGCTCTCGCCGACGGACAGACCTAGAGTGGAGTGGCCTTGCGGGTCCAGATCCACGAGCAACACTCGTCGTCCCGCCTGGGCGAGAAAGGCCGACAGGTTGATCGAGGTGATCGTCTTCCCGCACCCGCCCTTCTGATTGACGACGGCGATCGCACGCATGGCAGTTCCCCCTGTCAGGTTGGTTCCTTGCGGGGTGGTCCGACGCGCTTCGCGCGCCGGTGGTGCCGATGCTGTATCAAGTGCGTAGTAGCAAACTCAACTCCAGCTGCCTCGTCAAGGGGATAGCTGCCGCCCCCGCTCGCACTTATCCTCACCCATGGCCACACTCGCCGAACCCATCGAGCGCGAGTCCAGCCTCGAAGCGGCGACGATGAGTCGGGTGAGCCGCCGGCTGATCCCGCTGCTCTTCTGCCTCTACATCGTCTGCTTCATCGACCGCACCAACGTCAGCATTGCCGCGCTTCAGATGAATCGCGATCTCGCTTTCAGCGCGGCGGTCTACGGGCTCGGCGCCGGGATCTTCTTCCTCGGCTACGCGCTGTTCGAGGTGCCGAGCAACCTGATCCTCGCGCGGGTCGGTGCTCGGCGGTGGATCGGCCGGATCGCGATCACCTGGGGCCTGCTCGCCGTGGGGATGATGTTCGTCCGGACCGCCGGGAGCTTCTACACGATGCGGTTCCTGCTGGGCGTGGCGGAGGCGGGGTACTTCCCCGGCATCGTCTACTACCTGAGCCATTGGTATCCCGAGCGGCGGCGGGCCCGCGCCATCTCGCGGTTCGCGATCGGAGTGCCGCTCGCGGGCGGCATCGGCGGACCGCTGGGAGCGACGCTTCTGGGTCTGGACGGCAGCCAGGGGCTCGCGGGTTGGCAGTGGCTCTTCCTTATAGAGGGGATCCCGGCGGTGCTCCTCGGGCTGGTGGCGCTGCGGTACCTGACCGACCAGCCGGACGACGCGCGTTGGCTGACCGACGCCGAGCGTGCTTGGCTGGCGGGGCGGCTGGCCGCCGAGCGTGAGGCGAGCGCCGCGCTCGGCCACGCGACATTCCGGCAGGCGCTTCAGAGCCCCACGCTCTGGTGGCTCACGGCGCCCTACGTGCTGTTCGCCGTCGCCAATCTCGCGCTGATACTCTGGCTTCCCCTGCTCTTGAAAGCACAGCTCGCGATCACCGACCGGGAGATCGGGTGGATTCTGAGTCTGATCGGGGTCGCGGGTGCCGGCGCCATGCTCCTCATCGGCGCCAGCTCTGATCGTCGGGGGGACCGGATCGGGCACGCGGCCGGCGCGCTCGCCGTGGCTGCGGTCGGTTGTGTGGTCGCCGCGCTGGCCCCGCAACCGCTCGTCGCGGCGGCCGGCATCGCGGTCGCCGTAGTCAGCAGCACGGCGTTCCTCCCGGTGTTCTGGTGCATTCCCTCGACGATCCTGCGGGGCACCGCGGCCGCGGGCGGGATCGCGCTGGTTAACGCGATCGGGAATGCGGGTGGATTCCTTGGCCCGAACCTGCTGGGGCAGGTGAAGGACGCGACCGGCAGCTTCTCCTCCGGCTTCCTCGTACTGGCGGGACTGACGCTCCTCGGAGCGGCGCTCATGCTTCGGCTGCGTCGCCGCTGGTCCATTGACCGCCGATGAGCCGGCAGCCGATCGCCGAGTACGCCCTCCTCTCCGACTGCCGGTCCGCGGCGCTGGTCCACCGTTCGGGATCGGTGGACTGGCTCTGCTTTCCCCGCTTCGATGCCCCATCCGTGTTCGGCCGCCTGCTGGACGAGGGGGCGGGGCACTGGTCCATCCGGGCCGCTGGCGCCACGGCAATCCGGCGCCGCTATCTGGGCTCCACACTGGTTCTCGAGACCGAGTTCGAGACGCCCGACGGCCGGCTGACGCTCACTGACGCCCTCGCCGTAGGGCCCAACGAGCGGGGACACGAGCTGGGGCTGCGGTCGCCCCACGCTCTGCTCCGCCGAGCCGAGTGCACCGCGGGCAGCGTGGAGTTGGAGCTGGAGTACGTGCCGAGGCCGGACTACGGCCGCCTCCGACCGACGCTGCAAGCCGTGCCGGGAGGCGTGCTGGCGACCGGCGATCCAGCCCCGCTGCTCCTCTCGTCGCTGGCGCCGCACGACATCGACGGCGGGAGCGCACGGGCCCGCGTCAAGCTCGCCGCCGGCGAGTCACGCGCATTCGCGCTCGAGTACGAGCCGGGAGCGGGGCCGGAAGCCTGGTGGAGCGAGAAGGAGATCCAGCGGCGGCTGGAGGAGACTCGCCGTGCCTGGCACAGCTGGTCCAGGCTCCATCAGCGATACAAGGGGCCCTGGCGGGACCTCGTGCAGGTGAGCGGACGGGTCCTCCAGGGACTCACCTACCAGCCGACCGGTGCCATCGTGGCCGCCGCGACCACCTCGCTCCCCGAGGCGGTGGGCGGCAGCCGCAACTGGGACTATCGCTACACCTGGATCCGGGACGCGAGCCTCACCCTCGAGGCGCTGTGGGTGGCTGCCTGCCCCGACGAGGCGATGCAGTTCTTCGATTTTCTCGCAGGCGCGGCGGTGCGGCAGCTCGAGGACGACGGCGACCTCCAGATCATGTTCGGCGTGGGCGGCGAGCGCGACCTGTCGGAGCACGAGCTGCCCCATCTGAGTGGATGGCGCGACAGCCGGCCGGTGCGGATCGGGAACGCCGCATGGACCCAGCGCCAGCTCGACGTGTACGGCGAGCTCCTGAGCGCGGTGCACCGGCTCCGCGGACAGCTGGGCGCGTTCTCGCCGGCCACCGCGGGATTTCTGGCGGATGTTGCGGACACCGCCCTCCGGCGCTGGCGCGAGCCCGACCATGGCATCTGGGAGATCCGCGGCGAGCGCCGGCACTTCCTCCACTCCAAGCTCATGTGCTGGGTGGCGCTGGACCGCGCGGTGGAGCTGGCCGCCGCCATCGGCGGCGATGGGGACCGGCTGATCCGGTGGCGCGAAGGCCGGGACGAGATCCGGCGCGCGATTCAGGAGCAAGGCTGGAGCGAGCCCGCCGGCGCGTTCACTCAGACGTTGGGGGGGGATGCGCTCGACGCTTCCGCGCTCTTGATCCCCATCGTCGGGTTCCTGCCCGGAAACGACCCCAGGGTGAAGGCGACGGTGAACGCGATCGCCGAGCGGCTCACCGACTCCCTCGGCCTGGTGTACCGCTACCGCGTGGCTGACGGGCTCGCAGGCGAGGAGGGTTCATTCCTGCTCTGCACCTTCTGGCTGGCCCATGCACTGGCGCTTGGCGGCGAGCTGGTGCGGGCGCGCGAGGTGTTCGGGCGGGCGGCGGCCTTCGCCAACGACCTCGGTCTGCTCGCGGAAGAAGTGGATGGAGCCACCGGCGAGCTGCTCGGCAATTTCCCCCAGGCGTTCAGCCACATCGGGCTGGTGAACGCCGCATGGGCAATCGCGCAAGCGGATATTGACAATCCCGCCGTCAGGGCTTGAATACCTCACATGGCAAGTGCGCCGCTGCCGCTCGCGCGTCGCAGGTTCGGGGAGACCGTGCGCCGCGACGCATGGTGGCTGCAGCCTGCCCTCGTCTTTTTCCTCCTGGCCACGTTCATCGTCTACGCCACCTGGGCTGCGTTCCAGGGCGAGCACTACACCTACGGCCCGTATCTCTCGCCGTTCTACTCCCCCGAGCTGTTCGGCAGCTCGCCCCACGCGTGGTTCGGTCCCAAACCGGGCTGGTGGCCGGGATGGCTACCGTTCTCGCCGGCGCTCCTGATCCTGCCGTTTCCGGGTCTCTTCCGGGTCAGCTGCTACTACTATCGCGGCGCGTACTACAAGGCGTTCTGGGCCGACCCGCCGGCTTGTGCCGTCGGAGAGCCCCGTAAGCGCTACATCGGGGAGGCGGGCTTTCCGTTGATCCTCCAGAACGTGCACCGGTACTTCCTGTACGTCGCGTTGATCTTCCTGGTCATCCTCCTGTCCGACGTGTATAGGGCGCTCTGGTTCACCGATCCGGTCACCGGACGGACCGCGTTCGGGATCGGGCTCGGGACCCTGGTGCTCGCGGCGAACGTTACGGCACTCGGCTGCTACACCCTCGGCTGCCACTCGCTGCGCCATGTGATCGGCGGATACCTCGACCAGCTCTCCCGGCATCCGGTCCGGAAGACGGCCTATGACTGCTCGAGCTGCCTCAACCGCGCCCACATGCGCTGGGGCTGGACCAGTCTCATGCTGGTGATGTTCGCCGATCTCTACGTGCGAATGTGCTCAATGGGGGTGTGGACAGACTGGAGACTGCTGTGAGGGGGCAGCTGGCATGACCAATACCCCATGACCGAATACCGGACCTCCGAGCACGACGTCCTCGTGATCGGCGCGGGCGGGGCCGGGCTCCGCGCGGCCATCGCCGCGTCGGCCGCCGGCGTCTCCGTCGGACTGGTCTGCAAATCGCTCCTCGGCAAGGCGCACACCGTGATGGCCGAAGGCGGCGTCGCGGCCGCATTGGGGAATGTGGACGAGCGCGACGGCTGGCGGGTGCACTTTGCCGATACAATGCGCGGCGGGCAATACGTCAACAACTGGCGGATGGCCGAGCTGCATGCCAAGGAGGCACCGGACCGGGTGCGCGAGCTGGAGGCGTGGGGCGCGCTGTTCGACCGCACCCCGGACGGGCGCATCCTCCAGCGCAACTTCGGCGGCCACAAGTATCCCCGGCTGGCGCACGTCGGCGACCGCACCGGCCTGGAGATGATCCGTACCCTCCAGGACCACAGCGTCCACCAGGGGATCGACGTGCACATGGAGTGCACGGTGCTCCGGATTTTCACCGACAGCGGCCGCGTGGCCGGCGCGCTCGCCTACGATCGCGAACGCGGCCGGTTCCGCCTGTTCCGCTGCAAGGCGGTCGTGCTCGCCACCGGCGGGATCGGCCGGGCGTACTCCATCACCAGTAACAGCTGGGAGTACACCGGCGACGGCCACGCCCTGGCCTACGACGCGGGTGCCGCACTCCAGGACATGGAGTTCGTCCAGTTCCATCCCACCGGGATGATCTGGCCGCCCAGCGTGCGCGGCATCCTGGTCACCGAAGGCGTGCGGGGCGAGGGCGGGGTGCTGCTGAACATCGAAGGTCGCCGGTTCATGTTCGACGACATTCCGGAGAACTACCGCAGCCAGACCGCCGACAACGAAGAGGAAGGGTGGCGCTACACCCAGGGCGACAGGAACGCGCGCCGGCCGCCCGAGCTGCTCACCCGCGATCATGTGGCGCGCTGCATTGTCCGCGAGGTGCGGGAAGGGCGGGGAAGCCCGCACGGCGGCGTGTTCCTCGACATCGCCTGGATCAAGCGGCGGCTGCCCAACGCCGAGAAGCACATCATCAAGAAGCTCCCGAGCATGTACCACCAGTTCAAGCAGCTCGCCGACATCGACATCACCACCACGCCGATGGAAGTGGGGCCCACCACTCACTACATCATGGGCGGAGTACGGGTGGACGGCGACAGCCAGATGTCCACCGTCCCCGGCCTTTTCGCCGCCGGCGAGTGCGCCGCCGGCCTTCACGGCGCCAACCGGCTGGGCGGCAACTCGCTGTCGGATCTACTCGTGTTCGGCAAGCGCGCGGGCGAGCACGCGGCCGGATTTGCCGGCGAGCAGCGCCCGGCTGCGATCAGCGACACCCTGGTGAACGACACGGTGCGCTCGGCGCTCGAGCCCTTCGAGCACGGCGTGTCCGGCAACGGGAACGGCCCGTACCAGGTCCAGCAGGACCTCCAGGGGATGATGCAGGAGTTGGTCGGTATCGTCCGGCGGGAAAGCGAGATGGAGCGCGCGCTCAGCGGTATCGAGCGGCTGAAGGAACGGGCCTGCCTGGTGGGCGTGGCGGGGAACCGCGAATACAATCCCGGCTGGCACACCGCTCTCGACCTCGCGAACCTGCTGATCGTGTCCGAGGCCGTTACGCGGGCGGCGCTGGAGCGGAAGGAAAGCCGGGGCGGTCACTTCCGGGACGACTATCAGGAAAAGAACCCCGCGTACGGCAAGTTCAACATCGTGGTCCAGAAGGGGGCGGACGGCGGGATGCGGCTTTCCCGCGAGCCGATCCCGGAGATGCCGGCCGCACTCAGGCAGGTGATCGAGGAGCAGAAGTAGCGATGACCGACACGCTCAAGCCCGATCTGGTCGACACCGGCGCAGTGGAGGAGAAGAAGCCTGCGGCGTCGAAGGCCGAGCCGCGTGGCACCGCCACGTTCCGGATCTGGCGGGGTGACCGCGAGCGCGGGCGGCTGGTGGACTACACGACCAGGGTTGCTCCCGGCATGGTCGTGCTCGATGCGGTGCACGAGATCCAGGCGGAGCAGGCCAACGACCTGGCGGTCCGCTGGAACTGCAAGGCGGGGAAGTGCGGCTCCTGTTCCGCCGAAGTGAACGGGATGCCAAAGCTGATGTGCATGACGCGACTCAGCGAGCTCCCCCTGGAGAAGCCGGTCACGGTCGAGCCGATGCGGAGCTTTCCGCCGGTCAAGGACCTGGTCACCGACGTGTCCTGGAACTTCCGGGTCAAGCCCAAGATCAGAAAGTTCAAGCCGCGCCCGCCCGACGCGCCGGACGGCACCTGGCGGATGGCGCAGACCGACGTGGATCGGGTGCAGGAGTTCCGGAAGTGCATCGAGTGCTTCCTGTGCCAGGACGTGTGCCACGTGCTCCGGGACCACTACCTGCACGACCAGTTCATCGGGCCGCGCTACCTGGTGCACGTGGCGGCGCTGGAGATGCACCCGCTGGATGTCGAGGACAGAGTCGAGGACCTGAGGCGGGCCCACGGGGTCGGCTACTGCAACATCACCAAGTGCTGCACCCAGGTCTGCCCCGAGCACATCACCATCACCGACAACGCGATCATTCCGCTCAAGGAGCGGGTGGTAGACGAGTTCTACGACCCGCTGGGCCGGCTGACCAGGCTGTTCAGCCGAAGACCGGAGCCGTGACCATGTTCGACCTCAAGCCGATCTCATCGGGCGGCGTCGCCGCCGCGCTCCAGAAGGCGGACCGATACCGGCTCATCCACGACCCATCGTCAGCCGAGAGCATCTGTCTCGACGTGCTCGAGCTGGAGCCGGGCAATCAGCAGGCGCTGGTGACACTGCTGCTCGCCATTACCGACCAGTTCGCGGCCGGCCCCACGAGCGGAGTGCGGCGTGCGCGGGAGCTGTTGCCGCGGCTCACCGACGGATACAAGCGGGCCTACTATGCCGGGATCATCTGTGAGCGCTGCGGCAAGGCGCAGGTGGATCGCGGCGGTCCCGGCGCCGGGGCGCTGGCCTATGACTGGTTCCGCGAGGCGATGGGCTGGTACGAGCAGGCTGAAGCCCAGCGGCCGGCCGGGAACGACGAGGCGATTCTCCGCTGGAACACCTGTGCCCGCCTGCTCGAGCGCAATCCGCAGCTGGCTCCGAGGGAAGAGGAACCGGTCGAGCCGAGCCTGGAATAGCCCGGCTCGACCGCATCTCCCCGATCTGCGCCTACCGTTCGTCCACCGGTAACCCGCTCGGCACGGTCACCGGCACCACGTGCGACAGGTTCCTGGCCGCCGGATCGGTGAGCGCAAGCATGAACGCGGTGACCTCGTCGATGACGACGTCCGGGAACAGCACGCCATTGAGCAGCGTATCCCGCGTCTCGAGGATCTGCTCCGCCGTGGGCAGAAGCGTATTCTGCAGCAGCGGTTCCAGGTGCCCCGCCGTGAATGCCCGAAGCTTGATGTGAGACTCGCTGTAGTGATCCACGAACGCGCGCAGATCGGTGAACGCGCCGTCGTGGCCGTACGGCCCGGTCAGCTCCACGTTCCGGAGCGGGGGCGAGCGGAAGGCGTAACGATCCTTGGGATCCCGGCTGATCCGCATGCGGCCGAAGTCATCCCGCCCGTCGGGCCCATCGCCTGCGGCCGGACCCACCTGCGCCACCGCCACGTTGTGAAACTGGTTGTCGGTGAACGCCGCGCCATTGTGGCAGATGGAGCAGCGGGCGCTCATGAAGTTCTTCGCACCGCGCAGCTGCAGCTCGGTCATCGCGGCATCGTCGCCGGCCAGGAAACGGTCCCACGGGGAGTCGTTGAAGCCGAACTGGTCGATCAGGAAACCGGCGATGGCGTTGCTGGCGTGCCCGAAGTGCATGGTCTCGAACTTCGTGCCCGGGTATGCCGCCTCGAACATCTGCCGGTACTCCGGAATAGCCCCCAGGCGATCCATCAGTGCCCGCCAGACTTGCTGCGGGGTCTTGTCCTTGACGTCGGCCAGCTCGTTGCCGTCCATCGCGCGCATCTCCTCCCGCGACAATACCGGAAAGAGCGGCAGGGCCGACAGCTCACCGAACTCGAAGGCTTTCCGCATGTAGGCGTTGACCCGCTGTTCCGCGGGCGTCTGCAGCTGACCGCTCGCATCGATCGTGATGCGGCCGTCCCAGAACAGCACCTTGTTCTGCCCGAGATTGAACAGGGCCGGCGCGTTCCGCGGGATGAAGGCACCGCTCGGGTGCTGGCGGTCGGTCCCCAGGCCGGTTGCCCCCTGCCCGATGGATAGGCTCCGCCCGTCGCCGGTCGCGAATCCCGGCAGGTGGCAGGTCATGCAGGAAATATCCTTGTTCCCGCTCAGGACCTTGTCGAACGCCAGCGCCTGCCCCAGCCGAACCAGCTCGGAACGGACCGGGGCCGGGCGCGCCAAGGGCCCGATTTCTCTGATCGCGGTGAGGGCACGGACCTCCTGGGCGAGAGCCGTATTCGGGGCTTCCGCGAGGCTGGGGCCAGCA
>Ga0247829_10000158_pt1 | contig 21576 bp, 10 predicted proteins | sample 12C_Control_Day4_FD_207765 | JGI IMG/M metagenome (GOLD analysis project Ga0247829, IMG submission 207765) | Soil microbial communities from agricultural site in Penn Yan, New York, United States - 12C_Control_Day4 | ecosystem: Environmental > Terrestrial > Soil > Agricultural land | place... | reverse complement strand
AATACCGGCGGCCCGCGCCTCGGCATAGCGGCGGAGCCACAGGAGATTGGTGGCCAGCCCGGCCGCATGGCCGGCAGCGGCGGGGTCCAGCGCCACCGCGCGCCGCCGGTATTCGAGCCCCTCGGGCCAGCGGCCCTCCAGCTCGAGGAATGCCGCCATATAGCCCACCAGCCGGGCGTTCGAGGGATCGGCCCTGAGGCCCCGGCGGGTCTCCTCCACCGCCGCCCCGCGCTCGCCCTGGATCAGGTGATAGAAGGCGAGCACCTGGCGCGCCTCGGGCTCTGCCCCGCCGAGCCGCAGCGCGCGCTCGCCGTCGGCCTTCACCTGTTCGATCAGCGACGGGTTCTTGCTCGGCGCGTTCCGGTACAGCGCACCCTTGGCCCAGCCCAACTGGGCCCACGCGGCCGCAAAGCCGGAGTCCAACCCAACCGCCCGCTCGAAATGGGCAATGGCCCGCGTCAGATCGTCCGGGCTGCTGGCGCCCTGGCGGATGATCTCCTGGCCGCGCAGATACGCCTCGTAGGCGATCGGCTCTCGGGTCCGGGCGATGCGCGCGAGGCGCGACTGGTCGCCGCCGTACTCGACCTCGAGGGCGCTTGCCACCTCTTCGGCGATCTCGGTCTGCACGTCGGGGACGTTCGCCACCAGGGTGTCGAAGACCCGCTGCCAGCGGGTGGTCGGCGATCCGCCGTCGTTGACCTGGATCAGCTCGGGGCTGATCCGGACGCGGCGGGTGCCGCCGGCGCCGGCCTCCCGCCGCACCTTGCCCAGCAGCAGATAGTCCGCGCCGAGCTCCCGGGCGATCCGCTCCGGCGGCTTGGGTGAGTCGGCGTAGGCGGCGGCACTCGCACTCGCGATTACCCGGACCCCCGGCAGGCTCGCGAGCCGGCCCCGGATATCGTCCGCTACGCCATCGGCAAAGTATTCGTCGGCCGAGTCGCCCAGGTTCTGGAAAGGTACGACTGCGATGAGCGGCGAGGCCGGCGGCGTCGCGGCGGCGCCCGGGCGAAGGAGGTGAACTGTCCCCGCGACGGCGAGGACGCCCACACCGGCAAGCGCGATGCGCCGCCACGCCGCACCCCGCGAGGGCCCCACGCCCTCAACCGGCGTGACGATTGTGTAGGTACCGCTCCCCTCGCCGCCCAGGGCAGCGGCGGCGCGAGCGAAGTCCGCCGCGGTGGCCCATCGCTGGTCCGGCTCGGCCGCGAGTCCCTTGTCCACCATGGCCGCGAGCCCCGGTCGCGTCTCGGGTCGGGCGGCGAGCAGCGATGGCGCCGGCCGGGACAGCCGACGCTTCATCACGGCCTGCGCGGACTTGCCGGTGAAGGGCGGCTCTCCGACCAGCATCTCGAACAGCACGCTGGCAAGCGCGTAGATGTCGGCCCGGCCGTCGATGTCGGGCTCGCCTTCGATCTGCTCCGGCGCCATGTAGGTCGGCGTGCCGATCGGTATCCCCGCCGCGGTCAGCGATGCCTCGGCGGTATACGCCTTGGCGATCCCGAAGTCGGCGACCAGCGGGTGGTCGTCCGACAACAGGATGTTTTCCGGCTTTACGTCGCGGTGGACGATTCCCTGGCGGTGGGCGTAATCGAGCGCGAGCGCGACCTCCCGCGTAATCGCGAGGGCCTCGCTCTCCGGCAGCGTGCCGTGGCGCAGCAGCCGCTCGCGCAGCGACTCGCCGGCCACGAACGGCATCGAGTACCAGAGCTGGCCGCCGGCGTCACCGGAGTCGTGAATCGGCAGGATGTGGGGATGCTGCAGCCGGGCGGTGAGCTGGATCTCGCGAAGAAACCGCTCCTTGCCCAGGGTCATGGCGACTTCCGGGTGGAGCACCTTGAGCGCGACCGGGCGGTCGTGCTTCACGTCCCGCGCGAGATAGACCGTGGCCATCCCGCCGCGCCCGAGCTCCCGCTCCACACGGTAGCGGTCGGCAAGGGCGGTCTGCAGACGCGTGAAAAGCTGGGACAATCGGAGGCCGGTCAGCGAGTGCCAGTACGCTAAACGGCCAAGTCACCTGAGGCCAGAGGTCTCTGCGGGTCAGGCCGTCCTGCGTACCGGTCCCCGAAGGGTGCCGGCAGCGAGGTAGCCGTCGGCAAGCGCGTGGAGCCGGCGGAGCGCCGCCCCGGAGAGCCTGGGATAGCGGTCACCGATGTAGCTGATGGTGTCTTCCAGCCACTCCATTTGCTTCTCGGGAGCGACCTCGGTGACGTTGCTCCGGAGCAGGTGGCTGATGAGCTCCTCCTGTGCCTCGAGGAACAGCCGGCTGCCCGCCTCCGCACTGTCGAGATACTTCATCCGAGTCACTTCTCCTTCCACGTGTCATTTGACTGCTGTGTGATCACGTACGCTTCATCCGCCGCCTGCTCGCCCCGCCATGCCGGCCGAAGTCAGCTCGAGCGGCGGCCCCGGACTTACCTGGGCAAGCGCCGTTCCAAGCAGGGTGAACCGGGGCGCCACCCTTCTCTAACTCGTTGGTGGACATTGCCTATCGGCTCTCCACCAGAAAACGTCGGCCCGCGCTCCATCCGACAATTTCGTCCGTTCTGTGTTCCCGTCGCCGAAACCGTCGGACAGATTCGTTGGGCGCCGGCCCCCCAGGCCAATCACGCGGCAAGTCCGGCCGTCGAACCCGCATGAACCAAACCGTCGGAATTCCGCGTATGTTTCCCGCGCCTCGCTCCGCGCGTTTTCCGCTTGCCCCCTTTCGAACCGGACATGCCCATGCTCCTCCGCACGGCGACGCTCCTCTTGCTGGCAGCCCCGGCCGCCGCCCAGTCTCGCTACACCGAGTCGGCCGCGCCGGCTGCGCCCATCGGGTTTGCCACCGCCCTCGAGCTGGAAGGTGGCGACCTCTTCGTGGGCCGCACCGGCGCCGTCCAGGGCTTCCCGCTCAATCCGTCGCACCCCGGTGCCATCCATGTCTTTCAGCGCGCTGGGGAGGCGTGGCGCGAGACCGCGACAGTCAGCTCCGACGACCTGACCCTGGGCGACCGCTTCGGGAGCGCCCTGGCGGCCAGCGGCAACGGGCTCGTGGTCGGCGCACCGAAGCATGGCGACAATGGGGCGGTCTATCTGTTCGAGAAGAAAGGGTCGACCTGGACCCGAACGGTGAGGATCGACCCTCCCGCCGGTGGCAAAGGCGACGAGTTCGGTCTGGCGGTGGCGCTCGACGGCAAGCTCCTCGTGGTGAGTGCACCGAGCGCGGATTCCTCCAGGGGCGCCGTCTATGCCTACCGGCGTGACCGAAGGGGCCGGTGGTCCGAGCCGGTGGTGATCGGACGGGGCAGCGAGCCGCACGACCGGTTCGGCCGGGCGATCGCATTGGCGGGCGACCGTGTACTGATCGGGGTACCGGGGCCGGTGACCGCCGCCGCGCCGGCGGGCCATAGCGGCCCGGACGACCTGGTGCCCAAGCCGGGGACCGCTGTGCTGTACAAGGCAAACGGCGGCCGCTGGGTGGAGGAAACCCGGCTAACGCCCGCGGCCGACAGCACGACCGGGTTCGGCTTCGCAGTGCAGTTGACTCCCACGGAGGCGTTGGTGGGCATGCCGGGCGGCACCGGGGCGGTGTATGCGTTCCGGTTGACCGGAGGGCAGTGGACGCCGGCGGGCAAGCTGGTGCCGGCGACGCCGACGCCGAATACCCTGTTCGGCTTCACGCTCGCCCGCACTGATGGGGCGATCTTCGTGGGCGCCCAGCAGGCCAACGAGAACGTCGGCCAGGTCCACGTGTTCCGGCCGGACGGCGGCGGATGGAGCGAAGCCCAGGTGCTCACCACCAGGAAGAATGGGCTGCTGGCCCAGTTCGGTGGATCAATTGCCCTGGCCGGGGACGTGGCGGTGATCGGAAGTCCGATGAACGACTTCTTCGAGGGCACCGCCGTCGCTTACACCCGGGACCGCGCCACCGGCGAATGGAAGGAGCACGGTACGATCACCGACAAGCCGGTCTCACTTCCCGCGCTCACCGGACGGGAGCGCAAGTGCGACGGCGGGAAGAGCGGGATCTTCTCCTGCGAGCAGGTGGATCTCGAGGCGTTTCTGCCCAACTCGGCGATCGGCGGCAAGCGCGGCATCATGCTGAACGACATCTGGGGCTGGACCGATCCGCAGACCAACCGGGAATACGCCCTCGTGGGCCGGATGGACGGCACGTCGTTCGTGGACGTCACCGACGCGTCGAACCCGGTGTACCTCGGCGATCTCCCGCTACACGAAGGCGCGACGCCCAACCTGTGGCGCGGGATCAAGGTCTACAAGGATCACGCCTTTATCGTGGCGGACGGCGCCGGCCCGCACGGGATGCAGGTCTTCGACCTGACTCAGCTCCGGAACGTGAAGAACGCACCGGTGACGTTCATCGAGACGGCGCACTACGACAAGATCTGGAGCGCGCACACCATCGCCATCAACGAGCAGACCGGCTTCGCGTACCCCGTCGGCAACAGTGCCGGCGGTGAGACCTGCGGCGGAGCGCTCCACATGATCGACATCCGGAACCCGACGAATCCGACGTTCGCCGGGTGCTTCGCCGACCCGTCCACCGGCATCCAGCGCACAGGCTATACCCATGAGACCCAATGCGTCGCCTACAAGGGACCGGACACACGGTACCGGGGTCGGGAGATCTGCTTCAACTCCTCGGAAACCGCGGTGGGCATCGCGGACGTGACCGACAAGAAGGCGCCGAAGCCGATCTCGGTCGCGTCGTACCCCAACACGGCGTACACCCACCAGGGGTGGCTGACGGAAGACCAGAAATACTTCTACGTGAACGATGAGGGCGACGAGATCGGCGGTCTGGTGCCCCGTACCCGCACGCTGGTGTGGGACGTGTCGAACCTGGAGGAGCCGGTTCTGACCAAGGAATTCCTGGGTACTACCTCCGCCACCGACCACAACCTGTATGTGCGCGGCAAGTACATGTTCCAGTCGAACTACGTCGCGGGCCTCCGAGTGATCGACGTCTCAGATCCGGCGAATCCCCGGGAGACCGCCTATTTCGACACGGTGCCGTTCGGGGAGGACGTCCCCGGGTTTGCGGGCACCTGGACCAACTATCCTTTCTTCAAGAGCGGCACCATCGTGGTGACCAGCATGCGGGAGGGGTTGTTCATCGTGAAGCACCGTCCGCAGGAGCCGCTGACCCCATGAGTGGCGCGTTGGTTCCCGCGGTTCTGCTTGCCGCGGTGCTCGGCGGGGGGGAGCAGCCCAAGAGTGGCTCCGTCACGGGCTTCGCCTCCGCCATTGCCGTCTTCGGCGACGAGCTGTTCGTCGCCCGCGCGGCCAGCACCGATCCACGGCCGGCGGCGGATGGCCCGCGCATCTTCGTCTATCGGAAGAACGGCAGTCGCTGGACTAGCGGTGGTGGGATCGATCCCGGTGTGTCGGGCGCCGGGGACTTCGGCGTAGCGCTCGCGGCGGGTCGCGACGTCGTAGCAGTTGGCGCGCCGGGGCAGGGGGCCGGCGGGTCGGTGGTCCTGTTCGAGCGGCGGAACGGCAGGTGGTCGCGGGTGGCGACCCTCACCTCGCCGGTGGGCACCACCGGTGCGGGATTCGGCGTGGCACTGGCGCTGGACGGCGACCTGCTTGTGGTGGGGTCGCCGGGGGCCGATTCGGCGCGCGGCGCGGTCTACGCCTTCCGGCGCGATCCACGCTCACTGCATTGGTCCGCCGCGGTCGAGATCGCGCGGGGCGACCGGCCGGGCCGGATGCTCGGGGGCGCGGTCGCCACCGCCGGCGGACGGGTGCTCGTCGGCGGGCCTGGCGGCCCGCGCAGTGCCGCCGGCATCGCGGTGGTTTATCGGGCGGCCGGGCCCGGCGGCTGGTCCGAGGAGGCGCGCCTCTCGCCGTCTTCCGACAGCACCCTCGGCTACGGGTCCAGCGTCCTGCTCGGCGCGACCGAGGCCTTCGTCGGCGCGCCGGCCTCCAGGTGGCTCACCGGCGAGGTGTTCGCCTTCCGCCTCGAGCGCGGAAGCTGGCGACCGACGGCGCGAATCGCAGCCGCCGCGCCCGATTCGCTCACCGGATTCGGCGCCGCGATGGTACGGGTCGGTACCACCCTGGCCGTCGGCGCACCGAGCGCGAATCACGGAGAGGGCCGCATTCATCTCTTCGACCCGGTGGACACCACCTGGGCCGAGGTGCAGGCGCTTACGCCGCCCGCCGCTTACGGGGGCAGCGATCAGCGAGCCGGCTGGCGGCTGGCGGCGGGCAAGACAGTCCTGGCGGCCACGGCGCCCACGCTCGATTTCGGCGAGGGCGGGGTGGTGACCTGGGCGCAGGGCAGAGACCGCCGCTGGACCGAAACCGGATCGCTCGCGGACATGCCGACCGCCTTCGCGGCGATCACGGGGGGCGAGCGCCGGTGCGCCAGCGGCCGGATCGATGCATTCGAGTGCCGGGAGGTGGACCTGCTCTCGTTCCTGCCCCTCAAGGACATCGGCGGGCGGCGCGGGATCGAGCTCAGCGACATCTGGGGCTGGACCGACAGCACCAGTGGGCGGGAATTCGCCCTGGTGGGGCGGATGGACGGTACCGCATTCGTCGAGGTCACCGATCCTGCGCGGCCCCGCTACGTTGGTGAGCTGCCGATGCACGCCGGCGCCAGGGCCAACTACTGGCGGGGCATCAAAGTGTATCGCGACCACGCCTTCGTCGTCGCCGACGGTGCGGGCCCGCACGGTATGCAGGTCTTCGACCTCCGGCAGCTCCTGTCGGCGAAGGGCGCCCCGCTGACGTTCGCCGAGACCGCACACTATCCCGGCATCGCCAGCGCGCATACGATCGCCATCAACGAGGCGACCGGATACGCCTATCCGGTGGGCGCAAACGGGGGCGGGGAGACCTGCGGCGGCGCCCTCCACATGATCGACATCCGCACTCCTGAGCGCCCGATCTTCGCCGGGTGCTTTGCCGACCCGACCACGGGGCGGCAGCGCACCGGATACATCCACGAGACGGTCTGCGTCGTCTACAGGGGGCCGGATGCCCGCTACACCGGCCGGGAAATTTGCTTCAACGCGTCGGAGACCGCCGTCGGCATCGCGGACGTGACCGACAAGGCCAAGCCCGCCGCGATCTCCACGGCCGCGTACCCCAACGTCGCGTACGCCCATCAGGGGTGGCTGACCGAGGATCAGAAATACTTCTACCTCAACGACGAAGGCGACGAGCTTGGGGGGTTGGTGCCCCGCACCCGTACGCTGGTGTGGGACGTGGCGAAGCTCGATGAGCCGGTGCTGGTGAAGGAGTTCCTCGGCACGACCGAGGCCACCGACCACAACCTGTACATTCGCGGCAAATACATGTTCCAGTCGAACTATGTCGCGGGCCTTCGGGTCATCGACATCTCCGACCCGGTGAATCCTCGGGAGACCGGGTATCTCGATACCGTGCCCTACGGCGAGAATCGGCCGGGGTATGCCGGGAGCTGGACCAACTATCCGTTCTTCAAGAGCGGCACGATCGTGGTGACCAGCGAACGGGAAGGGCTGTTCGTGGTCCGCCATCGGCCGCAGGAGCTGACGCCGTGACCGCGCTCCCGCCATGGTTCCTGCTCATCGGTGCTCTGTTCGTGGCCGGCGCATCCAAACCCGCCCGGGCCCGCCTGTACGTCACCAATCAGGACGACGCCACGATCTCCGTCATCGACATGACGACCAAGCGCGTCATCGAGACGATCGATCTCCAGAAGCTCGGCTTCGGGCCCACCGCCAAACCGCACCACACCCAGGTGGAGCCCGACGGCAAGCACTGGTACGCGACCCTGATCGGCGCGGGGAAGGTGCTCAAGTTCGACGCCGCCAACCGGATCGTCGGCAGCGTGGATCTCGAGGTCCCCGGGCTCATCGCGCTCCATCCCACCCGCGACCTGCTGGTAGTGGCGCGCTCCATGAGCGCAGTGAATCCGCCCAGGCGGATCGCGCTGATCCGGCGCTCGGACATGAAGCTGCTCGACGAGATCGACATCTTCTTTCCCCGGCCGCACGCACTGGTCACCTCCGGGGATTACGCCTACGTCGCCAGCCTGGGCGTGAACCAGCTCGCCAGCGTGAACCTGGACGACGGCACCGTCAGCCTGGTGGACGTCGAAGGGCCGCAGCACACCCTGACGCAGTTCGCCCTCTCCCCCGACGGGCGGTGGCTCACCGCCACCGGGTCGACCAGCAACCAGCTCCTGGTCTACAGCCTGAAAGATCAGGCCAAGCCGGCATTGGCCCGGACCATCCCGATGGAGAAAGGGCCGTTTGAGGCCGGATTTACCTGGGACGGGCGCTGGATCGTCGTGACCAACCTCGACGCCAACGCGGTGACCTTCGTGTCCACCGCGTCCTGGAAGCCGGAACATGTCGTGCGCGACAGCTCGTTCCAGCAGCCGCACGGTGTGGGACTCGGTCCCGACGGCGCATTCGTCTACGTCAGCAATCGCTTCCAGTCGGGCGGCGCGCACGATCACGAGGGGCACAAGGCGACCGGCGCCGGCAACGTGGTGGCCATCTGCATCCCGACCCAGGCGGTCGCCGCCGTCATGCCCACCGGTCATTACACCGCCGGCATCGGCATCGCGGCCCCGAAGAAGCGGCCGACGGCCCCGCAGCAGTGCCCCTGAGGGAAAGGGAACGGAGGGGAACCGGCGAGACAGCATGGGCGGCCGGCGGGGCGTTCCTGCTCGCCGCAGTTGCGGCATGCGGGCCCGCCCACTCGCGGCCGGCCCCTGAGGGTCCCGTCCTCCCGGCAGCAGCCGGGGGCCGGTACGATGCGGAGGTCCGTCCCTTTGCGGTCACCGACTCGGCTGGCCGGTCGCTGGAGCTGGCGTTCCTGGGTGGCTTCAACACGCCACGGCCGCAGCTCGTGGACGCGGACGGCGACGGCGATCTGGACTTGGTGGTCCAGGAGCTGACCAACCGGCTGATCCTCCTGTCCAACGAGGGCATCGCCTCGGACGGCATGCCCCGTTTCAGGCTCCAGAGCCGCGCTTGGGCGGGCCTCGACGTCGGCGAGTGGTCGCGCTTCGTGGATGTCAACGGCGACGGCCGGGCCGACCTGTTCGGCGAGCTGCCGTTCAGCTACCTGCGGTACTGGGCGAGCAAGGCGGGGAGCACGGGCGAGAAGACTCCGCCGTCCTTCAGGGTATGGCCCGATTCCATTCGCGATACCGATGGCAGGCCGATCTTCGCAGACCGGCAGAACATCCCTCAGTTCGTGGACCTCGATTGCGACCAGCGACTCGATCTCTTCATCGGCCGCATCACCGGCATCATCGTGCGCTACGAGGCGGACAGCGTCGTCGCGGCCGAGGGCGCTGCCCCGCCCGCCTTCCGCCTGGTGACCGACCGGTTCGAGGATCTCGAGATCATCACGGGGCAGGGCAGCATGCACGGGGCGAACACGATGGCGTTCAGCGACGTGGACGACGACGGCGACCTAGACCTGGTCTGGGGGGATTTCTTCGAGGCGGGCCTCCTGCTCTTCCTCAATGACGGGACCTGCGCCCAGCCTCGGCTCCGCCGGGACCCTCTGCGGTTTCCGACCAACGATCCGCTCCTGACCAGCGGCTACAACGCGCCCGCGTTCGGGGACCTCTCCGGGGACGGCCGCCGCGACCTGGTGGTCGGCGTGCTCGGCGGGAGCTCCGACCCCAACCGGAGCACGGTGCTCAACCTCTGGTACTACACCCGCGGCCCAGCCGGCGACTGGCGCCGGCACACCGGCGAGCTGCTGCCCCAGATCGATGTCGGGAGTGAAAGCTCGCCCACGCTGGCGGACCTCGACGGCGACGGCGATCTCGACCTGCTGCTCGGCAACAAGATCGAGCCGCTGGAGCGCGGTACCGGCCGGGTCTACTGGTATGAGAACACCGGCACCCGCTCGGCGCCGGCGTTCCGGCTTCGGGGCAGCCTGCCAATGCGGGGGCAATACCACTACGCGGCGGCCGCGGGCGACCTCGATGGCGACGGGCGCACCGATCTCCTGGTGGGATCGTTCGGCTCGCGGCTGGCATGGTGGCGGAATACGGCCGGCGCCCCGGCTCAAACCGGGAGGGTCTCAGTGGAGCTGGTAGACTCTGCAGCCGCAACCGTCACCCGCGGCAGCCACACCACGCCGGCGCTCGGCGACCTGGATGGCGACGGCGACCTCGATCTCGTGGTCGGCCGGGCGTCGGGCTACCTCACGTACTTCCGGAACGACGGCTCCCGCGCGGTGCCCGCCTTCGCGCTGGTTTCCGACGAGTGGGATCGGATCCGCCCCGGCCGCCGCAGCGCGCCGCATCTCTACGACCTGGACCGGGACGGGGATCTCGACCTGCTGGTGGGTACCGACGACAAAGGCCTGGTGCTCTACCGCAACGACGGCACCCGGGCCGCGCCGCGTTTCGTGGCGGACTCGAGCTTCCGGCTGGACGTGCCGCCGATGAGTGCTCCGGCGGCGGGCGACCTGGACGGCGACGGCACGGCCGAGCTGATCGTGGGGAACGCGGGTGGCGGCGCGCTCTTCTTCCGGAAAGAGCGGGCCGCGAAGTAGCGCGCATCCGTGCGCGTTCAGTCGTGTCTAGTCTTTCGGACTCGCTGTTTCAGTCACCGCCGCGAGCTGCCCGAAGCGGGGGTTGCTCCGCACCGGGTCCCAGAATGGATCGGTTCGGAGCACTGCTGGCGTGAGGTAGTGGTAGCCCGTGTCCGCCATGGTGACCTTGAGCGAATCGATAGCAGCCTCTGGCTGATTGAGGAGCAGCAGGTTGATTGCGGCATCCCATGCCGCATCGGGGCGGAGGGCCGCGGTATCGTTCTGGGCCCGCCTGATTTCCTGGTAGCGGACGTGCTCGCGGACCGCATCCGCGGCCCGTCCCAGCCCGGCGTAGACCCCGCCCAGGCGCCGGTGGAACCAGGGGTCGTCCGGGCGCAGGCGCACGAACCGCTCGGTGACCACCCGTGCCGAGTCCCAATAGATGCGCTGTTTCGCCGCGTCCCGCCGCATGTGGGCGCGCCAGGCCCGCGCCGAGTAGTAGTTGGCCGAATCGCGTGAGGAAAAGTTGGAGAGGTCGAGCTGGTCGAGCACGTGCTCGTAGTCCTGCGCCAGCGGACCGGTCCAGTCGAAGCACGCGACGCACATCTTCTTCACGAACTCGACCTTCCCGATCCGCGTCTCGGCCTGCCGCATGGTGGCGCGGGCACCGTCCACGTCGCCCCGCCAGAGCAGCAGCGCCTGGGCCTTGTTGAAGTAGGCGAAGTACTGGTCCGGCGCGAGCTCGATGGCCCGGTCGAACGACCGGACGGCGTCGGCGTAGCGGCCGGATGCGACGTACGCTTCCGCCGCCCAGAGCGCACGCTCGGCAGAGCGCGGATCCAGCACCACCGCGCGCTCCATGCTCGCCAGCGCGGAGTCGCGGTGTCCGCGGGACCACTGATTGAAGGCGACCGACGCCAACAGCTCGGGGTTCTTCGGGTCGCGGGCGAGCGCGGCGCCGTACTCCGCCATTGCGCGGACGCGGTTGTTTTCTCCCTCGCCGTAGTAATCCCCCATCGCCATATGGGCCTCGGGGAGATCCGGGGCGAGCGTGAGGGCGCGCTCGGCGGCGGCCCGCGCGCGTGCCCGCATCGTGGTGTCGGTCCGGTCGCGCTCGTACAGATACAGTTGGGTCTGGGCGAGGCGTGCCCACGCCAGCGCGAACGCCGAGTCCTGTCCGATCGCGTCCTCGTACATCTGCCGGGCGATCGTCATGGACTGGGGCTCGACGTTGAGCCGGCCGCGCTGCTCGTAGCTCCGGCCGCGGAGGTAGGCGTCGTACGCCGGGATGCTTCGGGTGGGGCGCGCCGCGAGCTGCGCCCGGGTGCTGTCGCCCAACGCCACATCCAGCGCGCCGGCCACCCGCGCGGCGACGTCGGCCTGCACCTGGAACACGTCGGTGATCGAGGCGACGAACGGCTGCTGCCAGCGGGAGCGCGGGGTCTTGCCGGCGGTGACCTCCACCAGCTCGGGGCTCACCTCGACCCGGCTGGTGCCGTCGGCGCTCTTGGCCCAGCGAACCGTGCCGGTCAGCAGGTAGTCCACTCCGAGCTCCCGGCCGATGACCGTCACCGGCTTTTCGGTCCTGGCGTACTGAACCGTGCTGCTTCGCGCCGTGACCTCGAGACCCGGCACAGCCGCCAGCTTGCCCCGCACGGCGTCGCTCACGCCTTCGGCGAAATAGGCGTCATCCGCCGCCCCGACGTTCTCGAACGGGAGCACGGCCACCCGCTTCAGGCCGCCCGTCTCGCCGTTGTGCTGCGACTGTCGCCAAGCGAAGAGGACGCCGACGCCGATCAGGAATCCGAGCGCGAGGCCCAGCACGGCCGGCCGGCGTGCCGGCGCCCGGCCCCCGCGGATCGACGGGGTGGTCCCCGCCGCGGCAGCCACGGCCGTGATGGCCGGTGTGGCCGCGGGTGTCGGGATCGCCGGGTGCAGGGCCTGCGCGAACTGCGCGGCGGTCGCGAACCGGTCGGCCGGCGAGCGGGCCAGCGCCTTCGCCACGGCCTGCTCGACCGCGGCGGGGATGGTGTCCCGAGCCTCGTGCAGCGGGCGCGGCGTCTCAGTGAACCGCCGCATGAGCACGATCTGCGCGGTGGGGCCCGTGAAGGGCGGCTCGCCGGCGATCGCCTCGTAGATGACGCACCCCAGACTGTACACGTCCGAACGGCCATCCACGTTCCGCTCGCCCGCGGCCTGCTCCGGGCTCATATAGGTGGGCGTCCCGACGCTCATCCCGGTCTCGGTGAGCTGCGGCTCGTCGCCGCCGAGGGCGCGGGCGATGCCGAAGTCTGCCACGAGCGTGGTCCCGTCCGCCGTCAGCAGGATATTCTCCGGTTTCACGTCGCGGTGGACCACGCCGTGGGCATGGGCGTAGTCCAGCGCCCGTGCGGCTTCGGTCCCGATCCGCACTGCATCCTCGAGCGCAAGCTGCCGCTCCCGGTTCAGCCGTCCCCGGAGCGACTCCCCCTCGACGAACGGCATGGTGAACCACAGCTGGCCACCGGACTCACCGGAGTCGAGAACCGTCAGGATGTGGGGATGCTGGAGCCGCGCGGCGAGCCGGATCTCGCGTTGAAACCGCTCCGGCCCGAGCGCGACCGCGAGCTCCGGATGCAGCACCTTGAGCGCCACGGAGCGGTCGTGCTTGAGGTCCTGGGCGAGAAAGACGGTGGCCATCCCGCCGCGTCCGATCTCGCGGTGGAGGATATAACGACCGGCCAGCCCAGCCTCGAGGTGCGCCCGCAGTTCCGCCATGGGGGGTCGGGGGAAGCCCGATGTGTTGGTGAGACTGTAGCATACGCAGGCCGGTGGTGGGCGGCCAGAGGCGACCCGCCGACGCCCGGTGATCCACCGCACGGCGGATCGGCCGATGGATCACTTATTCAATAAGCAATTATGACCAATCAAGTTCGGGTGGGATGCACGGCCGCCCTCGCCGCCTTTGGCTGCGGCGGAGGTGACCTTGTCTTGCCCGACACCGGGGCCCCGGCGGCGCTGACCATCGAGAGCGGCGACTTCCAGTCCGGGGCCGCCGGCGGGCTCCTGGCCGACCCGCTGGTGGTGCGGGCGACCAACGCAGCCGACCAAGCGGTGGAAGGGGCGACGGTCGAGTTCTCCGCCACCGGCGACGGCGAGCTCATTCCGGAAACTACGACGACCGGGTCAGACGGGCGGGCAACGGTCCGCTGGACCCTGGCCCAGGCGACCGGCACCCAGCGTGCAACTGCCCGGGTGATCGACGCTGCCCTCGATCTCGCCGTGACGTTCACCGCAAGCGCGGCCGCCGGGCGGGCTCGGCTCATCGTCGTCACCCAGCCGTCATCCTCCGCGGATGCCGGGGTTGCGTTTGCGCGGCAGCCACAGGTGCGGGTCGAGAACGTAGACGACCGGGACGGCATCGCCGTCGTGGCGGCGCTGGCCGACGGCGCCGGCACCCTTCGCGGCACCACCCGGCGCGAAACCAACGGCTCGGGCGTCGCCGAATACACCAATCTTTCCATCGATGGTCCGCCCGGCTCCTACACGCTGCTGTTCTCCGCCGTGGGGATCGAGGGCGCTGCATCGGCCCCGATCGAGCTCACCGGCGCCAAGGCACCGACCACGACGCGGATTCTCGAGCACACCCCCAGCCCCTCGAGCGTGGGAGCGTCGGTGCTGGTGCGGGTCTCGGTCACCGCCAGTGCCGGGACCCCCGACGGCTCGATCACCGTCACGGCGTCCACTGGCGAGGTCTGCAGCGGCGCCGCCACCTCCGGGACCTGCGAGCTGAACTTCGGGTCCGCGGGCACCCGCACGCTGGTGGCCCGATATGCCGGCAATGACGCCTTCGGCGCATCGGAGTCCGAGCCCGTCTCGCACACCGTCAACCCGGTTGCGAACCCGACTCAGACGACGATAGGGACCGATCCCGATCCATCGAAGGTGGGCCAGGAGGTAAAGGTATTCATCACCGTCCGCGGATCCGGAAATCAGAAGCCCCGCGGAACCGTCCGCATCTACGACCAGAGCCCCCGCTGTGGCGACGGGGAGTTGCTCAGCCAGGTGGATTTGAACGACAAGGGCGAGGCTAATTTCAAGACCAAGCAGCTCGAGCTGGGGTTCCACACGATCCGGGCATGCTACGCCGGCACCTCGGAGTTCTCCCCGAGCGAAGACATCGCGAACCAGACCGTCCTTCCGGACTGAGCGCCCCGGCGACCTGCCACGATCCGCGCAGGTCGCCATCCGCCTCTTGCCGAGCAGTCCGCCCCGCCACCGCCGCCACGCGCGTCACCTCGGCCCATCCTCCGCTCCCGCAGCGCGTTGCACGCCGCGGGAGCGCTCAGTCCCTATCCTCAAGGTACGGCTCGGCGCCGGGCACATGCGTTGCAACGGACGGTCGGGTCCATCCTGACCCACCCGCATCGAGAAAATTGCCATGGCGTTCCTCAAAGGTCTCCGCCGAGAAGAATCGGTCACTGCCGTCGCCGTTCCGAACGGAATCGCAAATGGGAAGCACACCGCCGCCGCCGAACGGCAGGCCGCCGCGCTCGAGGCCCTCATCGCGCGGGCCGAAGCGGCTGCCGAGCAGCTGCGCTCGCTCGACTCCCTGGCAGAAAAGGCCGAGGCGATAGGTGAGGTGCACGAGCGGGTCGCCGCAGTGCACCGGCAGCTCTCGGCGGTCGAACAGCTGGCAGAGCGGTTCGGGGCGGTCGAGGCCCAGCTCGAGCGGGTATCGCAGCGGGCGGAGGAGCTTGGCCGCCTCGAGCAGCGCCTCGGCGAGCTCGGTGGAAAGCTCGACTCCGCCCTCGAGCTCCGAGACCTTCTCCAGCGGGTAGACCCCGAGACGCTGCGGTCCCAGCTGGGCGATCTCGCCGAGCATGTCGGAAGGATGCGGGGCCAGGCGGACGACGCGCTAAGTGCCCACCGGCACGCTACCGGCCGGCTGGAGAGCTTCGCCGAGGACCACCTCGCGGCCACCAACAAGCTGGACGAGGTGGCGCGGCGGACCGAGGCGGTTGAGCGCTCAATCGAGCCGCTCACCCAGGCCATCGACGCCATTCCCAGCGTGCAGCACCAGCTCGCCGTTCTCAAAGCGCTGGCCGACCAGCTTGCACAGAAGAGCGCGACGCTGGAGCAGCAGCGCGAAGCGGTAGACCGGGCGGCCACCCAGATCTCGCAGCTCACCCGGCTCGACCGCGAGCTCGACACCTGGCTCCGGCGGCAGGAAGAGCAGATCCGCCGGTTCGGCGCCATCGAGGCCAAGCTGGCCGAGGTGCAGGCGACGCACGTGAAGGTGACTGCCCGGCACGAGGAGCTGGCCGGGGCGCAGCAGCACATCGACGAGGGCCATCGCACCGCGCGTCAGGCGCTCACCGATCTCCGCGAGCAGATGCGGAAGAGCAGCGAAGGGTTCGAGCTGGAGCACCGCGGGTTGCATGCGGTGAGCGAGCGCGTCGCCGATCTTCGCGCCGCGGTGAAGGAGTGCGAGGCACGGTTTGCCGTACTCGACGCCGCCAGCCAGGGGGCCGCGGCGGTACAGGCCCAGGCCCACGCGTTGGGCGAGCAGACGGCCGGTATCGGACAGGAGATGGTGCGGCTGCACGAGGAGGTCCGGCGGGTCGGCTCGATGAGACATGAAGCCGAGCGGGTGGAGGCCATCGCGGCGGAGACGGCCAACCGGATGCAGCGCATCAACGAACTGACGCCCAGACTGAACGAGGTGGTGGAGCAGTTCGCCGGGTTGCAGGGCGCCAACGAGATGATGGCTGACGGGCTCGAGCAGATGCGGCTGGCCTACGAGGAGATGAGCCGCCTTCGCGAAACCCATACCGAAACTCAGGCGTGGCTCACCAACGCCGACGTCTGGGCCAAGAAGCTCCAGTCGCAGGTGCAGGACCTCGGCGGCATGGAGCCGGCGGTGGAGCGGATCCGCGCCGAAGTGGAGCAGGTTCAGGCGGGCGTGACCGAGATCGAGTCGCGCCGGACGCTGGTGGAGGACGTCCAGCGGCGGCTCACCGAGCTGGGCAGTTCGAGCGCCGAGCTCAAGGAGCGGGGCGAGGGACTGAGGGCCCGCATGGAGGGCGCCGAGAATCGGTTTGCGCAGCTCGCGAAGCAGTCCGACGAAGCCCAGCGCGTCTCGGAGATCATCGCCAGCGTGGTTGCCTCCGTCGGGCACGCCGAACAGCGGATCGGCACGGTGGATGACAGCGTCCGCGGGCTCGAGGCCCGGAGCCAGCAGCTCGAGGAGCTGGAGGAGCGCATCCGGATCCTGGGCGTGGAGATCGAGCAGCGGCAGGGCGCGCTCGACAAGGCGACCGAGCACCTCGCCAAGGCCTCCGTGCTGCGCCAGGAGGCAGCCGATGTCGCCGAGAAGCTGCAGGGGATTGCCCGGACCATCGGGACGCAGCTGGGTGACGCCGAGGATCGCTCGGGGAAGCTGGTGGAACTCTCGACCGACCTCGAGGGTCGCGCTACCGGCCTCAAGGCGGTAGACAAGCAGCTGGGGCGGTTCGAGGGTCTGCTCGCCAAATGGGAGTCGGCGCAGAGTGAAGCGGCCCGCGCGCTGGAGCAGACCCTCGCCCGGCAGGGCGCGGTGGACGCGCTCGAGCAGCAGGTCAAACACGTCTTCGACCTCGCCGAGAAGTCGGTGGCCGACGTCCACGCGATCTCGGGCGCCCGGCACGACATCGACGACACCCGCGCGCTGCTTGATGCCACGCAGGCGCAGTTCAAAGCCACCGAGGACACCCTCCGCGGGTTCGACGCCCGGCAACGGCAGTTGGAGCGGACCGAGCAGCGGCTCGCGCGTGCCGAAGCACTGTCCATCGACGTGCGGACCACGGTGGAGTCACTCCAGGCCCAGCGCACGCTGGTGGATCACGTGATCGAGCGGGCCGGCGCGCTGTCCTTCCAGATCAAGCAGGCGGAGGCGTTGGTGGAGACGCTCAAGCGGGAGCGGACGCTGGCGTGCGAGCTGAAGGCGGCGGTGGCGGCGGTGCGGGAGGAAGACGAGGCGGAATCAAGCAGCGACCAGTAAGCTGTGAGCAGTAAGCAGTGAGCAGTGACCAGTAGACAGGGGGCTCCGATGCACATCGAAGCCCCCTGTCTCCTGCTCGCAATTCACTTTCCTCCGAGTGTCCACAGATCCGCCCCGCGCGGCTCTGCCCGGTCGAACAGCACCCAGCGGCCGTCCGGCGACCATACCGGGTAATCGATCCGCACGTCGGGATTGGGAAACTCGAGCACCTGCAACGCCGGGCGGCCGTCAAGCGGGTACGCCCGCAGCGTCCGATGGGCGCGTACGTCCATCACCACCGACCCGGACGGCGACAGCGACATGTGGCCGCCGCTCTCGACCGGCGGCAGGTCGGTCAGCGAGCCGTCGGCCACCGCCACCCGGATGATCCGCACCCGGGTCCAGTCGTCCGCCCGGAACACGATTGCCGACCCGTCACCGGTCCAGCGGAGGAAGTGCCCCCAGGCGCCTACCGTGGTAAGCTGCCGCGGGTCGCTTCCATCGGTATTCATGAGCCAGACCTCGGAGCGGCCGCTCCGATCCGAGACGAACGCGATCTGACTCCCGTCGGGCGAGTAGAACGGATTGATGTCCATCGCGGCATCGCTGGTGAGCCGGACGAGCTTGCCGTCGGCGACCGAGACCGTCCAGATATCGTTGTTCCCCTCCCGCGCCGAGAAGAACACGATGTGGCTGCCGTCGGGTGACCACTGCGGCTGATAGTCGCCGCCGACGCCGGTCGTGAGCTGCCGGTCGGTTCCGGCGGCGAGCGTGCGGATCCAGATGTTCATCTCGCCAAGGCGGTCGGAGTTGAACGCGATGGCGGAGCCGTCCGGCGACCAGGACCCCCGGCTCTCGACCCGGGTTCCCGCTGCCACCGGCTCCGGGGCTCCGGCCTGCTGGCCCGTTGCCGGAGAAACGGGAAGACGCCAGAGATCCGAGTTGATGCCCCGCACGGCGAACGCGACTTCTCCGTTGGGTCCCACTGCCGGCTGGATGTCGTCGCCGGCGCCCGTCGTGAGCTGCTGCGGAGGTTCGGACGCGCTCCCGCCTGGCGCGACCCCGATGCGCCAAAGGTTCAGCCCGCCGCCCCGGGCGGAGGTGAAGTAGACGTACCTGCCGTCGGGCGACCAGGTCGGATCGGTGTCGAGGTCGGGATCTGCGGTGAGCCGGCTGATCGCCTGGGTGGCGAGGTTCACCACGGCAATGTCCGACCGGGTCTTTTCCGCGCGTCGATAGACCAGGCGCGTGCCGTCCGGCGACCACCGGGGCCGCGCGTGCACGATGGCGTCGCTCGAGTCCGAGGTCACCTGCCGCGGGTTGCCCCCCCGGACGTTCGCGACCCACACGCGGCGAGGACCCGCCCAGGGGGCGTCGAAGGCCAGTGAAGCTCCATCGGGCGAGAATGCGGGTCCGAAAGCGTTCGCCACCACCTGGACGTCGTTCCTGCCGTCGGCGTCCATGATCCAGATGTCGCCGTTCTCGTAATACCATCCGTAGATGTCCGACGGCTCGAGCCTGCTGCGGTCGGTGCGGGCGCGGACGAACGCGATCCGGCGGCCGTCGGGCGACCAGGCCGGCTGGATGTGGTCGCGAGGGACCCGGGTCAGCTGGCGCTCCTCGCCCGTGGCGATGGTGCGGACGACGAGCTGGCGATAACCCTCCACTTCCGCGGCGTAGGCGAGCCGAGCCCCATCGGGCGACCATACCGGCGATTCTTCGATACCCTCGCGCGAGGTGAGCTGCGCCATGCGACGGTTGAACCCGGACGCCACCGCAGCGCTGGCGGTGTCCGGCCCTCGGCGCACCTCGCGCAAGACATAGCCCGCGGCGAGCGCCGCGGCCAACGCGGCGCCGATCAGGACGACGCGATTCCGGCTTACTCTCGCTCCCGGTCGGCTCTGCACACTTTCGCCCTCGTCGAGTGCCGCCACGAACATCCGCGGCGACCCGAAGCGCTCCTCCGGGTTCTTCGCCAGGGCGCGCGCGATGGCCCGTCCGATGCCCGCCGGTACACCCGGATTGGCGCCGCTTATGTCCGGAGCCGGTTCCGAGAGATGGCGCATCGCGACCGCCTGGGGTGTCGGGCCGACGAAGGGCGGTGTGCCCGTGACCATCTCGTAAAGGACGCAGCCCAGCGCGTACACGTCGGAACGGCCGTCGAGATCCCGAGCGCCGGTCACCTGTTCGGGGCTCATGTAGGTGGGGGTGCCAACGACGAGGCCTACCTCCGTAAGGGTGACGTCCGCCCCGTCGCGCCGGTCCCGCTCCCCGCCCACCAGAGCCCGGGCGATGCCGAAATCCGCTACCAGCGTGCTTCCGTCGGGGGTGAGCAGGATGTTCTCGGGCTTCACGTCGCGGTGCACCACGCCGTGGTCATGTGCGTGCTGAAGCGCCTGGGCCGCCTCGCGAACGATACGGAGCGCCTCGGCGAGCGGCAGGCGCCGCTCCCGAGCCAGCCGGCCGCGGAGCGTCTCGCCCTCGACATAGGGCATGGTGAACCAAAGCCGGCCGGCGGTCTCGCCGGAATCGAGCATGGGAAGGATGTGCGGGTGCTGAAGCCGCGCGGCAAAGCGGATTTCGCGCTGGAAGCGTTCGGAACCCAGCGAGCTCGTCAGCGCGGGATGCAGCAGCTTGAAAGCGACCGGACGGTCGTGCTTGAGATCGAGCGCGAGCCAGACGGTGGCGGTGCCACCGCGCCCCAGCTCTCGCTGGAGCAGGTAGCGTCCGCTCAACCCGCGTTCGAGGTCAGCATCCACTATCACGGAGCACTGAAATCCAGGGAGGTTCGGCTGCAAGGATAGACAAATGGGGCCGGCTGCGGCTAGAGCACGGCGGCTCTTGCGGACTCCGGAACCGGGCCGTACATCCAAGCTTCGGTCCATCCCATTCTGGAGCACGCGGTATCATGCGCACTCGCAACTCACGCCGGCGCAGGCGGACAGCGTCCAGCGCAACGCCCGTCGTTCCGGTCGCAGCGCCATCCCGGCCGGCCTATCCCCGCGGCATCCCGCTGACCGACGCGGCCACGCTGACCGACGCGGCCGGTACCGGCTGGCTCGTGTACGTCGAGCCCGCACCCGCGGAGACACCCTTCCGACGGAGCGCCGTCGTGCTTCCCGGCCGGCGGCTGCGCTTCGACTCGCTCGAGCGCTCGCTGGTCGTGTCACCGATACCTGCGGGCTCACCGTTCCTGTCCGACGGGCGGCTGCTCGCCCTGCTCGCGGCCGCTCAACCGCTTCCCCCTGCCGCCCCGGCGGGGACTCAGCGGATGATGCCGGCGCGGATCCTCCGGTCGGTGGACTGGGCCGGATCGGTGACCGGCGCAGCCGCCGCGGTCCGGGAAACCGCCGCTCGACAATGGCGGGCCACCGCCCCGCTGCGCCGGGCATGCGCGCGCGGCCTGGTTCAGGCCGTCGCGCCGGCGGTTCTGCTCGTCGTCGTCGTATGGGAAACCCTGCTGATGCGGCCGCGCGCCCGCATCTGACACGTGCGCGGGGCCACGGCGCGGCCCCCCCGGGGATCCGAGTTTGGAAGGGCATTCCCACCGGAGCAGACGATGGAGGAACTGGCACGGGCCGGCTACGTGGCAAAGGGCGTGGTCTATCTGGTGATCGGGGTCCTCGCGTTTCAGGCCGCTGCGGGGGCGGGAGGAGCCATCACCGGGCCTGAAGGCGCCTTGCTCACTATCCTCGGTCAGCCTGCGGGCCGGGTCCTCCTTGGCATCATCGCCCTGGGACTCTCCGGCTACGCGGTCTGGCGGCTCTTCTGTGCCGCATTCGATCCCGAGCACCATGACCAGAATGCGAAGCGGCTGTTCGTCCGGCTGGGCTACGCCGGCAGCGGCCTTGGCCATGCCGCGCTCGCATTGGAAGCCGCCCGACTGGCCCTGGGTGGAGCGGCCGGCGGCTCGGATCGGGCGGAGAGCTGGACGGCGCGGCTCTTGGAGGCACCGCTGGGACCGTGGCTGGTGGGCGCGATCGCGCTAGGCATCGCGGCCTATGGGTTCGCGCAGATCGTGCGGAGCCTCGGGCGGAAGATCGAGGAGCGGCTCCAGCTCGGTGAGCTGGAGC
>Ga0247829_10000156_pt1 | contig 21606 bp, 21 predicted proteins | sample 12C_Control_Day4_FD_207765 | JGI IMG/M metagenome (GOLD analysis project Ga0247829, IMG submission 207765) | Soil microbial communities from agricultural site in Penn Yan, New York, United States - 12C_Control_Day4 | ecosystem: Environmental > Terrestrial > Soil > Agricultural land | place... | reverse complement strand
GCGGAGCGGATCTGCGCGATCGATGCGTCGCGCGGGACGCCGAGGAGCTCGAAGTGATCGGAGCCCGCATCGAGGACCGCGAGCCGCGTCTTGATCAGCGCCTCGACCTCGAGCGCCGCGGGCTCGTTCGCGCGCGAGGCCGGCGGGCGGCTCTTCTTGTGACCGCGTGCCGTGGGCGCATCGATCGACGATGCAGCGGGAGGTGGAGCCATCGGGGGATCGCGGCGCACGATGGTCGCCGGGTCGACATCGCGGCGGAGCGTCGGCGCATCGAGCTCGACGGCGCGCGACTTCGAGACCGGCGACGGCACCGGGCCGCCGGCGCGCGCCGTCGAGGTCGCGGCGGCCGCCGGCGCCCCCGGTGACCGCGAGCCCGGCGCGGCGGGCGAGGCGCCCGGGCGGGGCATCGCCGTCGACGCGGCGGGCACGCGCGTGAGCGGAGGCGTCGGCGAGGCGCCGGCAGCCTCGGCGCGGGACGCCACCGGCGCGGCCGGCCGCGCGCCGGATGCACGCGCCGCCATCTCGACGTTGCAGGCATTGCACGAGACGAGCGCATAGACGACGGCGCGCACGATGCGCTGGTCGACACCGCCGGCCTCGAGCTCCGCCAGGCCGGCGCCGGCGCCGAGCTGCTCGAGCACGGGGCGCTCGGCTTCGCCGAAGCCGAACTGGCGCAGGTCCTCGCGCGCCTCGGGCTTGAGCTGGAACCACGCGCCGAGCTGCGCGAGCTCGCGGTCGAGGCGGGCGGCGGAGACGAGGGCCTTGGCGCCGAGGTAGACGACCGTGCGGATATCGACGGCGGCGCCCGCGACGATCGGCAACGTCATCCGATCTTCGACGACGAAGTCGCCGCTCTCGACCGAGAACGTGCGGGCGGCGCGCTGGGCGATCGCGCGGCGGCGCAGGCGCATCGTCGGATCGGGCGGCAGCTTCGCGGCCTCCGCGACCTGGGCCACGTCGTCGTCGAGCGCACCTGCCGGCTGCGCGGTCTGCTTCCTGGCGAGCTCGGTCGCGACCGTCGACGAGACGAGGCCGAGCGTCATCGCGATGCGCACCGCGGCATCGGAGGCGAGGGGCGAGGCGGCGGCGACGACCGTCCCTTCGTGAAACGCGATCTGATAGAGCTTCGCACCGTCGCCGATGACGGTGAGCTGGCCGGTCAGCCCACGCAGGCCGAGGGCCGCGAGGGTTCGCCCCCACGGTCGATCCAGGACGGTTCCTCGCGCGAGCTCGGCCACCAATCCGAAGGATGTGGGGATGGGCGCTTGGAGTCAACGGCCGGGCCGATGCTAGAATCGCGTCGGTGAGCACGTCGTTCCCACTCGATGGAATGCGCGTTCGGTTCGCGGGGGCGACCAACATCGGGCGCAAGCGCGACCACAACGAGGATTCGATCTCGCTTCCCGAGAACGAACGGCTCGCCATCGTCGCCGATGGGATGGGCGGTCACGCTTCCGGTGAGGTCGCGAGCCGGCTCGCGGTGGAGATGGTCAGCGACCACTTCGCCGAGACGTCGAAGCAACAGACGCTCACGTGGCCCTACAAGGTCGATCGCGACCTGCGTACCCACGTGAACCGCATGATCACGGGCATCATGCTCGCGAACCTCGAGATCTGGGAGCGCTCGCAGCGCGAGGCGCGGTTCAAGGGCATGGGCACCACGTGCATCGCGCTCTACTTCCTCGACGACGCGCTGATCATCGGGCACGTCGGTGACAGCCGCTGCTACCGCACGCGCCAGACCGAGATCACGCAGCTCACCGAGGATCACTCGCTGATCAACGACTACATCCGCATGAAGCGAGTGACGCCCGAGGAGGCCGAGAACTGGCCCCACAAGAACGTCATCGTGCGCGCGCTCGGCATGAAGGAGAGCGTGCAGGTCGACATCCTCACCGAGAAGCCGCTGATCGGCGACACGTACCTGCTGTGCTCGGACGGGCTCACCGGCATGATCAAGGACGATCAGATCCAGCACATCCTGATGACCGAGCGCGATCTCGACCGCGCGGTCGATCGCCTGATCGCCGCGGCGAACGAAGAAGGCGGCGTCGACAACATCTCCGTCGTGCTCGCGCGCGTCGAGGCGGGGTGACCATGCAGCGGCGCCGGCTCGCGCTGGCGATCTTGTCGGCGCTTGCACTCGGGGTCGGCTGCAAGCAGAAAGCCGACGCACCACCCGCAGGCGCGGGCTCCGATGCGCCGCGCATCCCCGCCGGCGAGGTCAAGCGCGGCGAGGACGCCTGCAAGGCGTACGTCGACCAGGTGTGCGCGTGCACGGCGCCGGCGGCGGCGGACGCGTGCAAGCTCGCCCGCGCGCTGCCCGAGGCGCTGCGCGTCGGCCTCGAGATCGCGGCGAGCCCGGACTCGACGCGCGGCGACGTGCTGCACGCCAACGATAGTGTGCGCAAGACGATCAAGGAGTGCATCGAGCAGACCGCGAAGTTGCCGTCGCTCGGTTGCTAGCTCATCGCGATGCGCATCGGGGATCACCTGCTTCAGCGCGGCTCGGTGAGCCTCGATGACCTCGCGCGCATGCTCGGCGCGCAGCACGGCAGCGGCCTGCGCCTGTGCTCGCTGCTCGTCACGCGCGGCGTGGTGTCGTTCGACGATGCGTCCCGCGCCCTGGGCGAACAGCTCGGCGTGGCCGCCGTCCTGCGCAAGCACCTGCAGCACCGCGATCCGAGCGTCGCCTCGATGCTTCCGGCCGCGCTCGCGCGGCGCATCGTCGCGGTGCCGATCGGCAAGCTCGGCGACGGCGCGGTGATCGTGTGCCTGCGCGATCCCACGCGCGCCAACTACGGTCACGTCGCGCGCGCGATGCCGGGGCGCTTCGTGCTCGCGGTCGCGCCGGCGATCGTCATCGAGCGCCTCGTCGAGGACGTCTACGCCCCCAAGCCCGTCGTCGACGTGCAGATCGACGTCGAGGTTCCACCGTCGATCTCGGCCGACATCCCGATCGAGGTCGACGAGCCGGTCCTCGCGCCGCACGCGAGCGAGGCCGACATCGACTCGATGTTCGACGCGTTGATCGAGAAGCCCGAGCCCGCACCCGCATCTGCACCCGCAAGCCCCGGCTTGCCCGTCGCGGTGAAGCGCGTCTCCACGCCGAATCGCGCCGCACCGCGCCGCGACGCACTCGACGCGACGATCGCCTCGTTCGTCGACATCGACGACAGCGACTGGCTGTTCGATGCAGCGATGACCTACATCGCCTCGCGCTGGCGCGCCGCGATCTTGTTCGAGCTGCGCGGGGACAGCGCGGTCGCGCTCCGAACGCACGGCGCGAAGCAGGTCACGCTGCCGCTCGCGCAGCCCTCGATCGTGCGGCTCGCGCGCGACGAGCGCCGCCTCGTCCACGAAGCTCTCGAGGGCACGAGCGCCGCGCAAGCCTCGCTCGCCGCGGCGCTCCGCGACGCCGCGCATCCGGTCGCCGCGCCCGTCGCACGTGAAGGCGCCGACGCGGTGCGCTTCGTGCTCGCCGTCGGGCAGCCGGTGCGCGACGGCGAGGAGCCCGAAGACGCGGCGTTCGATCTCGGCGTGCTCGCCGAGACGATGGGCGAGACCCACGCGCGCCTCGGCGACTAGTCACCCTCGACGAGGCACTGCATCGTCACCCACCCAAGCGGATACGCGACGCCGTGCGTGTCGACGGTAATCCTCTTGCCGGTCTGAGGGCAGTTGACGAGATCGTCGTCGAGATGCCAGCACAGGCGCTCGTCACCACCACAGGCCGGCAGCACGCCTTCGGTGCCATCGGAGAGCTCGTACGCCGCCGCACAAGCCGGCTGCAACCCAGGGACCGACGGATCTTCATCGAAGAGCGCCGTCTCGATGCACGGCGGACCGCCGAGCGTCCGGAAGAACAGCGGCACGTCGAGGACGTCGCCATACGACGCGCCGCAGAGCGAGGTCTCGACTCCTCGGCTCCCCAGCTGCTGGAGCAACGCGCGTAGACGCGGAGCAGGTTGCGCGTCGCACGCGGGATCGGTCGGTGCGATCACGGCGCCGACCAACACCGCCCAATCGGCCGCCGCAACGGTCCACACGAAGTCGACGAAGTCCTCGACGGCGGGCAGCGCGCTCGCCTGCGTCGTGCAGCGTGACGTGTCGGTGCTCGTCGAGCCTGCGAGGAAGCTCGCGTCGGTGAACGAGCAATCGTCTTGTGCGGTGACGAACACGATGGCGAGGTACGCATCCGACCGCCGGAAGCCCGCATTCTCGACGGTGTTCTCGAGCGCGCGGCGCGCGGCGGCGAGTGGGCGGCTGTACGGGCAACCGGCGTCCCCCACGTCGAGCAGCGCGCCGAGCGCCTCGCCGAGCGAGCCCTCGTAGTTGCGCACACGCGAGCCATCGGGTGCGGCGAGGTCAGAGAGGAAGCGGGCACCGCGCAACCACCCACCATCGCCATCCCCGGTGCAGCCAGGCACCGCGACGCCCTCGGCGCCGAGGTCGCTGGTCGTCACGCCGATGTGCAGTGACGGCGTGCCCCACGGGTAATGCTCGAGGACGTCGGCGATCTGCGTCGCCTGTGCGAGGAGCCCACCGCGGAACGGCGCCATCGCCGGCGAGCGATCGACGACGAACAGGACGTCGAGCGATGGCGCGAACCCGAAGGGGAACGCCTTGGACTCGACGCGGCTGGTGACGAACGGGCCGCTCGGCGGCTCGTGCTCGGTGCACGCGAGGAGGACCACAGACGCGAGCGCGACGACGCGAAGCATCTGTTCCTCGACAAGCAAGCCGAAGACCACCCGGCGTCACGTGATCTCTCGCGGTTACCTGCTTGTCCTTGCCAACCCAGTTGACGGTCGTGCGCGTGGTTGGCGTTCACCGATAGGAGACACCCGGCGAGACATGGGGAGACACACCGAGGAGACGGCTCGCCACGAGGATCGTGCGAGGGATGTGGCGGAACGCGCCGCCGGGGAGGCAAGCCGAGTAGCCGGTTGTGTATCTACGTGCACGTCTTGTGCTCGTAAGGCCGTGGCAGCCCGGCCGGGGACGCTTGGCATTGTGACTGCATTTCGTCGGAGGATGCGTCCCTGGATCCTCGCGCTCGCGTTGGCGGCTAGTGCCTGCAAGAGCTCGACGATCGTCGACCTCGAGATCGCCGGCGGCGAGTCCCTCGGGCTCGACTACCTGCAGGTGCGCATCGGTGATCGGAGCTCGCTCGCGAATCCGTTGTCGTCGCTCCAGCTGGTGCTCCCCGACGACATGGCAGGTGCCGAGGCCAAGCTGGAAGTGTGGGGCCTGCAGGGCCCCCAGCAGGTCGCGTACGGCGTGACCGCGGTGACGCCGGCGCAAGGCGATCACGTGCGTGCACGCATCGAGCTCGCGCCGATCGGTTGCGACACCACGTGGTGCGAGCTCGGCGAGGTGGCGTGCGCGAACGCCGGCGGCGCCGACGGCACGATCACGTGCGTGCAGCAGGATGACGGCTGCACGACGTGGGGACCGCTCGAAGCGTGCCCCGCGAACGCACCGTTCTGCTCGAATGGCACGTGCAGCGCCGAGTGCTCCGACGAGTGCACCACGGGCGCCGCGATCTGCGAGGGACCGGCGGCGCGCCGCACGTGCGGCAACTTCGACGGCGACAGCTGCCTCGACTGGTCCGCGCCGGTAGCGTGCGCGAGCACAGAGTCGTGCAGCGATGGCGTGTGCATGGATGACGGCGGGCCCACGTGCGGCACGGCCGGCAGTGACTGCGACGACGGCGATGCGTGCACCACGATGGACAGCTGCGATGGCGACTCGTGCTCCGGCGAGCCGATCGTCTGCGACGATCCGCAGCCCGCGCCGACCTGCGTCTCCGATACCCTGCGCTCGACCGGTGATGGGACGTGCAGCAACGGCACGTGCTCGTACGCGAAGGTCGACACGCCATGCTCGTGGGGCTGCGTCGACGGCATGTGCGCACCCTCGGCAATCGGCTCGGCCTACGACACGACCTGCGTGATCACCGGCACCGGCGCCCCGTACTGCTTCGGCTCGGGCGCGAGCACGTCGATCACCACCGAGCCGACCGGCGTCTACGACTCGCTCTCGACGAGCCGGCTCAGCGTCGCGTGTGGGATCAATAGCTCCGGCGCGCTGGTGTGCTGGGGCTCGACGCTCACGGGCGTCAACCCGACGATGGCGCCCACTGGAACGTTCACGCAGGTCGCGCTCGGCTTCTGGGCCGGGTGCGGCGTGCGCACGAGCGGCGCGCTCGCGTGCTGGGGCAGCAACAACTACGGTCACCTCAGCCCGCTTCCGTCGGGGACGTTCCGCAAGGTGGCGATCGGCGAGGACGGCGCGTGCGCGATCCGAAGCGACTACTCGCTCGCGTGCTGGGGCTCGTGGACGCCGTTCGGGATCAGCGGGACGTTCACCGACGTCAGCATCTATCAGTACGACGGCTGCGCGATCCGCACCGACGGCACGCTCGCCTGCTGGGGCCTCGCGTCGAGCTACGCGCCCGCCAGCACCAAGTTCAAGATGGTGAGCATGGGTACGGGCTTTGGCTGCGGCATCAAGCTCGATGGAAAGGTCGAGTGCTGGGGCGTCGACACCGATGGCCAGACGACCGAGCCGCCGGGCACGTTCCTCGATCTCGCCGCCGGCGCACGCCACGTGTGTGGCATCACCAGCGCTGGAACCCTGAGCTGCTGGGGCAAGCCGATCCAGTGATCACGGCGTGGCGGGCGGCGCACAACAAACCGCGCCTTCGATGCCCTGGTTCACGCGGCCGAGATCCTGCTCGCCCTCGGCGCACGCGACCTTGCCGTCGCCGATGTCGCCTTTGACCTGCCCGCCCTTCGCGATGCAGTCCTCGGGCGCCATCGCCGCGGCGGGCTCGGTCGTCGTCGGCGGCTGATCGGCCGGCTTGGTCGCGGGCTGCTTGCCGCCACACGCGGCGATGGTGAACACGACTGCGATGAGGAGCTTGGTCATGGCGAGGAAGTAACGCCCAGCTCGCTCGCCGCTTACAACGTGCTCAGGTCACGATCGCGTCGTCGCCCGAGGCGGCGGTCGCTCCCGCCCACACGACCGTGCGCGTGATCGAGCGCTCCACGCGCGCTCCGTCACCGACGACCGCGTACGGTCCAACGGTGACGCCCGGCGCGATCACCGCGCCCGCGCCGATCCGCACGGGGCCGACGATCGTGGCGCTCGCCGCGATGCGCGCCGACGGATCGATGCCGGCGAGGTGACGGGTCGGCGGATTGCGCAGCTGCTGGCCGCCGAGCAGCGCCCAGTTCGACTCGAGATAGCGCTCGGGTGTGGAGTGCTCGGCGAAGTAGCCGCCCACATGCTCGAACGCCGCGACGCGCTCGCCGGCGCGCAGCCACGGCAGGTAGCCCTGGCGGATCGAGTCGGACTCGCCGTCGGGGAGGCGCGCCATCACCGACGGGCGCGTGATGTGAACGCCGCAGAACATGTGCTCGCCGTCGCCGAGGATGTCGGTGACCCGCGGGCCGCGCTCGTCGTGCACGACCTTGACGGCGCCCCACTCGCGCGCGTTCGGCACGCGCTGCACGACCATCATGCCGAGGCTGTCGGGCACGCGGCGATACGCCTCGACGAGCGCGCCGAGATCGCAGTCGAAGATGAGCTTGCCGTTGTGCGAGATGAACGGCTCGTCGCGCCCGTCGGGATCGAGCAGCTTCAGCGCATGCTTGAGCCCGCCGCCGGTGCCGAGGATGACGTCCTCCTGGAGGTACTGGATGCGCGCACCGAAGCGGCGGCCGTCGCCCAGCTCGTCGCGGATGATGTCGCCCCTGTGGTGCGTGTTGATGACGAGGTCGCGGATGCCGTGCGCGACGAGGTTCGAGATGCCGTAGGCGAGGATCGGGATCCCGCACACGGGGAGCATCGGCTTGGGCCGCTCGGTGCCGAGCTTGCCGAGCCGGGTGCTGAGGCCAGCGCACAGGAGCATCGCACGCATCGCCGCAACCGTCGCACGCCCGCGGCGCGGTGGCCACATCTGCTAACGTCGAGGATACGTGCGGATCGACGCACTCGATCGCTCCGAGCTCGCCGCGGCGACCGCCGTGCTCGCCGCCGCGTGCGCGTTCGATCGCGCCGCCGACGTCGCCGACGAGAAGCTGTTCGGTGACGGTCCCACCGGGGCGGCACGCGCACTCGGCGCGTGGGATGGCGACCGGCTCGTCGGCGTCGCTGCCGTCGCCGGCAACCGGATCCGCGTCCTCGCCGTGATGCCCGACGCACGCGGCCGCGGGACTGGGAGCGCGTTGCTCGCGCGCTGCGAGGAGCTCGCACGTACGGCGGGCCAGACGACGCTGCGCACGCTCGACCAACCGGGCAACTACCTCGCGCCCGGGATCGACGAGCGCAACGTCGACACCATCACGTGGCTCGAGCGGCGTGGCTGGCTGCGCGCGGGCGAGCCGCGGGAGAACGTGCTGATCGACGTGCGCGACAATCCGCGCGTCACCGCGGCGCGCGCGGTCGAGCTCGCCACCCGCGCCGCGTCGCACGGCTACGAGGTCCGGCGCGCCCGGCCCGACGAGACCGCGCTGCTCGACGCCGTCACCGCGGAGTTCGGTGGCGCGTGGCCGTTCGAGCTCGCGCGCGCCCTCGCGTACCCGCCGAGTGGCGTGCACGTCGCGCTGCACGGCGGTGCGTACTGCGCGTTCGCCGCGCACGACGGCAACAACCGCGGGCTCGGCTGGTTCGGCCCGACGGGCACGTGGCCCGCGCATCGCGGCAAGGGCCTGGGCGAGGCGCTGCTGCTCGCGTGCCTCGTCGACGTCGCCGTTCATCACGCGCGCTGCGAGGTCGCGTGGATCGGCCCGCGGCCGTTCTACGACAAGGTCGCCGGCGTCGCCGCGGATCGCCGGTTCGTGCTGCTCACGCGCGCGCTGTGACCGCTACGCGACGGGCGGCGGGCCGTACGCGAGCGCGAACCAGCTCGCGAGGTTCGTCGCGGACCACGCGGCCTGATACATGCGCGGATAGATCACGCGCGGCTCGTCGCGCTCGATCGCGCGCATCACGCGCTCGGCGAGCTCGGCCGGATCGCCGATCGGCGCGAGCTTGCCGAACATGCCTCCGCCGCCGTAGTCGTCGCGCGCGCCCTGCTCGAGCGCCGAGCGCACCGGCCCCGGATACACGGTCACGACGCGCACGCCGCGGCTCGCGAGGTCCGCACGCGCGATCTCGGACGCCATCCCGAGCCCGGCCTTCGACGCGCCGTAGTACGTGCAGCCCTTGAGCGGGACCTTGCCGGCCATGCTCGCGATGTTGACGATCACGCCGCACTCGGTGGCGCAGCGCTCGACCAGGCCGCGCACCACCAGGTCTTGCAGCCGCAGCGGCGCGAGCAGATCGATCGCGAGGAGCGCCTGCGCGTCCTCCCACGACCAGGTCGCGACGTCGCGCACACGCATGATGCCGGCGCAGTTGACGAGCCCGTCGAGCGGCGCCGCGCGCTCGATCTCGGCGACCACGTCGGGCAGCCGATCGATCTGCGCGAGGTCCGCACCATGCGTCGACGCGTTGCCGAGCGACGCCGCGAGCGCGGCCATCGTCGACGCGTCGCGGTCGAGCAGCGCGAGCCGCACCTCGGGCCACGCGCCACGCATCGCCCGCGCGATCGCGCCGCCGATCGCGCCTGCCGCGCCGGTGATCAAGACGTGGCGCGGTGCGGTCATGACAACCTCGCGTCGAGGGCGAACCACAGCACGAGCGTCATGTCGCGCGCGCCTTTCCACATCGCCGGGCCGAGGAACAAGCCGGGCGTGACCTCACGGATCTCGTCGTGCACGTGGCGGATATACCCCGGGTTCACGTCGAGGTCGTAGTCGAGGATCAGCGCCGGCTTGCCGTCGAGCGCCGAGGCGCCGAACGAGGTCGCGAACCCAAACAGATCTTGCCGCCCCAGCACGCGCGGCACGTAGCAGCGGTTGTGGCCCGTGCCGTGCGTGTCGCTCGTCGCCTGGAAGGTCTTGCCCTCCCACACGAACGAGCTCGAGGCGGCGAACCGGCGAAGCGCCCGGCGGAGCGGCCCCGGCACACCCCGCACCGCGAGCATCCGCCCGATCAGCGCGCCGTCGGCTGCGTGCATCGACGACGACACCGTCGCCGTCCGGTACAGCGCCTCGAGCTCGCCGAGCGAGCGCGCCGCGAGGCTGTCGAGCGAGGGGAGGCCGAGCGAGGGCTCGATCCGGGCGGTCGGCGTCGTCTGCGTTTCCGAATGAACGTTCATTCTGTAATTGAATACGGCCGGCACGGTCCCCTGTCAATGCCGGAGACGGCTACGCCGTGCGCAGCAGCAGCAAGTACTCGACGTTGCCGGCGGGCCCGGTGATCGGCGACTCGACGTCCTCGTGCGTGGTGAACCCGTGCGCCTCGGCCCACGTGCGGACCTTGTCGACCGCGCCGCGCCGCGCCGCCTCGTCGCGCACGACGCCGCCCTTGCCGACGTGCTCGCGGCCGACCTCGAACTGCGGCTTCACGAGCGCGACGATCGGCTTGCCCGCCGGCGGTCGCAGCAGCTCCGCGATCCGCGGCAGCACCAGCGTGAGCGAGATGAACGAGACGTCGGTGACCGCGAGGTCGCACGCCTCGGGGACGAGGCCGACATCCATGTTGCGGACGTTCTCGCGCTCGATCACGACCACGCGCGGATCCTGGCGGAGCGACCACGCGAGCTGGCCGTAGCCGACGTCGATCGCATAGACCTTCGCCGCCCCGCGACGCAGCAGCACGTCGGTGAAGCCACCGGTCGAGGCGCCGATATCGAGCGCGACCATTCCCGTCGGATCGATCCCGAAGGCATCGAGCCCCTTCACGAGCTTGAGCGCCCCGCGCGAGACGTACGGATGGTCCTCCTCGCGCAGCGTGATCTCCGCAGCCGTGTCGACGAGCGTCCCCGCCTTGGTCTCGGGGTGCCCACCGACCAGCACCGCGCCGCTCATCACCAGCGCCCTCGCCCGCTCGCGGCTGGCCACGAGGCCGCGGTCGACCAGCAGCTTGTCCAGGCGCTCGCGCGGCATCTGCCCGACTTCATTACCATCTCGGCGCGGGCTTGACGAATAGCACGAACGTTCTATTATGGATTCGTGGCCAAGGGAGAGGAGACCCGGCAAGCGATCCTCGGACGAGCCTTCGAGCTCGCTTCGGTCGTCGGCGTCTCCGGCCTCACGATCGGCCAGCTCGCCGAGGCGATCGGCCTGTCCAAGAGCGGCCTGTTCGCTCACTTCGGTTCCAAGGAAGCGCTCGAGGTCGCGGTCGTCCAAGAGGCGAGCCGTCAGTTCGTGCAAGAGGTGATGGTGCCCGCGCTGCGCGAGACGCGCGGAGAGCCCCGCGTGCGCGCGCTGTTCGAGCACTGGCTCCGCTGGGGACAGCGCCCCGGTGGGTGTTTCTTCGTCGGAGCCAGCGCCGAGCTCGACGACCGCCCCGGGCCACCGCGCGATGCCCTGGTCCAGGCCTCCAAGGACTGGATCGACGAGCTGGGCAAGGCCGCGCGCATCGCGATCAGCGAGGGCCACTTCCGCGCTGACCTCGATCCCGAGCAGTTCGCGTTCGAGGAGTACGGCATCATGCTCGGCTCGCACACGTTCTTCCGCTTCCTGCGCGATCCGCGCGCCCTCGACCGCGCCCGCGCCGCGTTCGAGCAACAGCTCGCAGCCGCCCGCGCCCCTTCCGCACCCCGACGCGATCGCACGCGTCCCTGATTTCCCCAAACCAGGAGTCCAAGCCATGACATCCCGCACGCTCCAAAATAGCACGACCGTTCGTTCTCAAAACGCCGTCCGTCTAACCCGAGCAGCGCTGCAAGCGGCGTACATCGTCTCCGATGGACTCGGGACGGGCTTCGCCGAACGACTGTTCGTAACTCCGCGCCGCTACGCTCGTCCCGCCCGCGAACGCGCCATCCTCGCCACCGCCCGCCGGTTCATCGTCGACGTCCCGCTCCGCTCCCCGATCTGGAACGGTGCGCACACCAAGGTCACCGCCTGGCGATGGGGCATCGGGCCCGCCGTCCTGCTCGTCCACGGCTGGGAGAGCCGCGGCTCGCAGCTCGGCGCGTTCGTCGAGCCGCTCGTCCAGTCCGGGCTGTCGGTCATCACCTTCGACGCGCCCGCCCACGGTGACTCCCCGGGCCACCGCCTCTACCTCACCGATCAAGCCGACGCGATCATCGCCGTCGCCGCCGCCGTCGGCCCGCTCCACGCCATCATCGCCCACTCGTTCGGCGCGTCCGCCACCCTCCTCGCCCACGCGCGCGGCGGCGTCGACGCGGCTCGCAACGTGATGATCTCGCCCAACGTCCTCATCGAGGAGTCCTTCACCCGCTTCGGCCGCTTCGTAGGGCTCGACGACGCCGAGCTCACGCTCCTCGAGCACAACGTCGTCCGCAGCTCGGGCGTCTCGCTCGACGCCCTCCGCCTCGAGCGGCTCGCCGGCGCGCGCGATGCCGGCCTGCTCGTCATCCACGACCGCGACGACAAGGAGGTCGCCTACCATCACGGCGAGCGCCTCGCCGCCACGTGGCCCCAGGCCCGCCTCCTCACCACCGAGGGGCTCGGCCACCGTCGCATCCTCCGCGATCCCGCCGTCATCGCCGCCGCCCTCGAGGTCATCCGCGTCGGCCTCCCCCTCCCCGCCTCGGACCTCGTCCGAGAAGTCGACCGTCATCTCGCGGGCCTGCAAACCTGATCGGATCCTCCGGTTGACAGCGCACGAGCACGCTGATACCTAACCGCCTCCAGTCCTGGGGTCTTAGCTCAGCTGGGAGAGCGCCAGAATCGCACTCTGGAGGTCAGGGGTTCGATCCCCCTAGGCTCCACCAGGAAACAGAAACGGTCCGCAGCGATGCGGGCCGTTTTTGTTTTAGAAGCCCAGCCCCTCGAACTGGCTGCGCGTGTGCTCGTGCGCGCAGCCGTCATTCACGCCGGTGGCACTTCCTTCGTGTCGTCATCCACCTGCAGCACCTTGCCGGCGAGGCTGAAATGGACTCTGCCGGTCGCGTAGATCCAGATCTCGTCGAGCTGCCCCGCTTCGAAGGCGGTACGCTGCTCGGGAGTCCAATCTGGAGGGATCGCGACGTTCGTCCAGTAGCTCTTCTTGAGCGGAGCTCCCAGGAGCTTCTCGACGGAGGCCTTGTCTTTGCCGAGGAGGTCGCGTTCGCGCGCGCGAATGCTCTCGTTAGCGCTAGGCGGCGAGGCATCATGCGATTTGCCCCCCGCACCGCAGCCGAGGAGGGCGAGTGCGACGAGCGAAGTTCGAACGAGAAGCATGGGCCGCCCCGTGTTCATGCGGCATGCCACGTTCGGCGGGCCCACCAGCGCGCCATGTTCCCGATCTCATGGTGGCCGCCACCATCGAGCGTCTCGCGGTGTTGCGGTGACGCCACAGAGATCTGCGGAACGCGCAGTTGTCGAGCGTCGTCGCCAATACCTGGCGCTCTCGACATCCTGCTTCGCCTCCACGGTGATGGAGCAACGAGGTAATCATGCGTCCTTGGCGCTGGGGGTCACGATCGGTGAGGGCGGCCAGCTGTGCATGAATCGCGCCTGCGTCCGTCCTCCACTGGTAACCGCGCGAGCACTGCAGCTCGAACCCGGTCCGGGTCTTCGGTCGCGCTCACACCGAACAGATCACGCTCGGCGGCTATACCGAGCACGTGTTCTCGCTTTGCACCACCTGCGGGCTTCCTCGACGCCAGCTGTTGCTGTTCGCAGACTACGTGACGGATGGGGAGCTTCGCGACCTCGTCGGCGCCAGCCAGTTGTCGTTGCTCATGTGCAACCGCACGACTGCGTGTGGGGAGCCTGAAGCGGGACTTCTCATCTGCGGCTTCTGAGTCTGCTCACGCCTCGCGACAGCGCTGATTCGGCGCGCCGACCCCAACGCGAAGAGGACAGGCTGCACCGAGGACGCGTTCTTCGAGGTCCCATCGCGTCAGTCCGTCGGAGCGCAGTAGCCGCGCTTTGCGTTCGCTGATGGTGAGAACCTCGGGATCATGGATCGCATGTCCGAGGTGCCCAGCCCGCTCCCCTTCGAGCTCGTCTATCGTGGCAAGGGACTCTGGCGTACGCGCTGGACCGAAGAGCAGTTGTTCATCGCGGTCGGTGGCACAGAAGCCGCGCCCGCGGCGCCGCTGGTAGACACCTTGCGCGATGTGGTTACGCGGTGGGGCCAGGTGAAGGAGACCATCGCGACGTTCGTGCGTGGCCTCGCGAGCGGACACCACGTCCCGCTCGATCCCTCGTCACTCGGAGGGTTCGCGGCGCGCTCGTGCGGATTCGATCAGCCGCTCTCGTTCGAGTCGATCTCGGTGAAGTTCCCCGAGCTACCGCACCGTGTCGTCGTGACGTTCTACACCGGCTACCCCGACGGCTATGCGACCTACGCGGTGACCATCGACAACGGTGTCCCGACCGCGGTCAGCGCGTTCGCGTCGTAGCGACCGGCCTCCAGGCTTGCGCTTCCGCGCGCGAGCCGCATCATTGGAGTCGGTCGGCAGCCCGGCGCTGCTACGGAAACGTGTCGAGTCCCATCGACGCGTAGCAGTCACCGCCGCTCGTCGACGCGTAGCGGGCTCGCGCGAACACCGCACCGATGCAGCGCGCCAACGTCGGCGCGAGCGTGGGGCGCTCGTCGTAGGAGTCGCGCTTCGCCTTGACGGAGAGGGAGTATGCCTCGAGCGCCTTGACCCGGCCGGCGCCCGAGATATCGAAGCTGACGGCGAGGTCCTCGCGGCTCGACCTCGCCGCCGCGATACAGCGATCGAGCGCGGCGCCGTCGAACGTCACGGGCTTGTACTCGTGCTCGGCGCGGAGGCACTCGAGCGCCCGCGTGGTGTCACAGCGTGCTTCGATCTGCGAGTCGCCGCGCGCGAGCGGCGTGGCAACCGCTTTGGTCCAGAGCTGGAGCGGACGTTCGGCGCGCGCGCGCAGCGTGACTCGCTCGAAGCTCCGGCGCTTGCCGTGGTCGAGCGCTCGAAGCTTCGCCTCGAGCTCCTGCCGGCGCTCGGCGAGCACGGCGCGCGTCGTGCGCATGTCGCCGTCGAATGCGAGGCATGCGCCGAGGTCGCCGACGAGCGAGAGCGTGCGCAACACCTTGGCAACGCAGCGCGCCTGATCCGCAGGAATGCCGTGACTGCGGCGGATCACCGCGAGCGGCGGGCTCTGCTTGCGGTACCGGATCACGACCTCGGCGGCGCCGAAGTAGCTCCTTCGTCCTGCCGCCGACGGGCACGCCCGCACTCGGGAGACGACCGCGCGCTCGTTGGCGTCTCGAATCAGGTCCTCGCGCGAAGGCGGCGGCTGCGACGCGCTCGCGACTCCGCACAGCATCGCGACCAACAAGAGGACGGCGTTCCGCAACACATCCCGTCTGACACGAGCCGCGGTCGCGAGTTTCGAAGATGTGCGAGTCACACGCTACCGGTCGCGCGGGCCGAGGTGCACGGTCGTGAACGAGTACGGCCCGCTCTGTCCCATGTGGAAGACCACGGCCTTCGTCTCGGCGCCGGACCAGGTCAGGCGATCGGAGCTCGGGCCAAACGTGCGATCGAGCTCGGCGACGACGCCGGCGAGGAGGGCGTCGTAGCCGGGCTGGTTCGAGAGTCCGACGCTCAGGCCGATGGAACGCAGGCCGGCGGTGTCGAAGCACGCGTCGGCGTGAAGGCGGTGATGTCCGAGCGCGGATTCGCCTTCGAAGCACGCGCTGCGCTCGTACTGCACGAAGGACGGATAGAGCGCGCGGAAGGCGTCGCGCGACATGCCCCACGACAGGCGCTCGAAGCCAGGGACGCCGATGCTGGGGCGCGTGACCTCGGCGTTCGCGAGAGGCTTCGGGCGCTGCCCTCCGCCACAGGCATCACAGGCGGCGAGCCCGACGGCGAGCACGGAGAGCTGGACGGCGCGCATGCGGCGGGGAGACGTCGCACCGCGCGTTCTTGCGCAAGATATCCAGCGGCGGGACAATTTTTTCCATGTCGGTGTCGAGCCTTCGAGTCGCCAGGTCAGAGACGCGCCAGTTCGGCGAGCGCGAACGGCAAGAGAGCCTGCGGCTCGGCGAGGCGCCTGGCTGGACCTCGAGCAACGGTGCGTTCTTCACCGCGTTCGTCGCGATCGCGGCGGTGCTGACGGTGCTCGCGCTCGTGCTGCGCGCCTGAGGTTAGCTGGCGCGGCCTGCTGCGCACTGAACAGATTGTCAGACCCGCGTGCGAGGGTCGCTACGTGGACGAGCCGAGGTTTCAGCTATCACGCAGCGACGCGGTCGACTGGCTACGCACGTTGCCCAGCGAGTCGATCGATCTGGTCGTGACCGATCCACCGTACGAGTCGCTCGAGAAGCACCGGGCGATCGGCACCACCACGCGGCTCAAGCACAGCAAGGCGTCCAGCAACGATTGGTTCGAGATCTTTCCCAACGCGCGGTTCGGCGAGCTGTTCGTAGAGGTCTATCGCGTGCTCAAGAAGAACACGCACTTCTACCTGTATTGCGATCCCGAGACGATGTTCGTGGCGAAGCCGATCGCCGAGCAGGTGGGCTTCAAGTTCTGGAAGCCGCTGATCTGGGACAAGTGCCTCGCGCCGGAGACGCTCGTGTGGACCGAGCGCGGCGTGCTGCCGATCGGCGAGCTCGTCGAGGGAGATCGCGTGGGCCGCCCCGAGGGCGGCTCGACGACGGTGCGTGCGACGCGGCGAACGCGGGCAGCGTCGCTCAAGCTCGTGCTGTCCGATGGGACCGAGGTGATCGCGTCGCGCGAGCACCGGTTCATGCGCGGCGACGGCACGTTATGCGAGGCGCGCGAGCTGCGCATCGGTGACTCGCTCTGCACGCGGCGCGTCCGCCAGCGGATCGCGCAACGCACGCGCGTGAGGATCCCCGGCAGCGACGACATCGCGCTGAACCTCGACTACGAGCTCGGCCGCATGGTGGGCCTGCATGCGGTGCGGCTCGCGGAGGAGCTGCCGTTCGCGGGTCCGGCCGATGCCGAGCTCGCGGCGTCGCCGGCCGCGATGCGCAGGTGGATCGCGAACCGCGAGCTGCTGCGCAAGAGCGCCGACATCGCGCATCTATTCGTCGGAGGCGCGGGCGCGGGCGTGTTCCTGCGCCGGGCGGCCTACGAGACCACCGAGGAGTTCCGGCACGGCCTGCTCGACGCGCTGCTCGGCGGTGACGTCGAGCAGTTCACCACGCCGTCGGCCGATCTCGCGATGTTCGTCCGGCGCGAGCTGCCGGCGCACGGATGCGCGGCGGCGGTCACGTATCCCCGGCGCGAGACCGAGCACGAGGCCGCGCGAGCGGGTCGCTGGACGATCCGGTTCACCACGGCGACGCGCGCGCGGCCCACGACGGTGGTCGCGATCGAGGACGCCGGCGAGCGCGAGCTCGTGGACATCTCCGTCACCGATCGCGACGAGCTGTTCCTGCTCGCCAGCGGCGTGGTCACGCACAACTGCAAGATCGGGATGGGCTACCACTACCGCGCGCGGTACGAGTGCATCCTGTTCTTCGAGAAGGGCAAGCGGAAGCTCAACGATCTCGGGATCGCCGACATCCTCGAGCATCCGCGCGTGAACGGTGGCTATCCCGCGGAGAAGCCGCCGCAGGTGAGCACGGTGCTGATCGGTCAGAGCACGCAGCCCGGAGAGCTCGTGATCGATCCGTTCATGGGCTCGGGCTCGTCGGGCGTCGCCGCTGTCACGCAGGGCCGCCACTTCGCGGGCAACGATCTCTGCGAGGAGGCGGTGCAGATCTCGCGGCGCCGCTTGCTCGAGGCAGGAGCGAAGGAGCCGCTGCATGCCTTCGGTACCGACGCCGTGCAGTCTCAGCTCGGGTTACAGATGTGAGGCGCACAGCGACGACCTGACGAGGTGATGTGATGACCGGCAACCAGTATCGCGACCTGATCGCGGGGTACATCCACCGGCACTACGCGCCGTTCGGGCTCGCGATCTACACGGAGATCTCGCTGGGCAAGACGGTCATCGGCAAGGACCGACGGATCGACGTCTTCGTCGTGCGCTCGCTCGATCAGAAGGCGATCGCGCTCGAGTGCAAGTACCAGGACAGCCAGGGCACCACCGACGAGAAGATCCCGTACGCGCTCGAGGACCTCGAGGCGCTGTGGATCCCCGGGTGCCTCGTGTACGCGGGCGAGGGCTGGTCGCGCGGCATCCTGCACACGCTCGAAGCCTCCCGACTCGCCGCGCGCTGCTTGCCAGACGCGAACGCGATGCTGCACTCGCCCGAGACGCGCGAGCTCGATCACGTGCTCGCCGCGACGTTCGGTCTGTGGGAGCTCGTGCTGCCCGCGTCGCGCCGCTTCACGCCGCCCTGACGGCGCCCACGGACACGGCGCATGCCGTGGATGCCGGGGATGCGAAGGACTCGACGCCACCGGCGCCTTCGACGCCTCCGCGTGCGACGCAGGTCGGCGCGGTCTCGTCCGGAACACGCGTGATACAAGGCCTGATGCGCTCCGGCTCGCTCCGCGTCGTGCTCTCGTGCGTCGCATTTGCGTGCACGGTGCCCGCATGCACTTCGACGACGACGCAAGGCAGCACGGCAGGACGGGAGCCTGCGCTCCCCGGTGCTGCACCTGAAGGGTCAGGCTTCGCGCATGCCGGCGGCGCCGCGGATGGTGCGTCGCACGCAGAGGCAGCGCATGGCGGTCGTGCGTCCGCCGAGGCCGCGGGCATGGGGTCCGCGGCTGGGTCCGCGGATGCGGGCGGTGCCGTGGGCGGTGCCACCGGCGGAATGACGCGCACGGCATCCGCGCCAACGCTCCAGCCCGGTGCATGGGTCGTGGTCGTCGGCTTGGGTCCGATGCAGGTCGTCGGGCCGCGCGAGCACCAGGGCAAGTACGGGATGAAGTTCACCAACGAGCACACCGGCACGGGCTACTTCCTCGAGGATGCGTACGTCCACAAGGTCGACCACGTGCGCCCGCTGATCTCGAGGGAGGAGGCCGCGCGACGCGTGGCGTTGCTCGAGGAGACGACGCCGTTTCGCGACGAGCGACCCAGCAAGCAGCGCGCGGTCGAGTTGCATCGGACGATGGCGCGCGGCTCCGACACGGAGCGCCTCGAGCTGCTGCGCATGAAGTACGCCTCGGTCTTCGCCGACGATGCGCTCGCGGCGAACAGGCTCGAGGAGGATGTGTTGCCGGAGCTCGCGCTCGTGCTCGGCATCGACGAGCGCCTCCTGGCCAGGCAGCTGCACGCCAAGCACGCCATTCTCGGTGCGTTCGCGAAGACGGCGAAGCGCCGGCCGGCCGAGAAGGAGCCGACGCCCCCGAAAGATCCGTGGCGCGTGAAGGGCCACGCGTACGTCGGCGTATTCACCGTCTCGGGCGATCGTCTGATCGGAGGCGACCCGATCTACGTGACCACCAAGCACGACGAGCCCGCGCAGGAGGTGACGCAGAACGTCGGCATCGACGCGCTCCCCGGGACATGGCGCTGCTACCTCGAGCTCGATCCGAAGGATCCGTCGGAGGTCACGATGTCCTTCATCGCGGTCCACGACTCGGCGAAGAAGGAGCTCGCCGGTGGACGACGCAAGGCGCGCACCGTCGCCAAGCTGTGGGTCGACAGCGGCCAGATGGCCGTCGTCGATGCCGCGATTCGCGACGACGCTTCCTACGACGACGCCCGCCTGTTCGGCGCGGACGACCACGGGATCATCGGCGGCCGCGGCTGCAAGGTGCTCTCGGGCGGCGGCGACGGGACGTACACGACCCGCGTCATCGAGCGTGATGGCAAGGCCGTCTACGTCCACGTCGACTTCACCGGCGAGACGCGCGACTTCCTCATCCGCGCACGAGACCAGATCAAGCGCTGAGGCACGAGGCGGTACACAGCGCGGCGGCACGCGCGGGTTGTGCGCGGGGAGTCGGAGTCAGTACGCTGAGCACGTGCCGGTGACGCGCGACTCCGCGCGGCCCCTCGGGGTCGTGTACACGCCGCGCGAGGTGGCCGCCGCGATGGTGGAGCTCGCGCTCGCACCGCTCGTCGCCGGCAAGCGCGCCGAGGAGATCCTCGCCCTGCGGGTCTGCGATCCCGCGATCGGCGAAGGCGTGTTCCTCGTCGAGGCCGTGCGCGTGCTCGCGGACGCGCTGGTCCAGGCGTGGGAGCGCGAGGCCCCCACGATGACGCGCGCTGCGCGAGAGCACGGCATCGCGACGAAGGCCGATCGCGACGCAGCCGCCGATGCGAGCGCGGCCAGCCATCGTGCACCGCCCCTCCTCGATGCGAGCGCGCCGGGCGATCGAGACGCATGGGGCCGCGAGGCACGTGCTGCGGTCGTCGCGCGCTGCATCGTGGGCGTCGACATCGATGCCCGCGCGGTGGCCGCGGCGCGCGAGGCGCTCGGCGCGGGCGAGGACGTGTTGCGCGTCGAGGATGCGACGACGCTGGACTGGGCCCGCGTGTTCCCCGAGGACTTCGCGCGCGGTGGCTTCGATCTCGTCGTCGGAAATCCGCCGTACATCCGGCAGGAGCGCCTGGGCTCGAAGGCGGCCTTGCGCGGCTACGCGACCTATCACGGCGTCGCCGACCTCTACGTCTACTTCATCGAGCTCGCGCATCGCGTGCTGCGCCCACGTGGGCGCTACTGCCTGATCGTTCCCAACAAGTGGCTGACCGTCGCGTACGCGCGGCCGTTGCGCGCGTTTCTCGCGGAGCAGGCGAGCGTCGAGGGCGTCGTGGATCTGTCGCGCGCGAAGCTCTTCGCGGATGCGGATGCGTTTCCGTGCATCGTGTGGGGCGCGATCGGCTCGTCGATGCCGCGCGGGCCGATCGTAGCGGCGAGGCCGGACGGCGATACCCCCGTGGCGCGTGCGTTGCGCGATGCGGAGGCGATGTCCGCCGCACACGCGCCGAGCGCGCACACGACCTCAGCCGCGGCTCTCCTGCCGCGAGTGGCGTGGGGCGCGGAGCCGTGGCACATCGAGAGCTCGTCGGAGCGCGCGTTGCTCGCCAGGATCGAGGCGAGGTGGCCGCGGCTGCGCGAGGTGGTCCCCGGAAGAGCATCGCGCGGCGTGGTGACCGGGCTCAATCGAGCGTTCGTGATCGATCGCGAGACGCGAGCGCGCTTGCTCGAGCAGGAGCCGGGTGCCGCCGTGATCCTCCGGCCGTTCGTGAAGGGACGCGACGTGAGGTCGTGGCGCGTCGAGGAGGCGGGGCGCTGGCTCCTGCTGATCGATCGCGGGACCGAGATCGATCGCTTGCCCGCGGTGCGCGAGCACCTGGCGCAGTTTCGCGAGGCGCTCGCGCCGAAGCCTGCGGGCTGGGAAGGTGCGTGGAACGGGCGCAAGCCGGGCGCGTATGCCTGGTACGAGCTGCAAGATCCCGTGGGGCCGCTCGTGAAGACGCGTGGGCCGCGGTTGCTGTTCCAGGACATCCAGACCGCGCCGGCGTGCGCACTCGACGAGACAGGCGAGCTCGCGCCGGACACGACGGTGTGGATGCTGCCGACGAGCGATCGCGTGGTGCTCGCGATCCTGAACTCGCCGCTCTACGGCTGGTACGCGAAGCGAAGGTTCCCGCCCGCGCTCAACGGGGCGGTGCGTCCGAAGCTCGAGTACATGCGCGCACTGCCGATCGCGCAGGCGTCCTCGGCGATGCGGAGCGA
>Ga0247829_10000154_pt1 | contig 21658 bp, 18 predicted proteins | sample 12C_Control_Day4_FD_207765 | JGI IMG/M metagenome (GOLD analysis project Ga0247829, IMG submission 207765) | Soil microbial communities from agricultural site in Penn Yan, New York, United States - 12C_Control_Day4 | ecosystem: Environmental > Terrestrial > Soil > Agricultural land | place... | reverse complement strand
ACCTACGGAGCCGGCGGCCATCCCCTCGAACCACGAGAACGACCCTCCGCTGGAAGCCCGGGCCAGTCCGCCGGCTCCGTAGGTGGCGTCGAGTGTGCCGTCCGGGTTCAGTCGGGCGGCCACGAAAAAGCGGGACTGGTAGCCCATAGACTCGTCGATCGCGACCGTCCCGACGACGATCCGGCCGTCCGCCTGGACGACCAGTTCCGCCTCGTCGAAGTAGGTCCAGCCGGGCAACGATGGGATCGCGGCGAACCCGTTCGCGCCGAACGCGGCGTCCGGGGTGCCGTCCGGGTTCAGCCGGATCACGCCGAACGCACTGTTCGGGAAACTCATCACGTTGCCCGTGACCGGGACGAGCAGGTCGCCGTCGGGCAGAGGAACGACCTGGTGACCGATGCCGACGCCGGGCAAGTCCGTGCCGATGAACCGGCCGCCGTCGCCGAACGACGGGTCGAGGCCGTAGGCCGGGACCGCCCGGTCTTCGAGGGGTTCAACGCGGAGTCGAGGGCGGGGGACGGGTCGGGTCATGGCAGTCCTGAAACAGATAACGGCCGGTGGTAGCCGGGGATATCGAACCGGGCACAGTTAACGGGCTGAGAGCCGTATAAATCCGGTGGACGGTCCACCGGCAGGTAGGAATATGAACTGTATACGGTTCGGGTCGGCGCGGGAAGTCGCATCGGAAGTAAAAGCGGGGGCAGGTGTGTCACCCGCCCCCGCCGGGCATGGCTTGCGATGCCGCGCCAGCCTTATGACCGGACCAGCTTCGCGTAGTCCTCTTGCAGCCCCTTCGTGACCGGGCCGACCGGGTACTCGTGGCGGTCGATCGCGGACAGCGGCGTCACCTCGACCGCGGTGCCGGTGATGAACGCCTCCTTCGCCCGGCCCAGCTCGTCCGGCCAGATCTCGCGCTCGACCACCTTCAGCCCCTTCTCGCGGGCCAGCCCGATCACCGTCTGGCGGGTGATGCCGTTGAGGATGCACTCCGGGGTCGGTGTGTGCAGTTCGCCATCGATCAGCAGGAACAGGTTGGCGCCGGTCGCCTCGGCGACGCGGCCCTTGTAATCGAGCATCAGCGCGTCCTGGTAGCCGGCCGCCAGCGCCTCGTCCTTGGCCAGGGTGCAGATGACGTAGAGCCCGGCACACTTGCTGCCGGCCGGCGACGACTCCGGGCTGGGCCGCTTCCACTTCGCGGTGACGAGCTTGATCGCCTTCAGCTCGTAGTAGGCGCCCCACGGGAACGCCGAGATCATGACGTGGACCTTGGTCCCGATCGCGGAGACGCCGATCACCTCGGCCCCGCGCCACGCCAGCGGCCGGACGTACCCGTCTTGCAGCCTGTTCTCGGCGATCACCTGTTTCGTCGCGGCGTCCAGCTCCTCGACGGAGTACGGCAGATCGTAGCCGACCATCTTCGCGGAGTGGGCGAGCCGGCGGGAGTGCTCGGTGAGCTTGAACACCTTGCCGCTGTAGCAGCGGTCCCCCTCGAAGACGGCGTTGCCGTAGTGCAGCGAGTGCGTCAGGACGTGGACCTTGGCCTCGCGCCACGGGACGAGCTTGCCGTTGAGCCAGATCACCCCGTCGCGGTCATCGAATGGGAGAGACGGTCCGGCCACGTTCGCACCCTCCAGTTCGCTCGGGTCGGGCCGGCGGTCCCGGCCTCACGGTATCCTACCACGCGCCGGGTGCGGCGGCCCGCCTTACTCCGTCCAGGTGGCACCGTCGTCGCGGGCGTTCATGTGCCACCAGGTGTGCTGCGACACCGTGTCGCGGACGAACCGGACGCTGCCGTCGCACAGCGCCACCTGCACCCCGCCGGGGTGGCGGCTGCGGGCCTGAGCCTGCTGGAACGCGCACCCGGTGCACGCCCCCATCCCGCGGTCCCAGGCGTCCACCGACCCGGGGCCAATGTCGTCGGCCAGCGGGTCGCGGTTGTTCGGCGTCTTGCAGTCCCAGGTGGACTGACCAGCCAGCACGCTTCCGCCCGGTAGCCCCAGGGCCCACGTCCCCCGGGCGTCGGTCGCGGCCAGGGCCGACCCGACCCGCAGCTCCCCGAGCAGCACCGTGTTCGCCGTCCCGTCCTCGACCCGGTGCAGCGCCGCCCCCCAGTTGATGCACATCACCCCGCCGCCGCGGGTCGAGTTCGGCAGCCCGACCCACTCCTCGGTCCAGGTACTCGTCGGGCTGCGGCCGCCCTCGGTACTCCGCCAGCCGTCGCTGTCCGGCTGGTGGATGCCGAAGGCGTTGCACCCGTAGTTTCCCCGCGCCCAGTCCGGGAACCCGGGCACTCCCGGCCACGGCACGTCGCGCCCGGAGTCGGACGGGCACTCGAGCAGCTTGACCCGCTGCGTGCGGATCGCGCGCCAGCGGTCGTCTCCGGTCCGCGGGTACGCGGCCACGCTGTCGGCGACGGTGGCGTACAGGTTTCCCTGCTCGACGAACGGCAGGATCAGCACCAGCCAGTTCGGGCCGAAGTTCTCGGTCGCCAGGTTGGGGTGGCCGACTGCGTTCGGCCCGGTCCGCTTCATCAGCACCGCCGGGGGGAGCCTCCCGTTGGCGTCATGGTAGTTGTGGCAGGCGAGGGAGAGTTGCTTGAGGCTGTTGGCGCACTGTGTCCGCGCGGCGGCCTCGCGGACCTTCTGGACGGCGGGCAGCAGCAGCCCGATCAGGATCGCGATGATCGCGATCACCACCAGTAACTCAATCAACGTGAAACCGGGGCGAGTTCGAACGCGACTCATGACAGGGACTCCGACGGGCGTCGGGGCGAGCCGGCGAGGTGATGTGCCGCCAGTATCTATCGCATCGTCCGGGGGAACCGGACAAGACCAACTCAAATCGACTGCTGATAATCCTGTCGCCCGAGGGGTCCGATTGAGCAGGTTGCATTACTCTTCTAACTTTCCCATCATCTGGACGGCCGACGCTAACCCCTACCCGACAGTTCCCAGGCGTCAGACAGAGGGTCGCCTCAACCGCCTTCTCCACTTCCGAACTTCCCGAAATCGCCGTTCCTGGGTGCCGTTTCGCGGAATATACTTACCCCGCTGGAGTACGCCCCTCCGATCCCTCGACTGGCCGCGGCGGACCGCGGTTCGGGAGGGTCGTTCTCCATTTCCAAGGACGCTGCCTCGTAAGCGGTGCAAGGTGGACCATGGGCGACGCGACTAAACCGACCCCGACCCCCACGGCCACAATGAGCGGGGCCGACATCCTCGTTCACAGCCTCATCCGGCACGGGGTCGAGGTCGTATTCGCCTACCCCGGCGGCGCCTCCATGCCGATTCACCAGTCGTTGACCCGCGCCCAGGACAAGATTCGCACCATCCTCCCCCGCCACGAACAGGGCGGCGGGTTCATGGCCCACGGCTACGCCCGCACCACCGGCAAGGTCGGCGTGTGCATGAGCACCTCCGGCCCCGGCGCGACCAACTTCGTGACGTGCCTGGCCGACGCCAAGATGGACTCCGTCCCGGTGATCGCCATCACCGGGCAGGTGAACAGCGCGGTGATCGGCACCGACGCGTTCCAGGAGACCCCGATCATCGAGGTCTGCCGGGCCATCACCAAGCACCACTTCCTCGTCACCCGCACCGAGGACCTGCCGCGGGTCATGAGGGAGGCGTTCCACATCGCCACCACCGGCCGACCGGGGCCGGTCATCATCGACGTGCCCAAGGACATCCAGAACCGGCAAATCGTCCCCGACTGGGACGCCCCGATGAACCTGCCCGGCTACCGGCCGTTCCGCCGGGCGCCGCGCCAGGAACTTCAGCCGATCCTCGACGCCATCCGGGCGGCGAAGAAGCCGTTCGTCTACGCCGGCGGCGGCGTGGTCCACAGCGGCGCCAGCGCGTACCTGCGCGAGTTCGCCGAGCGGCTGGGCATCCCGGTCGGGCTGACCCTGCACGGGCTGGGCTGCTTCCCGTCGGACCACTACCTGTGCCTGCACATGCTCGGCATGCACGGCACCGTGTACTCGAACTACGCCATTAACGACGCGGACCTGCTGCTGGCGTTCGGCGTGCGGTTCGACGACCGGGTGACCGGCAAGCTGACCGAGTTCGCCAAGCACGGCAAGATCGTCCACATCGACATCGACAACTCGGAGATCCACAAGAACAAGGTCGCGCAGATCCCGGTCCACGGCGACCTGCGGGCGGCCCTGGAAGACCTGTGCGTGATGCTCCGCGAGGACGCCAACGCGGACCTCGTCGCCGGCGGCCGCTACCCCGACTGGCTGCGGCAGATCGACCAGTGGCGCGAGGCCGAGCCGCTGAAGTTCCAGGACCGCGACGACGCCATCCTGCCGCAGGCCGCCATCAAGCGGCTCTGGGAGATCCTCCGCGACCGCAACCAGCTCGACGACACGATCGTCAGCACCGGGGTCGGCCAGCACCAGATGTGGTCGGCCCAGTACTTCCGGTTCAACCGCCCGCGGCACTGGGTCACCAGCGGCGGCCTGGGCACGATGGGCTTCGGCCTGCCCGCGGCGATGGGCGCCAAGGTGGCCCACCCCGGCAAGCTGTGCATCGATATCGACGGGGACGGCAGCTTCCTGATGAACATCCAGGAACTGGCCTGCTGCTACGCCGAGAAGATCGCCCCGAAGGTGATGCTGCTCAACAACCAGCACCTCGGGATGGTGGTGCAGTGGGAGGACCGGTTCTTCGGCTCCAACCGCGGCCACACGTACCTGGGGGCCGGCCAGGACCAGGAGTGGTATCCGAACTTTCAGAAGGTGGCCGAGGGGTTCGGGGTCAAGGCCCGGGTGGTCGTGGACAAGCGCGACCTGGACGCGGCCCTGATCGAGATGATCGAGCACGACGGCCCGTACGTGCTCGACGTCCACGTCCCGCACCAGGAGCACGTCCTGCCGATGATCCCCGCCGGCATGACGGTCAAGGACATCATTAAAGCGTGACGCCCGACCCGCAACCTTGACACGGGGACGCTGCCGGCGTCCCCGTTTTCATCTGACAGCCGACAGACCATGACTGTCGGGATGTTGCGGACTCGTCCGATCCCCCGACACCCCTATCGCCGCACTGGTCTTGGGGTGGGCAGAAATCGTGACCCTTCTTTTGTGCCGGTTGTAGGGAATTAACACGTCTTATCGGAAAGTGCGCAGAATTTATCGGATGGTATAAAGTTTGCCATTTCAATCGATCTCATTCGCTCATCTGCCGCGCGGCCCGGTATCCGGGACGGCGTGCGCCCCCTGACCCGGAACGGATCTCCATTCGCCGATGGAACCGATCACACCCCCGCCCTACCGGATCCAACATCTCGGTTGTGCGCTACCGGTCCCGGTGCCGGACGCCGGGATTTTGTACCTCGGCGCCGCGGCCGACGGGCCGCGCACAGCTCTGCGGTGGCACCTCCGCGAGGAGGGGGCCAGGTTTACCGAGCCGTTCCCCGGTGTGCTGGCGGTGCCGCTGCGGCCCGGCCTGCTGGAGCGGATGGCCGACCGGCTCCCGGCCGACCTGACCGAACCCGACGCGCGGGGTGCCCGAGCCCTGCTGGCCCGGGACGGCGCCACCGTCACTGTGGCCGACCTGCTCAACACCCAGTCGCTGGCGGCGCTGCTGGCCGGGGTCCGCCACCGCTGGCTGGTTGAGATGCTGCGGGAGGACCGGCTGGTCACGCACTTCCACCCGATCGTCCGGGCGGACGACCCGGCCGACGTGTTCGGTCACGAGTGCCTGGTGCGCGGGGTGAGCCCGACCGGCACGCTGGTCTCGCCCGGGACGCTGTTCGCGGCGGCGCGGGAGGCGGACCTGGTGGCCCCGCTGGACCGGCAGGCGCGGCTGACGGCGATCCGCTCGGCGGCGCGGCTGGGGGTGGGGCCGCACCTGTTCTTGAACTTCAACCCGAGCACGATCACGGCCCCGGAGTACGGCCTGCGGACGGCGGTCCGGGCGGTGGCCGAGGCGGGGATCGCCCCGAGTGGGGTGGTGTTCGAGGTGGTCGAGAGCGAGGAGGTCCGCGACGTTGGCCGGCTCTTGCAGTTGCTCAACAACTACCGGGCGGCGGGGTTCCGGGTGGCGCTGGACGACGTCGGGGCGGGGTACAACTCGCTGACGCTCCTGACCCGCCTGCGGCCGGACTTCGTGAAGCTGGACATGGAACTGACGCGGGGCGTGGACCGGGACCGGTACAAGGCGCGGGTGGTGAGCAAGCTTCTGGAGATGGCGCGGGACATCGGCGCGCGGACGGTGGTGGAGGGGGTGGAGACGGACGGTGAGTGGGAGTGGGCGCGGGCGTACGGCGCGGACTTCGTGCAGGGCTACCTCTTCGCCCGCCCCGCGACGCCGCCGCCGGTCCCCGCGGTGCCGGTAACAGTGTGACTCTTGTAGGGTGGGTCTAGCGTCGCTTGGGACGCGCCGACCCACCACAGCGCGTCCGGTGGGTCGGCGCCCGCAGAGCCGGGCTTGACCCACCCTACAAAAACCTGCGGCTACGGGTTCTCCCACGTCAGCGTCACGCGCGACACTGGGCCGGCGGTCCGCAGCTTGACCATCGGGATCGGGTCGAACAGATCCTTGTCGCCTTCCACCATGACCACCTTCGTCGGCGACACCCGCACCCCCGGCTGGTAGTGCAGGCTCAGCACCACCTCGCCGGCCTCGTTGGGCACCACATCAGCCAGCACTACCTTGCGCCGATCCGCCCGCTCCCAGGTGGCTTTCCCGGTCAGCACGAACGACCGCGGCCGCGCCAACTCGAACAGCACCACCTCGTCACCGTCGCGGAATCGGCCGACCTCCTTCGCCGACGGGTCCCGCGACCACCAGCCGACCGCCTCCGGCGAACGGCACACCACCCAGCCGACGTTGTACCGCCGGCAGAACTCCGAGCGTTCGAACGGCGTCCAGTCGTCGAACGCTCGGCCGTTGAGCCGTCCGTCGCGCATCCCGCAGAACGAGTGCTCGACACAGGCGTCCGGGTCCAGCCCGCCGAGGTACGCCCGGTCGGTCAGCACCGGCAAGAGCGCCGTCCAGTTCCAGCCCGGCCGCGACGGGGCCGGCTCCTCGATCAGGACGCGGGCCTCCGGCGTCGTGTGCTGGCGCAGGGCCGCGACGAGTTGTTCCTGTTCGTGCGTCAGACCGCGCGGCAGCGGGGTCAGGTTCAGCCCCAGGCCGGCCGCCAGCGGCGCCCAGCCGAGGACCAGCGGCAGCCCGCAGGCCGCCCACGCGGCGGCCGGGCCGACCGTCGCCCGCTCGACCCACCGCGCCGCCAGCCACGCCGCCGGGACCGCCAGCGCCGCTACCGCGAACGGGGCGGCGCGGTCGGCGGCGACCGCCTGGAACGTCGGCCAGGTCGCGCCGAGCCGGGCCACCAGAGCCGCCAGCCCGCCGACCGCCACCACCAGCCCCGCCTCGGTCCGCAGCCCGGCCCGCGCCATGCTAACCAGCCCGCCGACGCCCGCGGCCAGCAGCGCCCAACCGATCAGCCCCGGGCCGAGTATGGCCGTGAAATCCCCCGGGCCGCCGACCAGGGATCCCACGGCCGGCAGCGGGGCGAAGTCGTCCGCTGACGGCTGCCGCAGCCACCAGAACTTCAGCCAGTCGGTCAGCCACCACAGGTTCAGGGCCAGCCCGGCGACGCCGGACCCGATCAGCCCCAGGTGCCAGGCCAGCCCGTGCCGCGGGGCGGTGATGACGTAGTACGCGGCCCCGACCGGCACCAGCCCGAGCCACACCACCGGGTGCGCGTACCACCCGACCACGAGCACCACGGCCATCAGGAGCCAGCTCACCGGCCCCGGCTCGGTGGCGTACCGCGACAGCGCGCCGGCGTACGCTAGCGCCATCAGCCCGGCCAGCAGCAGGTCGAGGTCGCCAGCGTCGAGCATCGCCCGGACCGGCGGCGACCACCACACGACGCAACCGAGCGCGCCCGCCAGGCATGACCCGGCCGCCGACAGCCCCAGCCCGCGCGCCGCGACGACGAACGCCAGCGGCGCCAGCGCGCACACGACGTACAGCCCGCGCTTGTACGCGGCGGGGTCGTACCCGCCGCCGGCCAGAGTCAGGAACAGCTCGGCCGGCCGGCTGCCGCCGTCGAACACCGGAGTCTTCGGGTAGCCGGCCTGGAAGTCGGGGTCGTAGCAGGCGGTGGCGGACCGGTCGTGGAACGTCGCCGCCCCAAGGAAGCCGTGGTACAGGTGCAGCGGGTGCCGGCCGCCGACCAGCGGCCGCGAGTCGGCGATGCCCTCGGCAGAGCCGAACAGGTGGACCGCGAGTCGGGCCTGGCCGACCGTCACCAGCGCGACCGCGAGTAGCCACCACGGCCGCAGCCGGAACCCGGCGGCGGGCGATCCATCCATGGATCGAAGTCCCTCGGGGTGAGAAGCCGCGGGACTCTACCCCGGCCCACCTCGATCGGGCAAGACCGGATAAACTGACCCAGGAGCCGCGACCCTTGTAGGGTGGGTCAAGCGTCGCTTTGCGGGCGCCGACCCACCGGGAGCGCTGTGGTGGGTCGGCGCCCGCAAAGCCGGGCTGGACCCACCCTACCCGGGAACTGACGTTATCCTTCGCGGAGCCTGCCGATGACCCGCACCGCCATACTCGCCGCACTCCTCCTCGCCCCCGTCGCCCGCGCCGACGAGCCGAAGCTCCTTGTCAAGCCCGACGCCTTCGAGACGCTAATCAACCCCAACTGCTCACACTGCGTCGATGAGGCCAAACGCCGCGCGAGCGAACTCCGGCCCGACGACCCGGTGCTGTGCTGGACCCGCGGCTACTCCGACGGCGGCGCCATCCCGGTGCGGTTCTTCCTCGCCCCGTACCGCGTCATCTCCGACAGCTACGGCGTGTTCGTCTACGACCCGGACGCCGGTTTCGCCCGCGGCTTCGAGCCGGGCTACACCTTCCGGTTCCACGGCTGGCGCAACGGCGTCATGGCCATGAAGGACACCCGCGACGGGACGCTCTACTCGTGCCTGACCGGCGTGGCGTTCGACGGCCCGAAGAAGGGTCAGCGGCTCAAGCCCGTCCCGACACTGACGAGCACCTGGGGGCACTGGCTAGAGCGCTACCCGAACGCCGTCGCGTACCACATGTTCGACAAGTACAAACCAGTCGAGCTGCCGAAGACGGACAACGCCGACTCGGCGAAGACCCGCCCGGCGAAGACGGACCCGCGGCTGAAGCCCGACGAGCTGGTGCTGGGTGTCCGCGTCGGGGACAAGACGAAGGCGTACCCGCTGGCCCGCAACATCGACGTGCTGGAAGACTCGATCGACGGCACCCCGGTCGCGATCTTCCGTCACGGCAACGGTGCGGAGGCGGCCTACCGGTTGGTTGCCTCGCCGCCGCGGAAGTTCCAGGCCCCGCGGCCGGACAAGGACGGCGTCTCGCCGCCGGACGACGGCACGCCGCTGCCGGGTGCCACCGGGGCGAAGCCGCGGACACTCTCCGGGTTCAAGGACTCCAAGCTCGGCCCGCTGGACCGCGACACGGACTCCGCGTGGGACGTGGCCGGCCGGGCCTGGCATGGCGACCTGAAGGGCTGGACCCTGGAACCGGTGGACGCGGTCGCGTGCAAGTGGTTCGCCTGGTCCGCCGAGTACCCGGACACCGAGGTCTGGGCGAACGGCCGGCGTCAGCCGGCCGGTGGAGCGAAGAAGCGCGACGCGGATGATACCGTTCGCGAGGTGGCCGGCACCGCCGAGTTCCTGCGCAACCTGCCGAAGCCGTTCGCCACGTTGAAGGCCGTGGACCCGAAGGCCCGCACCGTGACGCTGCTGCTCGACGGCGAGAAGGTGGCGAAGGTCTGGCCGGTCGAACCGGACGCGGAAATCAAAGTTCACGGCTGGTGGGGGCGGCTGGAGCAGTTCAAGCCGGGTCAGCGGGTGTGGGCGTGGCTGAAGCTCGACCGCAAGAAGAACCCGACTTCGGTCGCGATGCTGGCCGACGAGGTGAGCGAGTTCGACCTGCACGCCAGCCTGAAGAAGGGCGCGAAGGCGAAGTATTCGCCCGACGAGGTCGAGGCGAAGCGTGCTGAACAGCGGACCTGGCTACGCAAGCGGTGGGTTGGCGAGGGGCTGCCCGGAACGCTGACGTTCCACCACGTCTTCAGCGGCGAGCTGGAAGTGATGCTCGACCATGAGGCGATGCGCTGGGGCCGGTCGCTCTCGACCGGCGACGTGGTGCATCTGACCGCCGACCCGCCGATCAAGGGCGTGGTGAAGGCGGTCGCCCCGTGGCGGGAGCGGACGCAGGTGCGGCTGGTGGTCGGTGAACTGGAGTCGGCGGAGCTAAAGATCGGCCAGCGGCTGGGCCTGAAGATGACCCCGCCGGCCGAGTCGGCGGACGCAAGCCCCTACCCACCGGACATCGGCCGGGCGAAGGCCAAGGCCGAGCGCGTCGAGTGGTTCCTGGCGAGCCTGTACTGCGTCTGCCCGGTCGGCAACGACACTTGCACGGGCCACTTCTACACGCTGGCGAGCTGCAACCCCAACGGCTGCGGCGCCCCGAACGAGGCCCGCGAGATGATCGGCAAGCTGATCGACAAGGGCATGACCGACGAGCAGATCTGGGACGAGCTGCGCAAGGCCCGCGGCCCGCTGATGACGAAGCCGCACCTGAAACCGTGACTCGTCGGCTACTTGACCTTGGTCACGTTCTTGAGTTGGCCGGGCTGGACCGGTTGCCCCTTGTCCTTCGCCGGGGTGGGCGCTGCCCGCGGCCCGCCGCCCATCGGCGGGGCCGCCGCCGGGCCGACCGGGAACGCCGGGCCGCCGGCGAGGTAGACGTGGTTCGGATTGACCTCGATCTCCCGGACGCCGACGATTGCGCCGCCGCGTATGTCGAACGTCGCCAGCACCCGCGGCTTGCCGTCGTGGACGAAGCTGAACTCCCCGAAGAACCCGGCCGCGAGCACCCCACTGGTGGTGCCGTTGGCCGACGACACGACGAACCGCACCGGCCGCCACGTGTTGTTCTGGACGTACGCCCGGGCGAGCTGCTGCGGCTGGCCCGGGACGAACGGCCGGCCCGGATCCTGGGCCGCCGCGCCCGACCCGACGACCGCCACACCCAGAACCGCTGCCGTCATAATCTGCAACATGGTGTATCCTCCTGCCGCGCGTTCGTGGATCACTCCAGTATCCCCGCACATGCCGGACAGGGTCAACTGGCTGGTCGCTCCCCGCCGTCGGGGCCGTAGAAGAACACCCACGTCGCGAAGTCGGCAGTGAACTCCTCGAAGCGATGCACGACGCCGGCCGGGACGAACAGCACCTCGCCCGGCCCGAACGGCCGGCGGGTATCGCCGCTGACGAACTGCCCGCTCCCGGAAATGACCACATACACCTCGTCGCGGGTGTGCGGCGACTGCCGGTCCACCCCGACCGGGCGGTAGACCTCGACCTCCAGCGACCCGTGGCGGAACAGCGAGATGAACTCCGGCCCGCCGGCGGCCGCGAGCCTCGCCAGGGCACTCTCGGGGGTCAGGCGGTCGGTCATCATTCATCCCCGACGGTGTCCGAATCCGGCTCTTCCGGTTCTGCCTCGGTGGCCGGGTCGTCGGCCGGATTGCTCAGCATCCGAGTAATGCGGCGCGCCAGGTGGTCCTTGATCTCGCGGTGACGGGAGACTGGTTGCGAGACGCCGGTGTTTGGGTTGCGATACCAGTCGTGCCGCCCGCCGTGCCGGATCAGCACACACCCGAAACCCTCGATGGTGCGGATCAGATCGACCCGCTTCACGGGATCACCAGGTCCGCGACCTTCCGGGCGCCCGGGATGTGACCGCCTGACAGATCCCGGTACACATCGATCAGGTGGTCCTTCAGGTCGTCGAGCGTGTCCCCCTGGGTCCAGTAGTCGGGGTAGTCCTGCAAGTAGCCGAGCCACGCCCCGTCTTCCTGCCAGCAGACGTACTTGACTGTGGTCATGACCAGCCCTCCGGGGACAAGAGCAATTCTACCTCGCCGGCCCCTTGTGCCGCAGCACCCGGCCGGGGAGCGCCTTCGCGTCGTGCTCGCCGTCGGCCACCACGGGGGTGCCGTTGACGAACACCCACTTCACCCCCGCCGCGTACTGGTGCGGCCTGTCGAACGTCGCCGTGTCGCGGTACGCCTTCGGGTCGAACACCACCACGTCCGCGAACGCGCCTGCCTTCAGCGTGCCGCGGTCGGTCAGGCCCAGGATCTCCGCCGGCAGGCCGGTGCTGCTGCGGATGGCCTGCTCCAGCGAGACGACGCCGTCCTCGATGGCGTAACGGCCGATCTTGCGCGGGAAGGTGCCGTAGCTGCGCGGGTGCGGCACCGTGTCGCCGGGGGTCTGCACCCCGCCGTCGGACGCGGTCGCCACCCACGGCCGCTTCATGTACACCCGCACGTCCTCCTCGCTCATCGCGAAGTTCACCACCTGTGCGCCGCCGTTGCGCTCGATCTCCAGCACGACGTCAATCGGCTCCTTCTTCTCCGCCTCCGCGATCTCGGAGACCTTCTTCCCGTTCCACTTCGGGTTCTTCGCGTACCGCGCGATCTGGATGCGCTTGCCGCCGTCGCGGCCCTCGAGCGACTTCTCGATGTCCGCTTTCATCCGCGGGCCGGTCTTCGGGTCGTCCAGCCGGGCGACGAATTCCTTCTGGCCCCCCTCGCGATATCGCGAGGGCACCACCGTGGCGCGAAGCGACGTGCTGCTGGCGATGTATGGGTACTGGTCGGCCGTCACCTTCTGGCCCTGTTTCCGAGCCGCCTCGATCAGCCCGACAGCGTCGGCGGACTTGCCCCATGTCGCCTTGCCGCTGGCCTTGATGTGCGAGACGTGGACCGGACAGCCGGACTCCTTGCCGATCCGCAGCGCCTCCTCGATCGCGGTCAGCAGTCCGCCGCCCTCGTCGCGGATGTGGCTGGCGTAGATACCGCCGTGCTTCGCGGCGGCCTTCGCCAGGCCGACGATCTCCGCCGTCTCCGAGTATGTGCCGGGGTTGTAGATCAGGCCGGTGGACAGGCCGAAGGTGCCGTCCGTCATCGCCTGCTCGACTAGCTCTTGCATCTTGTTCTGCTCGTCAAGAGTCGGGGCGCGGTTCTCGTTGCCCATGACCTGCTGGCGGATCGAGTTGTGCGTGGCGAGGTGGATCACGTTCGTGCCGACGCCGCCGGCCTCCAGCTTCTTGAACCAGCCGCCCGCGTCCACCGGGCCGGACCCGCAGTTGCCGGTGACGACCGTGGTGCAGCCCTGGGTGGCGTAGTTCTTGTTGTGCCGGCCGCGCTCGCCGGTCAGCCCGGAGTCGCAGTGGGTGTGCAGGTCGATGAACCCCGGGCAGACGACCAGCCCGGCGCCGTCGATGACCTTCGCCCCGGCGGCGTCGCCCGCCTTGCCGACGGCGACGATCTTGTCCCCCTTGACGTGGAGGTTGCCCTTGTAGCCGGGCTTGCCGGTGCCGTCGTGGATCGTCGCGCCGCGGATCACGAACTCCGTGTCCCGAGCCTTCGGGTCGGCGGCGGGGGCGGGATAGCAGGCAGCGAGGACCAGCAGTCCGAGGGCGGCGCGGAACATCACGGACCTCCGGGTGGGACCAGGGGGACGACGGTTAGGTAGCCGGAGAAGCGGTTGAAGTCAGCAGTGTTTTGCGTGAGCAGGTTCGGGATGCCATGAGCGAGCATGGTGGCGGCGATGTTCGCGTCGTGGACCTGCCGACCGCCGACCAGGACGGACGAGAGGAGGGTGAGGAAGTGGGCGAAGACAGCCGCTCCGTCCTCGGCCATCCGGCACTGAGCAATGATCCCACTCACCGCGGCGACCACTGCGGCCGCCGGGATGGGTGCCGAGAACGGCTGCGGCCGGGTCATCGCCGCGACGTACTCGCGGAGCACCTGGCGACTCGTCCAGAGTTCCGCCCCGGACCCGACAAGGGCTGCCAACACCGTCTGGGCCGCCCCGTGTAACGGGGCCGCGGCCGCGGTGGCGTAAACCCAAACGTTGGTGTCCACCATGACACGGCCGCCCGGCGTCAGCGCCGCGACAGCCGGGCCAGGGTCAGCGGCCGTCGTCGTCATAGATCTGCTCGCGGCTGGCGGTGAACCCTTCCGGCCACGGCCCCACGTCGTAGACGGGCAGGTTGTACGGGAACGGCTTCTGCTCGCCGGACTGTTCCACCACCACCACCACCTGACACACTCCGGGCGGAACGTCCGGCGGCAACTGGACCGTGATCGTGCGCTCCGGGGTCACGACGGCGGTCGTCTGGATCGTGCGCATTGCGTGCCCTCACTCGACGGACTGACCGGGATTATACCGCCCGCCCCCCGGAAACGAAGAAGCCCACCCGCCGGAGCGGATGGGCCTCGTGGGGCTTCGGTTCGCGCCGCCCTTACGCCGTCGTCGCGGCGGCCGTCGCGGACCGGGTCCGATCGCTGGCCCGCGGCTTGCCCTCGCCCAGGATCAAGAGCAGCGGGCTGGCCACGTAGATCGAGCTGTACGTCCCGACGATCACACCCACCACCATCACGAACGAGAACAGGTGGACGCCTTCGCCGCCGAACCAGTACAGCACGCCGACCACCAGGAACACGGTCAACGACGCCAGCACCGTCCGGCTCAGGGTGCCGTTGACGCTCTCGTTAATCATCGCCGGCGTCAGGGCCGGGTTCTTGCCGCGGACCTCCTTGATCCGGTCGAACACCACGATCGTGTCGTTGACCGAGAACCCGATCAGCGTCAAGAGCGCCGCCACCGCGGCCAGGTCGATCTTGAAGTCGTGCAGCCCCAGGATCTGCCCGAACGTGGTGTCGTGGACGTAGTGGCAGGCGGCGATGATCCCCAGCGTGAAGCACAGGTCGTGGACCAGGCACAGGACCGCCGCCAGCCCGAACGTCCAGCTCCCGAACCGGAACCACAGGTAGCCCATGATCGCCAGCCAACTGGCGAAGATGGCGTACAGGGCCTTGTTGCGGGTGTCAGCCGCCAGGGTCGGGTCGAACGTCTCCAGCCGGTCCGGGATCGGCCGGGCCTCGAACGCCTTCTCGGCCGCCGCCAGCACGCCGGCGAACGCCTGCTCCTCCCGGACCGCCTCCGCCCGGGCCGTCACCGCCGTCCCGACCACCGCGCCGAGCGGGGCGCTGGTGTCCTTGAGTGCCTTGAACTCCGGGTTCTGCGACACGTCCACCCGGATGGTTGTAAACCGCCCGGTCTGCGACTCCTGCTGGGCGACGTCCGGGTTCCCCTCGGTCGGCACGCCGGTGACGTTCACCGCCGGCGCCCCGCCGATCGTCGGGTAGCGGCCGGCCAGCTTCAGCTCGCGCTCGACGAACCGCTTCAGGTAGCCCGGCGACGCGGGCCGGTCCACCGTCACCGTGGCGACCGGGCCGTTGACCTGCACGTCCGTGATGGTCGCCGCCGTCAGAAGCTGCTCGCCGCCGTCGTCGCGCAGCAGCCGGTCGAGGCTCGCCTGGACCAACTCCGGCTCGCGCTCGGTGGTCCGCACCGTGAACGACCGCGACGTGCCGGCCGGCAACTGGCCGTCCTGCCCGGAGATGAACACCTGCTCGGCCGAGAGCCCCGGCAGGTGCGACGCCCGCTGCCGCAGGTTCTCCAGCCGCTCTTCATCGGTCGTCCCCTCCGGCAGGTTGGCCAGGGTGACGATCGCCTCGGACCCGTCCGTGTACGTGATCTTGTAGACGTACTCCGCCGCGCGGGCCTGTTGCCCCTCGTCGCCGGCCACCGGCGGGGTCAGCCACACCACCCCGCCCTCGGCCACTGGCTTGACCGCCAGCCGCTCCCGCTGCCGGCCCTCGCCGAGCATGTCCAGCAGCCCCGCCTTGCCGTTGACCGTGCCGCTCAGCGGCCGCGCCTCACCGTCCTTGAGCCGCCCGCCGTAGAGCGTCCCCTTGGTGAAGTCCACGTTCAGGACCGACTCGCCCCGGGCCAGGAACAGCCCCAGCCCCAGCACCGTCAGGGTCGCGGTCGCGGCGAACCAGAAGTGCCGCACCCGCATGAAGTCGAAGTTCGGCCGGGCGAACAGCCGCATCATCCGCAACTGCGTCAGCCACCGCCGGTGCTGCCAGTAGTCGAAGATCAGCCGCGTCACATACAGCGCGGTGAACAGGCTGATGATCAGCCCCACCGTCAGCGACACCGCGAACCCCTTGAGGTTGTCGTTGCCGAACGTGTACAGCACGATCGCGGTGAAGATGCTCGTCAGGTGCGTGTCGATGATCGTCGGGAACGCCCGGTCGTACCCGTTGCGGATCGCGGTGATCAGGTTCGCCCCGCGCTCCCGCTCCTCCCGGATCCGCTCGTAGATCAGCACGTTGGCGTCCACCGCCATGCCCAGCATCAGCACGATGCCCGCCAGCCCCGGCAGGGTGAACGCCGCGTTCACCATCACCATGAACCCGACCGTCAGCAACAGGTTGATGAACAGCGCGATGCAGGCGACCAGCCCGGCGAACCGGTAGTAGATCACCATGAACAGCATCACCGCCCCGAACGACAGAGCGACGGCCATCAGCCCCTTGCGGATCGTGTCCTGGCCCAGCGTCGGCCCGACGGTGTTCTCGCTGACCGGATCCGGCTTCAGCTCCGCGTTGAGCGCCCCGGACCGCAGGATGTACACCAGCCGGTTGACCGCCCCCTGGTCGAACCCGGGGCCGGAGATCTGCCCACCGTCGGACAGCACCGCCCCCAGGTACGGCATGGACACCACCCGGTCGTCCATGATGATCGCCATGTTCCGCAGGTGCGTCGTCGTCGGCCGGTTCCGCTCGGTCATCCGCTTCAGCCGCTGCGCCCCGGTGGCGTTGAACCCGAACGCCACCGCCGGGTTCAGCGTCCGCTGGTCCGTCTCGGCCCGCGCGGTCAGTCCGACCTCGCGGTCCACCTTCATGCTGTCCTGCGGCGAGACGCGGCTGAGCACGAAGTACTCGACCTTCTTGTCGATCCCCTTCTCGGGGTCGCGCTCGTCCTTGGTCGGCGCGGTCTTGACGAAGTCCCGGCTGTAGAGCAGGTAGCTGATCTGCCGGCCCTGCTTGTCGTCGCTGGTCTGGTAGGTGTAGGTCCGGCCGCGGGACTGCGCCAGCGTTTGCCACATCCCGGCCCCCCGCGGGTCCGTCTCCGACGCGTTGTTGATGTGCAGCGCCTCGCGCTCCTCCTTGCCCAGTTCCACCCACTCGTACGTTACCCCGTCCAGGTCGAGCACCTTGTACTCGCCGGTCGGCGCCCGCGGCGGCAGCCCGGCCCGGGCCCGCTCCTCGGCGTCGGCCTTCGCCTTCGGGTCGGTGGCGGCCTCGTCGATGAGCCGCTGGGCGTCGCGGATCGCCTCCGCGTCGTCGGTCAGGTTCGCCAGGATGCGGAACTCCAGCACCCCGACCTGCCCGACCAGGTTCTTGACCTCCTGCACGAAGTCCTCGGTCGCCCCGGCCTTGCCCCCGGTCGTGGACCCGGTGTACGGCAGGATGATCTCCACCCGGGTCGTGCCGACCGGCCGCACGATGACGTTGCGCAGGTCGGCCGGGTCGATGCGGCGTTTCAGGTTCTCGGCCAGCCGGCGGATGTCCTCCGACGACAGCCCGGACGTGGCGGACGTCTGGGACGGGTCCGCCTGCCCGCTGCGCTGCTTGCGGGCCTCGGTCCGCGCCAGGTCCACCTCGTAGACGAGGATCGTCCCGCCCGCCAGGTCGATCCCGCGGCGGAACCCGGTCCCCGGCTCCTTGGTCTCCTTGAGGAAACCGCGGCCGACGTACAGTCCCGCGATCAGGGTCGGGACCAGGCAGACCGCCAGCCCGAGGAGGAAGTTGCGTCGCATGGCACGCCTTCGTTCCAGTGACAAGCCCGCGGAGGCCATCCGTGGGCTTGGGGTAATCCTTACTTGCTCTCCGCTGGCTCGTCGCCGAGCACGCGCATCACCGACGACCGCAGCACCCGCAGTTTCGTGTCTTCGGACTGCACCGTGATCTCGTCCTCGCCGTCCTTCGCCTTGACCACCTTGCCGACGATCCCGGCCGTGGTCACGATCCGGCTGCCCGGCTTGATGCCGGCGAGCATCTGCTGCTGTTCCCGCTTGGCCCGCCGCTGCGCTGGCCACATGACCACGAAGAAGAACAGCACCATCAGACCCATCAGCAGCAGCGGGTTGCCGAGGATCCCCAGCGGGTTCTCCGCGGGCTGCTGCTTCGGGGTGGCGGGGTCCTGGGCGAGCAGGGTGTACGCGGTCATCGGGAGGCCCATCAAAGCGAGCCGCGGGGCGAAGCCCAGCGGCCCGTTGCATCCGGCAAAAACGGAATGCTCATCCTAGGCCGAGCCCCGCCTCGGGGCAAGGCGACCGAGTGCGTTGGCGAGCGGGGGGCGTAAGCCCCCTGTTGAAGCGTTCGACTTGTGGAAGCGTTCAACAGGGGGCTTACGCCCCCCGCTCGCCAAGTCTACCGAGGCACTCCGCCCGGAATGCCGCGAACCGCCCCTCCGACACCGCCGCCCGCGCCTCGTTCATTAACCGCAGGTAGTACGCCACGTTGTGCAGGCTCAACAACGTCGGCCCGAGCATCTCGTCGGCGGCGAACAGGTGGTGCAGGTACGCCCGGCCGAAGTGGGCACAGGTGTAGCAGTCGCAACCGGACTCCAGCGGGGCCGGATCTCGCCGGTGCTTCGCGTTCCGCAGCCGCAGCGGCCCGTCGGCGGTGAACGCCAATGCGTTACGCCCCGAGCGGGTCGGCATGACGCAGTCGAACAGGTCGATCCCGGCCGCCACCCCGGCCAGCAGGTCCTCCGGCCGGCCGACGCCCATGAGATACCGCGGTTTTCCCTCGGGCAACAGCGCCGCGCAGCCGGGCAGCGCCGCGTGCATCGCCTCCGGCGCCTCGCCGACGCTGAACCCGCCCAGCGCGTAGCCGGGGAAGTCCATCGCCACCAACTCTTTCGCACACTCGGCCCGTAGCGACTGGTCCGTCCCGCCCTGGACGATGGCCAAGAGCGCCTGGTCGGCCCGCGTGTGGTGCGCCTTGCACCGCTCCGCCCACAAGATCGTCCGCCGGACCGCGGCCCGCATCGCCTCCGGCGCGGAGTCGCCGGGCGGGCACTCGTCAAGGACCATCGCGATGTCGGAGCCGAGGTTCTGCTGGATCTCGACGGCCCGCTCCGGGGTCAGTTCCAGCAGCGCCCCGTCGATGTGGCTGCGGAACCGCGCCCCCTGGTCGGTGATCTTGCGCTGCTCGGCGAGGCTGAAGACCTGGAACCCGCCGGAGTCGGTCAGGATGGGGCCGTCCCAGCCCATGAACCGGTGCAGGCCGCCCATGTCGCGGACGAGTTCGTCGCCGGGCCGCAGGGTCAGGTGATAGGTGTTGCCGAGGATGATCCGGGCGCCGGCTGCCCTGAGCTGGTCGGGGGTCAACCCCTTGACCGTGGCCTGGGTGCCGACCGGCATGAACATCGGCGTCTCGACCGCCCCGTGCGGGGTGGTCAACAAACCGACGCGAGCGGCGCCGTTGCGGTGTCGGACGTGGAACGTGATCGCCATGAAAGAAGATTTAACCACAGAGGCACAGAGACACAGAGAAGAACAGAACAGGTCTTAAAAACATTCCGTTCTGTTCTTCTCTGTGTCTCTGTGCCTCTGTGGTTAGTTCTTGAATCAGTCGCCCCGCAGCTTCAGCCCGTACTGGGTGAGCTTCTCCTTGACCTCGTTGAGCGAGGTGATGCCGAAGTTCTTCGCCTCCAGAAGCTCGTCCGAGGTGCGGATGACCAACTCGCCTAATGTGGTGATGTTCAGCCGGTTCATGCACTTGCGGGCGCGGACCGACAGGTTCAACTCGCTGACCGGCTTGTTCAGGGTGGCCTGCTCCTCCGGCGAGAGGTTCGGCTGCGGTCGGTAGCGGAACTCGTACTGCTGGCCCTGCTCCAGCGACTGCCCGATCCGCAGGCCCTTCTGGCCCATGATGGCTCTTATTTCTTCGAGGGAGGTCTCCCCGAAGTTCTTGCTCGCCAGCAACTGCGACTCGGTGACGCGGGTCAGGTCGCCCAGCGACTTGATGTTCATCCGCTTCAGGCAGTTGCGGCTGCGGACGCTCAACTCGAAGTCGGTGATGGGCACCTCCATCACCTGCCGGAACTGCATGCTGACCTGCTCGTCTTCCGGCGAGTAGTACATGGTCAGGGACGCCTCGGCGTCCTTGGCGAACAGCCGCGCCCGCTCGTCCAGCGGGTCGGATTTCTGCAAGCGGCGGTAGCACTCGGCCGCCCGGTCGAACTGCCCGTTGTCCTCGTAAAGGACGCCGAGGTTGTACAGCACGCCCTTACCGACCGGCGGGTGCTTGAGGCACTTCTCGTAGTAGCCGATCGCGTCGTGGTCGTTGCCGGAGAGGTCGTTGAGGAACCCGAGCCGGAACAACGCCCCGGTGTGCGACGGGTCGAGTTCGACGGCCCGCTCGTAGGACCGGGCGGCGCGAGGCGTGTCGCCCTCGGCCTCGCCGACGCCGCCCTCCTGGAAGTGGAACTCGGCGTTGTGCGCGGCCATGTCCTTGAGCTTGGCCAGGATCGCCTTGGCCTCGCCGAGGCTGCCCTGCTGGCGGAGCACGCCGGCCCGCTGGAGCTGGACCTGCTGGGCGGCGTACCCGGACTTCTCGGCCTTGTCGAACGCCTTGAGCGCCTCGTCGTACTCGCCGTGCAGCGCGTGCGCCCGGCCGAGGAAGAACGCCGCCAGCGGGCCTTCGGACTGTTGCAGGTGTTCGACGGCCGCCCCGACGTGGCCGAGGTAGAACTGCACCACCCCGAGTTTCAGGTGCAGCTTCTTCTGCTGCGGCCCCGCGGCCGCGGCGAGCCGCTTGTTCAGAGTGTCGTTGATCTCGCGCAGGCTGCGCACCTGCTGGCCGCCCTGGGCCAGCCCCTCGCGCAGCTTGGAGACCATGGAACCTTCAAATTCCTCGCGCTCCACCAACAGGGCGCGCAGGTCGATTACCGGATCAGTCATGTGCGGATACCTTCGCCGGGCCTTGCCGCGCGTCGGCCGAGCGCGCGAGAGCCGGCAGTCCAGGTGCGGGCCGAAGAGTGGAAATATACCGGGTAGATGGGTCAACCGGCAAGGCGGGCGGCTCGCCCCTCCCACCGGGCCACGGTAAAATGCCCGTCAGAATCTCGGGCGAAATCGTCTCATCCTGTTATCCGGACGTGGGTTCGGCCCATCCGGGCGGGAGGGGGGTGGCACTGGCGCTCTTGGCGCTCTTGGCACCCTGACCCCCCTACCCCGCAGCCCGTGTGGTCAGGGTCAGGTACTGGGCGTCGAGTGTGTTGGCGAAGACCACGTCGATCCGGACCGGGCCTTCGGCGGTGTGGCGGTCGAACGTCAGCCGCCCGCCGTAGGGGAGTACGTCGGTGCCGCGCTCGGTGGAGTACACCCTGGCGAGCCGGGCCAGTAGCGGTCGGAAGGCCCGCTGGTCGGGGACGACGGCCTCGCCGCAGCCGGCCGGGGCGTCCACCCGGCAGTACAGCCCGGCGGCGGCGCGGTCCGGGTCGCGGGTGACGTGGACGCGGGTGGCCCGCCCGGCGACGAGCAGGAACTCGTCGGCCAGCCAGGCCACGTCGCGCCCCTCGGCGGCGAAGCGGATGAACAGGACGGCAAGATCGGTCGCGGGGGACAATTTGGGTGGCGGGGTGGTGAGGTCGTGGGGTGGTGAATACCAGGCTTAGATGGGCAACGCCCACCGGGGG
>Ga0247829_10000153_pt1 | contig 21795 bp, 21 predicted proteins | sample 12C_Control_Day4_FD_207765 | JGI IMG/M metagenome (GOLD analysis project Ga0247829, IMG submission 207765) | Soil microbial communities from agricultural site in Penn Yan, New York, United States - 12C_Control_Day4 | ecosystem: Environmental > Terrestrial > Soil > Agricultural land | place... | reverse complement strand
TACCGTCGGGTCAGACGACGCTGGCAACGTCCACCAGCGGCAGCTTGAACGCCTCCGCGACCCCGGGGTACACCACCTTGCCCTCGACCACGTTGAGACCCTTGCGGAGAACGGGATCGTTCCGGCAGGCCGTTTTCCACCCATCCCGCGCGAGCCGGAGCCCGTACGGAAGGGTGGCGTTGGTGAGCGCCAGGGTGGACGTGCGGGGCACGCCTCCCGGCATGTTCGCAACCCCGTAATGCAGGATCCGTTCGACCAGGTAGGTCGGATTCTCGTGGGTCGTCGGCTTGATCGTCTCGACGCACCCCCCCTGGTCCACCGCGACGTCCACGATCACCGCTCCCTGCTTCATCAGCTTGAGGTCGTCGCGCTTGACCAGGTGCGGCGCGCGAGCGCCGGGCAGGAGCACCGCGCCGATCACCAGCTCGGCGCCGGTGACCGCCTCGAGAATGTTGTGACGATTGGAATACACGGTATCCACGTTGGCGGGAAGCACGTCGCTGAGATAGCGGAGCCGCGGCAACGAGATGTCGAGAATGGTCACGTGGGCCCCGAGACCCGCGGCGATTTTTGCGGCGTTCAGTCCCACCACGCCCCCGCCGAGGATCACGACCTCCGCGGGAGGTACCCCCGGCACGCCGCCGAGCAGGATCCCGCGCCCGCCGTGCACCTTCTCGAGATACTTGGCGCCGGCCTGCACCGCCATTCGTCCAGCGACCTCCGACATCGGCGTGAGCAGGGGCAGCTCGCCGTTGGGAAGCTGAACCGTCTCGTACGCCACTGCCACAGCGCCCGACGCCAGGACGGCCTGGGTGAGGGGCTCGTCGGCGGCGAAGTGGAAGTAGGTATAGATCACCTGGCCCGCCCGCATGCGGGGCCACTCCGACTCGATCGGTTCCTTCACCTTCATGATCATGTCGGCGCGGGCCCACACCTCGTCCGCGGTACCGAGGATGGCGCCGCCCGCGGCGACGTAGGCCTGATCGTCGAAACCGCTGCCGACACCGGCGCCCTGCTCCACGAACACCTGGTGTCCCGCGGCCACCAGCGCTTCGGTGCCGGCCGGCACCAGCGCGACGCGGTTCTCGTTGGTCTTGATCTCCCGGGGCACGCCGATCAGCATGGTAACCTCAACCTGCCGGTGAGCGGTGAGCGGTGAGCGCGTTGGCGCTCACCGCGGTCCCAGCCGGACGACCGTCTGCCGGTCCGGGTCGAAGAACTCCGCCGCCACGGCTGCGATGTCCTCCGGGGTAACCGCGGCGATCTCGGCCAGCATCTCGTCCAGCGTGCGGTAGCGGTCGCCGTGGAGCACGAAGCCGGCGAGCCGCCCCATCCGGCTGATCGGGCTCTCGAGCGACAACATGATCTGCCCTTTAAGCTGCTGTTTGCCGTCGGCCAACTCGTCCGGCGGCAGGCCTTCCGCCGCCAGGCGCCGGTACTCCGCACGGATCGCCTCGACGGCCCGGTCGGCGGTGGACGGCTGGGTGCCGACATACACGCCAAGCTGCCCCGAACTCTGGAAGAAGTGCTTGTAGGCGTAGATGGCGTAGGCCAAACCGAGTTCTTCCCGCACCCGCTGGAAGAGGCGGCTGGACATCCCCCCGCCGAAGACGTTCACCAGCATGGCGAGCGCAAAACGCCGCGGGTCGCTGAGGGGAAACGTGTCGGTCCCGAACACAACGTGGGTCTGCTGGGTGTCGCGAGCCTCGGACCGCTCGACCCCCCGTGCGGCGGGCGAGATGGCCACCGCCGGGCGCGGGGGCTCCCGCACGGTACCGGTGAACCATCCCTCCCGCTCCAATACGGTGAGCAGCTGGTCGTGATTCACGTTCCCCGCTGCGCTGAGTACACAGTTGCCGCGGGTGTAACCTTCGGCGTGGACCGTGCGCAGATCCTCGGCCGACAGCGCGCCGACCGTGTCCGGCGTGCCAAGAATGGAGTAGCCGTACGGATGGCGGGGCCAGAGCGTCTCCGCGTGGAGCTCGTACACCAGATCGTCAGGCGTATCCACCACGCCCGCGATCTCCTCGAGAATGACGTTCCGCTCCAGCCCCAGGTCGCGCTCGGCCAGCAGCGGCCGGCGCACGAGGTCGGTGAGGATCTCCACGGCGAGCGGCAGGTCGGCGTCGAGCACGTGGGCCTGGTAGCTGGTGTAGTCGCGCCCCGTGAAGGCATCGAGCGCGCCGCCCCGCACCTCCAGGTCGAGGGCAAGCTGCCGCGCCGTCCGGCGCTCGGTGCCCTTGAAGACCATGTGCTCGAGAAAGTGGGAGACACCCATCTTGCCGCGAGGCTCGTGCGCGCTGGCCGTCCGCACGTAGATGCCGACCGCCGCGGACCGGACGCCGGGCAGGTGCTCCGTCAGGACGACGAGCCCGTTCGGCGCGGTGGTGCGCCAGAGCCCGTCGTCCAGCTGGACGGTTTCCACCGATCGATCAGGCCGTGGGCGTGAGGAGCGCTTTCCGCGACAGTCGCATCCGGCCCCGCTCGTCCACCTCGATGAGCTTGACCTTCACGATGTCGCCCTTCTTGACCACGTCCTCGGTCTTCTCGGTGCGGCCGTGCTGGAGCTCGCTGATGTGCAGCAGCCCTTCCACCCCCGGCAATATCTCGACGAAGGCGCCGAACGGCGTGGTGCTCTTGACCGGTCCCTCGTAGACCCGGCCCACCTCGGGCTCGGCCACGATGGCCGCGACCATCTCGCGCGCCTTCTCGCCCGCCTCGCCGCCCACCGCGGAGATGGTGATCAGGCCGCTGTCGTCCACGTTGATCTTGGCCCCGGTGGCATCCTGGATCCCGCGGATGGTCTTGCCCTTGGGTCCGATGATGTCGCCGATCTTGTCGGGCTTGATCTGAATCGTGATGATCCGGGGTGCCCACGGCGAGAGCTGTGCCCGATGGCGCGGCATTGCCTTCTCCATCTCGCCCAGGATGTGCAGCCGCCCCTTCCGGGCCCGCTCCAGCGCGTCCTTCATGATGTCGAGCGTGAGGCCGGCGACCTTGATGTCCATCTGAATCGAGGTGATGCCGGTGGTGGTGCCGGCCACCTTGAAGTCCATGTCGCCCAGCGCGTCCTCGGAGCCGAGGATGTCGGTGAGGATCGCGACCTTCTCGCCCTCCTTGATGAGCCCCATGGCCACCCCAGCGCAGGCCGCCTGCATGGGCACGCCGGCGTCCATCAGCGCGAGCGAACCGGCGCACACCGTTGCCATGGACGAGGAGCCGTTCGACTCGAGGATCTCGGAGACGACCCGCAGGGTGTAGGGAAAGTTCTCATAGTTCGGGAGCAGCGGCTGCAACGCCCGCTCAGCGAGCGCCCCGTGACCAACCTCCCGCCGGCTGGTGCCCCGCATCATCTTGACTTCGCCGGTGGAGTAGGGGGGAAAATTGTAGTGCAGCATGAACGACTTGGTGGTCTCGCCCGCGACGTCAATGCTGTCGATCCGCTGCTCGTCGTCCGAGGTGCCCAGCGTGACGGCGGTGAGCGACTGGGTCTCCCCCCGCTGGAAGAGCGCCGAGCCGTGGGTACGCGGGAGCATGCCGACTTCGATGCTGATGGGCCGGATGGTGTCGAGGTCACGGCCGTCCACCCGCTCGCCCTTGCCCAGGACCTGGGCCCGCATCACCCGGTACTCGATCTCGTCCAGCTCGGCGGCAGTGTCCTTGGCCTTGTCCGGAAACTCATTGCCCAGCTGCATGAGCACGTCCTGCCGCAACTGCTTGACGGCAGCGGCGCGGCCTGCCTTGTCCTTGGCATTGATGGCCTTCGCCATGGCGGCCTCGCCGAGCATTCGAACCCGCTCCAGCAGTCCTGCGTCGGTCTTGGCCGGTTCCCAGGTCATCTTCGGCTTGGCCGCGGCATCGATCACCTTCTTCTCGAGCGCGATGACGTCCCGGATGCCCTTCTGCGCCACCTTGAGTGCCTCGAGCATCTCGGCCTCGCTCACCTCCAGCGAGCCACCTTCGACCATGTAGATCGCATCGGCGGAGCCGGAGACCACCAGGTCGATGCTGGAGAACTCGAGCTGCTGGAAGGTCGGGTTGAGGATCCATTTGCCGTCCACCCGGCCCACCCGCACCGCGGCGAGCGGTCCGGACCACGGCACGTTGGACACGCTGAGGGCGACCGACACCGCCACCGCCGCGAGCACGTCGGCATCGTTCTCCTGGTCGGCCGACAGCACCGTCGCGAAGACCTGGATCTCGTTCTTGAACCCCTCTGGAAAGAGTGGCCGGATGGTGCGGTCGATCAGCCGGCTGGCCAGGATCTCCTTGTCCGACGGGCGTCCCTCGCGCTTGAGGAAGCCGCCCGGAATCTTGCCCGCGGCGTAAGTCTTCTCGCGGTATTCAACGGTGAGAGGGAAGAACGGCAGCGTGCTGACGTTGGGCGACACGGTCACGGCAGCGAGGACGACGGTGTCGCCGAACTGCACCAGCGCCGACCCGGCGGCTTGCTTCGCGAGGCGCCCGCTCTCGATCACGAGGCGGCGTCCGGCAAACTCGGTTTCGATCCGATGTACGGTCACGACGTTGTCCTGATCAGAGCACACCAATGCAGCGAGGGCGCCCCGATGTGCTCGTTCGGGACGCCCTCGCGGACCCTTTTCCGCTAATGCCGGAGACCGAGTTCCTCGATCAGCGCGCGATAAGCCGTGAGATCGCTGCGCTTGAGGTACTGCAGCAGCCGTCGGCGCGTGCCGACCATTTTCAGAAGCCCCCGCCGACCGTGGTGGTCCTTGGGATGGGTCCGGAAATGATCGGTGAGCGAGTTGATCCGCTCGGTGAGGAGCGCGACCTGCACCCGCGTGGAGCCGGTGTCGGTCTCGCTCATCCGGTGCGCGGCGACGACGGTCTGCTTGTCGAAAGGCATGATTCCCAGGATCCTTGGATACCGAATGTCAGTTTTTCGCTAAGCACGGCAACATACACGGGTTAGGCCCGACGGTAAAGTAGGGCAGCAGGGCCGCCCGGCCTCGCCGCTCCCCCCACCTTCCTACCCGCCGAGCAGTCTCCTGATGTCGTTGGAAAACGCCAGCACCATGAGCAGCACCACGAACACGAGCCCCAGCGCGGTCAGCCGCTCTCGAAGCTTGACCGGGAGCGGGCGGCGGAGCACTCCCTCGGCCACCAGGAGCACAAACTGACCGCCGTCCAGCACCGGGATGGGTAGCAGGTTCAGCACCGCCAGGTTCACCGAAATGAACGCCATGAACGCGAGGAATTCGTCCAGCCCGAGCCGGGCGGTCCGTCCGGCCATCTGCCCGATGAGAATGGGACCGCCGACTTCCCGGGTAGAGACGCGACCGCTGAAGAGCCCGCGTACCGTGCGGACGATCTGGGTCGCGGCCACCCAGGTGGCCCCGCTCCCGGCTTCGACCGCCTGGCGAAACGAGAGCGGGTCGCGGCGGCCGGGCGTCTGCACGTACACCCCGATCCGGCCCACTGTACGGGTGACGCCGTTCTCCACCACCTCGCCGCTCCCGACGGTGAGGTCGAAGTCGGCTCGTTGCCCCTGCCGGGACACGCCCACCGTCATCCGCTGGCCGGCCCGGTCACCTACCGCGCCCAGAACGTCTTCCCACTGCCGAACCACCGACCCGGCCGCGCTGACGATAGTGTCACCCGATCGGATGCCGGCCTGCGCGGCCGGGCTCCCGGGCACGACGGAATCCACGACGGCCGGCAGCAACGGCCGGAGTGCCTGCGACACAGTCGCCCGCTCGACCAGAGCGTCCGGGTGGATGTCCAGTTCGAGCGTGCGCCCGCCGGCCAGCGCCAGCGATATCCGATGTTCCGGCGCGTTCACCAAGGCGTATTCGATGTCGTTCCAGGTCGTCACGGGGCGGCCGTTGATGCCAGTGATCCGGCTGCCCGGCTCGAGGGTGCGGAGCGCGGACGCGCCCGCGGGGAGCGCCGTGGTGTCCACCGAGCCGACGATGGTGATCGGATTCACCAACCGGCCGTTCTTGTACGAAAGCCCGACGTAAAGGCACCAGGCCAGGAGTGCGTTCATGGTCACCCCGGCGAGGATGACAACGATGCGCTTCCAGATCGGTTGAGCCTCGAACACCCGGTCCGGCGGGACCCGCGCGGTCGCCTCCCCGCCCTCCAGCATGGCGGCGGCGGAATCCTCTTCCCGACTCGCCATCTTCACGTACCCGCCGAGCGGCAGCCAGGAGATCGAGTACTCGGTCTCACCCCGACGTCGCGTCAGCCATGGGATCGGCGCGCCCAGTCCGAGGGAGAATCGGTGCACGTAGATGCCGGCCCACTTGGCGGCTAGGAAGTGCCCCGCCTCGTGCACGAACACGAGCACGCCCAGGACGACGATCAGCGACAAGACCCCGATGATGAAGGACGTCACGATGACCTCAGCAATGCGCGGGCGCGCTGGCGCGCCTCGCAGTCGGCCGCGCGTACGGTCTCGACGCTCGTGACCGGTTCCGTGCGGTGAGTGTCCAGGACCCCTTCGATGACCTCGCTGATCCGGGCGAAGGGAATGCAGTCGTCGAGAAACGCCGAAACCGCCACCTCGTTGCCCGCGTTGAAGACGGCAGGCGCGGTGCCGCCGGACCGCCCCGCAGCGACGCCGCAGTGAAAGGCGCGAAAGACATCGGTGCGGACCGGCTCGAAGGTGAGCGGTCCGGCGGCGACCGGATCGAACCGGCGCACTCCGGCATCGGGCAGGCGCCGGGGATGGGTCAGTGCGTACAGGATGGGCAGCTCCATCGAGGGGAACGCGAGCTGCGCGATGACGCTGCCATCGCAGAACTCCGCGAAGGCGTGCACGATGCTCTGGGGGTGCACCACGACTTCGAGCGCATCATAGCCGAGGCCGAAAAGGTGATGGGCTTCGATCAGCTCGAGCGCCTTGTTCGCGAGCGTCGCGCTGTCCACCGTGATCTTGCGGCCCATGCGCCACGTCGGGTGGTTGAGCGCTTCGACGATGGTGGCGCGCGACAGCCGCTCCGGCGGCCAGTCGCGGAACGGGCCGCCCGACCCGGTGAGAATCAGCCGGCTGAGCGCCGCCTCGTGGCCGGCCACACACTGGAGCACCGCGCTGTGTTCCGAGTCCACCGGCACCACTTCGCCCCCGCCGGCCCGTGCCGCCTCGGCCACCAGCTCGCCGGCCATCACCAGCGTCTCCTTGTTGGCCAGCGCCACCCGCTTGCCGGCCCGCAGCGCGGCGAGCGTCGCATCGAGACCGGCGGCGCCGACCACCGCGTTCACGACGATGTCCACCGCGGGATGAAGCGCTGCCTCGACCAGCACCTCGGGGCCCGACGGGAGGTGCGCGTCGGCCCTGGGCTCCGCCAGCCCGGCGAACGCGGGCCGCCATTCGGCACGCTGCGCCTCGAGCTCCTCCAGGTTGCGGCCCGCGGTGAGCGCGACGACCCGGAAGTGTTCCCGCTGGCGCCGAAGGACCGCGAGCGTGCTGCGCCCGATGGATCCGGTGGAGCCGAGGATCGCGATCCCGCGCATCAGCGCACTCCGAGCAGCCGATACAACGCGGCTGCGGCGGGGACCACGAAGTAGAGCGAGTCGAAACGGTCGAGCACGCCGCCGTGGCCCGGGATCAGGTTGCTGGAGTCCTTCACGCCGGCTTCACGCTTGAACAGGGATTCGGCCAGATCGCCCACCTGGCCAACGACGGAGAGTACGGCCGCGATGAGCAGCAGCACTGCCAGCGGGGCAGCAACGCCGACCGAGGGAAAGATCCAGCCAGAAAACACCGGCGCCACGAGCAACCCGCCGATCACGCCGGCAACCGCGCCCACACGCGTCTTCCCGGGGCTCACCGTGGGCGCCAGCCTCGGGCCGCCGATGGTGCGGCCGGCGAGCATGGCGGCGGTGTCGCACACCCAGGTCACGACCAGCGGGTAGAACACCAGCCAGGCGCCCGCCCAGGAGCGTTCACCGTACGCCGCGTGCCGCAGGTCGATCAGAAACACCGGCAGGGCGGCGGCATAACAGACGCCCAGAATAGTCGTCGCCACCGCGTCGAGCGGCCGGTCCGTCGGTCTCCGGGCGGCGAGCGCCGTCGTCAGCACGAGCATGATCCAGAACGCGGCCGCGTAAGGCCACGCGCCGGCCACGACCCGGTCCTCCACCAGCGCCAGGTAGACAGCCGGAGGAAGGAGTGCCGCGGCGGCGAGCCCGGCGCCCTCTACAGGCCGTCCCCCGGTCCGCCGCACGAGTCCGTACAGCTCGCGGGTTCCGAGCACGGCCACCAGAACGACGAGCGCCACGAGGACCCAGCCACCGTACCAGACCACCGCGAGGGCGAGGGGAATGGCGACGGCGGCGACCCCGATCCGCTGCGCCAGGTTGCGGTCCATCAGGCCGACACGCGACCGAACCGCCGGTTCCGGCCCTGGAAGGCGAGGATCGCCTCGAACAGATCGCGCCGGGTGAAATCGGGCCAGAGCACCGGCGTCACGTACAGTTCGGCGTACGCGAGCTGCCAGAGGAGAAAGTTCGAAATCCGCATCTCGCCCGAGGTCCGGATCAGCAGATCGGGATCCGGCCAGGGAGCGGTGTACAGCTCGGCGGCCACCCGGTCCTCGTCGATCGCGGCGGGATCCAGCGTTCCCGCGGCCGCCTGCGCGGCCAGGCGACGCGCGGCCCGGGCGATCTCCGCCCGCGAACTGTAGGAAATGCAGAGGTTGAGCGCGAGGGCTTCGCCGCCGCTGGTCTCGGCCTCGATGCGCGCGACCGCCTCCCGCACGCTGTCGGGGAGCCGATCCAGATGGCCGAGGATGCGCACGCCGACCCCCCGCTCCCGCAGCGATACGACCTCCCGCGCGATGTACTCCTCCAAGAGCGCCATGAGGGCGTCGATCTCGTCTGCCGGTCGCTGCCAGTTCTCCTGGCTGAACGCGAAGAGGGTGAGCACGCCCACGCCGGCGTCGAGCGAGCCGCCGACCGCCTCTCGAACCGCCGTCATCCCGGCATGATGACCGAACGGGCGCGGCAGCTTCCGCCGCCGCGCCCACCGGCCATTGCCGTCCATGATGATCGCGATGTGCGCCGGCAGCGCGCCGTGCAAGCGGATGCGTTGGAGGGGATCGTCGCTCATGGGCTCAGACTTCCATGATCTCCGCTTCCTTCGCGCGGATGATGGCGTCAATCTGCTTGATGTGCTCGTCGTGCTGCTTCTGCACGTCCTTTTCGGCCCGCTTCTCGTCATCGGCCGCGATGTGCTCCAGCTTCTTGAGCCGCGACATCGCATCGGTGCGGGCGTGCCGCACCGCGATGCGCCCTTCCTCCGCCAGCTTGTGCACCACCTTGACCAGCTCCTTGCGGCGCTCCTCGGACAGCGGCGGGAGGGGCACCCGGATGACGCCCGACTGGCTCGACGGATTGAGGCCGAGATCGGCATCCCGGATTGCCTTCTCGATCACCGGCGCGAGTCCCTTGTCGAAAGGCTGCACCGTGAGCAGGCGCGGCTCGGGCGCGGATACCATGCCCACCTGATTGAGCGGCACCTGCGCGCCGTACGCCTCCACCCGCACCAGATCCAGCAGCGACGTCGTCGCCTTGCCGCTGCGGATGGTGGTGAGCTCGCGCTTCGTGCTCTCGACTGCCTTGTGCATCGCCTCGCGGGCGTGCTTGATCAGCTCGGGAATTGTGCTCATCGGACGAGGGTGCCGACCCGCTCTCCCCGGAGAACCCGGGTGATCGCGCCGGGCTGATTGAGGTTGAAGACCACGATCGGGAGCTGGTTCGCCTTGCACAGCCCGAACGCGTTGGCGTCCATCACGGCGTAGTTTCGCACGATCGCTTCCTGATAGGTGAGCTCGGGAATGAATGTTGCCGACGTGTCGGTCTTCGGATCGCCGGTGTAGATGCCGTCCACGTTGGTCGCCTTGAGGAAAACCTCGGCCTCCACCTCCAGCGCGCGGAGCACCCCGGCGGTGTCGGTCGAGAAGAACGGATTGCCGGTGCCGCCCGCGAAGATGACCAGCCGCCCCTTTTCGAGATGCCGCACCGCGCGGCGGCGGATGTACGGCTCCGCCACCGATTCCATCCGGATGGCGGTCATCACCCGGGTGTGCACGCCGAGCTTCTCGAGTACGTCCTGCAGGGCCAGCGCGTTGATGACCGTCGCCAGCATGCCCATGTAGTCGGCCGACACCCGGTCCAGCCCTTCGCGGCTGGCGGTGGTGCCGCGCACGATGTTGCCGCCGCCCACCACGAGCGACAACCGCACCCCCAGCGCCACCACCGCCTTGATCTCTTCGGCGAACGACTCTACTACGCCAAAGTCCAGCCCCCTGCCCTTCTCGCCGCCCAACGCCTCGCCCGACAATTTGAGGAGTGCCCGGGAGTAGGCGAGCGGCATCTCAGACTTCCCCGATCTTGAACCGGGCGAACCGCCGGACCTGTACCGCCTCGCCGACCTTGGCGGACACTTCCTTGACCAGCTGTCCGACCGTCTTGCTGTCGTCCTTCACGTAGGGTTGCTCGAGCAGGGAACGCTCGGCAATGAACTTCTTGAGCTTCCCCTCGACAATCTTCGGCCGCACGTTCTCCGGCTTGCCCTCGGCCGCCACCTGCTCCTCGGCAATGCGGCGCTCGCGCTCGATGAGATCGGCAGGGATATCCTCCGGGTTGACCGCCATCGGGTCGGCCGACGCGATGTGCAGCGCGACGTCGCGGGCGAGCTGCTGGAAGTCGTCGGTGCGGGCCACGAAATCGGTCTCGCAGTTCACCTCGAGCAGCACGCCCACCTGCGCATTGTGGTGGATATAGCTGACAACCAGCCCCTGCGCCGCCGACCGGCCGGCGCGCTTCTCCGCCTTGGCGATGCCTTTCTTGCGGAGGATCTCGGCGGCCTTGTCCATGTCGCCCCCGGCCTCCTCCAGCGCCCGCTTGCAATCCATCATCCCCGCGCCGGTCCGGACGCGAAGCTCGCTCACCTGCTTGGGAGAAATCGTGACTGTCGCCATGGCTCTAGGATACCCGTCGTAGTCTCGCCGTTGGTGAACCCGCTCCGGCATTCGGCGCGGGTGAATACTAAAGCCGCCGCTCGCGGCCCGCGCGGACCAGGAGCGGCGGCGGGCCTGCGGCGCGGCGGCGGTCTAGGCGCCCGCCTCGGCTGCGCCGCTGGTGGCGGGAGCAGCCTCGCCGGCGCCGTCGCCCTTCAGGCGGGCGGCGATGGCTTCGGGCTTGGGCCGCCGCTTGCGGCGCGGCCGGCGGCGGCGGCGGTCGGCGTCCTCGCCGCCCTCGCCCGCCGCATCGGTGCTATAGGTCTCAGCGTCCGCGTCCTCCGCCACCTCACGCATCGGCATCTGCGCGCGGGCTTCGCGGATCACCTCGGCCAGAGCCGCAGTGATGAGCGAGACCGACCGAATGGCGTCGTCGTTACCCGGTACCGGCACCGTGATGACGTCGGGATCCGCGTTGGTGTCCACGATGGCCACGACGGGGATCCCCAGCTTGTTGGCTTCGGCGACGGCGATCTTTTCCTTCTTGGCGTCCACCACGAAGAGCGCTCCGGGGAGACGCGCCATCAGCTTGATGCCCTCCAGGTTGCGCGCGAGCTTCACCCGCTCCCGCTCGAAGAGCAGCTTTTCCTTCTTGGTGTAGTTCTCGAAGTCGCCTTCCTGGGCCCCCTGCTCCAGTTCCCGCAGCCGCCGGATCTGCCGTTTCAGGGTCTGGAAGTTGGTGAGCATGCCGCCCAACCAACGCTCGGTGACATGGAACGCGCCGCAGGCCTGGGCTTCCAGCTGGACGATGGATTTGAGTTGCTTCTTGGTGCAGACGAACAGCACGCCCTCGCCCTTGAGCACCACGCTCCGGAGCAGGTCCTGCGCGTTCTGGATCTGCCGGAGGGTCTTCTGCAGATCAATGATGTAGATGCCGGAGCGTTCCGCGAAGATGAACCGGCGCATTTTCGGGTTCCACCGCCGGGTCTGGTGGCCGAAATGCACTCCCGCCTCGAGCAGGTCCTGCAATTGTGGCTGTGCCATGCGGTGCGTCTGTTCCTTAGCGTTGGGGTTGGTCGTCCATCGCCGTCATTTCCGCGTCCCAACCCTTGCGGGCACCCGGGAGCCGGATCGGGCGATGTGCGGTATCAGACGGGCACTCGCCCGTCCGTGACTATCTCTTGGAGAACTGGAACCGCTTCCGGGCGCCAGGGCGACCCGGCTTCTTGCGCTCCACCGCCCGCGGATCGCGGGTGAGGAGGCTGGCCGCGCGCAGTTTGGTCCGGTGCTGCCCATCGGCCTCGACCAAGGCCCGCGCAACGCCAAGGCGTAGCGCGCCGGCCTGACCCGACTGCCCGCCGCCGTCCACGTGGGCCCGTACGTCGAAGGCGCCGAGCGTGTCGGTCGCGGTGAACGGCTGTTGGATGTGCTGAACCAGCGAAGACCGGGGGAAGTAGTCGCCGAGGGTCCGGCCGTTGATGTCCCACTTGCCGGTGCCAGGGGAGAGATACACCCGGGCGACGCTCGTCTTGCGGCGGCCGGTAGCCTGCCAGCGGTACCCGTCGGGAGCTGCCGTCATGCGGTCACCTTCGCGCTGCTGATGGAGTAGATCTTGGGCTGCTGGGCCACGTGGGGGTGCTCGGCGCCCGGATACACCTTGAGCTTGCCGCGGAGCTTCTGCTTGGCGAGCGAGGTCTTGGGAAGCATGCCGAAGACCGCTTTCTCGATCACCCGTTCCGGATGGGTGGCCAGCATGTCACGAGCAACTGTGTAACGCTCATGACCCATATAGCCGGTGTGCCGGAAGTACCGCTTCTGGTCGGTCTTGCGGCCGGTGAGGCGAACCTGGGCCGCGTTCACCACCACCACGAAATCTCCGCCGTCCATGTGGGGCGTGAAGCTCGGCTTGTGCTTGCCGCGAATGAGCTGCGCCACAGCGCTCGCGAGACGGCCGAGCGGCACGTCGGCGGCATCCACGACGAACCAGTCGTGCTCGATCGTGTCGGGCGTGGCGGTGAATGTCTTCATCGGCTGCTCATATCGCGGGTGACAAGCCAGCTGATCCCCAGCTGAACAGGGACCTGATTCGTGTAACGGCAAATAGGAAACAGTCTGACAACATAGCCGCTGCCTTGGGGTTGGGTCAAGGGAACGGCGGAGTTGGAAGGGAGAACGGAACGACGCGAAAGGGCGCCCAGGACGCGCGCGAAAACCGGGCGCTAGACGATGCCTCGGCGGCGACGCCAACGGCTGGCCGCGTGATAACAGCCCCCGAGCCACGCCCGGGCGGACCACCGGGTGCCACCGCCATGCCACCGCAGAATCGCCACGCCGCGCCGACCGAAGCCGGGATCGTCCACCTCGAGCTCGAGACCGGGGTACCGCCGGAGCCAGGACGCGAGCACCCAGCGCGCGGAGGGGGTCCTCGCGTCATCGACCACGATGGTCGCGCCCGGCTGGAGGAAGCGGGCCACAAGGGGGAAGGTGCCAAGGCGCCCATAATTCCCGCCCGGAGCATCGATGAGGACCAGGTCGTAGGGTGCCCGGCGGCTCACCTCGCGCAGGGCAGCCGGCTGCGCGTACCCGACTCCCCATCCCCCGATCATGAAGCGCACCGGCGCGGCAGCCATGCACGCGTCTACACCGCGCCCGGCGAACTGCTGGACCTCGGACCACACTTTCGAACACCACGCGGGATCGTTCTCGACCGACGTGAGCATGCCCCCACCCACCTCCGCAAGTGCGGCAGCGTGCACCCGCGACGAGGCGCCCGCGCCGAACTCGAGCACCCGGCGGCGGCCTCCCTGCAGCACGAGGCTCGCCAGCAGGGCCCCGAGCTCCCGGGTGATCTCGTACACGTTCCGATTGGCGGGGAGCACGGACTGCAGCAGATGTGGAATCGCAGGCACGCTCAGCGAAGCGGCGTGCCCCAGCGCGGGGTGACTGAAGAGAAGCGAACGAACGAACTCGATCATGCATCGGCACCCAGTCAGATGGCGAACCGTCTCCGACACGAGCAGGCGTCGCGAAACGTAACCTCCCCTCAACCCCGTGTCCGGGGCCTGCGTCACTCGAATTCTACAAGGACCTGCCCCTTCTCCACCGCCTGCCCCGGTTCAGCCCGGACCGCCTTCACCACGCCGGCCGTGGCGGCCCGCAATTCGTTTTCCATCTTCATGGCCTCGAGCACGAGCACACCGGCACCGGCCGGCAAGGAATCGCCCGCCTGGGCGAGCACTCGCACGACCAGACCCGGCATCGGGGCTCGGATGACCCCGCCGCCGGTCGCTCGCTCGGCTCCCGCGGTCAGCGAGCGGATGTGGCGGGTCCTCTCGTCCACGACCTCGACGTCGATCTGATCGCCGCCGGCAGCCGCGGTCCAGCGACCTCGTCCCCGGGACTGAAGCACGACGTCGGTCGCGCGGCCGCCAATGGTGAGCTGCCACAGCGGCGTCCCCGCGCGTTGCCGAAGCGTCGCCTGGACCAGGCTCCCGTCCACGGTGACCCGGTCGCCGTCGACGTCGATGGTGCGTTCGACGCCCTGGATCAGCACGAAGTATTTCACATCCGCTCCAGGACAGCCACCGTTTCGACGTGCGCGGTCTGGGGAAAGAGATCGAAGCAGCGTGCCGCGGTCAGGCGGTAGACGGGCGCGAGCCGCCCCATATCCCGGGCCAGCGTCGCGGGGTCGCAGGAGACATACACGATCCGCGCGGGTGCCCGTTCCCGCAGCACCGAGGGCACCGCCGCATCCATGCCGGTCCGCGGGGGATTGGTGACCACCAGGTCCGGCGCCGGGAGCGTGCCGGCCACGGTCTCCACCGCCCCGACGTGGCGCGATGCCGCCGGCCCGGTACGCTCCGCCTGCGCCACCGCGCGCGGGTCGATCTCCACGCTTTCGACCCGCGCCCCGCTGGCGGCGAGCATCGCGGTGGTATCCCCGACTCCCGCGTACAGATCCCACACCGTCCGACCGGCGGCGGATCCGAGCATCTCCACTGCGTACGCGCGTACCCGATCGCCCATCTCCGGGTTCACCTGCTCGAACACGCCGGGCGGGATCCCGGCGCCCGGCCGGCCCCCGACGATCCGGGGGACGCCACCCTCCGGCTGCCACCAGAGCACCGCGGGCACGCCCGCCTCCGCAAGCGCGCGGGCCATACCACCCGCGCGGGTCCAGACCCGGGTCCCAGCGACCAGAGCCAGCAGGTGGCGGCCCCCGGTGCGATCGAGCCGGAGCACGATCTGCTCCAGCCCCTCCGGCAGCTGAGAACGGGCACTCCGGACGACTGTCCAGAGCTGGTTCAGAACCGGCGCGGTGATGTGACACCACTCGAGATCGAAGATCGCGGCCGACCGCCCGTAACGATGCAAGCCGATCCGGCCCTGTGCCGCGGCGAGAGTGATCTTGGTGCGATACCCCAGCGTACGCTCCGCCGGCTCGATCGGCGGATCGGGCACGTCCAGCCTAGCGAGCCGCCGGAGAGCCTCGCCCGCGAAACTGCGCCGGGCATCGAGCTGGGCCGGATAGGTCAGGTGCTGCAGCTGGCATCCGCCGCACTCATCGCGATCGTAGTGCGGACACGCCGGCTCCGCCCGCTGCGGGGAGGCTTCGAGCAGCTGTCCGAGTTGCGCCCGGGCGAATCGCTTGGCAAGCCGCACGTCGGTGAGCGTAACCAGGTCGCCGGGCGCCGTCCGCGGTACGAAGGCGGTCCGCCCGTCGGCGAGCTTGCCGACGCCGTCGCCCCCGGTGGCAAGACGTTCGATGCGTACGGGGGCCGGCATCATCGGAGCGCGTCCAGCCGGCCCTGCCGCGACCACGCGCTGGGGCCGGCCTCCGGGTCGGCGACCGCGGGCCTCCGCATGCTCCTGGCCTCCTCCTCGGCCAGTGCTGCCGCGACCGCCAGATCCAGCATCCGCTGCGGATCGGAGGCGGGCGCCAGGAGATCGCCTCGTCGGTCCAGGAACTGAATGTCGAGTGCGCCGGAGCGGAATGCAGGATCAGCAAGCAGGCGCCGGTGGAATCCCTGGTTGGTGGGAACGCCGATGAGCACGAGCTCATCCAGGGCGCGCCGCATCCGATCAACCGCCTGCGGGCGGTCCGGCGCCCACACGATGAGCTTGGCGAGCAGCGAGTCGTAGAAGAGCGTTACCTCGTCGCCGGTGTCCACCCCGGCATCCCACCGCACCCCGGGCCCGCCCGGAATCCGCAGATACTCGACTCGGCCGGTACTCGGCAGGAATCCTGCTGAGGCGTCCTCGCTGGTGATCCGACACTCGATCGCCCATCCATGAGGTGGCGAAGCGTGGGCGGGCACCTGCATCGGGCCTCCGCCCGCGATGCGGAGCTGCTCGCGCACCAGGTCCACCCCGTACACCAGCTCGGTGACCGGGTGCTCCACCTGGATCCGGGTGTTCATCTCGAGAAAGTAGAACTGCCCGTCGGCGGCGAGCAGAAACTCGCAGGTGCCCGCGCCGCGATAGTTGACAGCGCGCGCTGCCGCGACGGCTGCCGCGCCCATCCGCTCGCGGAGGTCGGGCGTCACGGCCACGGACGGAGCTTCCTCGACCAGCTTCTGGTGCCGGCGCTGCACCGAGCACTCGCGCTCGCCGAGGTGCACGGTTCGATCGGCGTCGGCCAGGACCTGGATCTCGACGTGGCGGGGCGCTACCACGAAGCGTTCGAGGTACACTGCGGGGTCGCCAAATGCTTTCTGCGCTTCGGAGGCGGCGGCGGTCAGCGCACCCGCCAGCTCATCCTCCGCGTGCACGATGCGCATCCCGCGGCCGCCGCCCCCGGCAGCGGCCTTGACCATGACGGGGAAACCGAGCTCCCGGGCGAGCGCGTGCGCCGCGGCCCCGTCCTGGATAGGAGTGCTGCCCCCGGGAACCACCGGTACGCCCGCGGCGATCATGCGGCGGCGGGCCTCGGTCTTGTCGCCCATGGCGCGAATGGCGCTGGCGGGCGGCCCGACGAACACCAGCCCCGCCGCCTCGACCGCCTCGGCGAACGCCGCGCGCTCGGCCAGGAAGCCATATCCGGGATGCACCGCGTCCGCCCCGCTCGCCTTGGCCGCCGCCAGCAGCTTGTCGATGACGAGATAGCTCTCACCGGCCGGCGGCGGCCCGATCGGCACGGCGCGATCCGCCGCGCGGACGTACGGGCTGCTCCGATCGGCGGTGGAATACACCGCAACCGCTTCGATCCCCTCCTCGTGGCAGGCGCGCACGATGCGGAGGGCGATCTCACCGCGATTCGCGATCAGAACCCGCTGGAGGCCGCTCACCCGGGCACCCTCCGCGCACGACCGAGTATCCCCCGCGCAGGCGCCAACGGGTCACGCTCTTCAGACGGGCTCGACAGCAACGATGGGCTCGGGAGCACAGCTAGAGCGGAATGTTGCCGTGTTTCCTGGCAGGATTGCGGTCCCGTTTGGTCGCGAGGGTGCGGAGCGCGTCGATGAGCCGGGGACGGGTGTCCCGCGGGTCGATCACATCGTCCACGTAGCCCCGGCTCGCGGCGGCGTAGGGGTTGGCGAACGTGGCGGTGTACTGGTCGGTGAAACCCGCCGCGGCGGCGCCCGGATCGCCAGCCCGGGCGATCTCCTCCTTGAAAAGGATCTCCACTGCGCCCTTGGCACCCATCACGGCGATCTCGGCGGTGGGCCACGCGAGGTTCAGGTCACCCCGAATGTGTTTCGAGCTCATCACGTCGTACGCCCCGCCATACGCCTTGCGGGTGATGACCGTGAGCTTGGGAACTGTTGCCTCGCAATAGGCGTACAGGAGCTTGGCCCCGTGGCGGATGATGCCCCCATGCTCCTGGCCTACCCCCGGCAGAAAGCCGGGGACATCCACGAATGTGAGCACGGGAATATTGAAGGCGTCGCAGAACCGGATGAAGCGCGCGGCCTTGGTAGACGCACCGATGTCGAGCACGCCCGCAAGCACCGCCGGCTGGTTGGCCACGACGCCCACGGACCGTCCGCCGAGCCGGGCAAAACCAACCACGATGTTGTCGGCGAACCCCCGCTGGACCTCGAGAAACGCACTCTCGTCCACCACGCGGCGAATTACGTCGTGCATGTCGTACGGCTTGGCCGAGCTGTCCGGCACGACATCGAGCAGTGCCTCGTCCCGCCGGTCGTCCGGATCCCGCGTGGGGCGGATTGGCGGGTCGTCGAGGTTGTTGAGCGGCAGATAGCCGATCAGCTCGCGGATCAACTGGAGGCACTCGGGCTCATTGTCCCGGGTAAAGTGGGAGATGCCCGACGTAGTCCCGTGGACATCGGCCCCACCGAGCTGGTCGAACGTGACCTCCTCGTGGGTCACCGTCTTCACGACATTGGGACCAGTCACGAACATGAAACTGACACCCCGCACCATGCAGACGAAATCGGTGATGGCCGGACTGTAGACCGCGCCGCCGGCGCAGGGGCCGAGGATTGCCGAGATCTGCGGGACGACACCGGAGGCGAGTGTGTTGCGGAGGAAGATGTCGGCGTAGCCACCCAGCGACGCGACGCCTTCCTGGATGCGGGCGCCGCCCGAGTCGTTCAGACCGATGACCGGCGCGCCGTTGCGGACGGCGTGGTCCATGATCTTGCAGATCTTCTCCGCGTGCGCCTCGCTGAGCGAGCCGCCGAACACCGTGAAATCCTGCGCGAAGACGTACACCAGCCGCCCGTCGATGCGCCCGTACCCGGTCACGACGCCGTCGCCGGGCACGACCTGATCGGCCACCCCGAAATCGGTGCCACGATGAGTGACAAACCGGTCGAGCTCGACAAAGCTGCCCTCGTCCAGCAGGAGGTCGAGCCGCTCGCGGGCGGTGAGCTTGCCCTTCCTGTGCTGCTGGGCAATTCGCTCGGGGCCGCCGCCCTGTTCGGCCAGCGCCTGCCGACGATGGAGTTCTTCCAGCAGTGTGCGAGGATCGGGCATGGTGCGGTCGAATATAACGACGGCTCTCGACCGCAGAGCGGGCTGTGTGACCAAGGGCACAATCGCGCGGGGGTCCGGATGCCAGACGCAGGCCGGCGTTGGCAATAGGCTGTGGGTTCCGATTGCTACCGGCCCAGGCCGGAGGAGGTATACATGACCCCAGTGAGATGGATCACCCTGACGGCGCTGGCCGGCGCGCTCGCGCTGCCGCCGGCACGGGCCGTGGCGCAGGAGGAAGTTGAAGTCGCCCGGGCCGACCGGAGCTCGTTCGCGGCCATTCCGGCCGGCACCGACATCCCAGTCACGTTGAGCCAGGATGTGACGATCAACGAGAAGAATATCGGCCAGACGTTCGAAGCCCAGGTGACTCGGGACGTGATCGTGGACGGCGACGTCGCGATCCGGCAGGGAGCGCCGGCCCAGGTGCGGCTGGTGCGGAATGAGAAAAATCAGGACCAGGCCACGCTGCGGCTCTCCGGCGTGCAGATCGGAGGCGAGATGCGCACCGTGACCACGGAGAGCGCGCGCGCTGATACCGAGAAGGACCGCGCCGGCACGGCCAAGAAGACCGGCATCGGCGCGGCGGCCGGCGCCGTGATCGGAGCAGTGACCGGTGTAGGCGTGGTGAAGGGTGCCGTCCTCGGCGCCGGCGGCGGGCTCGCCTGGGGCCTGCTCAGCGGGCGCGACCGCGAGGTGAACAACGGCACGCAGCTCGAGTTCGAGCTGTCGGAGAGCGTCAACACCCGCTAACGCAGGTATGCCGGACCCTGCGCGAAGCCCCGCCCGGTTGGCGGGGCTTCGTTGCGTCGGGCCTCAGCTGCCGGCCCGCAGCGCCATGCGCCGCCCTCCTCGGTTGCCTCCCGTTACGCCGACGGGCCCAGACCTGCGCGGTCTGGGCCCGTGGGCCGGCGGAGCCTGACCTCGAACGGCTAGGCGGTGAGACCGGGCGTAACGACCGGGGCGACCCCTTCGGGGTAGCCGACCACGGCCAGCACGATCCGATGGTGGATGGGATCCACTTCGATGACCCGGAGATCGACCGGCTGTCCTTCCTTCACCGCATCGCCCGGGTTTTCGATGTTGGCCACGCCGAGTTGCGACATGGGGACAAAGCCCTCGATGTCGTTTCCGACGTCCACCACCACACCCTTGTCCATCAGCCGCAGCACGGCGCCGCGCAGCTCCATTCCGATGGGATAGGTCTCCCCGATACGGAGCCACGGATCCTCCTGCGCCTGTTTGAGCCCCAGCGATATCCGCTTGTTCTCTGCGTCGATATTGAGGATCACCACGTCCACCGCGTCCCCCTTCTTCACTACCTCCGAGGGATGCTGCACCCGCTTGGTCCAGCTCATATCGGAGATGTGGATCAGGCCGTCGATCCCCGGCTCGATCTCGACGAACGCGCCGAAGCTGGTCAGGTTCCGGACCTTGCCGTTGATACGGGTTCCCACGGGGTACTTGAGCGGCAGCACCATCCAGGGGTCCTGCTCGGTCTGCTTCATGCCGAGCGAGATCTTCTCTTCGGTCTCGTCCACCTTGAGCACGACCGCCTCGATGGTCTCGCCGATGCTCACGATCTTGGACGGATGGCGCACGTTGCGGGTCCAGCTCATCTCGGAGATGTGGACCAGGCCTTCGATCCCCGGCTCGATCTCGACGAACGCACCGTAATTGGTGATCGACACGACCTTGCCCTGCACCCGGGTGCCCACGGGGAATTTGGCCGCGACGTCCTTCCAGGGATACGTCTGGAGCTGCTTCATGCCCAGACTGATCCGCTCGCGCTGCCAGTCGATGTCGAGGATCTTGACCTCGACCTCATGGCCGATCTGCACCATCTCGGTGGGATGCGAGACTCGGCCATACGACATGTCGGTGATGTGGAGCAGGCCGTCCACACCGCCGAGGTCGATGAACGCACCGAAGTCCGTGATGTTCTTGACTACACCCTTCCGGACCTGCGCCACGGCGAGCTCTTTCATGAGGTGCTCGCGCTTGTGCGCCCGCTCGTTCTCCAGGATGACCCGGCGGCTGACCACGATGTTCCGACGCCGCTTGTTCAGCTTGATGATCTTGAACTCGTAGGTCTGCCCGAGGAGCTCGTCGATGTTGGGCACCCGCCGCAGCGCGATCTGGCTGCCCGGCAGGAACGCATCCACACCCATGAGATTCACCACCACGCCGCCCTTGATCTTCTTGATCAGGGTGCCTTCCACCGGCTGGTTGCTCTCGTGGGCCACGCGGATCCGCTCCCACACCCGCATGAAGTCGGCCTTCTTCTTGGAGAGGACGACCGCCCCCTCCTGGTCCTCGAGGTGCTCGAGGAAAACCTCGACCTCTTCCCCCTCCTTTGGCCGCTCCTTGAACTCGTCGAGGGACACTGACCCCTCGGACTTGAAGCCAACGTCGAGAATCACGGCGTTTTCGGTGATGCGGAGGACCTTGGACTTGACAATCTCGCCCTCGGCGATCTGCGACATGGTGCCCTCGTACATCGAGAGCATCTGCTCGTAGTCCTGGTCGGAATACTCTTCGTCGTAGAGATCGGGACGAACGCGAAGGGCGGTGGCGGAGACGAGTGGCTGGGGGGTGGAGTTGTGAATCTGCTGGTCGAGGGTGGCCAAAGGGTATTCCTTCTCACGGCCCGCAATCGGCTTTGCGCGGGGCTTGGGACGCCGGTCTCACCCAGCCGAATGCCGGGAGATAGCCCGGAATAATATATACCGGGCGCGCAGACGGCAACCCCGGAACAGGTCTAAGTGTGCATGGCAGAAACGCTTGAACGGGCTCAGTAGCCCCGTGACCGCGCCAGCGCGACGATGCATGCCACCTGTTCCTGAAAATCCAGCTCTGTCGTATCGAGCTCGACCGCGTCTGCGGCACGGGCGAGCGGAGCAGTGCTGCGGGTGGAATCGGCCTGGTC